>Ga0207689_10001080_pt1 | contig 26277 bp, 21 predicted proteins | sample KBSMisM52_FD_184312 | JGI IMG/M metagenome (GOLD analysis project Ga0207689, IMG submission 184312) | Miscanthus rhizosphere microbial communities from Kellogg Biological Station, Michigan, USA - KBS Miscanthus M5-2 (SPAdes) (version 2) | ecosystem: Host-associated > Plants > Roots >...
CGGTAACCTCAGTGCCGCGACGACGCTCGTCTCGGCTGGCGCCATCACCGGCAACACCGGGGTCGTGCGCGGCACGGACGTGACCCTGGATAGCGCCACGGGCGTGGGTAGCGCGCTCGCTCCGGTCAATACGGCAGCGCACACGCTTGCAGCGCGCTCGCGCACCAGCGGCGATGTGTTCGTCTCGGAGAATGATGCGGTGACGCTGGCCACGATCGGCGGCGTCGAGAACTCCGCGGCCGCGGGTGCAGCCTACGATGTGACCGCGGGCGGCGCGATCGCTGTCGGCACAGGCGGCGTGAATACAGCGGGTACGGGGAGCACGACCCTGTTGGCGGCCACCGGCGGAATCTCGATCGGCGACAACAATGTCGGCAATCTCGCGGCGGCGACATCGCTGACCGCCAATGGCGGTGGCAGCATCACCGGCGCGACCGGGTCGGTGCGTGGCACGGACGTTGTGCTGAACGCGGGCGGAAGCGTGGGCACCGAACTGGCCTCGCTCAACACTGCAGCCAATACGCTGACGGTGGCAGCGGGAACGGGCGTGTTCATCAATGAGGCCGACGCCGTTTCGCTGACTTCGGTGATTTCGAGCGGACCGGTCGTCATCGCCAACGCTACCGGCGACATGACTGTCGCGACGATCTTGGCGGCCGGCCAGCCGGTCACTCTCACCGCTAACAGCGGCTCGATCGTGGATGACGCGAACGATGGCACAGGCATCACCGGATCGGCGGTATCGCTAAACGCGAGCGGCGCCGTCGGCGCGGCCGGGAACCAAATCGACACCGCGGCGACATCGCTGTCGGCCAACGCGGGTTTGGGGGGCGTGTTCATTACCCAGTCCGGCGCGGTCACGCTCAGCTCCATCATCTCCGGCGGACCGGTCAGCATTTCGAACAGCGGCGGCGACATGACCGTCGCCACGGTTTCGGCCGGCTTGCAGGGTGTGACTCTCACTGCCAACGCCGGCTCGATCCTCGACGACGGTGTCAACACAACGCGCATCACCGGCGGAGCCGTCTCACTGAATGCCGCAACCGGCGGAATCGGAGCGAGTGGCAACGAAATCGACACCACGGCGACCTCGCTTTCGGCGAACGCCGGTCTGGGCGGCGTGTTCATTACGCAGTCCGGCGCGGTGACGCTCAGCTCGATCACCTCCGGCGGGCCGGTCAATATCGCGAACAGCACGGGTGACATGACCGTCGTAACGGTCGCGGCCGGCACGCAGGATGTGACCCTCACCGCCAGCGCCGGTTCGATCCTGGATGACGGCAGCAATGCCACGCGGATCACCGGTGGCGCGGTCTCGCTGAATGCGCCGCTCGGCGGGGTAGGCGCGCCGGGCAACGAGATCGACACCGCGGCGAGCTCGCTCGCCGTGAATGCAGGTCCGGGCGGTGCGTTCATCACCGAGCTCGACGCGGTGACGCTCAGCTCGATCACTTCTGGCGGACACGTGAACGTCTCGAATGCCGCCGGAGACATGGCGGTCGCCGGTCCGATCACCACGACAGGCGGCGGTACCGTAACGCTCAATGCGAACGCGGGAGCCCTTAACATCGGCGGGGCCGGAGACATCAACTCCACCGGGCAGGTGGACCTTGCCGGTGCAGCCGGCATCAACACCGCCGGGGATGTGACCGCGAACGGCGGCCACGTCGCATACCACTCGGCGGTGACGCTCACTGGCAATGTGTCGGTGAGCGCCGGGACGGGCGACATCCTGTTTACGTCGACCGTCAACGGCGGCGGCGCGAATTCGCTGACCACGAACAACACCGGCAACTGGCTGGTGGCTGGTCCGATCAGCAACATGAAGAACCTCACGGTGGCAGGCGGTCCGACGAGCGTCGCGCTTCCGCAGACCACGCTTACGGGTGATCTCAGCGTTTCCTCGGCCGGTGCCGTGACCAATACGGGCGATTTGTCGGTCGACGGGAACGCCAGGTTTAGCGGCAGCAGCGTCACGATCGGCGCCGTCAACGCCTTCAACGCCGGCACGCTGACCTTCAACTCGACCGGCGCGGTCTCGATCTCCGAAGGCTCGAGCATGGACATCGTCGGCACCAACACTGCCGGTAGCGCCACGCTCAGCTCGACGGGAGCCATTTCGGATGCGAGTGCGACCAGCATCGCGGTCACAGGCCTCACCGACGTGAGCGGCACCACGATCAGCCTGGGCGGCGGTACCTTCAATACCGGCACGCTGAGGTTCAACTCGGCCGGCCACGTGTCCGTCGCCGAAGATTCCGGCATGGATATCGTTGGCGCCAACACTGCAGCCAGCGCCACGCTGAGCTCGACCGGTGCACTGTCGGATGCCGGCGCCGCGAGCATCGCGGTGGCTGGGCTGACGGATGTCAGCGGCGCGTCGATCAGCCTGGGCGGGGGTGTGTTCACTACGAGCGCGCTGAGGTTCAACTCGGCTGGCACGGTGTCGATCAGCGCGGCCTCGCCGATCGAAATCACTGGCACCAACACGGCGAACACCCTCACGCTGACCTCGACCGGGGCGATCACCGACGCGGCCGGCACCCACATTACGGTGGGTGACGACGCCAGCTTCACCGGCACCTCGATCGTGCTGGCCGACAATGCGCTCGACGTGCTCCACGTGACCGACAAGGCCTCGTTCAGTGGCGGGTCGATCACGATCGCGGCGCCGGGTGACGTCAACTTCGGCCGGGTGCAGTTCAACGCGGCGGGCGCGGTCGTGATCAACGAGGACTGCTGCACGGTGATCACGGGCGGTAACACCGCGAACAGCCTTGATCTGACGTCCGGGGGTGGCATCAGCAGTGACCCAGCCGGTACGGACATCACGGTGAGCGGCAACGCGAAGTTCAGTGGCACTTCGATCTCGCTGGGCAACGCCGCGGGCGACCACGTCAACTTCGGGACGCTGACTTTCAACTCGCCCGGCGCGGTGTCGATTACCGAGAAATCCGGCACGGCGATTACCGGCAGCAACACGGCGGCAAGCCTGGTGCTCAGCTCGGCTGGTGCGATCACCGAGGTTGGAACGAGCCTGGTGGTGACCGGCAACGCGAGGTTCTCCGGCACGTCGATCGATCTGGGCAACAACGTGGGCGACTCCGTGAACTTCGGTTCGCTGACGTTCAACTCCGCCGGCGCGGTTTCGATCAGCGAAGATTCCGCGACGGTCCTGAGCGGCGCCAGCACCGCGGGCAGCCTCACGCTCAAGTCGCTCGGGTCGGTGACTCAGCAGGCGGGCGCGACGCTAGTCGTGAACGGCGCGGGCAACATCAACGCCGGCTCCAACCCGATCACGCTGACGAACGCGGGCAACGACTTCGTCGGGACCCTGACGCTGAAGGGCACCGTCACGAACGTGACGGACACCAACGGCATCTCGGTCATGCTCGATACCGGCGAGACGATCGTCATCGCGAACGGCAACCTTACCAGCACGGGCGACCTAAGCATCGGCGGGACCACCAGCGGCAACCTGATCGGCATCAGCAACGGCGGGGTGGTGGAGTGGACCAACCTCACCGTGGGAAGCGCCGGCTCGCCGAAAGCGGCGCTGCTGATCGCAGCCAAGCCCTCGGTCACCATCACGGGTCCCGGGTCGACCGGCAACGCATTCAATCCGGGCGTCACGTTCACCAAGCTTGCCAACGCCACGGGTGGAACGGTCAATGTTCCGGGCGGCGAGTTCGTGCTGATCGCGGACAACCTGCCGCGGAACCCGAGCAGCCCCGACCTGCCGACGATCACGGCCAACACCGCGGTCCTGCAGATCATGGGCCTCACGCCGGGCAACCGGGTCACGCTCAAGCTGAACGGGCAGCTGCGCCTGCTCGCCGACAAGGGCGTGTTCCGGTTCACGGGGGCGAGCAGCCTGCCGCAAGGCGTCACGACGCTGGATCCGAAGAAGGTGCAGCTGTTCATCGGCAACGTGTCGATCACCTCGACGACCGACGAACTGGCGCAGCGCTCGGCGGTCACGGCCGCGCAGCAGAGCGCGCTCAACTCGGCGTCCGCAGACGCGCGCCAGAGCTTCGGCACCGACAGCGTGACGCAGCAGATCGACATGGGCTTCGCCGGCGACGTGGGCATCGCGCCGACCATGGCCCACAACGTGCCGCTCCAGGGCGAGATCATCAGCACGCCCGAGGGCGTCACGGAGTCGAAGGGAGGCCAGTAACCTGGCAGCGATTGAGTGGGAGGAGGCGGAGAGAGGCGGTAGTCAGCGCCGGCAGCACGGAAAGGGACGCGCTTTGGCGCGTCCCTTTCTTTTTTTTCGGCGCGTGCCGCGTCGAGCACGTTTCACACGAGCGTGGTAGCGTATGCGTACCCAACCAAAGTCGGCGGGAGGCACCATGTACAAGAACAGTGTCGCGGCGATCGTCGGGTTGCTCCTCGTCCTGCCCGCCGCGGGCTGGACGCAGGCTGTCAAGCAGGCGGCCCCGGCCCCTGTGGATCCCACGACGTTCGCGGCCGCCCGCTACGACCAGGGGCAGAAGCTCGAGCGCAGCGGCGACTGGACCGGCGCGATGCAGGCCTACACCGAGGCCGCCGAGAACGGCCACGGCCCGGCCCAGAAGCGGCTCGGGGACATCTACAACAACGGCCAGGGCGACGTGAAGCGCGACTACGACACCTCGCTGCGCTGGTACAAGCGGGCGCAGGAGCAGGGCGAGCAGATCCCGCAGCCGTTCACCTACCCGGGCGTGCGCCAGCGCTGAAGTAGCCCGTCCGGGCCGCATTGTGCCGGCCCCCCCGCAGCACGCATAATTCCACCGATGGGAGCAGGGGGGCTGCGCCAACACTTTCGTTCGCGCGCGACCGGCTTGATGCTGGCCGCGCCGCGTCGCGCCCGTGGCGGATTCCCAGACTGCCGTGGCTGATCCCCAGCTCCTAGGCCGCTACAAGCTCAGCCGCAAGATCGGCAGCGGCGCCATGGGTGTCGTGTACGAGGCGCTCGACCCGAAGCTGAACCGCCCGGTCGCGATCAAGACCATCCTCAAGAGCCACCTCGACGAGGAGGTCGCGCGCGAGTACTCGGTGCGCTTCCGCGAGGAGGCGCAGGCGGTGGCGCGGCTCAACCATCCGAACATCGTCCAGGTGTACGACTTCGGCGAGGAGGCCGACGTCGCGTTCATCGTGATGGAGTTCATCCGCGGCAAGGACCTCAAGCACTGCTTCGACAACAACGTGCGCTTCGAGCCGAAGGAGTTCGTGCGCATGATGTGCGAGCTCCTCTCCGCGCTCGAGTATGCCCACCAGTCCGGCATCGTCCATCGCGACATCAAGCCGGCCAACGTGATGCTCGACGGGCAGACGCGCGTCAAGCTGATGGACTTCGGCGTGGCGAAGATCACGGACACCGAGCGCACCCACCGCACGCAGGTGGGCACCATGGTCGGCACGCCCTCGTACATGTCGCCCGAGCAGGTGCAGGGCCTCGCGGTGGACCAGCGCTCGGACCTGTTCTCCTCGGGCATCGTGCTCTACCAGTTCCTCACCAATCAGCGCCCGTTCACCGGCGGCGATTGGACCCTGCGCAAGATGATCGTGCACGAGGACCCGGTGCGGCCCTCGCAGATCAACGCGTCGCTGTCGCCCGAGTTCGACCGCGTCATCGGCCGCGCGCTCGCCAAGGCGCCCGAGGCGCGCTACCAGAGCGCCGGCGACTTCAGCCGCGCGCTGCAGCGCGTGTACGAGGGCAAGGCCGCCGAGGAGGAAGAGGACCGCACCATCATGCGGGCCTACCCGGGCCCCGGGCCGCAGGCGCCCGCGAAGCCGGCCGAGCGCACCGCGACGCAGCCCCCGCTCGCCACCTCGACCGGCACCGGCGGCGCGGGATCGCAGGAAGTCGAGGTCGAGTTCTGGCGCTCGATCAAGGACAGCAACGACCCGGAGGATTTCGAGCTCTACGTGCAGCAGTTCCCGCGCGGCGCCTATGCGCGCCTTGCCGAGCGCAAGATCGCCAAGCTGCGCAAGGACGCCGGCACGGGAACCGGATCGCAGGCGGGAACCGCGAGCGGCGTGCACGGCAGTACCGCGAGCGGCTCGTACGGGACGGGCGATGCGAGCTCGGACGCCGACGAGATGCGCAAGCTCGAAGAGGAGCACCGCAAGCAGGCCGAGGAGCTCGCGCGGCGCCAGGCCGAAGCGCGCAAGAAGGCCGAGGCGGAAGCCCGGGCGAGGCGCGAAGCTGAAGAGAAGGCCCGGCGCGAGGCGGAGGAAAAAGCGCGGCGCGAGGCGGAAGAGAAGGCGCGACGCGAAGCCGAAGAGAAAGCACGGCGCGAAGCCGAAGAGAAAGCAAAGCGCGAAGCCGAGGAAAAGGCGCGGCGCGAAGCCGCTGAAAAGGCCCGGCGGGAGGCAGAGGAAAAAGCGCGGCTCGAGGCGGAGCGCGTGCGGCGCGAAGCCGAGGCGAAGGCAAAACGCGAGGCGGAAGAGCGGGCCAAGCGCGAAGCCGAGGAAAAGGCGCGCCTCGAGGCGGAGCGCATCCGGCGCGAGAACGAAGAGAAGGCTCGGAGGGAAGCCGAGGCCAAGGCCAAGCGTGAGGCGGAAGAGCGAGCGCGAAGGGATGCCGAGGAAAAGGCGCGGCTCGAGGCCGAGCGGATCCGGCGCGAGAACGAGGAGAAGGCTCGGCGAGAAGCCGAGGCCAAGGCGAAGCGGGAGGCCGAGGAGCGTGCCAAGCGCGAAGCCGAAGACAAGGCGCGGCTCGATGCCGAGCGCATCCGGCGCGAGAACGAGGAGAAGACGCGGCGGGACACCGATGCCAGGGCCAAGCAGGAAGCCGACGCCAAGGCCAGGCGGGAGGCGGAGGACAAGGCTCGGCGCGACGCCGAGGCCAAGGCGAAGCAGGAAGCCGAAGCGCGGGCGAAGCGCGAGGCCGAAGAAAAAGCCCGGCGCGAAGCCGAGGTCAAGGCGAAGCGCGAGACGGAAGAGAAGGCGAAGCGCGAGGCGGAGGCCAAGGCGAAGCAGGAAGCCGAGGCGCGGGCCAAACGCGAGACCGAAGAAAAGGCGCGTAAAGAGGCCGAGGCGCGCGCGCGGGCGCGCCACGACGAGCTGGAGCAGAAACGCGCGTCCGAGCTGAAGGCGCGGGCGGCCGAGAAGGTCGAAGAGCGCAGCGACTGGCAGAAGGAAGTGGAGGCGGAGGCGCTCGCTGCAGAGCGCCAGGCGCGCATTACCGAGGGGCGCGAGCAGACGCTCACCGTCCCGATGCCCGCGCAGACCGTGCCGCCCCAGCGGCGCAACCCGCTCGTCATCCCCGGGATCCTGGGCGGGGTGATCGTGGCCGGCGCGGCGGCGGCCTACTTCGCCCTGCGCTCGCCCGAGCAGCCGCCGGTCGCCGCCAGGCCGCAGCCGCCGGTCGTCGCCACGCCGCAGCCGCAGGTGGCGAAGGTCGAGCCCCAGCCGGCGCCGCAACCGCAGGTCGACGAGAAGGCCCAGCGCGAAGCGGCGGCGAAGGCCGAGCAGGCGAAGAAGCAGGAGGCGGCAAGACTGGCCGCCGAGGAGGAGGCGAAGAAGAAGGAAGCCGCGAAGCTCGCGGAGGAAGAGAAGAAGAAAGAGGCCGCGAGGCTCGCCGCCGAGAAGAAAGAGGCCGCCAAGCTCGCCGACGCGAAGAAGAAGGAGGAAGCGGCGCGGCTCGCCGCCGAGGAGGCGAAGAAGAAAGAGGCCGTGGCTGCAGCGAAGGCCGCCGAGGAAGCGAAGAAAAAGGAAGAAGCCGCCAGGCTGGCTGCGGCTGCGGAGGAAGCGAAGAAGAAGGAAGCCGCGCGGCTCGCGGCCGAAGAGGCGAAGAAGAAGGAGGCCGCAGCTGCCGCGGCGGCCGCAGCGAAGGCCGCCGAGGAGCAGAAGCGGCAGCAGGTCGCGGCGGTCGCGGCCAAGCCCGCGGAGGAGACCAAGCGCGTGAACGGGCCCGAGCTCTACGCGCGCGCGGCCGAGCTCGAGGGCCAGGGCAAAGTCGCCGACGCGGTCAAGCTCTACGTCGCGGCCGCCAACGCGGACCACGGCCCTTCGGCGAAGAAGCTGGGCGACATCTACAGCGGCGGCAAGGGCGACGTCTCGCAGGACTACACGGCGTCACTTCGCTGGTATCAGCGGGCGCGCCAGCTCGGCGAGAAGATCACCGTCAAGGGAAGGTAAGGTAAGCGGCGCAGCGCACGCGGCGTGCTAGATGCGCCCGCCGGCGAGCGCCCAGAGCTTGGCCAGGAAGGCCTTGGTCATCGGCGCCCACCAGAATTCGTTGTGCCTGCCTTCGAGGACCTGGATCAGGTTCAGCCGCGCGTAGCTGAAAGGCGCCAGCCGGATGGTCCTGCCGTACGCCTCGACGTCGGCGCTCGAGTTCTGGGTGGTGGCGACCAGGTAATCGCCGCCCGGATCGAGGGCCAGGCCGTCGCGCGCCATCAGCCGGTCGTCCCGCCGCCGGTCGTCCACGAACACGTCGCCCTGGACATTGCTGAACCGGATCATCGCGGCCGCAGTATAGTTGGCCCGCGCCGTCGCGCGCCATCCCTCTACACGAGCCAAGGAGCCAGGAGAATCATGAAAGTTGCCCCGCAGCAGATCACCGACGTCGACCGTCCGGAGCTCGGCGAGACCTTCGTCGACTCGCTCGCGCTGTCCACGTTCGACGGCGCGGCGGCGCGGCTCACGTTCTGCGTGCTGCGCATGCAGGAGCCCGAGCAGGGCAAGCCCGCCCAGTTCAAGCGCTACCCGGTCTGCCGCATGGTGCTCACCCCCGACGCGATGGTCGAGCTTTTCAACCGCCTCAACCAGATGATGGGCGCGCTGCAGAAGCTCGGCCTGGTGAAGATGGAGCCCGGCAAGCCGCCCCAGGCGGTCGAGCAGAAGCCGCAGTAGCCGGTCCTGACAAGCGTTTGCCGTCCTTGACCAGCCTTTGCAGCAAAGGGCGTCAGAGTTGGCACGGGCGCCGCGAGCGCCGGGCGCACCATGTGCCGATGGGAAGGGCGTTCTACGTCGAGTCGGTCGAAGACGCCGCGGCGCTCGCGGGCGGACACGATCGGCTGGCGGCGACCCTCGGAGTGAGCCTGGCCGAAGTGCACGGCTGGTGCGCAGGTGCCTCGATTCCCGACTGCTCGACGTTGCTGCGGGTGATCGACCTCGTCAGCGGTGCTTCAGATCCCAGAGGCAGATCCAGGACAGCAGCACCTGCGGCGGAACCCCTCGCGGTTCCCGAAGCCAGTCGCCCAGCTGTTCAGGTGTGACGTCCAGGTGCGCGGCGAGCGCCCGCACCGCGGACAAATCCGCGCCCGAGATTCCCTGCTGCAATTGGGCCCCCTGCTCGAACATCACCGTCCCCGGCGATACGTTCACACAGAGCCGCGCCGCGAGCAAGAGCCAAGACGGGTTGATAAATTCACCCGCGACAGGTTCTAGAAAGCACCGCTAATCCTTCGCTTCGCTGGCGCCGAGCTTGCGCCGCCGAATGGCTTCGAAGACGAGCCATGCGAGGCCCGATAGGAGAACCAGCACGATCAACCAGCGCACGACGCCGGCGAGCGCTTCGGGATCGGCCGCGGGCCACGGAAATTTGCTCAACCGCTCCCAGCGCTCCCAGAGCCAGTGCCACGCAGTGTGACCAACCAGCAGCGACAGGACGATCGTCGCGACTCGCTCCGGTACGTGGCGGAAGGCAAGATCGAGCGCCGGGATGGCGACAACGAGCACGGCGAGCTGTCCGAGCTCCACGCCGAGGTTGAACGCCAGCAGCGATGTGACGAGGTGGGCTCCGGCGAACTGCAGCAGCTGCTGGAGCCCGAAGGCGAAGCCGAATCCATGCACCAGGCCGAAGCCGAAAGCGACCATCCAGCGCCGCCGCAGTCTCGCGCCGAGCACGTTCTCCAGCGCCATGTAGAAGATCGACGCCGCGATCAGCACCTCGATGAGCGGCGGGAACCAGAGCGCATCGGGCCCATGGCCGAGGGCGGTCGCGATCAGCGTGATCGAATGCGCGACGGTGAAGGCGGTGACGATCGCGGCGAGCGGCCAGAAGCGGCGGAACGGAACGACCAGGCAGAGGAGGAAGAGCAGGTGGTCGGTGCCGCCGAGGATATGCACGAAGCCGGAGTGAACGAAGCTCAGGGCCGCCTGGTACCAGCGCGGATCGAGCTGCACGCGCCCCGGGTCGCCGTGAAGATCGAACGCCCGCGTCTCGCCGGACGGGGGGAGGAAGCGGAGCACGACGTTGACCTTGATGCCCAGGCGCTCGAGCTGCGGCCGGATCGAGAACTGCGAGCGATCCGAGCGGATGGGATATTCGAGCAGCACGTCGAGCAGGCCCTGGCTCCAGTAGAGCTCGGTGTCGTTCCCCAGCGGCGGCGCCTCGAAATGCGCGAGCGCGCTCTCGTAGGCTGCGAAGGAGCGGTCGGACTCGAGCGATACGCGGGCGGCGATCAGGCGTGGACGCGGCAGCCGCTCGTCGCCTTCGTAGAGCTCGATCTCGTTGCCGAGCCAGAGCGTCGCGGCATCGCGCAAGGCTGCATCGACGCGGCTGAAGTCGAGGAAGCCGCCGCGGCGCTGCGGCACGTCGACGTCGCGCATGGCTTTGAGCGGCACGCGCATGACCAGCCTGAGCGCCTGGCCTTCCGGCTTGACGAACGCCTGCACCCGCACCTCGTCGGGAACGTCGTGCGCGCGCGCGTTTGGCGCAAAGGCGAGCAGCAGGCCTAGAACGACGAGCCCGAGAGCGACGGCGATGGTTCGAGCCAAGCGCACCCAGTATTGCAGATTTTGCATATACTGAAGACGTCACTCGTGGAGGAGGGGCAATGGGCAATCGCAAGATCGTGGGCGGGATTTTCGCCGGCGTTCTCGTCCTGCTCGGCTGCACGCAGGCGCTTCTCGACAAGCAGGCGCCGCAAGGCGAGCTCGTGAACGCTCCGGCCTTCGAGGTCGACCCGCTCTGGCCCAAGCCGCTGCCCAACCACTGGCTGCTCGGCATGACGATCGGGGTGTGGGTCGACGAGCAGGACCACGTCTGGATCATCCACCGCAGCTCGGCGACGCTGAACGCGAACGAGCGCGGCGCCGAGGTCGACCCGCCGACCGGTGAATGCTGCCGCGGCGCGCCGCCGGTGCTGGTGTTCGACCAGGCCGGCAACCTCGTGCGGCACTGGGGCGGACCCGGGCAGGGCTACGAGTGGCCGCAGTCGAACCACGGCATCTTCGTCGACTACAAGGGCAACGTCTGGATCGGCGGCAACGGCGAGAAGGACGCGCACATCCTCAAGTTCACCAAGGACGGCAAGTTCCTGATGCAGGTCGGGCGCTTCGGCAACAACAAGGGCAGCAACGACCTGGAGAACTTCGGCCGCGTGGCGAAGATCTTCGTCGACGCGAAGACCAACGAGGCGTTCGTCGCCGACGGCTACGGCAACCGCCGCGTGGCGGTGCTCGACGCCGACACCGGGAAAATGAAGCGCTACTGGGGCGCGTACGGCAACCGCCCGCAGGACGGTCCGCTCGCTCCCTTCAACCCGGATGCGCCGCCGTCGCAGCAGTTCAGGAATCCGGTGCACTGCTCTGACGTGTCCAACGACGGCTTCGTCTACGTGTGCGATCGCCAGGCCAACCGGCTGCAGGTGTTCACCAAGGAGGGCAAGTTCGTAAAAGAGCAGTGGTACGCGAGGCGCAGCCTTTCGGAGGGCTCGGTGTGGGACGTCGCGTTCTCGCGCGACCCGGAGCAGCGCTACATCTTCATGGCCGACGGCCGCAACCAGAAGGTGCGCATCATCCTGCGCGAGACGCTGGAGGAGATCACCAACTTCGGCGACGGCGGCCGCCAGCCGGGACAGTTCTTCGGCGTCCACAGCGTCGCCACGGATTCGAAAGGCAACCTCTACACCACAGAGACGTACGAGGGAAAGCGGCTGCAGAAATTTGTCTACAAGGGAATGCGGCAGGTGCGGCGGACTCAAGGCGTAGTCTGGCCCTCGCAGTAGAACGCGTACGTCCTAGATTGGGGCGTCAGTGGAGCGGCGTGGCTTCCTGAAGACGGCTTCGGTTCTTGGCGCCGGCCTTTCCGTCGGCCCGGCCCTGGCGCAGCCCGCGAGCGAGCGCCCCAAGGAAGGCGACGTCCTGGTGGCCTTCGAAGGCGACTCCCAGGTGCCGCTCGAACCCAAGGATGTCCCGCGAGACGCGGCGCCTCTTCTGGCATGGCCGATGGACCCTGCCGCCAAGGTGGTTCGCAACGGCTCGCGGCTCAACAAAGTGCTGCTGGTCCGGCTCGACTCGGCGACGCTGCTCGGAGTCACCCGGGAGCACGCTGCCGACGGCGTGGTCGCTTATTCGGCGATCTGCCCGCATGCCGGCTGCGAGGTCAGCGTCTGGGCCGCGGAGCCGAAGACGCTCGAGTGCTCGTGCCACTACTCGCACTACGATCCGCGCGACGGAGCCGCCGTGATCGACGGGCCGACCCCGCGCTCGCTCGCAGCGCTTCCGCTGAAGCTCGCCGACGGCAAGCTCGTGGTGGCGAAGCCTTTCACTGGCCGCGTCGGCATCGTGCCGACCTGATCGATTTCAAAGGGAGGAGCGTCATGTCTGCCAAGAGGACATTCCTGCAATCCGCCGCCGCGCTCGTCGCGGCCGGCCTGTCCACGGCCTCGGCGCAGATGCCGCAGGTGGTCGCGCCGGTATCGGCCACGCCGGTGCCCGGACCGGTGCCCGAGGTGCTGCAAAAATACACCTCGGTCACGGCCGAGCGGCTGAAGAAGCCGGAGGACGGAAACTGGTTCCACTTCCGCCGCACCTACGATGGCTGGGGCTTCAGCCCGCTGACCGAGATCAACGCAAAGAATGTCGGCCGGCTCCAGCTCGTGTGGAGCATGGCCACGGGCCAGGTCGAGGGCCACCAGGCGCCGCCGATCGTCAACAACGGCGTGATGTTCGTGGCCACGCCGGGCAACCAGCTCCTTGCCATCGAAGCGAAGACCGGCAACCTGCTGTGGCGCTACAAGCGGCGGCTGCCGGAAGACGTCGTTCACCTGCATCCGACCAATCGCGGCGTCGCGCTCTACGGCGACAAGGTCTACTTCGCCTCCGCCGATTGCGTCCTCGTGGCGCTCGACGCCAGGACCGGCAAGGAGGTCTGGACCGCCGACGTAGACGACTACCGCAAGGCCCACTACATGTCGCTCGCGCCGCTCATCGTCGACGGCAAGGTGATCCTGGGCGCATCGGGCGGCGAGCTCGGCGTGCGCGGCTTCGTCGCCGCCGTGGATGCGGAGACCGGCAAGCAGCTGTGGAAGACCTACACCATTCCGGCGCCGGGCGAGCCCGGCAGCGAGACCTGGCCGGCGGGCGGCGATCACTACAAGCGCGGCGGGGGCGCGGTCTGGATCACCGGCACCTACGATCCGGAAACGAACCTCACGTTCTGGGGTACCGGCAACGCCGCGCCGTGGTTCGGCGATCAACGCCCGGGCGACAACCTCTACACCAGCTCGGTGGTCGCGCTCGACGTCAACAGCGGCGCAATCAAGGGGCATTTCCAGTACCACCCCAACGACTCATGGGACTGGGACGAGGTTTCGCCGCCGATCGTCGTCGACTACAAGCGCGACGGCAAGACCGTGAAGGGGCTGATCAACGTCTCGCGCAGCGGCTACATCTGGGACCTCGAGCGCACCACGGGCAGGATCAACTTCGTGGCCGGCCGGCCCTATGTGCGCCAGAACGTGTTCAAGAGCCTCGATCCCAAGACCGGCCGGCCAGTTGTCGACGAGGCGCGCAAGCCCGGCACCGGCAAGGGCGCGGAATTCTGCCCGAGCCTGTGGGGCGGCAAGGATTGGCCGCCGGCTGCGTTCAGCCCGCGGACACGACTGATCTACATCCCTGCGAACGACAATCTGTGCCACGAGCTGGTCGGCGAGACGCCGAAGTACGTCGTCGGCGAGCGCTACATGGGCGTGGCGAAGAACGTGATGAAGATCGTCGAGGGCGCGGACCACATCGGCGAATTGCAGGCCTGGAACGTCGACACCGGCAAGAAGGCGTGGACGACCAACATGCCGTCGTTCATGTGGGGGCCGGTGCTGGCGACCGGCGGCGACGTGCTCTTCGCCGGCGGCACCAACGATCGCCTGTTCCGCGCGTTCGACGCGAGGAGCGGAAAGATCCTGTGGGAGTACCCGACCATCTCGGGAGTCGCCGCGGTGCCGGTGTCCTTCCAGGTCGACGGCAAGCAATACGTCGCAGTGCAATCGGGCTGGGGCGTCGACCCGGCAAAGATGCAAGCCCGGATGAACCTGCTCTTCCCGGGCAAGTATCCCGAGGTGCCGCAGGGCGGCGCGATCTATGTGTTCGCGGTGAAGTGAGGCGGATCGTTTAGCACGAGGCGGTCCTCAGCGCGACTTGTCACTGCGCGGCCGTCCGCATTCACGTGCGGCGCGCGCCCCGCACGGTGACGAACTGCAACTGTTGAATCGAAGCGCCGAAGGGCGCTCTGCAGAGCTATTCCTAGAACTCACGCCGGGTTGGCTGACCCACACCGTATTCAGCCAGACGCAAGGCGAAGGCATGGCGCTTGCACGATCTGCGGCAGCACACGCGCTATTGCTCATTGACGCGTCGGTAAACGGTTAAACGATGAACCCAACCCTTGAATCAGGAGATCTGCAATGAGACGCTTGATCGCTTTTCTATTGCTCGCAACATTCGCACTCTCGGGATGCAGCAGCGTTCCTCCGTACGGGCAGGCCGAGGCCCCCGGATCGCCCTGGACGAACGATCCCTACTTCACGGCGCCGCCAACGTGACGCGGGCAATGCTCTCCTTTCACTGCCGCTCTCCCAGGAGTTGCAGCTGAACGGCGCGCATGACGGCGCCCGCCGCGCAATGCACCTCCAGCTTGCGGTACAGGTTCTTGATGTGTGTGGTGACGGTGTGCAACGAAATGCCGAGATGCTCGGCGGTCTGCGAATAGGTGCAGCCTGAGGCGATGAGCTTCAGCACCTGCGATTCGCGAGCCGTAAGTTTTTGCGTGATGAGCAGGTGCTGGCCGTTTCCTTTGACGGCGTCCATGGCGTGCCTCCCTTGTTGTGGTGATATGCCTGCCCTGAGCACCCCTTGTGCCAGTGTCTAACTATTTGTGTTCATTGAAGATTCATTTTCTAGTCGCGACGCCGACTAGCACTTGATGCATGGCGGGCATACATTTTGTGTATGTCCAGTGAAAAACCGAGCGCGGGAGATCGAGACTTCCTGCGGGCGCTGGCCGACGTGGTGTTCGGCAATCCGTTCACGCGGGAGCGCATGGCGCTGATTAGGCGCCTTGCGCCGCTAGCACCCGAGGACCTCACGAGCGACCGTGAGGCGCTCGCGCGCGTCGTAGCGCCGAAAGTGGCGCGGTTCGTGCGCGAAAACGCGATCGCGCATTGGGCCGCGGATGACCGGCTCCTTCTAGAGCCGGCGCTGCTCTACGTGACCTACCACCGTTACGTGCCGCAACTGGACACGCACATCGAGCGACAAGCGAACAAGAGTGGCGAGCCGCTAGGCGCGCCGTTCGGCGAGGACGCGGTACGCGAGCTCGTGCAAATGGGATTCGCCGAGGACCGGGCGGCTCGATTCTTCGCGTTCTTCTTCCAGCTGCGGCGTGCGTTCTATTTCATAGGTCGCGCGCTCGCCGGCGGTAGCGAGTCGATGGAGCGCCTGCGCCAGGCGCTTTGGAACAACATGTTCACCCACGACATGCGCGGCTACGAAGCGGCGCTCTGGAACCAGATGGAGGACTTCTCGACGCTGTTTCTCGGCGAGACCGGTACCGGGAAGGGTTCGGCGGCCGCGGCGATCGGCCGCTCGGAATTCATTCCGTATCTGCCGCACGAGCGGCGCTTCGCCACCAACTTCGTCGACGGCTTCATTGCCATCAACCTGTCGCAGTTTCCGGAGAACCTCATCGAGTCGGAGCTTTTCGGCCATCGCAAAGGTGCGTTCACCGGCGCGATCGATCACCACCAAGGCATCTTCGAGCGCTGCAATCCGCACGGCGCGCTTTTCCTCGACGAAATCGGCGAGGTGTCGATTCCGGTGCAGATCAAGCTGCTGCAAGTACTCCAGGAGCGCACTTTCACCCCGGTGGGCGGGCGCGAGAGGAAGCGCTTTTCCGGGCGGGTCATCGCCGCGACCAACCAGCGCCTCGATGTGCTGCGGCACCAAGGCCGTTTCCGCGACGACTTCTTCTACCGCCTCTGCTCGGACGTGATCGAGGTGCCGACGCTGCGCCAGCGCATCGGCGAATCGCCCGTGGAGTTCGGGCAGCTCGTCGACCTGCTCGTGGCGCGCGTCACGGGCGGCGCAGCGCCGGAGCTCGCCGCGCGCGTGCTCGACACGCTCGAGCGCTGCCTGCCGCGCGGATACGCTTGGCCCGGAAACGTGCGCGAGCTCGAGCAGGCGGTGCGCCGCGTGCTTCTCACCGGAAGCTACGCCGCGCACAACGCGGCCGGCACGCTGAGCGAAGAAGCCGCGCTGGTCGAGAAACTGCGTGCGGGCACGCTCGGCGCCGACGAATTGATCGCGCGCTACTGCGGCATGCTGCACCGGCGCACGGGCAGTTACGCGGAAGTCGCTCGGATCACCGGCCTCGATCCGCGAACCTCCCGCAAATATGTGATCGCCGGCAGCAAGCGCTTCTAGCGCCACATCCGGCAAGAGAAGGCTCGGAAATTCATTCGCGTCATGTCGCGCAAGCGAGTTGTTGCGGCATGGTTTCCGCTTCACTCTCCCCGATTCATGGGATTTTCCTGCGTGGCTAGGTGGTGGAGACTGTTTGACGTAGGACCAAAACCACCGAGGGGGAATCATGACGAAGCACACGATGCTGTTGGCGGCGAGCGTAGCGTTCGTGGCACAGACGGTCGGCGCCCAGGGTTTGCCGAATGAGATTACGGCTCGACAGGGAGCCGACGAGCGGCTGCAGCGCAGTATCGATGCCGAGGCCGCGACCCGAGCGGCCGCCGACGCCAACCTGCAGAGCAACATCGCCGGCGAAGTTGCCTCTCGCACGCGCGCGATCGATGAGCTGCGCGCGCTTATCGGCAGCGGCGGCGGAGGCGGGACAGTGAATGTCGACTGCGGCGCGGGCGGATCGGTCGCCGACGCGCTCGCGAGCGGGGCGGCGCGCATCATCGTGCGAGGTATCTGCCCGGCCGGCGTGCTGATCGATCGCGACAACGTCGTAGTGGAGGCCGATCCGGCCGGCGGCAGCATCCACGGCACCGATCCCAACATCAATACCGTCGTCGTCACGGGTCATCGCGTAACCCTGGAAGGGCTGACAGTGAGCGGCGGTCGCAACGGAATCACGGGCGTGGGAGCTTCGAATTTGACCGTCCGCAACGTGACGGTTCAGGCCGTCGGCCGCGCCGGTATTGTCTATGCCGCCGGCTCGAGCGGCACCGTCGACGGCTGCACGGTCCAGTCGAATGCGGGGAACGGCGTCGTGGTGGACGGCTCTAACGCGAGGATTATCAATAGCAGTATTACTGGCAACCGGATCGGGGTCCTGATGTCCAACGGAAGCAACGGGACAATCGGCCTGACGGACCGTGGCGTCCCAGCGGGCAACACGATCCAGCAAAACACCGTGAACGGAATCTTTATCTCGGTTGGAGCAAGCGCCACGGTGGCGATGAACCAGGTCATGCAGAATGCCCAGGGAATCGGCGTATTCCATGCGACGGCCAGCATCGCGGGCGGCAATGTGATTACCGGCAATCCCGGAGGTGGAATCGTGGCGACCAGCGCCAAGGTCGTGCTGGGCGACCCGGGACCGGGCGTTACGACGGTGAACACGATCAGCCAGAACGGCAGCCCGACGCAGACTGGTGGAGTATTCGCCGGGGTGGGAACATCCATGCTCGTACGTGACGCCCAAATCAATTCGAACAACGGCACCGGACTGATCATCAGCCTTCGATCACAGATCCAGATGTCGGGCACCACGATTCAAAGCAATGCAGGCGACGCAGTCCGCCTCGTCCTGGGGGCGGCGCTTCTGCCGCTCGGGCCGGTAAGTACGCTGTCCGGAAATTCGGGCTTCGGCGTGCAGTGCACCGACGCCGAATCGAGCGTCGTGAATCTGGTGCCTACGATCGTCGCCTTGTCTGGAAATAGCGCGGGCAACATAGCGTCGGGATGCACCCAATTCGACGCCAATCCGCTTTTCCCGACGCCGGGACCCAACCCTGCACCGGCGCCGGGGCCTGTGCAGTAGAGCTAGGGCCGATTGCGCCGTGAAGCTCTTGCTACACGGATAGAGGCCCAACCTTAATGATTTGCGCTCGCCGAGATTCGTGGAAACTCGGCGAGCGTGTCACGCTGAAGTCACTTCTCTAAGCGCCAAGGCAGTCACAGGCCCGCACGCGCGCTGCGCCGGAAGTGCTCAAGGGTGGACCGGTTCGCAATTTCGACGGCGCGTCCAAATGGGCATGGACGATGACGAAGAACTCGCGCCGGATCGGCTGACCTGGCGTGCCTTGGTGCGAGTGGTCGGGCTCTGGCAACAGCACCCGCACCGCAACAACCCTCGGAGCGCGCGTTACTGCTCAAGGTCGCGCATGAGCTCGCCATCGCCGATCGCCTCGGCGCGCTCGCCGGCGACCGTGTGAACGATGACACGCGCCCGAAACAATCGTTTCCCAGGGGAAATGCGGCGGATACACCGTACGTCTAGCTTACGAGCAACGGCCGTTCTACGCCGGCTACCACGCACCGGCGGAAAGAGGGGTACGACTGGAGAAAGTGTCATGGAACCTGTTGCTTCGACTCAGCCGGTAGTTATCGCTCTCGCAGAAGGCCTTTGCTCGTTCGTTCGTAAGGCCTGGGAGCGTCACCTTAGGACGATGGAAGTGCGCTCCGCGCGCGAGGTGCTGAAGCGCCTCGACGACCATATGCTGCGTGACCTCGGCCTGCACCGCTCCGAGATCGACTCCCTGGTCGCCGAGAACACCGGCGAGGTCGAGCGCACCCGCGTCCGCGTCCTCAGCGGCTTGGGGCCGTGGTGAGCCCCTCCGCGCGGGCACCGCTCGCCATCGCTATCGCGGCGGCGGCGGTATACGCGCTGGCCTTCGGCCTGCGCCAGGCGCAGCCGCTCTTCATTGGCGCGCTCAATTCGCACACCGGGATCGGCTACGCGGCGATCAGCCTCGCCTTCGGCGTCGCCCAGCTCGTCTGGGGTTTCGCCCAGCCGGTCGCCGGCGCGGTGTCCGACCGCTTCGGTCCGCGCCGCGTGATGATCGGCGGCGCAATGCTGCTTGCCGCCGCCAACTCGGCGATCCCGTTCATCAGCGACGCCCTCGTGCTCACGCTCGTCATCGGCATCGCCGCCGCGCTTGGCGCCGGCACCATGGGCCCGGCCATGCTGCTCGGCGCGGCGAGCCGCTGGATCCCGGAGGCGAAGCGCTCGGTGGCCCACGGCATCATCAACGCCGGCGGCTCGTTCGGCCAGTTCACCGTCGTGCCGCTGGCGCAGCTTCTCATCGGTCTCGCCGGCTGGCAGCCGGCGATGGTGCTGCTCGGCCTATCCAGTCTCGCCGTGATCCCGCTGCTGGTGCTCTTCGCATCGGCGTCACCGGCGCCCGCGCCGGCCGCCGGCGCGGCCGGCGGAAGCTCGGTCGGCTCCGCGCTGCGCGGCGCACTGGGCAATCGGAGCTACCTGCTCCTTAACGCCGGCTTCTTCACCTGCGGGTTCCACGTCGCCTTCATCGTCACGCACTTGCCAGGCGTGGTGGCGCTCTGCGGCCTGCCGGCGGAGGTGAGCGCCTGGTCGGTGTCGCTCATCGGTCTGTTCAACATCATGGGCAGCCTGTGGATCGGCCGCTTCGTGCAGAGGCGGCGCATGAAGCTCGCGCTTGCGGGGCTCTACTTCGCTCGCGCACTCATCATCGGCGCCTTCTTCTTCGCGCCCAAGACGCCGGCGACCTTCCTTATCTTCGCCTGCGCCATCGGCTTCACCTACCTGTCGACCGTGCCGCCGACGGTCGGCCTTGTCGCAAAGCTGTGTGGCACGCGCTACCTCGCCACGCTCTTCGGCATCGTAATGCTTTCGCACCAGGTCGGCGGCTTCCTCGGCGCCTCGCTCGGCGGCAAGGCCTTCGAGGCGACGGGCAGCTACGACTGGATGTGGTACGCGGACATCGCGCTCTGCCTCATGGCGGCACTGGTGCACCTGCCGATCCGCGAGGCAAAACCAGCACCGGCGCTTGCAGCGGCGTGAAGAAAAGGTTTCCGACCCGGGCTCGAACCTGGGACCTTGCGGACTAGCAGGTCTGCTTCTCCATTGGAGTGTGCGTTTTGGCGTCAGCGGGCGCGCTTCTAGGCCACTGACGCCAAACCGCCGAGGCGTCGCTGCTGATGTGGATTTTGTCGCAGCGCTCCGAGCGCGCTGCGCATATCCTTCGCTTCGAAGCCAATTCAGGTAGCTCTGGCGCTGCGCGCCTACGGAGCCTGAAGGGAGAGCCATGAACAAGAACAAGAACATAACCGTCGTCCTCGCCCTCGTCCTCATGCTCGCGGCGGGCAGTAGCAGACCGCAGGATCCAACTTACGGGCCGCCGCCGCCGATGGATCCGAAGCGCAAGATTAGCGAGCAGGACTGCGGCAGAACCATCAATTCCGACGGCGGCAACCTGCTGTGCCGCGAGCTCAGCGAGCGCGAGCGCCGCGCCAAGATCAAGGAAGAAGAGCGGCAGGCCAAGGCCCGGAAGGAGGCCGCGGAGCGCGCCGAGCGCGAGCGCCTCGCGCGTGAGCGCGCCGAGCAGCTTGCCCGGGAAGAGGCGGCCCGGAAGGAGCAGCTTGCCCGGGAAGAGGCCGCCCGCAAGCAGCGGGCTGCCGAGGAGGAGCGGCTCGCCGCCGAGCGCCGCCGGCTCGAGGCCGAGGCCGCGCGCAAGGCCGAGGAAGAGCGCCTGCGTCAGGAGAAGCTGGCTGAAGAAGCCCGTCTCCGCCAGATCGCCGAGCAGGAAGCGCGCGAGGCAGCCGAGCGCGAGTGCCGGCGTCTCGAGCAGGCACGGCTCGACGGCCGCGCGCTACTCACGGAGTTCGTCGACAACTACGGCACGGTCGACGAAAACAAGAAGATAGCCGGGCAGATCACCACGTTCCTCAACACGCCTCGCAAGGCGAAACCATGCCCGCCGGCCGTCGCCATGCTCGAGCAGCCGGCGAAAAAGAAAAAGCAGTCACCTAAGGCCACTGTCGCGGACCGCTAAATCAGATCAGGCAGGAGCGTAGGTCAACCTGATCACGTCCTCGGCGATCCGATCGTTGGTCATGAGGCGGAGCCGCGGCCGGGGCCCGGCGAAATAGGGCTTGCCGTGGCCGAGCACGACCGGGTGCAGGTAGATTCGATACTCATCGATCAGGCCGAGTTCCGAGAGGCTTCGCGCCAAGCCCGGGCCGGCAACTTCGATCTCCCCGGCCCGCTCGGCCTTCAGCTCACGGATCGCGCCCGCGAGATCGCCCTCGACAAGCGTGGCGTTGGGGCCGACCGATTTCAACGAGCGCGAGACGACCCATTTCGGCTGGCTCCGCCACGCCGCCGCGAAGGCGCGATCCGCTGCATCCCACTCAGGATGATCGTCGTCCCAGTAACGCATGACCTCGTACATCCGGCGACCGTACACACTACCTGCCTGCCCCTGAGCCTCCTCGATGAAGTGGCGGAAAAGCGCGGGGCTTGGCGCAAAGGGCATATGGTCGACGTAGCCGTCCAGGGACTGGTTCATTCCGAACACGAGCTTGGCCATGCCAACTTCCTTTTCAAAGGGAATGATCTTCGCACCGCTCCCAACGTGGACATCGGGTGTCATTGACAGAACCGTCGGTCGGAGTATTACTCGCCGGACACCGCATCGGAGAGTGATATGGAAGCCACGAAAACCACGCCAGGCAAGACGCTCTATTGCTCCTTCTGCTTCAAATCACAGCATGACGTCACAAAACTGATTTCGAGAACTGCCGAGCCGACGACGTCGAGCAACGCTTGAGCACAGTCACGCTGATCGTGTTCAACTACGACCGCTGCATCGAGCAGTACCTCTATCTTGCTTTTCAGACGTACTACGGCATGGTCGCCGAGCGCGCTGCCGGGCTGGTGAAGAAGATCCACATCTACCACCCCTACGGCAGCGTCGGCTCGTTGCCTTGGTACGGCGGCACCCAGACGAGCCCCTTCGGCCATGAGCCCGGGGCGGGGGAATTGCTGAAACTCGCAGGTGGCATCAAAACGTTCACGGAAGGCACCGATCCTACGTCCAGCGACATCACCGCGATCAGGGCCAAGGTGCTCGCCGCAGACCGGCTCCTTTTCTTGGGCTTCGCGTTTCACCGGCTGAACCTGCAGCTGCTGTGGGATGCGTCGAAGCGGCAGGCGTCCCCGGCCAGGTGCTGGGCGACAGGCAAGAATATTTCAGTCAACGACCGCGATGAAATTGCCAAAGAGCTGGTCGCCCTGGGCTGGATACCGCGCCCACCATTAGGATCGACCTCACCTGCTCCGAATTGATCCGTGATTACTGGCGAAGCCTCTCGATGCTGTAGCGCCGCGCTATTCACGTCCGCCCGTGCTGGCGATGACGTAGTCGAGCGGTGGCTCGCCGCGGTTCCACCGCTGAAGAGAAGCGAGCACCTGGTCATCGGACAGCGTGTCGCCCCAGGAGCCCACCACCGCGAGGAGATGGCGGTCGGCGTCTAGATCCTCCAGGCGGTCGTAGATCTTGGCTCGGGGAAGGGCGCGGATTTCCTCGCCGCCGCCGCCCAACCGTTCGGCGGCCTTGCACAGCGCGTCGCGGATTGCCTCGTTCAGGTCCATGCTCGACTTCTCGATGCCGCCGCGAGGATACAAACGTAGCTACAACGCAAGCAACATGCCGAAGCTCTCGCGAAACCCTTGATCCCATTGGCCTGTGGCCGTTCCATTGACAGGAACCCGCTTTGCGCGCAATGTCCGGTAGCGTACACAGGCCCTTCGAGGTGGGTTCACTTTGCCAACGGTTCACGCAAGGACACTCAAGCGGGCCGCCGAAATCGTCGGAGGAGAGGTAGAACTCGCCCGCCGACTCAAGGTCACGACGAAGCTTCTAGAGCTATGGATGGGCGGCGTCGGAGTGCCTCCATGCGATGTGTTCCTGAAAGCGGCCGACATCGTGGGCGAACACGACCTACAGGAGATGGCGAAACCGGCGCCTGTCCTGAGCGCGGGCAAAGCGTAACGTTCGTCCGGCGCGCCCGCGCCTGCAAAAGGGGCAGCAACAAGTCTAGAGTGCGGGCATGCCTACAAGACTGCCGCTCTACGCGCTCGTCGCAGCCGCATTTGCAACCGCCTCTGTGAAACAACAGGCACCGAGTAGGCACCGTAATCGCCTCTGAGCGGGCACTTACAATAAGGTTGGCTCCCCGACCAGGGCTCGAACCTGGGACCTGCGGATTAACAGTCCGTCGCTCTACCAACTGAGCTATCGGGGATTCGTCTGCGGAAACAAAATTATAGCCGAGACCGTGTAAGAGAAATTGGTGCCTCTGGGTCGCAAACTCGCGTTTCCCGGTTCACTCCGCGATTGTGAAGAAAGCCTGGCGCCTAGTTCACCGGCACAGGCTCGTCAAGACACCTTTCCCTGGTTTTGGGTCGAAGGTGGGGAGTTCAGCGACGAACAAGAGGATTAACAGTCCGTCGCTCCACTGGCTCGACTCTTCGCTCGAGGACGCGGGAATTTGCCTTATGGCGGCGGCGGTTTTCCCGCTATGGTCGGCCGGCTATGGGGGCCATGGGGAAGGCGGTGCGCAGCACGCTGGGAGGCATTGCGCTCGCGGTGGCGTTCGCGCTCGCGGTGCCGTTCCTCGTCCCGGGCTCGTACTTCATCCCGGAGGTGACGCGGATCGCCTCGGAGCGCCTGGCGCAGCCGGTGGAGATGGAGGACCTCACGCTGCACCTCCTGCCGACGCCGAGGGTGATCGGCCACCGCATCAGCGTGGGCAGGAAGGGCGAGATCCTGATCGGCGAGCTCGAGATCGTTCCCGACCTGCACTCGCTCATCGTCGGCCCGCGCAGCCTGCGGCTCGTGCGCGCTAGCCGCGTGGCGTTCGACGAGAGCGCGTTCGCCATCCAGCGCGCCATCCCCAAGCGCAGCGACGAGCCGGTCCCGGTGCGCCGGCTGATCCTGAACACGGTGAAGTTCAATCATCCCAGGGTCGACGTGCCGATCTTCAACGTCGACGTGAAGCTCGGGGAGCGCCGGCGGGTGCGCGAGGCGCGCTTCGAGACGAGCGACGGCGCGCTGTCGCTCGTGGTGCGGCCTCGCGGCGACGATACGGCCGCGCTGCAGCTCAGCGCCACCAACTGGACGCTGCCGTTCGGCGCGCCGCTCACGTTCGACGCGCTCGCGGCCCACGGGACGCTGAAAGGCCGGCAGCTCGAGGTCGCCAAGGTCGAGGGCGCCCTCTACGGCGGCCGGCTGGTCGGCGCGGCGCACGCCGACTGGGAAAAGGAGCTCCAGCTCGCCGGAAGCGCGCACCTCGCCGGCGTCGACCTCGCTCCGGTGCAGAAGGCGCTCGGCAAGCCGGGGAAGCTCTCGGGGCGCCTCAAGGCCGACGCCGAGTTCTCGACCAACGCCAAGACGCCGGCGGAGCTGCGCGATGCGCTCACGCTCGACGGGCCGTTCGAGGTCCTCGGGGGTGTCTACCAGGGGGTCGACCTCTCCCGGGCGGGCGAGCTCGCCGGCGAGCGCCGGTTGGACGACGCCACCCACTTCGAGGAGCTGAGGGGCACGCTGGAGTTGCGCGGCGAGCGCGTGCGGCTGAACCAGCTCTGCATCCGCTCGCCGAAGATCGTGGCCGGCGGCAACGTCGACATCGCGCCCGACAAGGCGCTCTCCGGCAAGCTCCACATCGCGGTGGCGCAGACCGGCGGCTTCGTGGGCGTGCCGGTGGCGCTGAGCGGCACCACCGACGAGCCGAGCATGCGGCCCTCGAAGGGCTATCTCCTCAGCGCGGCGATCGGCACGGCGCTCCTGCCGGGGATCGGCACCTCGATCGGGCTGACCCTCGGCGGGCAGATCGAGCGCAGCTCCGGCTGCAAATAGGCTAGCGAATCACCTTCGCGATCGCGTCGGCGACGTAGTCGACGTTGCCGGTGGTGAGCGCGGCGATGCAGATGCGCCCGGTGTCGATGGTGTAGATCGAGAATTCCTCGCGCAGGCGGCGCACCTGCTCCTTGCTCAGGCCGGAGTAGGAGAACATGCCGCGCTGCTTGAGCATGAAGCCGAAGTCGGACGACGGCACGCGCGCCTTGATCTTCTCGACCAGCAGCTTGCGCATCGCCTTCATGCGCTCGCGCATCGCGCCGAGCTCGCGGTCCCACAGGCTCCTGAGATTCGGCGTGCCCAGGACGGTAGCCACGACCTGGCTGCCGTGCGTCGGCGGATTGGAGTAGTTGGCGCGCACGACGCGCTTGAGCTGGGAGAGGACGCGCGCGGCCTCGTCGGGGCTCGCGGTGACCACGCTGAGCGCGCCCACCCGCTCGCCGTAGAGCGAGAACGACTTGGAGAACGAGCTCGAGAGGAACACCGGGCTCATGGCCTCGGCGAAGAGTCGCGCGGCATACCCGTCGGCTTCGAGTCCCTCCGCGAAGCCCTGGTAGGCGAGGTCGAGGAACGGCACCAGGCCGCGCGAGCGGACGATTTCGAGGACGGCGTGCCACTGCTCCTGGGCAAGATCGACGCCGGTGGGGTTATGGCAGCACGCGTGCAGCACCACGATCGAGCCGGCGGCGAGACCCTCGAGGGCGGAACGCATGCCGGCGAAATCGAGCCCGTGGGTGTTCGGGTCGTAGTACGGATAGCTCTTCACGGCAAAGCCCGCGGCCTCGAAGAGCTGGCGGTGGTTTTCCCAGCTCGGCTCGCTGATCCAGACCGTCGCGTCGGGGTTGATGCGCTTCAGGAGGTCGGCGCCGACCCGCAGCCCGCCGGTGCCGCCCAGCGCCTGAACGGTCACGATATTTTCTTTCTTGGAACCGAAAACAAGTTCCTGCACGGCCTTGTCGTAGACCCCCAGACCGTCGATCGGCAGGTAGCCTCGGTGCGGCACGCTCTTCAGCCGCTCGCTTTCCGCGTGGCGCACGCACTCGAGGAGCGGAATCTTCCCGCTGTCGTCGTAGTAGACGCCGACGCCGAGGTTTACTTTTCTCGGATTCTGGTCGGCGACGAACGCCTCGGTTACGCCGAGGATCGGGTCGCTCGGCGCCATCGGCAGCGCGGCGAGGGGGGACGGGGAGTGGGGAGC
>Ga0207689_10001086_pt1 | contig 26225 bp, 17 predicted proteins | sample KBSMisM52_FD_184312 | JGI IMG/M metagenome (GOLD analysis project Ga0207689, IMG submission 184312) | Miscanthus rhizosphere microbial communities from Kellogg Biological Station, Michigan, USA - KBS Miscanthus M5-2 (SPAdes) (version 2) | ecosystem: Host-associated > Plants > Roots >...
CGACGACCTGCAACAGACGCCCTGTCGTTTCGAGCTTACGGATTTCTTGCTTCAGTCCGCTGACGCCAGTGTCCTGCAGCAGCGGATCGATCCCAATGCTTGCGGCGCTTTGTCCGAATGAGCTTGGCAATAAAACTGTGGCGATGAAAACGGCGCACAGCCATGCGGCAAGAGTCTGCTTGCGTTGATTCATGGATATCGGACTGTTGGAAGCGGTGGAAGGAAGCAATATTTTTGCTGACATTATTTGTTCAAGCTGCAAGTTTTGTGTCGTCACAGTATGCCAGAAGATCGAGTCGGGCAGGGATGCCGCAATAAACTCCGGCCCAAATGTAAATGTGTTAGAAAGTATGGCGTTAAAACCAACTCATTCTGGAGAAATAGATGCACAGACTTCGATTCCCCGCGGTGCTGCTCGTAGTCTTTTGTGGTTGTCTAGCGTCGTATGCACAGCTCTCGGAGGTTGAAAAAGCCAGCATTCTGCTGGGGCAATATTTTCGCGCAGAACCAAACATGGTTTACAAAACCAACAGCAACTACGACGCGAAGCTGGATGTGTACTATCCGGCAAAAAACCATGCCGGCCCGGTTCCTGTGGTGATGACGATTCATGGCGGTGGATGGATGGCCGGCACCAAAGAACAAAGCGTGCTTTACATTCTGCCGTATTTGCAGATGGGTTTCGCGGTCGTGAACGTGGAGTACCGCATGGGACCGGTCGCGCTGGCGCCTGCGGCGGTGGAGGACTGTCTTTGCGCTCTGCACTGGATTGGGCGCAATGCCAAGAAGTATCACTTCGACTTAAGTAAAGTGGTGATCACCGGCGGCTCGGCTGGAGGGCATTTGGCGCTGACCACTGCAATGATTCCGCCTTCGGCAGGATTTGAAAACGAGTGTCTGGTGGAGGACGATGAGGGCTGGACAGGGAAGTTTATTGATACTCGTCCGCAGGTGGCCGCGGTCATCAATTGGTTCGGAATTACTGATGTGAACGACATGCTGGAAGGACCCAATAAGCACGGGTATGCGGTTTCGTGGTTAGGGAGCTTGCCAAATCGCGAAGATCTGGCTAAGAAAGTTTCGCCTCTTACATATGTGCGGCCAGGGCTGCCTCCGATCCTTACCATTCACGGAGACAACGACAAGTTGGTCCCCTATTCTCATGGCGTCGGTTTGCATCAGGCCTTGACCAAGGCGGCAGTGAAGAACCAGCTTTTTACTATTCCTGGCGGCGGTCATGGAGATTTTACCGATGAACAGGAATTGAAGGCTTGGGAGGCCATTCGCACATTCCTTGTGAGCAACGGAGTGCTGGCGAAATGATTCAAAGTACGGGAGGCGCCCGTCAAAGGCTGAATTCAAGCTTCTAATGCGTTATCCTGTACCAAGAACGGCATTCTTGCTAGAATGTGCGGTCTTATAGAAGTACCGCATCGGGAGAGTGACACTCTATGGCTTATGTAATCGCAGAACCTTGCATCAACACTAAAGACACGGCTTGCGTTGACGCCTGCCCGGTGGACTGCATCCACCCGAAAAAAGACGAAGAAGGATACGCGACCGAAGAGTTGCTGTATATCGATCCGGTCGAGTGCATTGACTGCGGAGCCTGCGTGCCGGTGTGTCCGGTGTCGGCGATTTTCGCGCTGGATGATCTGCCGGAAAAGTGGGCTGCATTTACTGCTCGGAATGCTCAGTACTACGGGCGCGAGTAACGCGGAACGTAAGTTTCTCGAGAGGGCGCACTTGTGTTTTTACGCAAGTGCGCTTTTTGTTTTGTGTTATCGGTTATGCGCCGGAGTGCACTGGGCAACGACTGCGCACCAGTTCCTTCATGGATCGACTCGATTCGGTGTTCAGTTGATCTAGTGCTTTTAGAATCCCTTCACGATCCCGTTCATGCCGGTTTTGACTGACCTTCCACTTTCCTTCCAGACGAGTGATGGAAAACTCTAGGCCAACAATGCCCTTGGCCATGGTTTCAATGTAATCCTCCGGCGCATCGCCGACATGCCACGGCTCTGGCGATCGAGCTTCATGAATATTCGTGAGGCTGTTGAGATGCGCCATCAACCAATCGTGATCCTGGATGGCCTGCAACTTCCCGTAAGCGTGGACGACCTCATAGTTCCACGTCGGCACCACCTTGCCGGCTTCCTGCTTCTCCACATACCAGGTTGGGCTGATGTAGTGATGTGTTCCTTGAAAGATCGCCAGAGCCTCGACCTCCGGCGAGAAATTCTGCCAGTGAGGATTGGCCCGGGAAACGTGGCACTTCAATTGCCCGAGGTCCGAGCCATCCTTCTCGAAAACCATAGGAATGTGCGAAGCAAACAGGCCGGATGCTCCCATCGTTATCAGAGAAGCGAATGGATAGGATTCAAGAAACTCATGGAGCACCGGAACCCGGTTCTCCTCATATATTTTCGGGATGTACATGAAGACTCCCTTTTCCTAATAAAGGCCACAAGGTTAGCACCTTATAGCTGACGGCTGGCGCATCTTCTATTACAATCTCTGTTTAGCCTGCTGGGCTCCCATGCCACTAAAGGAGTCGGAAGCGATCATCTTACGCACCTACCCGCTGCGTGAGGCCGATCTTCTGGTAACCCTGTTCACCCGGTTGGAGGGGAAGGTGCGCGGTGTCGCGCGCGCGGCGAAGAAGTCTAAGCGGCGCTTCGGCGGAGCGCTGGAGCCACTGACTTACGTTCGGGTTTATTACTCGGACAAGGAACGGCAGGAACTGGCGAGTTTGGATTCCTGCGATGTGCTGGAGTCGCCGCTGGCCACCGAAGTCGGCTACCCGCGAGCGGTTGCACTGGGGCATGTGGCCGAGTTGCTCGATGAGTTGTTGCCGGATCGTGAGGCTAACGATGCGGTGTTCCGGCTGGCTTTATCGGTGATCGCGGGATTGCGCGGGCCGGAGATTTGGCTGCCCGTCACGTACTTTGAGTTGTGGATGACGCGGCTGATGGGGTATCTGCCCGAGTTTTCCGAGTGCGTGGTTTGTGGGCGTGAGTTAAACGGCACTCGGGCTTACTTTCATGCGTTAGCTGACGGGCTGATGTGTGCGAATGATAAGCGGCTGGCGTCGTCGGAGATGTCGGTGGAGTCGAGAGTGCTGGCAGCGCAGATGTTGCGGGCTCCATTGAACCGGTTGTGGGAGACGCCGTGGGTGAAAGCGCAGGGCTCAGATTTGCGGAAGTTTTTGATTCAGACGCTGCAGCGGCATATTGAGAAGAAACTTGTGACCGCGGGCATGTTGGACAAGTTAAGTGCATAAAACCATAACCAACGGGGGGCACAGAGTTTCACAGAGGCACTCTCTGTGTTGTTTCTCTCTGTAGCTCTGTGCCCTCGGTGGCTTGCTTTTGATTTCCTTGACCTCACAGAAACCCAATTCGCTGACCTTCCAGGAACTGATCCTGCGTTTGCAAACGTTCTGGGCGCAGCGCGGATGCGTGTTGCAGCAGCCATACGACGTTGAGGTCGGCGCGGGCACGATGGCTCCGGAAACTTTTCTGCGAGTGCTGGGGCCGAAGCCGTACAAGGTTGCTTATGTGCAGCCGTCGCGCCGTCCAGCCGATGGCCGATATAGCGAAAATCCTAATCGCCTGTTCAAGCACCAGCAGCTGCAAGTCATCCTGAAGCCGCCGCCGGAGAATGTGCAGGAACTTTACCTCGAATCACTCGCTGCGATCGGCATTGACCTGCGCCGGCATGACATCAAGTTCGAAGAAGACAATTGGGAGTCGCCTACGCTTGGCGCATGGGGTATCGGCTGGCAGGTAATGCTGGATGGTCTCGAGATCACGCAGTTCACTTACTTCCAGCAGTGTGGTGGAGTGGACCTTGATCCGATCTGCGCGGAACTGACCTACGGCTTGGAGCGCATCACGGCGTTTTTGCAGGATGTGGACTCAATCTATGACATTGTCTGGTCGCGCGATCCGGATAACGGCCGGGAGATGAAATATAGTGAAGTGAGACAGGCTGATGAGTTGCAGTTCTCGGTCTACAACTTCGAAGCGGCGGATGTGGAAAAGACCTGGAAACATTTTGAGATGTATGAGGAAGAGTGTAGAGGTCTCATCGACAAATACTCCGCGCTGGCGAAAGATAAAAACACCTCATCTGCCGACAAGAAAAGATTTCCCCTGCTGGGCGCCTACGATCTCTGTCTGAAGTGCTCTCACCTTTTTAATATTCTGGACGCGCGTGGCGCGATTTCGGTGACCGAGCGGGTGAGTGTGATTGCGCGTGTGCGGGCGCTGGCAGTGGGGATTGCTAAAGCGTATGTAGATCAGCAGAGTGAGCCGAACTCTGAAGCTGAGGAAGAACCTGCAAAGCCAGGTAAGAACGCAAAACAAGAGAGGTTAGTCACGGTCGGATAATTTTCAGATGGCAGATTTTTCACTCGAAATCGGTTGCGAAGAAATCCCCGCACGGATGATTGATGCCGCGTCGCAGGAGTTGCGTGACCGTGTGCAAAAACTTTTGGAACGCGAGCGACTGGCACCATCGCGATCAGTAGAAAATTTCGATACGCCCCGGCGACTTGCAGTACTGGCTTTTGGAATTCCGGCTGGCCAGCCCGACATCACCGAACAACTCACCGGCCCGGCTGTCAACGTTGCTTACAAAAATGGACAGCCGACTCCCGCAGCGCAGGCTTTTGCAAAAAAGGCCGGAGTAGATTTGTCGCAGTTGGAGAAAGTAACGACTCCCAAAGGCGAATACCTCTCCGCCAAAGTCACTAAAAAAGGTAGAAAGACTGCCGAGGTCCTGGCGGAGTTCCTGCCCAAAGAAATCAACTCCATCTACTGGCAAAAGAACATGTACTGGCGCAAGCGCGGCGAAGTTTTCGTCCGTCCGGTGCGCTGGCTGGTTGCGATGCTGGATACAGAAGTTGTGCCACTGGAGTTCGACGGAATTCTGGCAGGGAACCAATCTCGCGGGCATCGTTTGTTGAGCGACGGCGCGGTGATCGTGCCCCACGCCGGTGCTCCTTATGTAAGCGCTTTGCAGCAGGCAAAAGTTCTGGGACGCGGGGCGAGAGAGGCGCAGATTCGCAAGGCGCTGGACACGGCAACACGTACGATTCCCGGCGCGCGCTGGCGAGAAGATAAATCGCTACTGGATACAGTCGTCAATCTTACCGAATGGCCTTCGGTGATTCTCGGCAGCTTCGATCCAGAATTCTTGGTCTTGCCCGAAGAAATTTTAGTCACGGTGATGCGTGACCATCAAAAATATTTCGCTATTGAGGACGCGAACGGGAAGCTGCTGCCACATTTCCTTGCAATTCTCAACACCGACGGCGACCCGCAAGGCATCATTCGCCACGGACACGAACGCGTGCTGCGCGCCCGCTTCAACGATGCGCGCTTTTTCTGGCAGACCGATCAGAAGCATCCGCTACGTGAGCGGCTTCAGTGGCTTAAGAATGTCACCTTCCAAAAGGATCTCGGCAGCTATCACGAGAAAACTTTGCGTGTGCAGCGTCTGGCCAGCTGGCTTTGCGAGAGCATTAAGCAAAGCGGTGGAAACGTTCGCACAGGGATTGTGCATAAGGCGCTCGGCCTGGCAAAAACGGATCTGACGACCGAACTGGTCAAAGAATTTACCGAGCTACAGGGAATTGTCGGTGGGCTTTACGCTCGCGTTCAGGAATTGGATGAGGGTATGCCGGAGGCGAATCGTCAGGCGATTGCGACTGCAGTTTACGATCAGTACAAACCGGAGTCGATGGAAGATTCCGTACCGCGCACCGTTGAAGGCGCTGTGGTATCTATCTCCGACAAAGCCGACAGCATTGCGGGAATGTTTTCTTTAGGATTGCAGCCGACTGGCTCAAAGGATCCGTTTGCCCTGCGCCGTCAGGCGAATGGAATTGTGAAGACCATTGCCGAGCATAAGCTGCCGGTGAATGTGAATCAGATGTGCGCGGATGCACGCGAGACGTATCGCGGATCGGCAGCCGAAAAGAAATTCGCTGCCACTGACTATACCAATGCAGTCCGCGGATTCTATCGCGAACGGATTCAGTTCTATCTAAGCGAAGCGCGTGGCTTCAAATACGATGTAGTCAATGCCGTCTTGGCTGCCGATTCTGACGATATCGTAGACGCAATCGCCCGCGCGGAAGCTGTCACCAAAGTTCGCCCCTCAGCAGATTTTGAATCTATCTCAATCGCTTTCAAGCGGATCAAGAACATTCTGCGGCAGGCGAACGAGTCCAAAAAGAATATCGCTGCAACGCTTGAGCCCTCTGCGCTAAAAGAAGACGCCGAAAAAGAGCTCGCCAGGCAAATTCCACAAACGGCGAAAACTGTCGAGATCCTCCGTAAGCAAAAGAATTACGAGCAGGCGCTGCTCGAAGTTTCCAAGTTGCGTCCTGCGGTAGATAAGTTTTTCGACAAGGTCATGGTGATGGTAGACGATGAAAAGGTGCGCGCCAACCGGCTCATGCTGCTGCAAACATTGTTGAAGGAATTTTCCACCATCGCCGATTTTTCTGAGATTGTGACTGAAGGCTCCAAAGAATCCCCAAAACAATAAAGGACGGATAATGGCAACAACGACACTCCCTGAAGTTGAAACAAAGCAAACCAAAACCAGCGGCACCAAGTATGTGTATTCGTTCGGCGGCGGTAAGGCCGATGGCGACGGCAAGATGAAAGATGTCCTCGGCGGCAAAGGGGCCGGCCTGGCCGAGATGACCAATGCTGGTCTGCCCGTGCCTCCCGGATTCACCATTCAGACCGAAGCTTGTCGTGAGTACATGCGTCGCGGAAAAACTTCCTCTGAAGTAAATAGGCAGATGGATGCCGCCTTGGCGCAGCTGGAAAAGTTGCAAGGGCAACAGCTCGGCAAGGGAGACAATCCGTTGTTGGTCAGCGTGCGCTCGGGTGCAAAGTTCTCCATGCCCGGCATGATGGACACGATTCTGAACCTTGGGTTGAACGACAACAGTGTCGAAGCGCTGGCCAAACGTAGCAACAATCCACGCTTTGCTTACGACTCCTATCGCCGACTGATTCAGATGTTCGGTTCTGTGGTGCTGGAAATTCCCAAACACGATTTCGAAGAAGCGTTCGAAGGTAAGAAGAAGCAGAAGAAAGCCAAGCTCGACACCGACCTAGATGCCAAGGCGTTGAAGGAAGTCATTGCCGACTATAAGAAAGTCGTAAAAAAGCACACCAAAAGCGACTTCCCGCAGGACCCGCATACCCAGTTGGAAATGGCGCGTGACGCCGTGTTTCGCTCTTGGCTGAACGAACGCGCGAAACATTATCGCCGCATCAATAATATCGACGACACGATCGGCACAGCCGTCAACGTGCAAGCCATGGTGTACGGCAACCTCGGCGACACTAGCGGCACCGGCGTCGGTTTCACGCGTAACCCCGCGACCGGCGTGAATGAGTTCTACGGCGAGTTTCTGATGAACGCGCAGGGCGAGGACGTCGTCGCCGGCATTCGTACCCCGGTTCACATTTCTGAGCTGCACAAGATCATGCCGCATGTGTACGACCAGCTGCGCGACATCACCACGCGCCTGGAAAAACACTATCGCGACATGCAGGACTTCGAGTTCACCATTCAGGACGGCAAGCTCTATATGCTGCAAACCCGCAACGGAAAGCGTACGGGCCGCGCGGCGGTGCGGGTTGCCATTCAGATGGTCGAAGAAGGATTGATCACCAAGGAAGAAGCGATTTTCCGCGTCGAGCCGAACCAGCTGTATGACTTTCTGGTTCCGCGGCTTGATGAGAAGAAGTCGAAAGTGGAAGTGCTTGCGACCGGACTTCCGGCTTCACCAGGTGCGGCTGTCGGACAGATCGTATTCACCGCGGATGAAGCCGTCGAGAAAGCAAACGGCGGAAAGAATCCTGTGATTCTGGTTCGCGCCGAAACTACACCGGAAGATATTCATGGCATGGAAGTGGCAGCGGGAATTTTGACCTCGCGCGGCGGCATGACCAGCCACGCGGCCGTGGTCACCCGCGGCATGGGTAAGTGCTGCGTCGCTGGCGCGGGCGATATTCACGTGGATGAAAAGAAGCGTGAAATGAGCGTGAAGAGCCAGACCTTCAAAGCCGGCGATTGGATTTCGCTGGACGGCACCACCGGCCGGGTGATCAAAGGCAAGCTGGGAACTTTGGAAGCTTCGCCCGATGATCCTGAACTGCAAAAGCTGATGAGCTGGTCTGAACCCTTCCGCACCATGAAGGTCCGCGCCAACGCTGATGTTCCGCGCGATGCGATCCAGGCACGCACATTCGGAGCTGAAGGAATCGGCCTCTGCCGTACCGAGCACATGTTCTTCGGCGAAAAGAAGCTGCCGCATATGCGCGCCATGATTCTGGCCAGCACGGAGAAAGATCGTCGTGCTGCGTTGAAGAAGTTGTTGCCGTTGCAGCGCAAAGATTTCGACGGAGTCTTCAAAGCGATGGACGGATTCCCGGTAACCATCCGCTTACTGGATCCTCCGTTGCACGAGTTTTTGCCGCGTCGCGAAGACCTGATGGTCGAAATCGCCGTGCTCGAGGCGACTAAGCCGAAGGCGCCAAAGCTCAAAGAACTTCACAAGCTGCTCCGCCGTGTGGAAGAGTTGCACGAATTTAACCCCATGCTCGGACACCGTGGCTGCCGTCTAGGTATTACCTATCCCGAGATCACCGAGATGCAGGCGCGCGCAATCTTCGAAGCCGCACTTGACGTGGTGAAGGCAGGGAAGAAAGTGCTGCCCGAAGTGATGATTCCTCTAACGGCAACGCTGAAGGAAATGCAGAACCAGGCCGCGATCGTGCGCCGGGTTGCTGATGAAGTCTTCAAAGAAAAAGGTCAGAAGATCGAATACTTGGTCGGCACCATGATCGAGCTGCCTCGCGCAGCTCTGGTCGCGGACGAGATCGCCAAGGAAGCCGAGTTCTTCTCTTTCGGCACCAACGACCTCACGCAGACCACCTTCGGCTTCTCACGTGACGACGTCAACAAAGTGCTTCCAACTTACATAGCGGAAGGAATTCTGAAGCAGGACCCGTTTGCGGTTCTCGATCAGGAAGGCGTCGGCCAGTTGGTGAAACTCGCCACCGAGCGTGGACGCAAGACCCGCTCGAACCTGAAGGTCGGAATCTGCGGCGAACACGGCGGCGAACCATCATCGGTCGAGTTCTGCTACAAGACCGGCTTGAACTACGTCTCCTGTTCACCGTTCCGCGTGCTCACGGCACGGTTGGCGGCGGCGCAGGCCGGGGCCTCTGACAAGCTGAAGGTTGAAGGCGGACGGACGAAGTAAATCGCTAATTCTGCAAAACACAAAATGGACGCTGCTAGGGGCAGCGTCCATATTTTTGTCGAAATAACTATTTGCAGGTCAACGGTGCTGGGTCAGGGAGTACCCAGATATCAGGAAAGCTGTAAGCTCCAGCTAAGGCATCGGAAGGCGTTTTCCGCTGGAACCACTGCAGCAACGCTTCATTCTGCAAGGTGTAGATTGTCGCATTCTTTCCCCGGCCCACCACTTGCTGATGCAATTGAATGTGTGCCGGAGCATCTTCGACGGCGTCTCCGACTTCAATAAAACTCTGGAAGCATTTGTTGTGATCAAACGGATCGCCCCACAACAGCGTGCGGCTGCTTAGATTTCCCAAGAACGCATCGTGGATGGTCTCGGCCACTTCGTGGCTGAGGGTGGCTGTGTCAGGCGAGGGAATGGTGAACAGATCGTCCACATCCACCAGCCATGAGCTGTAAGTGAAAACATTCTCCTGACTCTTCGACTCGCGGTAGACAGCGTCGTGATAACCGAAGGCATCTTCTTCTAGCGCGTTGTAGGTGATGAATATGACGTATTGGTCTGGTGGATAAGCGCCATTTTTCATTGCCGCAAAGATTGGGTCGTCAATGGCCTCATCTTTCACCACAGCAAGAAACTTTCCCGACTTCGCGCGGAAGATCTGGGACGCACCTGGGGGAACGGTGATGTCCATCGGCGATCCCACAGTTGGCGTCAAGATGGTGTGCCAATTCGCAGGAGCCTCGGGAAACTCGGCGCGCAGCATGGCATCGCCGAATTGCTGGAAGCCTGTGATGTAGTCCGACGCTTTGAAGATCGGACTACGGAGGATTTGCCCGGTCACCTTGGTGGCATCGAGCAGCAACGGAGTTTTGCCGTTCTCGGAGAAATCAGAAATCGTCAGACGAATCGGCACGATGAGAGTTTTGATCTCGGTCGTCCCGCCGTTTTTCGGATTGCCTCCAAGGATGTTGTAGTGATAACGCTGGTCTCCGATGGAATAGCTGCCTTGCCAGTGCGGTAGCGACTGCAATTTCCCGGAAGCTAGGGCTGCGTCCGCCTTTTGGCGTTCCTCCGCGGAATGACGTGCGGCCAAACTGTTGGTTTGCTCAGAAGCAGAAGGGAATTGCCGTAAGGTCGCTCCCGGCGGGGTGGGTTGCTGCGTCTGCGCGGGCAGGGTCGACACCGCAACGCACAAAAAACAGACCACAAGCGTGCTAAGGCCACAGCGGGAGGAAAGCATCCATTCTCCAGAACGGGTGGGAGCGAATACTTGCATGTTAGATGGGGACGAAACGGCCAGTCAAGGAGAGCGGAACTGGAGAGTTAATCGTTTCGGGCTCCTTTACTGCAATTTTTGTAAACGGGAGACTAATTTCTGCGCCAAGTTTTCTTCCGACTCTGACCACAACAACCGCGCGCTGGCGCCGGAGTTCTTTTCGACCTTGTTGGTGAATTCAATCAGTTTCCGAACGTTGTCGCGAATCTTGCTCTCGGTTTCGGAGGTCAGCTTCACTTCCTCCTGCAAGAAGAGAGAGTCCAATCCGAAATCAACCGACACGTGACCTTCCTGCTCGTACGCTCGCTCCTCGAATTCGGGCCCGTAAGCAATAAACTTGACCGGTGAAGGACGCTGGACCCACTGCCTGGCATCGTCGGAGGGCAACCACAAATCCCACGCAGCTTCGAAAAGATAGCCGTAGTCCTCATGCAACAAATCGGATGCAATCAGGACAGCTTGTTCTGGCGGAATGCCCGGGCTAAATCGTTGCTCAAGCACGGTAGCTTCGTTCCACGAAACTGGATGCAGAGACAGGTCGTTGATCCCGAGATTTTGCGCAGAAAAGGGGAACTGCTGCATCACCGCCAGCATGCGGGGAAGCAGTTCATCGAGTTCGAGATTAGGGAACCACAAACTGAGGTGAAGAGGATCAGCCATAAGCGAGTTCGAAGAAATGCGTCTCACCTATTGTAAAGTGATTAGCTGCCGAAAACGATTCACAGCGCCGATTTTGACGCCGAATCTGTTCGGACCGTCTCAAACAGCTCGCAATCGCGGGGGGCGAAGTTGTGCTTGGAATTGTGCAGCAAGATTGATCCTCGTCCATCGGAAGTCGCGCCTGCAAGTGCCTACAGCTGCGATTGCTAAGGAGTTGAGGCGCTTGATCTGGAGCAATTTGTCGGAGAGCTTCTGCGTGCTAGATGAATTGGCGTTGCGGCGCGGTGTCGACCGCCGGGTCCTTACAATCTATATCGTGGGCAGCGTGTGGCGTGCTGACAATCTGCCCTTTTTTGTTATTAAGACATAACGCCTTCTCCTTTAGTAACGTGACCGCTTGGACGTGGATGTGCGGGTATCCTCATTGTGCCCGACGGATCGATTGCCTATGTTGTAGTGAGTGCGGACAATAACGTCGCGGTTGTTGACCTCAACAGGGACCTCCGTCGTTTAGTACGGGCACCCGAGCAGGACTAGGGCGAAAATTTCTAATGGATTATGGATTAAGGAGGATGTTATGACCAGTCTTCAACGGTTGTTCGCAGTAGTGCTGATTCTTAGCGGAGCGGCCTTGGCGCAATCTGCACCCGCCCTCTACAAACAGGTAGCAAGATTTTCAGTCGGCGGCGAAGGTGGATGGGACTACATCACCTACGACGCGAGTTCCAACCGGCTGTTTGTGGGCCATAGTATGGAAATCACCGTCGTCGACGCCAGCACTGGCCAAAAAACAGGAAGCGTCCCTGCGAATGGAGCGCATGGAGCCGCCATAGTTCCGGAGAAGAATCTCGGTTTCAGCACCAACGGGCGAGCTGGCACCGTGACTGTCTTCGATTTGAAAACATTGCAGCCTAAGGAGCAGATCAAGGCTGGGGAAAACCCGGACGCCATCATGTACGACGAATATGCAAAGAAGATAGTGGTGATGAATGGCCGCAGCAAAGACCTGATGGTGATCGACCCGGATTCGCTGAAGGTCGTTGCCACCGTGCCGCTCGGTGGCAAACTCGAGGCAGCAACTTCCGATCCAACCCATGTTTACGTCAATGTAGAAGACACTGCTGAAATTGCTTCGGTCGATTCGAAGAGTTGGAAAGAGGATCATCGCTGGAAGCTGGCAGGATGCGAGGAGCCATCCGGCATGGGAATTGATCAAAGGAAGCATCAGTTGTTCAGTGTTTGTGGAAACAAGAAGATGGTGGTTGTTGACACGACCAACGGAAAAATCCTCGCGACGCTCGACACAGGTGCAGGGACGGACGGAAGCGGATTTGACCCGGAACTGGGATACGCGTTTGCCTCAAATGGTGCAGACGGCACGCTGACTGTGGTGAGGACTTCCAAGGACGGAAACTATGCCGTCGCTGAAAATTTGACCACGCAACGCAGCGCCCGAACCATGGCTATCGATCCGCGCTCACACAGAGTTTTCTTGCCAGCTGCCGAACTAGGCCCACCTGCCGAAGGACAGCGTTGGCCCAGCGTGAAGCCGGGAACCTTTGCGATCCTGGTGTACGCACCGTCGAAGTAGCTCAGACAGTCAGGGTGTTGAGCACGATGATGCCAAGCGGTGATTGGGCTGGATTCATTGACATCGGCCACAAATCCCAGAAGCTCCCCCTCTGCGCTCTCAGTATGTTTCACTGCGGGTGGCCTGTGCGCAGCCCGACCGGTTTCATCTATTTGCAAACAGATTGCAACAAAATCTGTGTCGTTTGTTCATGCCGAAATCGGATTGCTAGAAATCCGATGATGATCGTCGGGCAACTCTCGCACTTGACTCGACATGTCAAATCTTCGATCTTTCAGCCTCAGTCTGGGTCGCATCGCTCAAGCGACGTTCGGTCATTTCTACACCAACGGCATTGCCCCAAGGTTGAAGTCGCTCAGTCATAGGACACTGCGAATCTGTCGGCCGTCAACTTGGAGAGTGGCACCTGTGATGTAGACTGCTGTATCGGACAACAAAACGCGACAGCGCGGCCAAACTCGTCGGGTTCGTCGTAACGCCCTAAAGTGATTTTGCTCACCGCGAGTTTTTTCTGTTCTTCCACTGCAACAGAGCGTTAGCTCCAAGTCCGGTTCAACCTAATTTAACTACGTTTTTAAGTATTTCTTCAGGTTGAATTGAGAATATTGGAATGCGGAGGATGCTATGTTTTTCAGTTCCAGGACACTCATCGCATGTGCAATTACGTTACTCGCATCTATTGCGGGTACGGCCCAGGTTGAACAGAAGTCCTCAGACGCTCAACTGGAGTCATCTTCTGCTCCGATTATCCTATCTTTCCAAGATGCTCTTGCACGTGCCAAAAAGAATTTACCGGAATTTCTCTCTGCGAAGACCGATCTTGGACTTGCTCATCAGGATAAAGTGCAGGCTCGAGCAGCCCTGCTGCCATCGGTCAACTACAACACACAGTTCCTCTATACACAGCCAAACGGCACACCAAGCGGCGTCTTCATCGCCAATAACTCTGTGCACGAATACGTGAGCCAAGGCAACGCTCATGAAGCGATTAATTTAGCTGGGGGGCAAATCCACGATTTGCGTCACACGCGTGCGCTTGAGGCGGCCGCTCGGGCAAGGTTGGAAGTGGCCAGTCGTGGGCTCGTTGTTACCGTCGCGCAAAACTACTATGGGGCAGCTGTGGCACAGCGCAAGTACGCCACTGCACAAACAGCATTTGCTGAGGCAGAGCGGTTTCTAAAAATCAGCCGGGATTTGGAACGCGGTGGCGAAGTGGCCCATTCAGATGCCATTAAAGCCCAGATTCAATTCAATGATCGCGGGCGTGGATTGCAGGATGCGAAATTGGCAATGGAAAACGCACGCGTGACATTGGCGGTGATTCTATTCCCAAACTATGAACAAAACTTCACCGTTGCCGATGATTTGGATCTTGCTCCGGCGCTGCCATCGTTTGAAGAGATCAAGACATTGGCGAGCAAGAGTAATCCTGCGCTTGCCGCCGGCACTGCCACGCTGGCAGCCGCCAATGCCGAAGTTTGGTCTGCACGCAGCGCGCATTTTCCTACGCTAAGTATGGACTATTGGTACGGTATTGATTCCGATCACTTTGCTGTGCGAAATCCAGATCGAACACGCAATTTGGGTTATGCCGCCGCGGCTACTCTGGAAATTCCCATCTGGAGCTGGGGCGCTACGCAAAGTAAAGTCAAGCAAGCAGAACTGAATCGGGACCGGACGAAAATAGAGCTCAGTTTTACCCAGCGGCAGATTGCTGCAAACTTGCAGTCGTTCTATCACGAAGCGGAGACATCTCGTGCCCAACTCGGCTTGTTACAACAATCGTTTGAGTTGGCCAGTGAAGGACTAAGGCTCACAACTTTGCGTTATCAGGCCGGCGAAGCCACGGTGCTCGAAGTTGTGGACGCTCAGAACACATTGTCACAAGCTCACGACGTCTACGATGATGCGCAGGCGCGATATCGAGTTGCCATTGCGGAATTACAAACACTAACGGGGAACTTCTAAAAGATGGCTTCACACAGATTAGTTCTTGCGCTGTGCGCTCTAAGCTTAGTGCTTGGATGTTCCAAGGCTGAAAAAGAAGTTGACCCGGTCGTCAGCGTTCAGGTTGCGCGGGTCAAAAGGGACTCGATCGAGAAGGTGATTGTTGCGGACGCTGTCCTTTTTCCCCTGCAACAAGCTGCCATCACACCGAAGATCAGCGCGCCGGTGAAACATTTCTATGTGAACCGCGGCAATCATGTAAAAGCCGGCCAATTATTGGCCATGCTTGAGAATCGTGATCTGGCCGCTTCTGAAGCCGAAAATAAAGGAGGGCTTGCCCAGGCTGAAGCAGCTTATGCCACAACCACTTTATCGGGTCTTCCGGAAGAACTGCACAAGGCTGAGCTAGACGTCGAAGCTTCCAAACAAGCGTATGAGGCAGAACAAAAACTATTCGACAGCCGGCAGGATCTTTTTAAGCAAGGCGCACTGCCACGTAAGGATTTGGATCAAGCCCGCGTAACTCTCACACAGGCGAAGAGCCAATACGAAATTGCACAGCAACACTGGAACGCATTGCGGGCAGGCGGCAAGGAGCAAGAACTCAAATCCGCCACCGGACAATTAGAGTCTGCGCGGGGAAAGTATTTGGGATCACAAGCGCAATTGAGTTATTCGGAAATTCGTAGTCCGATTGACGGCGTGATCGCCGACCGCGCTCTCTATCCAGGTGAAATGGCGGCGGCCGGCACGCCACTTCTGGTCGTAATGGACACATCAGCCATCATTGCCAAGGCACATATCCCTGAACAAGATGCCGCGCTATTGAAGATTGGCAATCCTGTCGATCTGACCGTGCCTGGAAGTGAAGATAAAGTCCCAGCGCGCATCACAGTCATAAGTCCAGCGACCGATCCAAATAGCACTACAGTGGAAATATGGGCACAGGCCACTAACACAAAGCACCGGTTGCGTCCCGGCACGAGTGCGCAATTGTCCATCACTGCCCAAAAGGTGGTGGACGCGCTGGTGATTCCATCCTCGGCCATCGTTAAGCCGGCCGAGGGAGAAGGAACAGCTGTCATGGTGGTGAATGCTGATAATCGGGCGCATCTGCAAACGGTACAACTGGGGATTCAGAATGGCGATGTGGTACAAATTGCGTCCGGTCTGCAAGTCAATCAGCAGGTTGTGACGACTGGAGCCTATGGGCTGCCCGAGAATGCGCAGGTCAAAATTGAACCTGCTGCCGCACCGGAAAAAGGCGAACCAGGAAAGGCCGCGAACGACTGATTATGCGCCTCCCTACTTTTTTTCAACGTGTTCAAGTGGATGAAGGCGACCGTTCCCAGTATTGGTTCGCACGTCTTTCCAGTCCCATCATCTTTCTGATTCTTACGCTGGCCGGTGCTGGAGTTTATCTCGCGTTCAAGATTCCTGTTTCGGTTTTTCCATCGACAGATTTTCCCCGCGTCGTCATCGGCGTTGACAACGGCGTCATGCCGATCGATCAAATGCTCGTGACCATCACTCGCCCGATTGAGGAAGCCGTCAATAGCGTCGAAGGTCTTCAACAGGTCCGTTCGATCACCAGTCGTGGAGAAGCGGAAATCGATTTATTTTTTGACTGGAATGTGGACATGTTTCAAACCTTGCAACGGGTGGACTCTGCAGTGGCCCGCGTGCAATCGACACTTCCTGCGACCGCGACCATCGATACGCATCGCCTGACTTTTGCCAGCTTCCCCATCATGGGATATAGCCTAACTTCGCAAACTGTTCCGGCAACCCAACTCTGGGAGATGGCGACTTACGAAATCAAGCCGCGTCTAAACCGGTTGGATGGTGTCGCCACGGTAGTCGTACAAGGCGGTGAGGAGCCTGAGTTTCATGTAATACCGGATCCGGCCAAGTTACTAAGTACATCCGTGACCGTGACGGATATTCTCGATGCCATTCGCCGCACGAACTTGGTTGATTCGCCAGGCTTGCTCCCTCAGGGACACGAGCTTTACCTGACACTCATCAACGGGCAGGTACAAACGCCAGATCAACTCGGAAATATCGTAGTCAAGACCACTCAGACGGGAATTCCAGTTCGCATCGGCGATGTGGCCAAGGTACAAAACGCAGTCAAACCCGTTTATACGATGGTGACCGCAAACAGTAAGCCTGCCGTACTAATCAATATTAATCGCCAGCCCAATGGCAACACGATCAGTGTCGCCAATGAAGTTCACAGTGAAATGGAACGTATGCGAAAGACGTTTCCTGCTGGGGTCACTTTAGCTCCGTTTTACGATCAGTCGGAAATTGTCAATGAGTCGATCAAGAGTGTGCGGGACGCGATCATTCTGGGTCTGATTCTTGCGTCCATCATCATGGTGCTGTTTCTGCGTGACTGGGGAACATCAATCGTTGCCGGCTTGGTAATTCCAGTTACGGTATTCATCACCCTGATTATTCTGCGGCTTCTGGGTGAGAGTTTTAACCTCATGACGCTGGGTGGTCTTGCGGCAGCTGTGGGACTGGTCATCGACGATGCAATTGTCGTAGTCGAAAACATCGTATTGCACCGCGACGCTGGCCAACCACGATTACAAGCCATCCATTCCGCGCTGCGCGAAATAACCGTCCCCTTGGTCGGGTCTACGATTACTCCGATCGTCGTATTTCTACCCCTGATTTCGATCGCCGGCGTCACCGGTACATTCTTTCGCGCTCTCGCTGTAACTGTTACCGCTGCACTGCTTACATCGCTGATTCTAGCGTTGACATGGACTCCCAATCTCAGCCAATACTTCATCTCTCCCAAGCCTAGATTTGGTGATAGTGATCCAAGCGATGGAGAACTTACCACCGAGCGCTTGTTGAGGGCTGAGGAAGCATCATTGCAAGGTGTATTCGGAAAGATTGTTAAATTCTACGAACGCGTACTGCGAATCGCTTTGGAGCGGCCGAAGTGGATCGCCGTGCTCAGTATCGTGCTGATAGCGTGCGCCTATCTTTCTTATCGCGGCCTTGGAACCGATTTGCTGCCGGAAATGGACGAAGGTGGATTTATTCTCGATTATTTGATGCCGGCTGGCACGTCACTCCAAGAAACCAATCGAGTTCTACAACATGTGGAGCAGATCCTTCGCTCCGTGCCTGAAGTTGGCACTACTTCTCGCCGCACGGGCTTACAGCTCGGTCTTGCCGCAGTCACGGAAGCGAATAGGGGCGACTTTACGGTAAAACTGAAGAAAGACCGCGACCGCTCGGTGGATGATGTAATGGAAGAAGTGCGAGCTAAAGTCCATCAGGCTGAGCCCGCACTCGACATCGAACTCTTGCAACTCTTGCAGGACATGATCGGAGATCTCAGCAATGCTCCGGAACCTGTACAAATCAAACTGTTCTCATCAGATCCGAAATTGCTGAAAGAGTGGGGTCCGAAGGTCGGCGACGCAATCACCCAAGTTCCCGGAATTGTTGACGTACTGGACGGAATTGATGACAGCATAAGCGGCCCGGCTCTGGTGTATCAGGTGAACCCGTCAACTGCGGTTCGTGCGGGATTCACCCCCGAAGAAGTTGCGGTCGATGCCGCGGCAATTCTGGAAGGCGAACCAGCGCCAACCCCGGTAATAACCAATGACCGTGCCTACACGATTCGTGTGCGCTATCCAGACCAGAATCGTGCTTCGCTGGAAGCCCTAAGCAACACCCTGCTGAATAGCAGCACCGGACATACCGCCACTTTGGGCTCGTTGGCAACCATTCAACAAATTCCAGGGCAGACCGAGATTCGTCGCGAGAATTTGCAACGCGATATCACTGTGACTGCGCGTTTAGAAGGACGAGACTTAGGCAGCGGCATGGTGGATGTGCAAAAGACCGTGACCGACTTGCATCTGCCGTCGTCAATCCGTGTGGAATACGGCGGAACATATGCAGAGCAGCAGCAGTCCTTTAAGGACCTGATGTTTGTGCTGTTGTTGGCAGTTGTTCTAGTTTTCCTGGTCCTTCTTTTCGAGTTCCGCAACCTTTCTGCGCCCATTGCGATTCTCGCCTCTGCCTTGCTCTCGACGTCTGGAGTCGTTTTTGCACTGCTGATCACGCGAACGACTTTCAACATCTCGTCATTCATGGGCCTCATTATGGTCATCGGAATCGTAGCCAAGAACGGTATTTTGCTACTCGATGCCGATCAGAAATTTCGCGGCTGGGGCTTCACTCCCGAGGAAGCAATGATTCAGGCAGGCCGGAGAAGATTGAGGCCGATCGCCATGACTGCCTTGGCCACAATCGCTGGCATGCTGCCGTTGGCTTTTGCCTTGGGAGCCGGTTCCCAGATGTTGCAACCGCTGGCAATCGCGGTTATCGGCGGAATACTGATTTCGATGGTTTTATCGCTGGTGATTACTCCGGCCGTTTACTTCAGACTGCAACGCCGTGACCCAGTTCTCGAGAATTTACAAAGCGAGAACAATGTCTAGCACGATGGCAGCGCTCAACGAGGTCGAAGCACTTGATAGCGTGTAATGGTATACCCAAGTGCGGCTCCAAGAAATACATCCGAGGGAAAGTGAGCGCTGGTCGCTACGCGAGAAAAACTCACTGCTGTGGCAAAACCATAGATCACCCACGGTACCCAGCGGGGAGTGTGATAACGCGAAGCAACTCCCTCGAGCTTTCATGGTCGCAGTTGAACCTGAAGAAATCCTTAAGAAATACGCAGAATTGAAAGGAGGGTTCCTTATCGGAACCCTCCTTCTATCACGACGACTCAGTCTTATCCAGCCGTTAGTGACTCAGCCCAGGCAGTACATCCGTGTGCTCGACCCTTACCGAGTTCAATGCGTCAGGGTCGATTCCGAGCGAATTCAAGATCGTGGGCGCAACCTGCGAGGTCGCAACCGGAGTCTTGATTGTGGCGGCACGCATATGAGGATTGGAAACGATAAGCCCGACATTAGTATCGCCAAAGCTGAAGCCACCGTGCTCAGAAACTTTCTTGCTCGACGTGGTGTAGATCGTGCCGTACACCGGCTGAACAAGAATGTCCGGAGTCCTGTTGTCCTTGCGCGGATCGTTGAACCTGAGCTTGATTTCATCGCCGGCAAGCACCTCATCAATAAACAAGGCTTTGGCGTTTGCATTGAGATATGCCGCTGCAGCCGCAGTTTGTGTCTGGTCTTGCAGCCAGATCAAAGCGACATCGTCATCCATAACAAAACCACAAGCACCGGTGGTGCAACTAGCAGCGTTGTTGATCGCAATTCCACCGGCGTTCGTACCAGAGTCTGGAAGTGCTGCGACTAGGTCCCCGAAATGGCCGGGCTTGTTTAGTTTCACCGGATTGATTGGCGATTGGCCATGCTTTGAGGTAACGATGAACAGCGTCGAATCGTAGATTCCCTGGCTCTTGAGCGCGTTGATCATGCTGCGTAGTGCATCGTCGGTTTTTTGCAAGCCGTAAGCAAGAACGGCGGTCGGGGTGCCGTCACCATCAAGATAGCCCCCGGGTTGCCCCACAAAAGCGGTGTCGTCAAGACAACTGCCGTTGGAATTGTCCTTGGCTAACTTCTGACCTACGCTTACCGCCTGGAAGTTCATGCCAAAGACTGTTGGCACGCCACGTCCCGGGGCTCCGTCATGTTTGCGCCCACGGATCTGGTTCAGAATGCCGGTCACTTTGAGCTGATCGTTTTCCACGGTGCAGACGACGCTAACCGTAGCGTCGAAGCCATTGACGTTGGTGATTTCGGGCGTGAATAAATCATCTACGCCTCTGCCTGAAGGCCCGTTCACTAAATCGTAGGCGGGATGTTTATCGGCCCAAGCAGTACGGCCACCAAACGCTTTCACCACTTCGAAAATTGTATTGGTCTTGATCGCATCGTGAGGAAATACCGGAACGCAATGGCCATGCTCATCAATCCGTCGCGGCAGTTTGGCCGGATCAATCACATTGAGAGAAATATTCGCCGAATTGTACAGATCAATGCTCTCGTCAAACACCATGGTATTGCCCGGGGTTCCTGAGCAAGTGGTGTTTGTAGGATCAAAATAGCTGCGGTCGTAGCTCACGTCATAGAACAGGCCGTGAGTGACGGGCGATCCGCCAGTCACAAGCGCCAGAAGTCCAGGGAAAGAATCTGAATTCGCCGGAGTCTTCGCATTGGTATAGGTCACGCCATGCTGGGTCAATTCAGCTAATGCTGAATCAGGGTGGGTTCTGACAAAACGCGCGACGTCGAGCGCATGTAGACCATCTACGCTAACGAGCAATACATGACGGGCCCAATCATTTCCATCATGAGAGCGTTCTTCTGAGAAAACTGAAATGCTTGATAACAGCAAACAAAGAGCAAGGACAACCTGTTTATTTATCACCACGTCTCTCCTCCAATGCGATTTATTCGCAACCGAGAAGTAGAAACGCAGATCATTAACCCGATGTGAAAGAAAAGTGAATTTTACCTGAAGGAAATTTGTGTGCCCCGAAAGACGATCCGGTTAGGACAACCTTCCACAACTCTTCCTCATCTCCCGGTTGTGCAAAAACAATTCCTGTCGGCGTTTCTGATTCTCTGCTTGAGTCTTTTGATTTCATGCGGTGGCGGCAGTACGGATAGTTCGGGAGGTGGAGGGAGCGGCACGGGCGGTGGTGGAGGTGGCCCAATAAGTTCGCCGGCAGTTCAACACGTTGGAATTGTTGTCTTCGAAAACCAGAACTATGTGGACGTTATCGGCAACCCTGCCATGCCGTATCTGAATGGCTTGGTTCAGCAGAATGCTCTGGCGACCCAGTTTTATGCCAACGTCCACCCTTCCATCGGAAACTACTTCATGATGACCACAGGCCAGGTGCCTACCACGGACGATAGTTTCTCAGGAACGATCGGTGGCGATAATGTAACCACCGCGCTAACGGCTGCAGGTAAAACTTGGAAATCGTACGCAGAGTCTTTGCCGCAAGCCGCATACGTGGGTGGAGACCAATATCCTTACATCAAGCACCACAATCCATTCGCGTATCTCGACAGTGTTCGGAACGACTCTGCTCAACGGGACAACATCGTTCCTTTTACCCAGCTACATTCCGACCTGAGTGCCAATTCCTTGCCGGATTACTTTTTCGTAATACCCAACGATTTACATAACGGCCACGATTGCCCAGCGGGAGGATCGAATTGTCCTTTGTCAGACCGGCTGGGAACGCTTGACTCCTGGCTGCAATCGAATCTCGGACCGATGCTGGTAGATTCATATTTTGCCGGCAACGGAATCCTGATCATCACATTCGATGAATCCGCCAACGACAACACCTTGGGCGGAGGACGGATTGCGGTTGTATTTGTTGGCGGACCGGTAAAAAACAATTTCCAATCCACCAACACTTACCAGTTCCCCAGCTTGTTGCGTTTTACCCTGAAAACACTGGGAGTCACAGCTTATCCCGGAGCTGCCGCTCAGGCACCCGACATGAATGAATTTCTGAAATAGCCTATTTGCCGACAACCAGCACTTCGAACTGTCCGTCTTCGACTGTCGAGAGAAATACCCGATGGGTTTGCAAATCCAGAGCGAGAGTCTTGGCTCTAGGTAACGTTTTCACTGTCTGCACAACAGAATACGTGTCAGGCGAATCCTCATGGATTATCGAAATCGTACCTTCCCCGTTTGAATTAAAAATGAGCTTCGATTCAGGATCGAAGGCGCTCGCATCTACGTGATCGCCAATTGGAACAGTGGTGATGACCTTCCCTGAATCTGCATCCACGACGGCCATGACTTTACTTCTACAGCCGATAAATATCCGGCGGTTGGGGCGGTCCATCGCCATGCTGGAAGGTGCTTCACACGGCGCGAGAGGCCAACGTTCGTCGACCGAGAGTTTTTTAGAATTTATTTTGACCAGTTTGCTTTGGTCTTCGAGGTTATTAAAAACGTATCCATCGCCGTCAGCTGCCGCGAACTCAGGCCCTCCGCCCAAATCAAGCGTACCCACGACTTTGCCATCCGCGGCAGAAATCACAGTCGTGCTATCGCTACCGCCGTTGAATGCAAATACCTGCGAGCTAGCCGAGTCATAGATAATCGCGTCTGGTTTTTTGCCGGCCGGGACCTCGGCGATAGGCTTGAGGGTCTTTAAATCAAAAATTGTCACGGTCGCAGTCTGGCCGTCACTTACAAATCCCCGCCCCAATTCCGGAGCAATCGCAATTCCGTGAACACCCATGGTGTTGGGAATCTTTCCAACAATGGCTCCAGAATCTACATCCAACACTTCGACCTGAGTGCCATGAGAAACATAGAGACGGCGTGCACTTCCGTCGATTGTGAGATAGTCGAAGCCGCCCTGGCCAGGGATTGGGATTTTCTTTATGACGTGGTAGCTTTCTTCTGAGAACGCCAACACAGACAACATCAAACAAAGCGTGAAAGTTTTAATCACTTTAATAGTCCTCTCAAAATCATGGCTCAGTGACAAGTCCCGTTGCCTGAATCCTTAAAAGTTTTCCCTGCTTCCGGCACGAATTCCCAGTCGTAACTCTTGGCATGTAAGACCAGCTTTAGCACGCCGAAGGTATCGTCGTTCCGCGCCTCGCTGTTGGGTTTTGTCGCGCCCATTTTGCGATGTGAGTCCTTTCCTCCGCTGCCGACCACGAACTCGCGAATACCATGCTGCGGGTCTAATTTTCCTTCCGGATCCTGTGGGGCAAATCGCTCATAGTCGTGATCATGCCCATTAATCACAACGTCCGCACCTGCGTGGTAGAGCGCATCCCATAAGGGCTTCATCTGTGGATCGTTTCCATGAGCACCGCCGGAGCTGAACAAGGGCTTGTGGAAATAAGCCACAATGCATCCATTCTTGTGCTGCTCAAGATCCTGCTTGAGCCACTGCCCCTGAGGAGATGTTGCGTCACATCCGCCGACTTCAAGGCATTCGCTATTTAGCGCAATAACATGCCAGGTGCCCAGGTCATAGCTGTAATAGGCTTTCTTGGGATCGCCGGCAGCCGCGCCAAAATATCGTGAGTAACCGGATGCGCCATCGCTGTGGTATTCGTGATTCCCAGGTGCGGGGCGGGTGCGATCTTTAAAGCGTCCCCAGGTTGGTGCGTAGCACTTGGCGAAATTCTCGTCCGACCCATCTGGATAAGCCAAATCGCCAGCCAAAAACACCGTGCCGGGAATTCCTTCAATTAACTTGGCGGTTGCATAAGCTCCGGACAAGTCGTCACAGCTGGCAACATCACCAGCTCCAACCAGTACGGGATCATCTGTTTTTGCCGCGGCATCGGCCAATGTTTTGTCCTGGGCAGTTAACCCAACGCATGCCGACAAGTACACAAACGCGAGAGAAAGCAAAAAAACATGCTTCTTCATAATTGTGATTCAACCAACACTGTAAGTACTCAATCTGAATTTTTCGTGAAGTCCACTAACTATCTGGGCTCGTTTGAGAATGTGTATCGCAAGCCAAGTGAATAGCTGGGCTTGTAGTATTCACGCTGCAATACATTGTGCGGGCTGCCGTTGTAAAACCCGAACACTTCGTTTGTGAGGTTTAGTCCAGAAGCAATCAATTGCAGACCGCGATACATGCGGAAGCTGCCCTGCGCATCGACTTGAGTGTGGGCGTAAAGGTAAGTATCCCCTCCGGGTCCTTTGATGCCGAGGTCGTTGCCGTCCTGAAAGCCGTAGCTGAAGATATTTGCGTCGTTGTGCGAAACTCCAACTCGAATCGAGACCCGGCGACGATCGTAGGTCGGGCTGATGTTCCAGGTGTTGGGGGCTTGCCGCGCCAGCGCAGGCTTGTCCGAACGGCCCGGCGCGCCGTCAATTTGCGATTTGGTATAGCTGTAGTTGGCTGAGATTCCGAGTCCGCTCATCAGCCTAGGTAGAAACGTAAGATGCTGTTGGTAGGCAATTTCGAAACCATACAAGTGTGCACCGGAACCGTTAATGGGCTGCGATACACTCCATTGGCCATTGTTGTATTGGGAGCCGAATTGGTTGCTGGTAATCGGAGTGACTACTGATTCAAAGATTGGGTCAGATAGCTGCTTATAGAAAAAGCCTGCCTGGAGCAAACCAAGCGGTTTGAGGTACTGCTCGTAAAGCAGGTCGTAGTTATTGGCGTGGGTCGGTTTAAGGTTGGGGTTGCCGATGTCGATTTGAAACGCCGTGTTCCCCTGTGCGTTGAAGGTCGGTGGCAGGTCGCTGAAGTTTGGTCGCGCGGTTCCGCGGCCATAGGCGGCGCGAATGGCGGCATCGTGCGGCAATGCGAAGCGTACTTGCACACTTGGCAAGACATCTAAATAGGACGAATTTTTCTGCAGTGGGACAACTGGATTTGTAATCCCTATGCAGTTCGGGTCGGTTGAACCGGGCGCGCACAGATCTCCGGTGTCGCCATCGAAAAATACCTGGTAGCCGAGCAGACTTTCGTTCGTACCTTCAAAGCGCACACCAGTTTGCAGGCGAAGCCGTCCAAAATCGACGGTGTTCATGACGTAGCCAGCGGAAACGCGTTCGATCAGATCATAGTTATTGGGAAACGTGTTTTGTGCGTCTGAAGCGGTGTCGGATGTAAACAGGCCCGGATTGGTCTTAAAGAAACCACGAATCTTATCGAAATCCGTAGTGGGTCCAAGCGTGTAGCTTTTGTCGTAGTAGTTGGAATTGGTGAAGCTCCCAAGGAAATCTGTCATCGCAGGATTGTCGTTGGAATCGAATACAGAATCCCGTGCGTCCTCGAATTTATGCGCGTTGCGTAATTTTCCACCGAATTCAAGACTGGCAAAGTGCTGTCCGAGCTTGTAGGTCCGCGCCATGGATGCCGATCCCTGCAAATTGAGTTGTGGCCCGTAGGATTTGCTTATTTCAATGTTCTTGAGGTTGTAGTCGCTGGGTTGGTAGACGGTACTGAAACCGCCTTGCGGAATAAAATTCGGACGCAAGGGGTTTTGGGTATCGATCGCAAACGGAATATCCTCGGGGCCGCTGAACTTAGCGCTGGTGTAGCCGTGATCTTCCGCGCTCGAACGCGAAACCGATACGTCCCATGCAAGCCAATATTTGTTAAATACGTGCTTGCCTCCGACTTCCATACTGCCGATAACTTCAACCGGACGTCGAATTTGCGAGCTGAAACCGACGCTGCCCGTACCCGAACTTGGCGTGTCGAAAGAATCCATGCCAAAGCCATATACCCACCGGTCGCCAAAATTATTGAAGTGCGAATAAAGAAAGTGGAGATAAAGTCCGGAAACTTCTCCCAGCTTGTAATCCACGCTTCCTGCAAAGCCGTAGCGTGAGCGCTCATACCTGTATTCACGCAAGTCGATCCCATCGTAGGTTGGAACACAGGCTGCATCACAGTCGGCAATGGGAGATGGCTCAACATCGTCGATACCTCGCCCATTCCAGTCATAGCTGCCGCC
>Ga0207689_10001087_pt1 | contig 26206 bp, 22 predicted proteins | sample KBSMisM52_FD_184312 | JGI IMG/M metagenome (GOLD analysis project Ga0207689, IMG submission 184312) | Miscanthus rhizosphere microbial communities from Kellogg Biological Station, Michigan, USA - KBS Miscanthus M5-2 (SPAdes) (version 2) | ecosystem: Host-associated > Plants > Roots >...
ATGAATTTAGGTCGTTCTCTATAAAGCCATACGACAACGCCGGCCAGTAACACCAGCCAAAGAATTTCTCTTTGTGTAATAAATGTTATAACGGCAACGGTTATCGCAATTCCCCATAATAATCCGTTCTTCCCCAAACTTTTCTTCGACAATTTATAACTGCTCACCGCTATTATTCCAATTACCGCTGCGCCGATACCGTAAAACACAGCCTGCATCCAGGGTAATCCTCCTGCCTGTACATAAGCATATCCTAACGCAATCACCATCAGGAAAGATGGTAATACAAACGCTATTCCTGCCAATGTTGCACCAAGAATTCTGTAATGAACATAACCGAGATAGATAGCCAGTTGTGCGGCAAGTGGACCAGGGGCCAACTGTGCCAATGCAAGACCTTCCTTATAATCTTCCTCACTGATCCATTTATTTTTTTCAACCAAATCGCGATGCATATAACTTACTAACGCCACCGGACCACCGAAGCCAATAGCACCCAATTTTAAAAAGTAGAATACCAATTGTTTCAGTCTGTAAGTAGCTTTCTCCATCGTTCTTCTTTATAATTTTCTTAAGTTTTTTTTGAATTTAAAATGCAATGCCGAATTGAAACACGGTGCCCAACGTAAAAGGTTGACTATTGCCAAACCTGAACGGCAACGAAACTGATGTATAATATCCGCTGTTTTTGTTCTTCTTTACGATTTTATTGATAACCGGTGTAAGGCCATATCGCCCGGCCGTTTCAAAGGCAGCCCGACCGGCAAACGTCCAGCCTTTGCCCAATGCCACCAGCAAACCGGGATGAAAAAGGAAATTATTCATTTTACTGCCCGAACTATCTGCCTTCACAAATGGAACGAATTCTGCCGAAAAACCGATGGTTTGACTTTTCCAGATATTAATGCCGACCGGCAATCCACCCACATAGGAATGCCTGAAGTTCGTGATCGTTTCATGCCGGCTGAATGTTACAATAGGATGAAGGATACCAACGTATCCTGCAATCTTTGGATAACCCTGCGTTTGCTGTCCTTTCGCTTTTCCACTGAGAATTAAAAAACAAAGCGCCAGGCTCTTCAGCGTATAACCCGCTTTTTCCATTCAATATAATTTTGCTTTCATAATCGTGAACTCCATGTATGCACTTCAGATTGCGCATACTGCAACCAGCTGTATAGTGCGTCATAAATCTTCATTCCTTCTTTTAGTTGTTCCAGGTCGTCTTTATAATTGTGCGAGAGACCTGCCGATATCGCCCATAGGCCCGCCGCCTGCGGTGCAAGATCAAACCGGTTCGTATCTGCAGCGCGTACAATCAATGCCAACTGCTGAATAGCCGGGTCGTCTAACTTATGTTTCCTGACAATGAAATCGAATGTGCATTCATCACCATAATGTGAATACTCAGCACCGGGTAGATCATAGGCGACGGCATTCAATTCTTTTGCTTTAGCAAATACCTGTTCTTTCGGCACGTAAATAAATTCGGCCTCTCTATCTACAAAATTTTTTAACAGCCAGGGACAGGCAATTCGATCAATTTTCGGTCGCTCTCTCGTTATCCATTTCATACCCGCGAATTTTATGCAAGTTCAGCGAGTCGTGATGCATGAAATAGAATGTAAATAACCTTTTGTACAGAATTTACTTTTTCTGCAATTTTTTTCGATACACAGAAGGATTCTGCCCGGTAAACTTTTTAAATATCCGCGTAAAATGACTCTGATCCGAAAACCCGGTGAGGTAGGCAATCTTCGTTAATGAATACGATGAGTTGTTTAAATATTCCATTGCTTTTTCAATACGCAGCTTGCGGATATATTCTCCAAACGAAAGATTATCGAAGTATTTGGAAAATTCTCTTGAAAGATAAGCCGGGTTTATATCCAGGTCTTTTGACAGTTGTTTTAAACTGATACTTGTATCCACCTGGTCCTGCATAATTTCTTTTAATTCCTTTACCCATGCAGGCGGTTTCTTCGCCGATTTTTGTTTCAGAAATTTTTCAAACACATCAATCAATAAATGTTCCGTTGGATTCTGCGTGTGTTTTTCTTTCTGGTGAAATTTGGCCCAGCTATATAAAGCATCATAAATGATCATTCCTTTTTTCAGCAACTCCTGGTCCGATTGATAATTGTGTGCAAGTCCTGCAGAAATAGCCCAGAGCCCCGATGATTGACTGGCAATATCATGCCGGTCGGTATCAGCGCCTCTTACAATGATTGCCAGAGTTTGCAATGCAGGCTCAGTAAGATGATGTTTCTTCAAAAAATAATCGAATGTGCATTCATCCTTGTAGTGAGTATACTCAACATCAGGTATATCAAAGGGAACAGCATTTAATCGTTTAGCCTCTGATTTAACCTTGTCAAAATGAACATAAACGATGTCAGCCTCTTTATCTATAAACCGTTTGATGAGCCAGGGGCATGCAAGGCGATCGATCTTCGGGCGTTCACGCGTGATCCACTTCATAGTCTTTTAAAAGTAGTTTTTGATGGTTGAAAGTAACAAAGAAATAATAGAAAATTGATAACAGTGATAGGGCGGAACTATCTTTTATCATCAGCTTAATCCGGGTCATCCGTGTTCCATATCCGCATCCTTCATACTCAAAAAATCAGTATAAAGGCCTATTGTCTCCGCTTCACATTGGAACTAATTTGTATACATGTTACTTCCAACTATGAATCAAACCGAAATCATCCTGCAGGTAAAGCGGGACTTTGAAAAAATCGTGGATACTACGCTTGTTCGCCTCGTGTCGGAGTATGACCGTGAAAGAAGAAAGCTCAAAATCCAGAAGCAAAGAACTTATTCTAAAGTATACACGATTAAGACCGGCGCAAAAAACAACTGGATAATTGTGTTGGGCAAATCACCATCAGTCGAAACATATAAGAACCCTGGGGATGGCATCGCCTGGAATGCTGCCACCTATTTTTATGATGCAAAAGGATTGAAAGTATTAAAATGGACAGATCCCTATCTGAATGTATACAGCGCACATTTTTTTCAACGATATAATCAGCGCTTGAAACTTAATCTTAATAACCCGTATGACGTTATTAAGCATTACCTTATTCACAATATGCACAACGGCTATCATTGCGAAATCAACAACCGAAAACCTTATTTCATTGGCTTTTCAAAAGAAGGGCTTCAACTCGGCACACTTGAACAAGGCAATTTAATGTTATGGAGAACTTTTGTGAGTGCAGATCTGATTCGTTCAGACCAACATGAAATGAAACAACAAGTTATCAGGACCTTGTATGCACAATGGATGAAAGCCGTGATAGAAAATAAACCCGATACATCAACGGCAAGGTTTACATGGAATCAATTGAACATGCTCAATGGAAAATATGATCCGCAGTGACAAACTTCTCTTACCGGTTAGCCAGTATTGGTTAGTCAATAGCCGATAGTTTATAGCAGTCATCAGAAACCCTCGAATCAATAATCTTTTGTCTGTGGGGCTGTTGGTAAATTTGCCGAAAGAAGCGCGACGAGGCGAAGCCTTGAATATTCATAACTATGGGTGTAACCCATTGCGAAGCACCGCCGCAACCCATTGCAACACACATCATCTTACTCCACCACCTTCTTATCCTTCAAACTAAATTTCTTCCCCACTGCAAAGGTGTACCACCACTTACCATCGCGCAGTTGATTATCGTATACATACACCAGGCCATCTCCTTTTGTTTCAATAATGCCTTTCTTTATTACAAAGGTGATTTCATCATCAATGCCAAACCCAGTCAATTCGGGATGGCGGTCCAATACATTGACCAGTTCAGTTTCCCGTTTTGCAGAAAGAAGATGCGGGTTGATCACCACATTTTTCAGGAAACCAAAACCCTGCTCATGGCCCGCCGCCATTAATACCGGCTTATCCGGCCGGCCCCTTATAATGTATGAACATTGAATGATTGAACCGGCCGAGTTACCACCAATCACACCCCCTCTTGCAAGCAGCTTATTCAACTCTTTCCATGTTTTTGTGCCCAAAAAAATATCGGCGTAGCGTCCTGCATTGCCGGAACCAAGCCACACGCCGTTCGCTGTAGCAATGCGCTTTGCAAATTGCTCCGAATTAGCAACTTCCTTATGGGTGGTATGCAAAACCGTTATCTTTTTCACACCAAAGTAAGATGCCAGGTGATCTTCAAAAGCCCGTATCTTTTCTGTTGATGTATCTGCCGGCTCCCAGGTAAAACCGGAGTCAAGACGAATACCGCTGGAAGCAGATGGAATAAAAATAAGATCGGCGCCTGCTCCACCGGCATTATCCACAAATGATTTAATACCTTCTTTTGTAATGGAACCTCCTGTAATTATCAGCGTACCACGAGATGGAAACGACAGGTTCTGCGCAATTGCAATTTTAATTAAGGCAACTGCAACAGTCAAAATCACAAATCGGGTAAGAATGTATTTCACAAACTATCGGTTAAGTGTATTGTATATAAAGTTAGCAGAGATCGGATTAATCTTAAATCATTTTTTGTTATTACCATCATCACGGTGTCCATCACTTCTTTCCAACCGACAGAAAATGTGAATTGTTGAGCTGCTCAAATAATTTGAAAACCCGTTTCGTTTTTTTTCGTTGCTGCTAATGCATTCTGGTTTAATTTTAATTTAAACTTACCATTATGCATGAAAAGCAGGCAGAAGCTCAATACGTGAGAATTGAGAGCAATGCCCTATCACAAATCGAAATCCTGAATAATGAAATTCAATCGGCAATGTCAAAATATGACGAGGCGGTTGAGAAAAAAGAAACCGAATCGGTAATGAAAGCGATACAACGCAACGTCGATTATTTCAAAAAACAAATCAATGAGTTATACGGCCGGGTAGAAACAAGTAAGAAAACGGATAATTAAAGACGCACAAAAAGCCGATCGTAGTGTAATTTATTACATCGCCTTCTTCAAAATTTCCATCACACTTCTCATCTCCTTTTCATTAAAAGAAGCAAAACCCATTCGCATCGCATTATAATTTGGCTTACCGTTGTTATACCCATTATTTGCATTTATAAATAACCCAAGCGAAGATGCATGAAGGGCAACCTTTTTCACATCATACTTTTTATCAAACCGCGTCCACACAGACATGCCGCCCGAAGGTTTTGTAAAATAAATTTTGCCGGCAAACTCGTTTTCCAGAATGTCGCAAAATAAATCCCGCCGTTGCTGGTAAAGTTTTACCGATTTCTTTAAATGCTTTTGCATATCGCCGTTATTGAATAAAATGGCAAACGCTTCTTCCATCAATATATCACCCCGTATATCAATTAATCGTTTTACCTGCGCGGCCTGCCACACAAAATCTTCCGACGCAATTAGATAACCGAGCCGTATAGTCGAAGCAAACGATTTGGTAACTGAACCGATATAAACAATATAGCCGCCATGATCGGCACTGGCCAGTGGCAATATCGGGCTGCGGGCATAATGAAAGTCGTAATCATAATCATCTTCAATAACCGGTATCTTAAAATCTCTTATCAGCGACAACAACTTCATCCGTCTTGCAGCACTCAACGTAGCTGTAGTAGGATGATGGTGATGCGGAATAACATATAGCATGTCCGGCTTTTTTTTGCGGCATATTTTTTCTATTTCATCTACGTCAATACCATCATTATCTGTACGCACTTTTATAAGTGCAGCACCGAACTGTTCAAAGATCTGGTTTGCCATGCCGTAGCCAGGTTCGCCCACAATAACCTTGGCGCCCGGCTTTATCATCAATCGGGCAGCAAGATAAATCGCCATTTGGGCGCCTCTTGTTACCAGTATATTACCGGGTTGAATATTCACGCCTCTTGTGTCGGAAAGAAAACTGCACAAGGCATTGCGGAAGTTTATTGATCCGGCCATGTCGCCATACATTATTTGTTTATCGGAAAAAGGCCGTTCCAAAAAATAGCGGTATTGCCTGAACAAAGCATCGAGTGGTGCAATACGGGCATCCGGAAATCCGTCGTTGATCACAAAACGGTAAATAGTTTTCTTCGTATCCGGAATCGGGTTATTATTTAACGGGTAATAAAAATTTGTTTTCTTTTCCGGGTACGGGAATTTCTTTTCGTCTGCTTTAAAATTTCTCGGTTTTAATTCAGGAAGATGCACCGATACCATCATGCCCTTTCGCGGAACGGATTCTATCCAATCCTGCGATAGCAATTCATCGTATGCCGCAACGATTGTTTTGCGGTGCAGTTGCAGCATATCTGCCATGGTGCGGCTCGGCGGAATAAAAGAACCCGGTTTTATTGTGCCATGACGGATAAGATTGACAATGGCATTTGCTACCTGTTGATAGACGGCCTGCGACGCATTTTTATTTACCGGGATCAGTGTTTTATATGGCAACATCTGGACTACCTGTATTTTTATATTTGGACTACTAAGATAGTCCAGTATCGATTTATTTTTGGGAGGTGAAACAAAAAAAGTCAAATCATATAGTATGAATACCAGGTTTAAAATGGGTAAGGTTTACCCGGCAGCTTACAAGGCAATGGACGCACTCGATTCGCTTACGCAAACTTCACTGATTGACAAATGGCATCGTGAACTGATCCGTATAAGAGCATCACATATCAATGGCTGTGCTTATTGCGTGCATTCTCACTCCACTGACGCATTAAAGCTCAACATAGATTTTCACAAAATAAATCTTGTCGCTGTATGGCGGGAAGCGCCGAATGTTTTCAACGAAGAAGAACAATTAATACTGGAAATGACGGAACAGGTCACCTTGATACATCAGCATGGTTTAAGTGATGAGCTATATAACAAAGCGATCAGTTTATGGGGTGAAGAAAAAACGGCGCATACACTTATGCTGATGATCACGATTAACGCATGGAACCGTATTGGTGTTGGTTTGAATATGCATCCTGACTATAAAATCAATAAATGATGGAAAAGTTATCATCCTTTGCGCAATTATATCTTCGCGTTTCTATCGGGGTCGCCTATCTTGTATTCGGCCTCGACAGGCTTGGCGCCTGGGGCAGGTATGGTGGTAAAAATATATCATGGGGTGATTGGGATCATTTTATTAAATACGCTGCCGAGGTAATGAACTTCCTGCCGTTACCGGTTGTAAATATATTGGCCATTATCGCCACCGTTTGTGAAATCAGTTTCGGCATAATGTTGTTAACCGGTATATGGATAAGAGTAGCGGCATTGGGAAGCGGCATACTGGCATTATTGTTTGCCATTTCAATGGCTGTATCTTCCGGAATAACTTCTCCGTTAAGCTATTCTGTCTTTACCTTGAGTGCCGCCAGTTTTTTATTGGCAGATTGTGAAGAATACAACTGGAGTATTGATAACCTGATCGTGAGACGTGAATCGTGAGGGCGAATCCGGCTAACCTGGTAGCTTTAAATAACAGTAAAGAAACAATCATGAACGATTTTGAAATTTTTTCTCAGTTGCATTATAATGATACCCCGCTGGTGATCGGCAATGCATGGGATGTATCCAGTGCAAAACTCTTTGAAGAAAATGGATTCAAAGCGGTAGCCACATCGAGTGCAGCGATTGCAGATACATTGGGTTATAAAGATGGTCAGAATATGTCGTTTGACATGCTGCTGGAAAATGCGATCCGGATAAAGCGGAATATTTCTGTACCCCTTTCTGTAGATATGGAAAGAGGATATGCGGATACAATTCCGGGTATTTTAGAAAATATCGATCAATTACACGAGGCAGGAGTGGTTGGAATTAATATTGAAGATTCGCTGCCCGATGCAAAACTGCGTAGCACCGAAAGTTTTCAAAAGATTATTTCAGCCATCGCGAATCACCTTAGTCGAAAAAACAGGCAGTTCTTTATCAATGTGCGGACAGATACGTTCCTGTTAAAAATTCCGAATGCATTGGAAGAAACATTGAATAGAGCGAAAGCTTATGAAGCCGCCGGTGCGAATGGAATTTTTGTTCCTTTTATTTATGATATAAATGAAATTAAGAAAGTAGTGGCTGGTACTTCACTACCGGTACATGTGTTATCGATGAAAGAGCTTCCGGATTTCAGTATTTTGGCAGATGCCGGTGTAAAAAGAATCAGCATGGGCAGTTGGTTATATCGCGCAATGAAACGATGGATGCAGCAAACACTTACGTCTATACAAACAGATCAAAACTTCAGCAGCATCTTTTAAAAGAAGACTCGTAAAGCTTATCATTACATTCTTGTATACCTTGTATGCCTTGTATGGTTAAAAAAAATTACCCCGCGTTCTTCAACCCCATATAATACTCTTTCTTTTTTTTATCAAAATGCTCTATTGCATACCGCAACAGCGTACGCGGCATTGTTGCTGCATATTTATCAAGAAAGCTGATAAGTTGTTTTGGATTTTTTGTTCCGGCAAACCGCAGCATCCATCCCGTTCCTTTATGCACAAGGTCTTCTTTATCGTTTACTAACAACTCAGCAATTTTGAATGTATCATCAGTTTCGCCCTGGCGTATAAAATAACAGGTACTCACAATAGCCGTGCGCCGTTCCCAAAGATTTTTTGACTTTGCGAGTTTATATAAAATAGCACGCGGTTTGTTATAAAGATAGCTTCCCGTCATATGCAAACAACCGAGATCAACAAGATCCCAGTTATTTATCCTGTCGTGACGATTTATATAGAGTTCAAAAAAATCTTTTAACCGCTCAGCTGTTATTTTCTTCGTGCGTGATTCTTTATCCATAATACTCACAGCACCTGCTCTCACTTCGTGAATCTGACTATCTAGTAATTTTTCCAGTTCGCCTACCGGTATCCCGTTAAATTCTTTTGCCAAAGCAAACAATTCTCCCATCTTAACTCCCATGAATTGATCCCCTGCACTGTATTGCCCGTCACCGGTTTTAAAATAGCGTTGAATCTTTTCTTTTTCTTTATCAGATTGTAACGCTTTTAACCGTTCTGCAAAATCCTTTGCCGTCAACGCCGGCGCCGACACAGCTTTCGCAATTTTTTTACCAACAATTTTTTTTCCTGCCGGCATTGATCTTATTTATTAACCGCTTTCTTTGCTATCTCTCTTTCTTCGTTTTCCTTTATTCGTATTTTGACTATTTTTTGAACAAGTGATGACGACAATGGCTTCGCAGCTGTGAAATGAATGGTCGTCCCGGTTGTTTTATAATCTTTCAACTCCTTTTCAAACGTTTTTATGATTTGCTTATTAATAACAATCAGCGAACAATGATCCTTAAATGCTGCGAAATGGATCAACGGTCCTTTGTATTTGTACGTCGGTATCTGGTAGCTGATAATTTCATCAGCTTTCGGCGCTGCCTTCGTAATCACCTGTCGAAGTTTTTCCAACATTGATCTGAAATCTCCCGGCAATGCTTTTATATAATCGTCCACGGTTTTTACCGGTACATGAAGCGCTTTGGCCATTTCTTATTGTTTACTGTATGAAATATACAGAAGTTTAGCTTGCCACCGCTTTACCGGCTGCAGCATTTTCAATGTCGGCTATGATTATTTTTTTCATCTTCATCATTGCATCCATAGCACGTTGCGCCTTCTTTGCATCTTTATCTGTTATCAATTCTATTAATCTCGTTGGCGTGATCTGCCAAGACAATCCGAATTTATCTTTCAACCATCCGCACATACTTTCCTGTCCGCCGTTTTCCGTTAATTTTTCCCAGTACATATCAACTTCTTCCTGCGATTTGCAATCAACAACGAAAGAAAAAGATTCGTTGAACTTAAACAGGGGTCCTGCATTCAGTGCAGTAACAGTTTGGTCTTCGATTTCAAACGATACCGTCATTACAGATCCTTCGGGTCCCGGGCCGGATTTACCGTACCGGGTGATTGTATTTATTTTTGAGTTTTTAAAAACCGACGTATAAAACTTTGCCGCTTCTTCCGCCTGGTTGTCAAACCATAAAAACGGTGTGATTTTTTGCGTTGCCATATAGATTTGTTTTTAATATTGAACAGTTAAATTGACAACACAAACCTACATGCAATAATCAAGAGGAAGACGGTGCAAATACGACTTTTAAAGGGTTTAATGCGACATGTAGTACTATGAATTTTGTTTGAACGGTATAAGGAACAGAAATCACATAGGTTTACAGACAGTCCTCCTTTTTACCAAAGTCTATGGTTTAAAGGAATTATCATCTATCGGTTCATTCAATTTTATTTCCTGCACCGTAATTGTGAGAACAGTTTGCCCATCGGCTAAGCATGTCGTTTTATAGGGGACGGTGATTGCCCCTGCGGACCGATAATCGCTGTACAGTATGTCGAGCATGCTGTTATTTAACTCCGTATTCTTTGCTACGGCCCGTTTTTTAACTAATGCATAATTATTACTGTCAAAGAAATAAGTTTCAGCATCGCCATTCTTTCTTGCCAGTTTTACTTTAAAGCAAGGTTTTTTATCCACGGAATCCGTTCCCTCAAATGTTATCGTATGCCCTTTCAATTGATAATCTATAAAAGGGCTTTCCAGTTCCACATCCGATTCATTGGCCATAGCAAGAGCTTGCTTGTCCTTCAGCATCGTTTTATTTTTTTCATTTTTAAAACCGTCAATGCGCCAGCCCGCCTTGCCGTCATAACCCTGTTCGAATGATTTGCCTTTAAAAGTTACAACATAGTGATACAAGTTTGGTGCTTTTGAGTAAGACTGAAAGGGAAACTCGACGCCGCCGTAATTATATGTACCGGAACTTGTCATCGTTTTTATTTTCTTCCATTCACCTGCACCACCGGTAAATGAAATGTATTTGGAAATGATCTCATCGGCTGTTTGCGATTTAGCAACGGAAACTATCAAAGAAAATACTAAAAAGGAAACTATTGATTTAATTTTCATACCAACTGTTATTAAGCCATGAAATTATTTATTTTTTCCTGCACAATGCAATACTTTAAATTCTCCCGTATTTTTAGACAGAAATGAATCGGCAAACTACATTAGAAAAAATCTTCTATTTCTTTATAACGAAGATCATCTTCGGTATCGCTGTCATAGCCGCACTTGTGGCGCTCATCGAACAGGTTGGGAGACCATTATTGGATCGTACATCTTTATCCGGCAATGCGAAAAATATCATTATTTCCCTTGCCAATTCTGCAATCGCATTAACGGCATATATCCTGCTTTTCCGTTTTTACGAAAAAAGAAAGATAACGGAACTGCGTATTTCTTCTTTTTTAACCAATGCAGCAGCTGGCTTTGCCGCTGGTTTTGCATTACAGGCCATCTTTATTCTCGTCATTTATTTTGCAGGCGGATACGAGGTTATAAAAATTAATCCTGCTTCTTTTATTCTTCCGGCATTCGGTTACGCATTGACTGCCGGTTTCGTTGCCGAAATATTAATAGTGGGTGTTTTCTTCCGGCTAACAGAACAACAACTTGGTACTGTACCGGCACTGTTTATTATTGCCATTTTATTTGGGATTTTTCATTTTAATGCACCCGGTGCAACCGCGCTTTCCATTATGGCAACGGCTGTTGAAGCAGGATTGTTGATTGCCTCCATTTACGTTTATACAAGAAGTTTATGGGCAGTCATATTCTTTCACTTTGCATGGGACCTTGCAGAGCCGGGTGTTTTTGGAGGCATAAACCCTGGCATGAATGTTACAGAAACATTGCTTGTTAGTAAAATCACCGGGCCGGCTATATTAACCGGAGGGCCAACCGGACCACAAAATTCTATCCAGGCTTTGCTCATTTGTTTGTCGGTATCATTACTCCTATTATGGCTTGCGAAAACAAAAAGCAACTTTATAAGTCCATATTGGAAAAAATGAATCGTCAATACAAAATTGATCATTGCCAATGCGGTTGATCACATATGAAAATAAGTGCCGTTGATTTTCAGTAAGAAAAAATGTAGATAGGCGACGGGCTTTACTGTATTTTATCTAATTTGTAATCTCTTCTCCGTATAAACTCATTCCAAAAAAACTGCTAAATGAAAAAAAGGTTTGCTTCTTACGCCTGTATTCTGCTGCTCTGTTCAACAGCTTATGCACAAAACACCGACCCGGCCTACCCACTCGATCCATTAACGGCGACGGAGATGCGCAAAGTGGTAGAGATATTAAAAACAAGCGGAACGGTAAGCGGAAAAGATCTGTTTAATATTATTAACCTTAAAGAACCGCCAAAGAAGGAAGTACTTGATCATAAACCTGGCCAGCCATTCCGGCGGGAAGCATTTACCAGTTTTTATGACTATAGTAAAAATGGTGTAACAGAAGCCATTGTTGATTTGAACGCAGGAAAAGTGATTTCCGTAAAAAATCTGCCAAATGTAATAGGGATGGGCCTGGAAGCCGATTCGGTAGCCAGTGCAATTGTATCGAAAGATGCAGGTTGGGTAGCGGCGTTGAAAAAGCGTGGTATTTCAATTGATTCAGTTACCCATCGAAGCATTTTTACCGGGGATATCGGGATTGCACCTATAGGTCACCGGGAGCAGTTGGTTATCGCCCGTAAAAAGAAAAGCAATGTGGATATTGAAGGGTTGATCGCCTATACAGATTTCACGACCGGCAAAATTCTGAAGATTGTAGATGAACCGGAAGCCTTCAGCGAGTTTGTAGATGCTGCATATTTCAATAAAGATAGTATGCCGGAACTCTACAAAGGTCCAAAACCAATTATCATTACACAACCGGAAGGTCGTTCATTCCAGGTAAACGGGCACGAGATCAGCTGGCAGAATTGGAAATTGCGCTACGGCGTAGATAATCGTGAAGGATTGGTGGTTTATGATGTACGTTATGTAGATAATGGAAAAGAAAGGCCTGTAATGTATCGCGGTTCCATGCCGGAGATGGTAGTGCCTTATGGTTCACCGGACCTGCTGCAGGCAGCTTATAATTTTTTCGATGCAGGCGAGTACCGGTTAGGCCAAAGCATCGCAAGATCAATGAGCCCTGGAGCAGACGCTCCTGAAAACGCGGAGTACATGCCGGCTATTCTTCACCGTGAGAACGGAAAACCTTTCCAGATGGACCGGGCAGTCGCTGTTTATGAAGAATATGGCGGCACGCTATGGCGACATAATGTAGTATCGCGAAGAGCGACCAATCTTGTGTTGAAATATTATACAATGATCGAAAACTACGATTACGGATTTATATGGCGCTTTAAAGAAGACGGAACAATAGAAGTTGAAGTGGAATTGACAGGGATCGTAGAAATAAAAGGTGTACATCGAATCAGTGATATGGGGAAACCGGATAAGAAGGATCTTTCTTATAACGAAACGCCATTTGGAACACTCGTACGGCCGCATGTGGAAGCGATCAATCATCAGCATTTCTTCGTTTTTAGATTGGATATGGACATAGATGGTGCGGATAATAATAGTGTGATGGAAATGAATAGTAAGCCGGTACCCGGTGGTGTAAAGAACCCGTATGGAAATGCCTTCATTGCAGAACACACTATGTTTATGACAGAAAAAGAAGCGCAGCGATCTGTCAATTATGAAAGTGCACGAAACTGGCACGTGGTGAATAATACAAAACACAATGCAACGGGCCAGCATGCAGGTTATATGCTGATGCCCGGCACGCAGGCCAAAACTTTTTTACCTGGAAATTCTTTATTGCGAAAGAAAGCGAGTTTTTTAAATCACCAGTTATGGGTAACGCAGTACCAGGATGACCAGGAATACCCTGCCGGTAAATATCCTGCAAGCAATAAAGTATATGATGGCTTAGCTGAATGGACGGCAAAGAATAAGATGATCGGCAACAATGATGTTGTGCTTTGGTATGTCGCCGGCATCACGCACATCGTGCGGCCGGAAGAATGGCCCGTTATGTCTGTACATCGCATGGGTTTTTCATTGATGCCTTTTGGGTTTTTTTCAGGTAATCCAACGTTGGGTGTCAGTAACCCCGATTTTCTAAAGGAAAAATTTCCGAAAGTGGAGAAGTTACAACCGAATTCAACGGACCCGGAATTGGAGCATCAGTGATTAACGATTAACCCACAAACTCCTGAATTATGAAAAATAATACAAACGAGATTTTACCCCGCCGGCAGGCGATGAAAATGATCGCCATGGGATCAACTGCAGGTATGCTTGGATTATTGGAAAGCCCATTTGCAGCTGCGCAAAAAAAAGAGAAGTCACCTGCAAATAATACTGGTTTGCCGCCTTTAAAAATCAAAAGTGTAAAAGCGATCGCTACTGCACCGGAAGGCATTAACCTCGTTGTTGTAAAAGTAGAAACTTCCGAACCGGGATTGTATGGTTTAGGTTGCGCCACATTTACGCAACGGGCTGTTGCGGTAGTTACGGCAATTAATAGTTACCTGAATGAGCTTTGCGTTGGCAAAGATGTTGACAATATTGAGGACCTCTGGCAATCTACTTATGTAAGCTCTTATTGGCGCAACGGACCTGTATTAAACAATGCGTTGAGTGGACTTGACCAGGCATTATGGGATATAAAAGGTAAGCGGGCAAGCATGCCTTTATATCAATTGCTCGGCGGCAAGAGCCGGTTCGCTGTAGATTGTTATGCGCATGCAAATGGTAATGCGCCGGAAGCGGTTGCCGAAGATGTAAAAAAATATATGGAGCAGGGCTTCCGTCATATCCGCATTCAGCAGGGAGGTTATGGATTAACCGGCATTGCGCAGAAGCCCGACTTTGCGGCTGCCGGTTACGGTTATGAAGGCGACAACTACATGAATGAATGGGCATACCTGAAATCTGTCCCAAAAATGTTTGAAGTAGTGCGAAAAGCCTGTGGCGATGATATTGAATTGTTGCACGACGTGCATGAACGGGTACAGCCAATGGATGTGATCAATATGATCAAAAAGCTGGAAGATTTCCGCCCTTATTTTATTGAAGATCCGTTTAGTCCTGAAAATATGGAATGGTTCAAGCAACTCAGAGCAAGCACATCAGTACCGATCGCAATGGGCGAGCTGTTTAATAATATCAATGAATTTAAAATGCCGATGGTGAATCAATTGTTCGACTATATCCGGGTGCATGTATCGCAGGTGGGTGGTGTTACACCGGCGATGAAGATTGCGCGGCTTGGTGAATGGTTTAATATCAAGACGGCATTTCATGGCCCGGGTGATGTTTCGCCGGTGGGTCATGCGGCGCAGGCGCATATTGATTTAGCGATCTGGAATTTTGGTATACAGGAGGCGGTACAATTTTCCGATAAACTGAAAACGATCTTTACGGGTTGTCCGACCATGAATAACGGTTATATGTATGTGAACGAAGCGCCGGGAATCGGTGTTGATATCAATGAAAAAGAAGCGGCAAAATATCCGCTCACTACAAAATCGAACTGGCAGGTGCGAAAAAAAGACGGAACGATTATAAGGCCTTAGAAGGAATGCGTTTAAGAGTTTTATTTGAACCATACAAGAAGTACAAGGCATACAAGAATAAATTGGCTTGTATACCTGTATCGTTCCGAAAAAGCTAATTCCCGTTCACGAACTATTCAAAATAAAAAGGCATACAAGAATACAACTCGTTTTGTATTTCTTGTATGCCTTGCACGGTTAGATGCGAACTAACGTCTATTGATAACCTGGATTTTGTGTTATTGTTCCGTTGCTGATATCGATCTGGCTTTGCGGATACGGCAACAACCGGTGTTTCGCAGGATCAAATGTTCGCTTCGGTTTATACGTTCCTTCTGCGGGAAGGCTATTGTACACTTCTGCGGCAAGCCCCCATCGCACCAAATCGAAATGACGATCGCCGCCTTCAAATGCCAGTTCCGCTTTGCGCTCATACATCAGGTCATTGAACGTTGGAGCGGCGATAGCCGGAAGGCCCGCACGTTGGCGAACAAGATTAAATGGCGCAGCTGCAGCAGCAACAGCTACTGTCCTGTTGCCCGGTCCGCCACCATTCAGGTTCATGATGGCTTCTGCATCCAGCAACAATACATCTGCATATCTTATTGCAGGGATACTTAAACCGGGACCAGCATTTGTATACGATTGTTCATACGGTCGCATGAATTTTACACAAACAACCGGTGATTGATTATTCGGTGCTTTCAACACATCTGTTGAACCATTGTAAGTAATAACATCCACATCACGTTTAGCTACAGTCGCCGCCTTTCTTTTATCGTTTGCCTCATATGAATCATAAAAATTTTCAGTAGCGCTTACCAATCTCCAGCCGGCACCCACCTGCTCATCATGCGTACCACCCCATACATCATTCGGCAACAAAATCGTACTCGTAATCGGGTACTCTCCTTCTCTTGCACCTAATACCCATAAATTTTCACTTTCATTATCGTGATCCAATGTCCACAACTCGGAGAAATTGGGCCATAGAGCATGTTTGCCTGAACTGATAACCGTTTCTGCGGCCGCCTTTGATTCTGTCCATTTGCTTTGGTATGCATACGCTTTTGCCAGCAAGCCCCATGCGGCACCAAGACCGGGACGGCCCTCTTCATGCTCCCATGCAAGTTGTGTTGTAGCCGACGTCAATACCTCTTCGATTTTTGCCCAGGTATCCGCTTCGCTTGCTCTTACTAACGGTGATTCCGGATTTGCAGGATCGTAAATGGGAACACCGCCATAACGGATCACTTCAGTAAAGTAGGACCAACCCAACAAAAAATTAGCCTCACCCAATATTCTTTTCTTCTGAGCTTCGTCCATATCAATCGCCGGAACATTTGCAATGATGTCGCTCGCTCTTTTAATAACCTGGTAATATTCTGTATAACTGTTAAGGCTAAGGTCATTTTCCGTATTCTGATTCGCCCGGAATTCTGACATGGCGATAAAATCCGGATAGTTGTCATTCATATAACCGATATCGCTGAACGTTTCCATACCACACCATTCCTCTCCACCCAGCGCTTCTTCTCCCTGCAATGGCGTATAGGCGCCCGCGAGTGCAGACTCGGCCTGGTCAGCAGTTTGCCAGAATACAGCACTGGTAAATGAATGTGGTTCTTTATTCAAAAAGCTTTTTGAACACGCGCTCAATAAGCAGAGTGCCACTATATAGATTGAATATTTTTTCATGAGCTTAAAAATTAAAGTTTATGCCTAAAATAAAAGCTTTCGCCTGCGGGTATGTGCCGCGATCAACACCATACATATTGCTGTTGGAACCGAGATCTGCACCAATCTCCGGATCGAACCCATTATATTTTGTAATAGTGATCAGGTTCTGGAACGTGAGATACGCCCGCAACTTTGATATTTTATTACCAATAATGTTATCTCCAAATGTATATCCAACTGTCAGGTACTTCATGCGGACAAAACTTCCATCTTCGATATACAGCGTATTGTATGTTTTATTGCTGTTGAGATCTTTAACCGTTACACGGGGCACACTTGTGCTTGGGTTTGTCGGCGTCCACCTGTCCAGTATATCCGTTCCGTTGTTATAGCTTGTACCCTGCATGAATATTTCTCCCGCACGTAGTCCATTAAATATTTTATTTCCCCGGCTACCGGTCCAGAACATACTAAAATCAAAACCGGTATAATTGACTGAAACATTCAATGAATAAGTAAGTTTCGGAAAACTGTTGCCGGCGTTAATTCTATCCTTGGCACTGATGGCACCATCACCGTTTGCATCTTCAAATTTTATATCACCCGGCACTGCGTTGGGTTGTATAAGATCACCATCTTTATTTTTATAAGCATCGATTTCTGCCTGTGTTTGGAAAATGCCAAGCGCATTCAACACCCAGAAATGACCGATAGGTTCACCTTCGGCAATTCTTCCCACCAAAAAGTTTTTATAGTTGGAAGTAAATATTTCATGGCTGCCTTCAACACCCAGTGTTTCCAATTTATTTTTTACAGTAGCAACATTAGCTGTTACCTGGTAATTCAGTTTTTGTGTTCCCGCACTTCTGTAAGTCAGGCTCAATTCAAAACCTTTATTGGATACAACACCGGCATTCTGGAAAGGCGCTATACCAACACCATAAGAAGCCACAAGCGGAACCTGCACCAGTATATCACTTGTTTTTCTGTCAAAATAATCTGCAGATAATGAGATCCTGTTACGCATCAACCCCAGGTCGATACCTACATCGGTTTGTGTTGTCTTTTCCCAATGAATATTTGTATTGGCAAGACTGTTTTGTGCTACCGCAGTGTAAGCAGAACCATTCAACGTTGGAGATCCGACACTGTTTACCGTACTATAGTATTGATAATTGGGTATTTTATCATTTCCCAATTGTCCCCAGCTGGCGCGGATCTTCAAATCTGATACGGCATCTTTCCATGGAAAGAAACGTTCTTTTGATAATCTCCAGCCACCGGATACAGAAGGGAAAGTACCCCAACGGCGATCTGGTGCAAATTTGGAAGACCCGTCTCTCCGGATATTCGCTGCGAGCAAATACCGGTCCCCGTATTCATACGTCACTCTTCCAAAGTAACCTTGCAGCGTGTAATCATCCGCACCACCTGATGGATGATTGGGAAAGTTGCCCGCATTGTTATAATATCTTAACGCGGGATCCTGGTTACTGAAATCAAGTGCAGTTCCTGCGTTGGTTGATTCGTAAAGACCAGACTCTGCAGACATACCAATAAGCGCTGTTACATGATGATTGCCAAATGTTTTATCAGCACTCAATGTATTATTCCAGATCCAGACATTATTTGTTGCATAGTTTTCATTCAGGTTGTTTTGTGTAAGACCACGACCACCGCCTTCTGCAATCGCTGTAAAGTTTTTATTTTTTGCAAATTCCCAATCATAAGCAAAGTCTGTTTTGGCAGTGAACATGCCCAGGAATTTGTATTCGAGGTAAGCGTTACCGAAAATGCTTGTTCCCTTTGATACATTATCGCGGCTGTTTACCGACGCAACGGGATTTGGAAAGTCGCCCGATGGTGAACCGTAAATATTTTTCGCCTGGTCTTCATATACAGGTATATCGCGGAAGTTGAACATTGCAGAACTCAACACGCCATCATAATCACCTCTTGTTTCTGCAGACCGCGTTCTTGAAAGCGCAACAGAAATATTCTCACCGAATGTCAGATTTTTGATAAGCTCATGCTGGCTGTTGAACCGCAGGTTATATCTTTTATAATTGGTGTTCTTTAATATTCCGTCGTTATTGAGGAAACCAAGACTGAACGAATAATTGGATTGACCGGAGCCACCGCGGATCGCCAGGTCCTGGCTGGATAAATAAGAGGGCTTCAATATTTCTTTAAACCAGTTTGTTCTTGTCACCGCATGATCGGGATCGTTATAGTAATCCCAGATCGGATCGGTTGTCGGCGTACCATCATTTGTCAACGCTTCTTTGTGAATCGTATTCCTGTCTGCTGCACTCAGCGCATCCGGCATTTTCCACGCTCTTTGTATGCCCTGGCTTGTATTAATAGATATGTTTGTTTTTTGATTTCTTCTTCCTTTTTTAGTAGTAACGATCACTACTCCATTTGCACCGCGTGATCCATAGATAGCGGCGGACGCAGCGTCTTTTAAAATGGAAATATTTTCAACGTCGGCCGGGTTTAAACTATTGATGTCCGGAGCGATGACACCGTCAATTACGTAAAGCGGGCTGTTATCGTTGATGGTACCGGAACCCCGTATAACAATTTGCACGGCACGACCGGGTTCGCCTGAATTCTGTACAACCGTTACACCGGCAGCCTGCCCCTGTAAAGAGTTGGCTACTGATTGATTAATTCCCTGGTTGATTTTATCTCCCGAAAGCGAGGATATCGAACCGGTAACATCTACTTTTTTCTGTGTACCAAAACCAACGACAACCACTTCTTCGTTGGTATTCTCTCTTTTTACTAAAACAACATCGAGCGGCCCCGATGAAGACACGGTAATTTCAGTGGGTTGATAACCAACTGAAGAAATAGCAAGTACCGCTCTTGCCTGCGAAAGACTAAGTTTAAAATTTCCGGAACTGTCGGAACTTGTACCGGCATTACTTCCTTTTACCACAACGGAAGCACCGGCAACGGGATCTCCTTTATCATCCCTTATTTTACCATTAATGTTGAGGCTGGTTTGTCCGCTTGCTGCTAAGCCGGCGAACGCACTGAACCATCCTGTAAAAAGTAAAAGCCTGATTGTTGAAGAAAGCTTGATCAGGCCTAAGTGTAGGCGGGAACATAGCTGATCCATAGTAGTTAGTTTTGTTTAATAAACGCCACGAATGTAAGTTTAAAAGTCGATTTACGTTACTGTGCTGTGCTTATCTGCCAGATACGTATAAAAAATAAACATAGTTCGTTAGTTTTCATTGTCATAATGCCATGAATTAACATTAACATCATTAAAAATTTCCTGTTATCTCAAAAAAAATTAGCTTTCCCCGTTAATACTTCAAAAACGCAACATTGTTTGTATTTTCAACGAATTGCGAGTATGAGTGAATCAATTTATATCCGGGCCAAAAAAAATGCCGCTGAATTTTTGTTCGCTTCATGGTCGACTTGTTTTAACTCCATTTATCTCGTATTCGCTTGCAGCCTTATTCTCATATCGTGCGACACTAAGAAAGAAACGTATACATTATTTACGGAAATACCTTCTTCTCATTCTCATGTCAACTTCCGGAATGATATTTCTGAAAACGAGGATTATAATATCGACACATATGAATACTTATATAATGGAGGCGGCGTAGCGACAGCAGATTTAAACAATGATGGACTACCCGATATTGTATTCAGCGGCAACATGACCGCGGATAAGATATATATCAACAAAGGAAATTTGCAGTTTGAAGACATTACCGGAAAATGCGGTTTTACAACCCGCGCCAAATGGAAAACCGGAGTTGCAATTGCCGACGTAAACGGAGATAAACTACAGGATATCTATCTCTGTTACTCCGGCCCCGGTACAGATGAAGAAAGAAGCAATGAACTGTATATCAACACAGGCATTACTAACGGCATTCCGCATTTCAAAGAGTCGGCAAAAGAATATGGATTGGACGCGCCGGGTACGTTTACCACGATGGTCAATTTTTTTGATATGGATAACGATGGTGATCTCGACGTTTTCATGGTCAATCACGCCGATATGTTTTATAATCCTTTTTTTAATTCTGAAAAACTGCGTAAAACAAGACATCCAAAATTCGGGAACCGGCTCTATAAAAATGAGAATGGACATTTCATTGATATCAGCGAACAGGCACACATTGACGGCAGTGGACTCAACTTTGGCCTAAGCGCTGCCGTTAGTGATTTGAACAATGATGGTTGGGCAGACATTTATGTTACGAATGATTATGACGAGAGGGATTTTTTATATCTCAACAATCATGATGGGACATTCAAAGAAGTACTGAATTCAGCAATGCGTCATATTTCTGAGTTTTCGATGGGTTCCGACATTGCTGATTATAACAATGATGGAAAACCGGATATCATGGTATTGGATATGTTACCCGAAGACAACTACCGGCAAAAGACACTCGAAGGACCGGATAATTATGATAAATACATGTTGCGGGTAAACCTCGGCTTCCAGCGTCAGCAGATGCGAAATACGTTGCAGCTCAATAATGGAAATGATAAAAACGGTGTTCCCATTTTCAGTGAGGTGGGTCAGCTTGCCGGTGTTTCCAATACAGACTGGAGCTGGTCGCCGCTCTTTGCAGATTTTGATAATGATGGATGGAAGGACCTTTTTGTATCAAACGGTGTATTGAGAGACATGACCAACCTTGATTTTGTAAAATACGGACAGACCTATTCTTCAAAATCAAAAAGTCCTGTACGTGATAAGAAAAAAATGTGGGAGCAGATCAGCCAGATGCGTACCCCTGCATTAAGTAATTATATTTTTCAAAACAATCATGATCTCAGTTTTAAGAATGCTACAGCCGATTGGGGAATAAAGAAAGATCTCGTCAGCAACGGAGCTGCCTATGCTGATCTTGACAATGATGGAGATCTTGATCTCATTATTAATAATCTGAATCATGAAGCGACTATTTATAAAAACAACAGTTCCGATAATAAGTCAATGCATTTTTTAAAGATCCGTCTCGAAGGCGATCAGCAAAACACGCAAGGCATCGGTGCTAAAGTGTTTATAAATACCGGCAACAATAAACAGGTGCAGGAAGAGTTTGTTACCCGTGGCTTTCAGTCATCCGTTGATCCGGTTATGCACATCGGGCTCGGAAAAGATAGTATCGTCGGTGAACTAACTGTAAAGTGGCCCGGCGGAAAAATATCGCGATTGGAAAAGGTGAAAACAGATACCTTAATTACTATTCAACAAAGTATAGCGAATGATTCACCAGGTGATACAATAATAAGCAAACCTCTCTTCACGGATATTACAGAAACCTCGGGCATTGATTATACTCATCACACTTCTTCATTCATTGATTTCAAAGCAAATTCATTGCTTCCTTTTCAGCTTTCCAAAGTCGGTCCTTGTTTAGCTAAGGCCGATGTAAATGGAGACGGATTGGAAGACCTGTTTATCGGCGGAACTGCCGGACAGGAAAGTATTCTTTACATGCAAAATAAAGACGGACACTTTTCTGTTGCATCCATTCAACCCTGGAATAATCAAAAAGAGATAACGAATACAGATGCTGTTTTTTTTGACGCCGACCGCGATGGCGATGTTGATCTCTATCTCGTGAGCGGTGGTGCAGAATATGTTCCCGGCAGTAAAGATTACCAGGATCGTTTTTTTGAAAATGATGGCAAAGGAAATTTCAGGCAACTTGAAAACGCTATACCCGTTGAAACAGTCAGCGGTGCCTGTGCACGTGTAGCAGATATTGATAAAGATGGTTTACCCGATCTTTTTATCGGCGGACAGTTTTCTCCCGGGCAATTTCCCGTGGCGCCTGAAAGCTTCATTTTAAAAAATAAAAGTAAAGCCGGCACGATCCGTTTTGAAAAAGATAATGGCGCACACGATTCATTGCTTCATCGTATGGGAATGGTAACAGATGCTGTTTGGTCGGATATCAATAAAGATGGCTGGGAAGACTTATTGGTAACGGGTCAATTCATGTCATTGCATCTTTTTATAAATCAAGAAGGAATATTGAAAGATCAAACCGCCGGTTATCAATTAAACAATACGAATGGCTGGTGGCGACGCATCATCGCCGATGATTTTGATAACGATGGCGACACCGATTTTATCGTTGGTAATATCGGTTTAAATAGTCCATTCAAAGCCAGCGTGCAGGAGCCATTAAGTATTATATATGGATCATTTTATGTTCCGAATGTTATCAATCCCGTATTATGTTATTACAATGGTGGTGTAAACTACCCGTGGAATACAAAAGATGAAATTGCCAGCCAGGTACCCTCTGTACAAAAAAGATTTTTGCACTATGAAGATTATGCAAAGGCAAGTGTTACCGATCTGCTCACCAAAGAACAGCTGGAGCGATCATCTTCTGTTGAAGTGAAAATGCTGCAATCGGTATATATACGGAATGATGGCGGCAATAAATTTTCTATTGTGCCCTTGCCATTATATGCACAATTGAGTGCATTGAATGGAATGGCAACTATGGATATTGATAACGATGGAAAAAAAGATCTGGTGATCACTGGCAATCTCTACCCGTTTCGTGTACAAACCGGACCGCTGGATGCATCGATAGGATTAATATTGAAAGGTGATGGCAATGGGCAGTTCACGCCACTTCCCTATGCTCAAACAGGTTTGTTTATTGACGGAGATGTACGGAATATGATTGGTATAAAAAATAAAAATGGGCTTCTGCTCGTCGTGGCAAAAAACGATGGCAAAGTGCAGGTCTTAAATCGTATCCGGCAATAAATAAATAACGCATTGCTTATTTACTTTGTTTCGGGGTAATTGTAAACGTGTGAAATCCGTTATTGAAAGAATAGGCTATATCGAGAGCATTTACATCTGCAATTTTCTTTACGATCGCCAGCCCCAATCCATTTGACTCCGCCGATCTTTCCCGAACCATACCAAAACGTTTGAATAAATTGGCTGATTCAATGGCAGGCAACCTGCTTGTATTACTTATTTCCAGTTTATTTTTTGTTGTAGAAATCTTAATCACCCCTCCATTATAATTATACTTCACCGCATTACCCAAAAGATTTGTGATCAATGAATCTGCCAGCAGCGGGTGAATCATCGTCTCAAATGATTCTTCAAAAAATGTTTCAACGACCAGGTCCTTATTTTTTATTAATTCACTAAACAACGAAAGATATTTTTGACAGGTATCGGAAATATTTACCGGGTGAGTGGATGTGTATTGGTTATTTTCAATTTTTGCCAGGAACAGGAGACCTTCATTCAATTTTGCCAGCCTGGTTAAACTTCCCGTTGCCTGCACAACCGATTCTGTTTGTTCAGCAGTAAGGTTGGTATCCTGCAAAAGCAATTCCAGCTTACTCTGTATAACGGCGATAGGTGTTTGCATTTCATGGGCAGCGTTTTCTGTAAACTCCTTCATGTTTACATAATCCCTGTAAATTTTATCGGCCATGTAATTCAACGAGGCATTGAGCTCATTAAATTCCGTTGTATTCGTTTCTTCAAAACGTGTTGCCTTCATCTTATCCAATTCTGCCGTCCTTATCTTATGTAACGAACGCTGAAAAGGAGCCCATAGGCGGCGGCTGATAAGCCAGTTGAAAATAAGTGCTGTAAGAAATAGGATTGCAAATACAAGAATAATGATCTGTGTAAAACCCGCCACCAAAGCCGATTTTTGTTCTTGCGATTTCCGGATGATTATCTGGTACGGAATATTTTGTATCGGTACCACCTGCCGGAGTTCCCTGTACGAAACGTCGGGCCGCTTTTGAAAGTTATCGCCGCTAACGTTTGAAATAATTGGATACGGATTAACAGGCGCATTTACCGGTGAAATTGAAACTTCACCGGTTCTCAAAATATAGGCGGTTCCGTTTGCCACCGCCGATTCTAAATATTCTATCCATTGAAATTCTTCTGCAATCAATTCTTTATCGCTTCGTTCATCGAGCCCTTTACTGAATTGATGAAAAAGATAGAAAGCAGACAGCACAAAAAGGCATACCATCACCGTAAGGAAGTAAATCGTTGTTTTTGTAAGTAATCGCATACCGTTTAAGACTTTCGTTGCCCTGCTTTAATGATCAGAAAGCTTGTACCCTGAACCATGTACTGTTTTGATATAATCGTTCCCGCCCGCATCAATCAATTTTTTTCGCAGGTTCTTTATATGTGTATATATAAAATCATAGTCACCCACTTTCACATATTCATCACCCCATACATGCTCGGCAATCGCTGCCTTTGTCAGTACTCTCCGGTTATTGGAAATAAAATACTCCAACAACAGGTACTCTTTATCGGTCAGGTCAATCGTTTTTTCTCCCATCTTAACAGTTTTGCCTTCCGGGTCAAGTTCCAGTTCATTGAATTGAATTTTTTTACTGCCGCCAAAATTTCTGCGGCGTAAAATCGCCGTTATCCTCGCATTCAGTTCTGATAAATGAAACGGCTTTGTGAGATAATCATCAGATCCCGATTCGAGTCCTGTAATCTTATCTTCCAATGAATTTTTCGCGGAAATAATAATGATCCCCGCTTTTGATTCCATCCATTTCAGTTCTTTCACAAGATCGATTCCGCTGCCGTGGGGCAGGCCAATGTCAACGACAATACAATCATAAGCGAACTGTGCAATTTTTTCTTTTGCAGAAATAAAATCATTTGCTGTTTCGCATATATATCCCTGGTAGCCCAGGTATTTCTGTATAGATTCCCGCAGGCCCGCTTCATCTTCTATAACCAGGATTTTCATACTGCAATTTACCATTTTACGATCCGGCTGTTTTCGCGGATTATTTATAAGTATAAAAAAATCCCGCCCTTACGGGCGGGACGGATAGGATAAGCAACCGCCATGAATGTTGACATTATTCCGCACCACTTAGATCGTTCAACGCATATTGATAAGTTTGCGAAGGATTTTGAGGATAAACGCCGGTTATAATGGCGCTGTTTCCTGCCTGCCTCAACGCATCTTTCAATTCGTCGACAGAAGATACTTTAGTGTCGTTCACTTTTGTAATCACAAAACCTTCTCTCATTTTTGTTTGATCGGCAATAATTCCCTGGCCTATATTTTTCACCATCACCCCACCCT
>Ga0207689_10001088_pt1 | contig 26199 bp, 21 predicted proteins | sample KBSMisM52_FD_184312 | JGI IMG/M metagenome (GOLD analysis project Ga0207689, IMG submission 184312) | Miscanthus rhizosphere microbial communities from Kellogg Biological Station, Michigan, USA - KBS Miscanthus M5-2 (SPAdes) (version 2) | ecosystem: Host-associated > Plants > Roots >...
GAGAGTAGGAGACCATGCGAAGCATGGTTTCTTACACGAAGGCCGCGATGGAGCGGGCGATGAAAATACAGGAAGTGATGTTGCGGGCGTGGGCTAAAAGATCACCTGGTGGCAGGCGGCAGAGATCGTGGGGATCAGTGACCGGCATATGCGACGCATTCGCGAGCGCTATGAGGAGTTCGGCTATGACGGGTTGTTTGATACGAACACCACACAAGCGTGGGGGACTCGGTCAGACCAGAATCAAGCTGTGCTCTAGCCGAAAACAACGATATGACGCACTCTTGTTGCATGGCCACAGCTACAAGGTTTCTTCATCTGTCAAAATTGCGCCGCTTGCGCGAGACCGAGCAGGTTGCCGCAGTTTGTTATCGGCTGCGGGGAAGTGAAGTGCAGTTCCTTTTAGTGCAGACCGGAGCCGGCCGCTGGATTTTCCCGAAAGGCAGCGTTGAGCCGGGACTCACTCATGCACAGGCGGCAGCGATTGAAGCTTTCGAGGAAGCAGGCGTGCATGGCCGGATTGAAGAAAAGTCCTTTTCCAGATATCGGCTACGCCGCGCTGGCAAAAAGGGAAAGCAAAGGGTGATGGCTCATTTGTGCGAGGTTTTGCGGCTTGGCCCTCCCCAGGAGAGTGGACGAAATCGCACCTGGTTTACGGTCGAAAAAGCGAAGCATCGTTTACGCGAAGACCGCACGGTAAAGGAAGGAAACGAAATGGCGCAAGTTGTCAGCCGTGCGGTGACTCGTATCGCAGAGACCCGAAGTAAAGATACATCCTCCTACCCAGTTCGGCCGGAATACTGTCCAGCGCGACTTGATTCCCTACAAAAGGTGCAATTGGAAGCAACTGCAATTGCACAGTTACAACATCCGATCGATCCAATGTACATGCGTTACATTCGTCGCCTGCGCAATGATAGCGAACTGTGGGCTGACAGCAAGATATCCGGTTTTCTCTCCAAGCCGCGCTTTCGGTTAGGCAGCGGAAGTCCCGCGATGGCGGGCATGCAAAAAGTGACAGCGATTGACCAAATTCGCGGAGAACGGGGCAAGGCTAGGGGCTGAAGGATAGATGGAATCCGGCTACATACTTGTGCTGAACCAGAACTAAAGACACTATTTGATTCTTAGAGTCGCAGTACTTTGAGGAACACTTGGAACACTTGTATTGCCTTCGCTGCAATCGGGAAATTCAAGCAGGACAGAAATCGGTTGCGGTCTATATGTTCGCCCAGACTGTGGGAGTAAGGCCGCGGCAAAAATCTGGGGCGCAGCGCATCTGCTTCTGTCCGCAATGTTCGGTCTCTCTCGCCATGGGGCCGCCACCGGAAGGTGCACTGAATGTTGCCGCATGGCAGATGATCCGCGACTTGGTTGGTTCGGATCCTGCGCTAACCGAGGCCGCGTGGGAAAATCTCAGCGGCGCTGTTGGGCTGCTTGCGCCTGCCGTTGCTGAGGGCAGGTCGCGTCAAACCGGCACCGGTGAGTACTTCGAGTTTTAGTCCATTCTCGGTTTAAGGTTAAGAATCGAATAAATTTAGGTGGTCACAATTGTGCAAAAAGTTGCTCAATCCACCGCCTGACCGCCTTAACCCCTATATTCTTGAAACCCCGGTTTGGTATAGGGCTTGCATTTGACAGAACAGGGCCGCAAGCATCTTAGGATTGCCGCTTGTGACTTCCACCCGGATCCTTTGTAGCTAACAGGATCCATGTGGTCTTGATCTTGGAGAATGGTTCGCAATGAAGACTGTTCTATTCATGTTCACCATGCTTTGCGCGACTGGCGCGTTAGCGCAAGCTGGGTCTGGGGTTACCGTACTCAGTGGTGATGTGCAAAAGTGGGAAGTGATCTCGCATCCCAGCCGTGCAAGCGTTGTACCGCTGGCCCAGGAACAAAGTCTTATCAGCCCCAGCAATCCCAGTTTTGCCCGCGGGGAACGCCCGCTGTGGGAAGTTGGGCAGATCAAACAAGAGATGTCTCTGGGTGAAGTGGCACGACTGCAACGGAAATTGCACGCTAAAGACAAGAAATCTCCAGTTGTCTGGCATGACTAGACGTCTCCAACAAGATTGATTTCGAACTGCGGCAGACTTTGCGTAGTGCATATGCAACTGCCGCATTGCTGTTTTGGGTGGGTAATTTACTCTTAGTCTCCCTGCTATAATCCGCGCTTTAATCAACTTTCATTCGGAAACGAGACCACAGCGCTTATGGATTTCCTCCGTGTGTTGTTGCTTGCCTTTTTAACACTCGTTCTGGCAATTCCTTCGGTTCAGTCACAAAGTAATTCAGGTGCTTCGATCCTTGGGTTCACCAGCGACCACGCTGCAAAACAAAACGAGATCGAGCAGAAATTCAAGGCAATTCCCTCACCTGAGGAAGAGCGCAAACATCATCGAATCTTCACCGCGGAGCCACATCTTGCAGGGTCGAAGCGCAACAACGACCTGGCCGACTACGTCGCCGACCAGTGGCGCAAACAAGGATTGGACGACGTCGTCACCCGCCAATATGACGTTTACGCGACCGCACCGAAAAGCTCATTTCTGGAATTAGTCGCACCGGTTCACTACGTGGCGAGCCTGCGTGAGGAGCCGTATCCCGAGGACCCTGACACCAAAAATCCCAACGTGAGTTCGGCGTGGACAGGCATGTCGATTTCCGGTGAGGTCACTGCTCCGGTGGTCTACGCACATAGCGGCAATCCTGAGGATTATGATCTGCTACGCAAGCAAGGCATCAGCGTCAAAGGCAAGATCGTGCTGGTTCGCTATTCGAATCCCTACAGCTATCGTGGATTCAAGGCCCTCACTGCGGAACGCGAGGGTGCAGCCGCGATGTTGGTGTACAGCGATCCGGCTGAGGATGGATTCAAAAAGGGCGCGGTATTTCCCGATGGCCCTTGGGGTCCTGAAAGCCACATTCAGCGGGGCGCGATCACTTACGACTTCATGGTGCCGGGCGATCCTCTAACACCGGGTTGGGCTTCGGTTCCCGGTGCCAAGCGCATTCCGCTTGAGCAAGCCGTCTCGGTTCCGAAGATTATGGCGCTGCCGCTATCCTGGCATGATGCCAAGCCGATTTTGGAGAATCTAGGCGGACCGCTTGCACCTGCGGATTGGCAAGGCGCTCTGCCGATGCAATATCACCTGGGCGGCGATCAGGCCAAAGTTCATTTGAAGATCGAAATGGACAACTCGATCAAGCCTTACTACGTAGTCGAGGGACGCATTCGTGGTTCGGAATTGCCCGATGAATGGATTGTGCTCGGCAATCATCGTGATGCGTGGGTGTTTGGCGGGGTGGATCCCAGCAGCGGCTCCGCTTCCATGATGGAGCTGACGCGGGCCATGGGACAGCTCGCCAAGCAAGGCATGCGTCCCCGGCGGACGATTATTTTTTGCAGCTGGGATGGAGAGGAAGTTGGGCTGACTGGCTCAACCGAATGGGGTGAGCAGTTTGCCGATGAGTTGCGCAAGAAAGCTGTGGCTTACATCAATGTTGATTCTTCTACTTCCGGTCCGAACTTTGATGGCAGCGCGGTGGGATCATTGACTCCCATGATGGTTGAAGCCAGCCATACGCTTCAGGATCCGGCGACCGGAAAAACTCTTTATGAAGCCTGGAAACAGTGGGCCATCCGCAAAAAGGAATCTGCAAAAGACACCTCTCCAGTCACCGATTTCAACATCGCGGATACTCGTATCGGCAGCGGCTCCGACCACACCGTCTTTTTGAACTTTGTCGGAATGCCGATGATCGCTCTGCAGTTCGATGGAGATTACGGGGTATACCACTCCATGTACGACGATTTTTATTGGATGAATAAGATCGGGGACCCGGGCTACCGTTACCACACATTGATGTCGCAGTTGTGGGGAGTGCTGGCCCTGCGGTTGGGCAATGCGGACCTGCTGCCTTTTGACTATGCAAACTACGCGGCAAACGTTCGTCAATTTATTACCGAGATGGCCCAAGGAAAAGATTTGAGCCAGCTTGATTTGAAGCCTGTCATGGATGGGATCAATGACTTCGAGGCTTCTGGTACAAAGTTGGACAACTCCATCAAAGCTGCGCTTGCTGCGGGCAAGATTGATCCGGCGCTGGCGGCGAAAATCAATCAGGGATTAATGCAGGCGGAGCGAAACTGGCTGAATCCAGACGGCATCCCGGGACGCCCGTGGTTCAAGCACATCTTGTATGGTGCACGCTTTACATATGCTCACCTGGAGTTGCCGGGTTTGACCGAAGCCGTGGAAAAAGGCGACTGGGCAACCGCGCGCCAGCAAGCCACAATTCTAGAACGAGCGATTGCGAACAACACTCAATTAATGAACTCATTGAATGCAGAAATCGCCGGGAAGAACTGATCGCCCGTTAAATTCTATGGCAATGCTAACCTTGTAGTGTCTCCAAATGATCCTTGACGCACTCCATCGCATCGCCACGCACGGGCAATCACTGTCTCGCCAAGACGCACGGGCTGTCATGGCTGAAGTTTTGAGCGGCAAATGCACTGACTCGCAAATCGCCGGGCTATTGGTCGGGCTGCGCATGAAGGGAGAGACAGTTGAAGAGATCGTCGGATTTGCCGAAGCAATCCGTGCCGCTGCCATTCCACTAAATCTTAAAAACGACTCCGCCTTGGACGTCAGTGATACCGAACGTGACGCGTTGGTGGACACCTGTGGTACCGGAGGCGACACCAGCGGTACTTTCAACATCTCCACGGCAACCGCGTTTGTGGTGGCCGGTGCGGGAGTGCGCGTCGCCAAACACGGGAATCGCAGCATCAGCTCAAAGTGCGGCTCAGCAGATGTGATGGAGGCGCTGGGGGTGAATATCAACCTGCCTCCGGAGCGGTTGGTTGAATGCCTAAAACAAGTTGGTATTGCTTTTCTGTTTGCGCCGCTCATGCACTCGGCAATGAAGCATGTTCAGACTGCCCGCCGCGAGCTAAAGTTGCGCACTGTGTTCAATCTGCTTGGACCGCTTACGAATCCTGCGCGGGCATCGGCGCAGGTGGTTGGCGTGTACTCAGCGGAGTTGGTGGATAAACTGGCGGAAGCTCTCAGCATGTTGGGTGTTCGGCGGGCGCTGGTGGTGCACGGGATGGATGGATTAGACGAAATCACCATCACCGGACCGACGCGCATCGCGGAAGTGCGCGACAGCGAGGTGCACACCTACGAAGTGACTCCGGAAGAATTTGGCATGCCGCGAGCCCGGCTGGAAGATATTTCTGGCGGGGATGCGGCGGCCAATGCGGCAATTATCCGTTCCGTTCTTGATGGAACGCAGTCAGCGCGGCGGGATGTGGTATTGCTAAACGCCGCGGCGGCACTTGTTGCCGCGGGTAAGGCCAATCATCTCAGCGATGCGTTTCCGCTTGCAGTGGAATCAATTGATTCAAATGCTGCGAAAAAGAAGCTTAACGACATGGTCCATTTCACTGCCGCGTAGAGACAATTCTGTTTCTAATCATTTTGCTGCTTCGACAATATCGCGAAAGTTTTTGGGGTTCTGAGTAACATTCATGTCAATTTTGATCACGAACCACCCCGCTTACTCGCCTTTAAGTCGTATTCCCCTTCTGGCAGATAGAAGCAAGATATTTCAGATTGCGACTCTACTTCGCCTCCCTCTTCAATCGCTCAATCTGCGCCAGATGATGAGCCCCGTGCGTACCCAGCTTCTCAACATACTGGGCAACGGTCACATGGTGGTTCAACTCGGGATGATAAGCCGACTTGGCCAAATCGCCCACCTTCATACGGCGCAGCAACCGCAAGTTGGCATACCGGTTTAAACCGTAAAGAGCTATAAGTTCCGCGGGAGGAGTCTCCATGTAACCGAGGTTGCGCGCCCAGTCATCCTGATCCATGGGAGCGATCACCGGCTTCTTGTCGGCCAGCATCTGCCGCAAGCGATAGGCGTACACCACTTCAATGTCAGCGAGGTGGCCGATAATTTCCAGGATGCACCACTTCTCCGGCGAGGGCTTGTAGCGAAGAACCTTATCGGGAAGACCGGTGACGGCAGCCGCGATCTGCTTCGGACTCTTTTCTGCCGCATCGAGAAAGTTTTTGCATTCGGCTTCGGTCATGGTGATAAAAGGTCCCAGTGTTCTTAGCTCAGTTCGACTTTTTGCATCCATTGAGCGGCTTGCACGTTCCAGCCCAATTCTTTGGTGATGGTGTCGCGCAACTGTGATGATGCCGCTGGCTCGCCGTGTACGAGATATGTTGTTCGCGGTTGGTTCTGGAACGTGCGCATCCATTGCAACAGTTCTGACGGGTCGGCGTGGTCGCTAAATTGTTCGAAGGCTAAGATCTGGGCGCGAATAGGGACCAGTTCCCCGTAGATTTTCACCTCGGGCGCACCGCTTTTAATCGTCGCGCCACGGGTTCCCGGCGCCTGGAATCCAATGAAGATCACAGAATTCCTCGGGTCCGGCAAACGTTGTGCAAGGTGATGCTGAATTCGGCCACCGGTTACCATACCGCTGGAAGAAATGATGATCGACGGATAGTGCGAGTCGTTGATCTTTTTCGATTCCTGCGAGGTCGACGCGAATGTAAATCCGTCCCAATGCAAAGGGGAACCATACTGATTGATTAGGCGCTTGGCTTCTTCGCTGTACTCTTCGCTGTGCTTCAGATAGATTTCGACAGCTTTGATCGCCATGGGGCTGTCGGCATAGACCGGGATGCGGGGAATCTGTCCTGATTCCATCAGCTCCTTGATCATGAAAATAAATTTCTGTGTGCGCTCTACAGCAAATGCCGGAACGACAATGCTTCCGCCGCGCTCCACAGTTTTACGAATTGCCGCAGCCAGCGCAGGACGTGGATCGTCGTCCGGGTGCAGGCGATTGCCGTAGGTGGATTCCATCACCAGCACATCGGCGTTTTCGCCCTCTTGCGGACCGGAGTGCACGACCTTACCGGGGGCAATGGTCACATCGCGCACACGTCCGATATCACCGGTGAAAAGCAGGTTACGCGTTTGGCCGTTTGTGTTTAGTCTGATTTCTGCCATGCATGAGCCGAGGATGTGGGCGGCGCGCACAAAGCGAAATGAGATGTCAGGGGATAGTTGGGTTGTTTCTCCAACCTTTACCGGCTTGAAATATTGCAAACAGCCTTCGGCTTCTTCCAAGGTATAGAGCGGCAAGGCTGGATTGTGCTTCGACTTTTTGATTTTGTTGTAGAACTCGGCGTCTTCTTCCTGGAGGTGACCGGAGTCGGGAAGGATAATTCCGCAGAGATCGATGGTGGCAGAAGTCGCGTAGATCGCGCCCTTGAAGCCTTCTTTCACCAGGCGGGGGATCCAGCCGCAATGGTCGAGATGCGCGTGAGTCAAGATCACCGCGTCGATGGTGTGCGCCGGGATAGGCGTCGGCTGCCAGTTGCGTTCGCGCCACTCTTTTGGGCCTTGAAACATACCGCAGTCCACCAGGACTTGAAAACCGTCCTGGCCATTGAAATTGCTGCTTGTATTGATCAGATGTTTAGAACCAGTTACTGTACCGGCGGCGCCGAGAAATTGGATGTAGGCCAAAGCTCCTCCCAAGGGCAAACAGAGAAGTTATCACAAGAGTTTCACGGAGAAGGTTTTTCTGTCGCAGACTCCACTTTGAAGGTGTTGTTATTGAAATCACTCTCGGGCACGCTGCCGTCATTTACGGTCACCTGATCCGGCAGGTATGTCGTTGAAAAGCGCACTGTAGCTTGTGACTTCCCTTTGACAAGCAACTTCTCAGTGAAGTTGCCGCTGTCGTCGTGAAGCGTGACCGGCACTTCAGCTCCGGCGTTTCCCAGGTTTTCTACTGTAACCGTTGTCAGGTATCCCTCTTTCAAATTCTTACGTGGGAAAACCGTTGTTATATGAAAATCTGGCAGCCCCTTGTCTCGATAGACCCAATCGTCAAAAAACCACTCCAAATCCTTTTTGCATGCAGCCTCCAGCAGATGTTGCATGTAGGAAGGCTCTCTGTCGGCGGCGGATTGATAGTTAGCCATCGACTGCGGGACAACATCTTCTCCGCACATTTCGCCCAACATCCACCAAACCCACATTGCTTTCATTTGAGATTTCGGATCGTCTCCGGAATTGATCAGTGAATCAGCGGTTGCGGGTTGCGGCGAGGTTTGCTGATTTTTTACCGGATCGGAAAGCAGTGAGCGACGGATGGTGAGATAGGCCAGCACGAGCGACCGCCCTCCGGCTTTTTCGATATGCTCCAACTGGGCATAGTGAGCTAAGCCATCCTGAATCCACAGACGCTCGGAGATTTTGGACTGCCGCGCCAAAGCGTAGACAGTGTTTAATTCTGCATCCGTCGATATCGGCACATTCAATGGGCTGAGCAAAATTGAGTCGGACACGAACGGAGCTGCTTCAGTGTTCGGCAGCTGTAAAACCTGCAGATCTCGGTTTCCACGCAAAAAGGGCGGAGGATTCACCCTCGCCAAAAGAGCCGCGTAAGCTTTTGCCGCAGCCTCGCTTCCAAACAAGAAATTTATCGATGATCCGTTTCTGGTTGGCAAAGATTTGTAATCCGCCATGGCAAACACCGGCACATTCGCGCCGAAATGAGCAATCGTGTAGCCAATTGCATTTTCGAGTTTGTCACCTTGAATGCCGTTAAAAAACAACGGCAAAGCAGGCTGATCGAAAGTCACGGCCATGGACGAATCGCGGTGCCGGCTTTTCCAACGTTCGATGATTGTGAACGCGCTGCCTTCCGATAGATTCGCGGCTTCGGCGGCGATTGGATACCATGTCACATAGCCGATTCCACGGACTGCCGTGAATTCGTTGCTGATTGTGTCCCAGTCGGTGTCTTTCGCCGCATTTTCGGGCACGCCGATACGTGTTAGCCGGGTCGCATCCCTGCGCACGACTCCTTCGTACCCGATGGTCAGCTGGATCACTCCTTTCGCAGGTACAGCTTTAGGTAAAGTGACGATGACTTCGGACAGACTGCCGGTGTGATCGATGTCCGATGTATACGATTGCGAAATAAATTCCAGCGGTTCATGATCGAGTTGAATAGAACGCCACGTCAAGGTCGACGAAATCTGGAGAGCCAGGCTTTGCTGGGGAACATCCGAATCATTGCGAAGAGTGATCGCACCTCGCACTCCCAAGCGTTGCTGCTCTGGCTCGAGGCGCAAGTGCAGGTCGTATTTGGTGAAAGTGAATGCCTCGCGGTCAAGAGCCAGACCCGAAACACTCAAACCACAAAACAGACAGAGAACACACAAGAACTTCATGCAGATTTTTGCCGCCGCTGACGGACGATTTCATATAGGACGACAGCGGCCGCCACCGACACGTTCAACGACGGTACCTTGCCGAGCATGGGAATAGAAATAAGAAAATCACATTTCTTTCTTACCAAGTCGTGCATGCCCTTCCCTTCGGCGCCTAGCACGACTGCACAGTCCATCTTGTAGTCGAGTGAGTCATAGCTTTGCGTGCCGCGCTCGTCCAAGCCGACGGTCCATAGATTCTTTGATTTCAATTCTTCGAGCGTGCGGGCAATGTTAGTCACTTTTGCAATCCGCAAATGTTCGCTCGCACCGGCGGACGCTTTGGCCACGGTTCCGGTGACTCCAACGGCGCGACGTTCGGGAATCACGACGCCATCGGCTCCGGCAGCGTCCGCGGTGCGCAAAATCGCTCCCAAGTTGTGCGGATCCTCAATTCCATCGAGTACCACGATCAAGGAGTGACTCCCCTTCTTCTCCGCCAGCAGATCGTCGAGATCGTTATAGTGCTTGGCCGAGGTCACCGCGAGCACGCCCTGATGGCCGTGATCGTGCGTCATACGCTCGATTTCCTGGCGCGTTAGAAAGCGCACGGCCACACCCTGCTTGCGGCAGTCCTCGACGATCCGTTGCAAGCGCAGATCATGCCGCTCTTTGGTTACCCCGACCCATTCCAGCAAGCGGCCTCGCGCCTTGAGGGCTTCGGTTACCGGGTTGATTCCATAGATAAGATTCATGGACTGCTCAGTTTACTGCCTAATGCCTGCTTAGGTCGAAAATTGGGCCCTACAATTGCCTTTCACGCGTCGCTTTCATTGACGCTCGGAAAACGCCATCGCTATACTTGGCCTAGCACCCGTCAGGAGGGCTATGTCGCTTTCCGCAGTGATTGTGGATGATGAGCAGTTGGCGCGGGACGAACTCGCTTACCTGCTCAAAAATGCCGGCGATGTGGATGTCGTCGCCCAGGGTAAAAACGGCCTTGAGGCGGTAAACCTAATCCGCGAGCACAATCCTGATCTAGTTTTTCTTGATGTGCAGATGCCCGGGCTGGACGGCTTTGGCGTCATCAAGAAGCTGCTCGACAAGAAAGTCCCCATCCCGAATATTGTTTTTGCGACCGCGTTTGATCAATACGCAGTTAAAGCTTTCGAAGTAAACGCTGTTGATTATCTGCTGAAACCTTTCGATAAGAAACGCGTCGCACAGTCGGTACAGAAAGCCCGCGAGAAAATGGACAGCACTGGCGGTTCCTCCGAAAAGCTGGAGACGCTAGTGAAGATGCTGGGATCGCAGAAATCGCAGGCGATGAAGATTTTGCTAAAGGCTGCAGGCCGGCTTTTCCTTGTGAATCAAAAGGATATTTGCTACGCCTCCATTGCGGATGGAGTCATCACTGTCGTGACCAGCGGAGCAACCGGCATGGAGGGACAGTCCAACTGCCGTACTCTGGAAGAGTTGCTGGAAAGCCTGGATGAAAACATGTTCTGGCGGGCGCACAGGTCCTATCTGGTCAATATCAACCGTATTAGAGAAGTTGTGCCCTGGTTCAAGAGTTCCTACCAGCTTCGCATGGATGACAAAAAACAGACCGAAGTCCCAGTAAGTCGTGCGCAAACCAAGCGGTTACGTGAGTTATTCGGCTTATAGCTTTTTCTGATCTCCTCGCCGGCAACCCAGCCGACAAGTCAGCGCATCCATCGGTATAAGTTGAAGTGTATCCGGACAACTTTGCGCACCGGCACCAATATCGGTGGCAACAAGCTTTTTCAAGTCTTATCACTGACTTGTGTTCTGCTGGTCGTCCTTATCGGAGTCGTTCAAGTTGTTCACGTTCACTCGCAAAACTCCAAACTGCCCAGCCATGAGTGCTCGGTCTGCTCATTGGCCCATACCGGAGTTCTGCATAGTACGGCCCATGTGCCAGTTCCGGTACAGGTCCGTACACCATTGCGGTTGACCACCATTGTTAGCCTGCAATCTCCAGGTGTTTTCGACTGTATCTGCATACGTCCTCCACCGTCTGTCTAGCCTTCCGCTGAAATTCAATCGCTGGACTGACTTCAAAATTCATTTTTATTGGAGGAATTATGCTGCTTTCCTACAGGAAGCTGGTGTATTCGGCTATCTCGTTATTTTTCTACCTGTCATTCGCTGCCGGGCAATCAAGCACCAGCTCAACCATCAATGGCACAGTTGTAGATTCTTCGGGAGCAGTTGTTGCCAACGCGGTCGTGGAGATTCACAACCCTGTGAGCCAGTATGAGCGTTCTACTTCGACCGATAGCGCAGGAAAGTTCAGCTTTGCCAATGTGCCATTCAATCCATATCACCTGTCAATCCAAGCGTCCGGATTTGCCGCGTCAGCGCAGGATGTGGACCTACGCTCGATCGTTCCAGTCACTCTGAGTATCACTTTACAGGTGGCGGGGTCGTCCACTTCAGTGACCGTAGAGGCTGCTGGGGATTTAGTCGAGAACGATCCGACATTTCACACTGACGTCGACCGTGGTCTGTTCGACAAGTTACCGCTGGAAAGCAAATCTTCTTCGCTGAGTTCACTGGTGACTCTCTCTTCGCCAGGAATTGCCGCGGATTCGAATGGACTATTCCATGGTATGGGCGATCACGCAGAAAATTCGTTCTCGGTGGATGGCCAACCGGTCACCGATCAGCAAAGCAAAGTTTTCTCTAACCAAATTCCGCTCGATGCAGTGCAATCTCTGGAAGTGATCGATGGAGCCCCACCTGCTGAATTCGGCGAAAAAACCAGCGTGATCATCAACGTCACGACTCGCTCCGGGCAAGGCATGACTACGCCGCACGGTGAGGTTACGACTTCCTACGGGAGTTTCGGGACATCGAATGCGGGACTGAACTTTGGCTTTGGCGGTCAGAACTGGGGGAATTTCATTTCTCTGAACGGATTGAATAGCGGCCGTTTTCTCGATCCGCCGGAATTCACTGTCATGCACGATAAAGGAAATGAAGAAAACGCGTTTGACCGGGTCGATTTTCAACTATCGAAGGAAGATTCTCTCCACCTTAACTTGGGGTTTACCCGCTCCTGGTTCCAGACTCCCAATTCATTCGACGCGCAGAATGCCACCGCATGGTCTGGGCTAACGGTGGACAACGGCGGACTTGATCCCAACGGAAATCTCGTTGGCGCCTCGGACCAGCGCTCGCAGATCAGGACTTTCAACATTGCGCCAACCTGGACGCATGTGCTCAACCCTAACTCCGTGTTTACTCTAGGTGGTTTCGTGCGGCGGGACCAGTTCAACTACTATCCGAGCGACAATCCGTTCGCTGACCTTGCTCCGGATTTGCAGCAGGAGAGCATCAGTCAGGACCGGTCTCTGACAAATGCAGGCCTTCGTGCAGATATTTCTTATGTGAAGGGCATTCACAATCTAAAAGCAGGGGTCACTTACCAGCAAACGTTCCTTGATGAAAATAGCCGCTTCGGCATTGTCGACCCGACCTTAAATTTTCTGTGTTTGAATGCCGACGGGAGTCCGAACACCGATCCAACCATAGTCAATCAGACTCAGTGTGGAGGATCGCAAAACCTCGGCGGTACTGCGAACCCGGACTTCAATTCGCTGCTTCTTCCGGTTGACCTGACGCGAGGAGGAAGTCTATTTCCGTTCAGCGGCCATGCGGATATCAAGCTGCTTTCGCCTTATATCCAGGACACCATCACCAAGGGAGCATGGGCTTTTAATCTCGGCGTGCGCGGAGACGTCTACAACGGTCTGACCTCACATAGTGAAGTCGAACCACGCCTCGGGATCGCCTACAACATCAAAAAGACCAACACCGTGCTGCGTGTTTCTTATGCACGGCTGCTGGAAACTCCCTTCAATGAAAACCTGGTGCTCTCAAGCAACGGTTGTGCTGATCCTGTGCTCAATCCGCTACTGGTCTGCTCGTCCGCCTCGGCCACACCTTTCAGCCCCGGATGGCGCAATGAATTTCACGCAGGACTTCAGCAGGCCTTCGGGAAATATCTGGTGTTTTCCGGCGAATACGTCTGGAAATACACCCACAACGCTTATGACTTCGGAGTTTTCGGAAGCACTCCACTCACTTTCCCAATTGAGTGGCACAACTCCAAGATTCCGGGGTTTGCCGGGCGGGTGAGCGTTCCGGATATTCACGGGTTTTCCGCTTTGTTTGTTTTCTCCAGCGTGAATGCACGCTTCTTCACTCCACAACTTGGTGGAGCGGGCGCCGTGCCTGAGGGTACCGGGACCAGCGGGTTCGTTCCTTTCCGTATTGATCACGATGAGCGAATCAATCAGACTACTCACATCCAATATCAACCCTGGAAAAAAGGCCCATGGGTTGGATTTAACTGGCGTTATGACAGTGGATTGGTGGCGGGGTCAGTTCCCTTCTCCGAAGGTGGCGATGTAGATGTCAGCGGACTGACTCCGAATCAACAGTTTGAAGCGGGACTGTTCTGCGGCAGTGTCCGCGCGACTCCAACGACTCCGATCAGTTCCAGCCTCGGGGCCAACTTGTGTCCTGGCTCGATATATGGTTCCACGCTGGTTTCTATTCCGAAGCCGGGGACCGAGAATGACGACAGCAATCCCCCACGGATTGCACCGCGTCATCTCTTCGATCTGGCTGTTGGAGATGACAACCTATTCGGCGGCGATAGATACAAATGGAGCCTGCAACTGACAGCGATCAACTTGACCAACAAAACTGCGTTATACAACTTTCTCTCAACTTTCAGTGGAACGCACTATGTGACGCCGCGCAGTTACACGGCGGAACTTGGCTTTCATTTTTAGTGTGAGTCGGGAGGTGGCAGTCCGGGGGGTTTGGCCAGCCACCCTAAAGCGGCTGCGTACCTGACGCAGCCAGCGCTTCCCATGCTGGGGAGTTTTTCCGCGCGGGAACAACTGTCTGGAATCGCGGTTCCAGTAGAATTAGGTATGGCCAAAGGTTGGGAAAGCAAATCGGTCGAAGAACAGCAAAGTGAGGTCAGAGAGGCCCACAAACCTGCCAAACCTCCGATGACACCGGCGGAGATCGCACAGGAACAATGCCGCAATGGTCTGGAATTATCGCGGCAGAGAGTGATGCAGCAACTTCAGGCGGCCTGTAACCCTAATCACCGCAATATGTTAGAGAAAGCTTTGGCGGATCTCGACGAACGCCTGGCTAAGCTTGGCTAGGTCTACGGCCATTCCTGTTGTAACCGTCTGGCCGTATAATAGGCTTGCTCCCATGAAAGCATACGTGTACGTTTCCTTAAAGAAGAGTGTTCTCGATCCTCAGGGTAAGACGATCCAGGGTGCTCTAAAGAAGATGGGTTACAAGGGGTTGGAAAGCGTTCGGCAGGGCAAGTACTTTGAGCTCACGCTGGACGGCGGGCTTACTCGTCCCGAGGCAGAAGCAGAAGTTGGACGGATCGCCAAGGACGTACTCACGAATCCAGTGATTGAAGAGTTCCGATACTCCCTCGAAGATTAGCAGCCCGTGGCAGGGAGCAGCATTGAGATGGTGTGTTGCAAGCCATGATGCCTGCTTACACTCGCAACGGCAGTCCATTTTAAGTTTTCATGTATCACCACCTCGGTAACCCCGGCCGAATCAGGAGAGCTATTTATGTGCGGTATTGTCGGCTACGTTGGCAATAAGCGTGTGGTCCCGGTGATTCTCGATGGATTAAAGCGGCTCGAATATCGCGGATACGATTCCGCAGGAATTGCGGTTGCGGGCAACGGGGAAGGCCTGCAAATCCGCCGTGCCGAAGGCAAGCTGCGCAATCTGGAAGAAACCATCCGACTCAAGCCGATTGATGGTACATATGGCATCGGCCACACGCGCTGGGCCACCCACGGACGCCCGACCGAAGAAAACGCCCACCCACATCGCGATTGCACGGGAAAAATCGTTGTCGTGCACAACGGCATCATTGAGAACTACGTTCCTCTCAAGAAAAAGCTGATTGAGGAAGGACACAAGTTCACCACCGAGACCGATACCGAAGTGATCGCGCACATGGTGGAAAAAATTCTGAAGTCGGCGAATGGGCACAAGCCGACCTTTGAAGAAGCCGTGCGCAAGACTGTGAAGCAATTGACTGGCGTGTTTGCACTAGCCGTGATTTCGGTCGATGAACCGAACAAAATTATCGCCGCCCGTAATGGACCGCCGGCGGTCATCGGTCTGGGCAAAGATGAATTTTTTGTCGCTTCTGACGTTCCCGCGATTCTCTATCACACCCGTGATCTGTTTTTCTTGGGCGATGGCGATCTCGCGGTCATCACAGCGCAGGGCGTGCAGTTGACTGATTTCAACGGTGAGCCAGTTGTCCGCCAGGTGCAGCACGTTACCTGGGATCCGATCATGGCTGAAAAGGGCGGGTTCAAGCATTTCATGCTCAAGGAAATTTATGAGCAGCCGCGCTCAGTCCGGGACACGACTCTCGGCCGCATTTCACAGGAAACCGGACATGTGTTTCTGGATGAAATGGAGATCACGGATGCGGAATTCAAAGCCGCCAAGAAGGTAAATATCGCAGCCTGTGGCACAAGCTGGCATGCTGCCTTGGCTGGCAAGTTCATGATTGAGAGTATGGCGCGCATCCCCGTGGAAGTTGACTACGCCAGCGAGTGGCGTTATCGCGATCCCATCGTGGAGAAAGATACGATCACGATTTTGATCTCGCAATCGGGTGAAACAGCTGACACGATTGCTGCACAGCGCGAAGCCAAGAGCAAGGGCTCGAAGACATTGGCTATCTGCAACGTGGTTGGCTCGATGATCACGCGCGAGGCCTCGGGCACAATTTACACTCACGCTGGGCCGGAAATTGGCGTGGCGTCGACCAAGGCATTTACTGGACAGTTGACCGCTTTGTATCTGTTTGCACTTTATCTTGCCCAGGTGCGTGAAACGATTACTCCTGAGCGGGCGCGGGCCAAAGTGCAGGAGTTGACCCGCATTCCGGCTAAGCTAGAACACCTCTTAACCAACGAAGAGGTCTGCGAGGATCTGGCGAAGGAGTATTCGCGCTCTCATGATTTCTTGTTCTTGGGTCGCGGCATTCACTACCCCATCGCTCTGGAAGGCGCACTGAAGCTGAAGGAAATCTCTTACATTCACGCAGAAGGGTATCCGGCCGGAGAGATGAAACACGGACCCAATGCGCTGATTGATGAAAATCTGCCGGTGGTTGTGATCGCAACCCGCGATCACAACAGCGAACTTTCCAAGGTTCGTTATGAGAAAACTATTGCGAACCTTAAAGAGGTAAAAGCGCGCTCAGGCAAAGTGATCGCGATTGCTACCGAGGGTGACGAAGAAATCAAGGAAGCCGCCGACCAGGTACTGTACGTGCCGCCCGCTCCGGAGGACCTGTCACCGATTCTGGAAATTGTTCCCATGCAGCTGCTGGCCTATCATATCGCCGTCCGCCGCGGCTGCGACGTAGATCAACCACGTAATCTGGCAAAGTCGGTGACGGTCGAGTAACCGAGAACTGAGAACAGCCAGCCGGAACGGCGATCAGTTCCCGGTTTTTATTTGATACGCACTCGCAGGAAAACTACTGCACCGATAGGATGGTCACCATAGCCGGCCTTCAGAATATCTGGGACACCATACCAGGTAAGTTGCCCGCCAACAGCTGTTGCCAAGTGCGACAAGTTTCCGATCTCGCGATCGTAGCCGGCCGTGTATGCCTGCACTCGCGCGAAGTAACGCTCCTCAAAACCGGGTGGCTCTGGATTGCTTCCCAGCAATAACTCATTGGTGCGGTCTACATTTTCGAAGCGGAGCCAGGTGTAATTTCGCTCATAAAAACGCAACGTTGACTCAAGCAAATATCCGTTCCCGACGTTTCCGCCGCCAATGTTCTGATTTCTTCCCCATAGCAACATTGACGCCAAGTTTCCGTTTTTAATTGGATGGTTATAGCTGACTGAGGCTGTCATGCGTCGTACATCTTCGTTGGGTGCAAGCGATTCCGGACTTCGCAGGTCAGCCAGCGAATATTGCATGCTCCAATTTCTGCCCGGGTTTACGGTTACGCGAGTAGACCATGAATCAATCGCACCCGAGTTGATATTCCAGCGCGACTCGTCGGGCTCGCGTCCGTGGAAACCCGAAGCTTCACAGCGCAGTTTGCGATAAGCAAAACCCGCAGTGATCACATTGCTTGCAATATGAGTTGAATCCTCAAGATGATGGCCCAGCGGAGCGATGGGGTTTTCTGCAGCCGACGCGCGATGCGGATACGCTACTGGCCCCATCGCGGGATCACCCATAGGTGCAACATAGAACGACAATAGGGAATGCTCGCCAATTCTACGGTCATACGCTGCGGATAGTTCCATGAAAAAATCGTGGGGATGTTGTCCGTCTACAATGGGGTGGCCGAATGCAGTTTCGCCTTGCTGAAAAAGAATTGGATAGCGACGGTGTGTAATGGTGGCTGGTTCGAGGCTTAGCATTGCGCGCAGAGTGAGTGTTCCCTCGCCTGCTTTGTGCTGTGCCATCCCCATCCCCCAATTGGTAGAAAAAAATTTGTCGCCGCCGCGCACTCCTGTCTGTTGCAGTTCATTGAGAAAGGCCTCCCCATGAAGCATGAACTGCCACTGCCTTTTAGTGTGCATCAACATTTGCGATGGTGTGGAAGCAGGTTCAACATCTGTACCGGAAACGGTATGGGCCTGTACAACGTCAAGGAAGGATGCCGACTGGCCGTGATGGTGGTGTGCCATTCCCGGCATGTTCGGCATTGAGGCATCCATCGAAGTTTGAGCGCCCGCAGGAAAACTCAAGCGGACGACGACTGCGAGAAACAATACGGCTCTAAACATTGCCATTCTCCATTGGTAAAGCTGTCGCTGCTCCGGGAGTACACAAAGCTGCCCCGGGGTGGAGAAGCAATAGAAATCAGATACGCAACGCTATTAGAGGTGGAGGGCTCGCAGTTTTTTGGGAAATTGTAGCAGCAGCTGGCAGGGGATCGATGAAGATCGGGGATTTAACACTGGCACTTGCAGCGAACGGAACAAATGCGTCACTCACATTTGGTTGTAAAGCTGTACTATGGCCGGCGACGCAACACTGATAGCCAGGTTGAGGTGTGGATTTCGAATGAGACTGCCCATGGCAGCCTGCAACGGGCTTGGTAGGTAGAACGGAAACAGCGGCCATCAGTCCAGTTCCGACAAACACGGCAACCAACAAGATCGCGGAAATCTTGGACCGAAGCTGCGGCATGTTTCCAGTTTGATGCAAACGATAATCCACGCAACCAAGTTATTTCGATTATAAGCCGTCGACCAACAGTAGGGCCGTTGTTCTATCTGATCGGCTTGGCCGCGCGATAGTTCTGATGAACATATCATCTGGCAATAGCACCCCCTGTCTGACCGCGCTCGCCTAGCTGGCTTTAGGGCGTTTCTCGCGTGCGGATGTTGGACTGGTTGTCCGCTTTGCTTGTCGAATCGAGGAATCCAGCACTTCCTCGCGGCGCATGCGAATTCTATCTTCGAATGTTCTCCAGCGAAGCGAGGGTCCGGTAGCGGAAACGTCCATGGTTGCTTCAGTCCTGATCGGCGTGATGGGCGCTTCGGCTTCTTCATCCTTCATGGAAGGAATTACGCCTGATCCCGACTGCACTTGCTGCTTGGTCGTGGGAGTGACATTGCGGTCGGTCGCCACACGGTGCATCACCGGACCGGTTTCCCAGTTCGAGCGATAGCGTCTCTCATAGTCAGCCCAGCGTTCTTCCGAGCTCAGAGCTTCGCCGTCGTAAGGCGGGAAACTTTCAATCTGCTCTTTGGTCAATTCCACCAGGTAATCGTCCCTGTGCTGGACTGAAGGTCGCACTTCACGTGGAGGTACCAAAAACTTTTTGCTGGACAACCAGCCGCCGGTATCGACGACCACGTAAACAATTCCTCCACTGTCCTGGTCAAAAATGACATCATCAATCTCGCCCAGTTTTTCACCATTAAAACCATACACTTTGGAACCACGGATATCGTCCGCGGCTTCTTTCACATCGGCAAACCGGTAGTCGCCTAACGTGCCGTAGCGAGTCATGCTTCCTCCTAATCCGTTTGGACAAATTCGTCGTGCGAAAATTTAGATGCAACAAATTCACCTGCGTTTGGCATAGGGGATATGCTTTACAAAACCTGGATCAGGCTTAAGCGAATACAATTCCAGCGTGAGAGTTTACGCGTACATCAGCCTCGGAGTTGCCTGGGTCATCTGGCTCATGCCGTTTGTTCTTGCTAGGCGAAACTCTCAGCAGGCGCAACAGGTGGAGCGGCGGGCGCGGTGGGGAATGCTGCTGGTGGCAATCGCGTATTCGCTAATCTGGCAAGGACGCTTCTGGGAGAGACCACTTCCCCTCTGGCGATTGGCGCCCTCAATCCTGATTCTGGTGTTGGCCTGCATTCTGTCGTGGAGCGGCACGCGCTTTCTAGGACGGCAGTGGAGGGTTGATGCTGCCTTGAATGCCGATCACGAGTTGGTGAGAACCGGGCCGTACCGCTTTGTTCGTCATCCAATTTACGCTTCGATGCTATGCCTGTTCTGCGGTACGGCATTGATGATTGCATCGCTAGCCCTATTCATTCCTGCGCTGGTGCTATTTATTCTCGGGACCGAGATTCGGGTAAGAATCGAGGATGGATTGCTGGCATCACGCTTTGGGGAGCAATTCAGGCGATACAAAGATAGTGTGCCGGCTTATATTCCACTCTTGCGTTAAAACACGATAAAAAAGAAGTGGCAAATTAGTTTTATTGCCAATTCGTGCGGCCGATGGCACTAGCATCCACCGTATACTTTTGCCACGAGGACCAATCCGCAAATGCTTAAAGTACTCAAATTGGACAACCGGGCTACCATTCCAACTGTCGCCAACCCAGGAGAAGATCTGGGGTTTGACGTCTACGCTCTCGAAGACACTGCGCTTCCACCGAATACTCCTGTTCGCGTGCGCACCGGCATCGCCGTGCACTACGAGAGAGCAGAATCGCCGCAGGAAAAATTCGGATTGTTGGTGCGCGACCGTTCTTCGATGGCGTCGAAGGGAATTATCGCCAGCGGAGGTGTAATTGATGCGGGCTATCGTGGGGAGGTACTGGTTTTGCTTACGTCCTACGTCTCGGGAGATCCGTTTGCGATCAAAGCCGGAGACAAGATCGCGCAGTTGATTCCCTTACCGGTGCTGACGGGAACGGGGGTGGTGGAAACCGATATTCTGTCAGCATCTTCGCGAGGTCAGGGCGGGTTTGGATCGACTGGAACTTAAGAGTCTGCCAGGGCTTCGCGGACGCGGAGGTTGCGCGCAGCATCGTATGCGCCTTTTCCTGTTGCATCGGGCGTTGCCGGATTGGCACCATATTGAAGCAACAACCGGATGATCTTAATTTGTTCGTCGGTCGCACCAGCGGTCCCTCCTGCGCCGGTCGAATGCACCGCAAGATGAAGTGGCGTTGATTGTTGTTTTCTAAGTTTGCGATCAACTTCCGCACTGGCTTTAAGAAGTTGGTGAACCGCCTCCGAACTGCGCGCACGAACCGCACGATGAAGAGGGGTTGCTCCGCCGCGATCGGCCTGATTAATGTTGGCATCGTGTTGCAACAGCAGATGGATGATCGCCACTTGCTCTTTCGGATTCCAAACACTACTTAACGCTGGACGAGGGTCGCAGGAGTAATGTAACGGAGTAGCTCCGCGTCGATTTTCCGCCTTGGCGTCGGCGCCCGCTTTTAGCAAGAGTTCAACTGCTTGCAGATTCAGCGCTGCCGCTGCCAGGTGCAGGGCCGTATCTCCAATATAAAGCCAGTGCGGGATTGACTTGATCAGGCGGTCCCGCTTCATACCCGTCGATACTATTTCAGGCGATTCGTGGAGCAGATGTATCAAATCCGCTGTGTTGTGCAGAATCGCCTGAATGACTTTCTGATTCACCGCAGTCACCTGCTAACCGGTATTGTGCAATCCAGCTGCGATTCCGTTGATGGTCGCTCCTAAAGCGTAGTTGAGAGCCTCAGTATCTTCACCTGCGCGTTTGCGGCGGAGCAAATCTACTTGCACAAGACTCATTGGGTCCACGTATGGATTTCGCAAACGGATAGAACGTAACAGTACTGGATTGTTTTCCAGCAATTCTTTCTGACCGGTCACCGACAAGATGACGTGGCGGGTACGTTCAAATTCTTCCGCGACCATTTTCCATACGCGCTCTCGCAAGCTGTCGTCGGTAACCAGCGACGCGTACAAGCGGGCGATCGTCAAGTCCGCTTTCGACATGGCCAGTTCCACGTTTCGAATCAGATCGGAGAAGAGCGAAAAGCCGGCCATCATTTCCTTTAGCATTTGCGCATGAGATGGTTTCTTTGCGATGAAGCTCTCCAGAGCATGTCCGATACCAAACCATGCCGGCAAAGCGTGGCGGCTTTGCATCCAGCCGAAGCCCCAGGGGATGGCGCGCAGGTCTTCGAGGCGGCGGCTTTTTTGGCTGCGGCGTGCCGGGCGTGATCCGATTCTGGCGAACTCCAGTTGGTTGACCGGGGTCGCCTGCTCGAAATATTCCATGACCTCCGCATTTTCAGCGATGTTCCGCCGATAGAACTGATACGCGCACTGGGACATCTGTTCCATCGCGCTGTCCCATTCAAACCCGGCGGCAGGCTGCTCGCTCGGGCGTATAAGAACCTCGAGGCAAGCGGCGATCATGATTTCCAAGTTCCATTCCGCGAGCACCGGATCGGAGTACTTCCAGTTCAATACTTCGCCTTGCTCGGTAATGCGAATTTCTCCCGAGAATTCTCCAATCGGTTGAGCAAGGATTGCGCGATGCGTGGGGCCTCCGCCGCGACCGACTGTTCCGCCGCGGCCATGGAATAGACGAAGCTGCACGTCATTTTCCTTGGCCGCTTTATGCAAGGACCGATGTGCCTTGTACAACTCCCAGATGCTGGTAAACATGCCTCCGTCTTTATTGGAATCGGAGTATCCGAGCATGATTTCCTGCCAGCGTCCCCAGGAGTTGAGCAGCGGAACATATTCTTTCGTCTTCCAGATTTTTTCCATGATCCCGGCGGCGTCGCGCAAGGATTCAATGGACTCAAACAACGGTATTGGCATGAGGCCGGGGTCATCTTTCGTCGCTGCCAGGCTTACACCGCTGACTTCGGCCAGCCGCAGGACTGCCAGCACATCTTCGTTCGACTCGACGCCGCTGATGACATAATTGCGAATCGCTGACGCAGAAAATTTTTTTTTGAACTGCGCCACTTTGCGAAATGTGTCGAGCAATTCGATCGAAGCTGGAGTGAGCCCCGCGGGCACGTCCAGCGGCGAGTTGCTCTTCCATTTCTCTGGAACTTCTTCCAGCGCTTTCGCGTGAACGCGGGCGTGCTGACGGATGTCGAGAGTGGCAAGGTGAAGTCCGAAGGTGGCAACTTTCCGCAACAATGGATCCAAAAACAACCTTGCCAGGGGCTCGCCATGCCCGGCACAGAGAGCGTCGCGAATAAGCTTTAAGTCGCCTTCAAGCTCATCTGCCGAAGCATACGGCATTCCCTTCGACTCTTCGCGATTGTGACGTAGCCTGACTACAACGAAGCTGATAAAGCGGCGATACAACTCCGTCGGCGAAATGCGTGCTGCCAGGGCCGATTCCTCTCCGATCAGCTTGCTGTATTCCACAAGACGGTCGCGCAACTTGCGCGGGAATTGTACTTCGCGTGTGGACGAACTTAGCTGACGGGAAATGCGTCCCAGTTCATCGATGTAATGATCGAGGATGGCGTTGCGCGCACGTTCCAGGGCCTCGCGCGTAGACTCTCCGGTTACGAATGGATTCCCGTCACGATCTCCACCAATCCAGGAACCGAATTTGAGCAACTCGGGAAGTTCCGAAGTCTCGACTGTTACACCATACACTTCCTGAAACGAGTTGATGATTTCCTCATAGACCCGCGGCAGGCTCTCGAAGATAGACATGGGATAAACATCAAGGCCCATGCGGATTTCATCCGTTACCAAAGGGCGCTCCACGCGGACTTCGTCCGTTTGCCAGAGCGAAGTAATTTCGGCTTGAATCAATGCTTCATACTCCGCCGCATCGGAAACAGCCAGTGGCAGGTGATCGAGATTCGCCAGGTGTTGGGCAATGCGTCCGCGCTTCAGTAACACTGTACGCCGCGCAACTTCAGTCGGGTGCGCGGTGAAGACCGGAGTGACTCTCACCTTGCGCAAAGTGCCCAATGCATCGTTCGCGCTAACACCAGCCGCGTGCCAACGCCGCAGAGTTCCGCGAAATGCTCCAGCGAGCGGCGGCTGCTCTGTGTGCAGTTTGCTCGCGCGACGGCGGCGCTTGCGATGGTTGGTTTCTGCAAGATTGGTTAATTCGAAATAGATCGCGAATGCCTTGGTGATGCGATAAGCATCGGCGACATCAAGTCCGGCAATGGCGTTGCGCGCCTTCGCCATTTGCGGATCCTCGAAGTTGGCGGCTTCGAGCCGAGTCTGCTCGCGATGGCGGATCAGCAGGTGACGGAGTTCCTCGACAACATTGAAAAGGCGCTCCCCTTCCTGCTCGACGATTACCCGTCCCAGCAGCTTCCCCAAAGAACGGACATCCCGCCGCAACGGCAGCTCCTTGAGCGGGTCAGTAGTGGCCGCGGTCAGCTCCGCCAGACGGCTGGTCTGGTCGTCAGGACTCCAGAGGGGGTTTTCGCCCATAAAGAAATATATTACAGAAATCACTTTAGATCGGTGGCAGCAGGCAGGCTCTCGCTAATCGTTCTTGCTTCCATCGCAATTGACTTCGACAACAATTGCTGCAGGAATTCCATCACGGGTTGCCGGAGAGAATTTCCGACTCTCTGCAACATTTCTTGTAAGCGTGACAGCGGAATTGTGATTCATCGTATTCAAAATCTGAATCGAACAACATGTCCTTCGGAGTTTGTGGTCAATTCCAATCTTGTTATGCGAATCAATGGCTCGATGGCGCGGCCAGCTTTTCTAGAATCTCGCTCGGCTCCGGCCTCTCGGTATAGTCCTCATTGGCGGATGAATACACCACTGTGCCATCACGATCAACAATAAATGTCGCCGGAATCGGCAGTTCCCAGCTTTGGTCTCCATTGGCGTGCGGAAGGTTGATGAAAACTCGCTTGTAGAGCAATTGCTGATATTCGGGGGCTTTGTACACAATGCCAAACTGCCGAGCGACGGAATTTCCAGCGTCACTCAGCAATGGAAACCGCAGTTTGTGCTGGTCGTACATGAAGTACGACTGTTTCACTGTCTGCGGAGAGATGGCAACCAATGACGCACCGGATTGCTGGATTTGCGGTGCAATGAGGTTCATCGCTTCCATCTGCCCCACGCAGAATGGACACCAGCGTCCGCGGATAAAAAAGACCACAAGCGGGCCTTGGGCCAGCAGAGCAACGGATGAAACGGGTTTTTCGTTGCTGTCGTTCAGCGCAAACACCGGGGCCCGACTACCGACTGATAGAGCACGTTTGGCCAAGCCGCTAGCTTTCAGCTCAGCGACCACGCGGGCATGGATGTCACGCGTTTCCTGTGGGACATATTTCGCGATCAACTCTTTTCGCTCCGCGAAAATGTCGAGCAACGGACGAAGATCACTCGACTGCGACGCCTCGTCCAAGGAACGCCACTTCATTCGGTAGTCCTCGATAAACTCTGCAAGTTGCAACGCGATTCGGTTATCAAACAAGTATGAAAAATAATGGCATCATACGGAAGCCATTGTTGAACGTCACGCTTAACAGCAAGATCGTTACATCTGTGGATGTAGGAGAGATCGCCTTCGCAGCGAGTCAGAAAACCGGTCTTCATAAGCATCCTTGCCCAGTAATCGGGTTTGTGGTCGAGGGAACCGCCGTGCTCGAGGTGCAAGGGCAGCCCGCGCAGCAATTACCCGCAGGTTCCAGCTTTTACGAACCGGCGGACACCGTCATCGCGCGGTTTGATAATGCTTCATCACAAGCTCCCATGAGTTCGTCGCTCATAATTTGCTGAACGGGAAACAGGAGCTGATCGAAATGCTTCCAGAGAACTAGCACTACATTCCGGGAAATTTCATGCCCGCAAGCCGACGCGCAAAACTGGCTTTGCCCATGTCCTTGAACATCTTTCGCATTTGCGCGTATTGGCGTAGCAGGTTATTTACTTCCTGAACTGAAGTGCCTGATCCACGCGCGATGCGCTTCCTTCGACTGCCATTGATAACCTCGTGATGATTGCGCTCGTGCGTCGTCATCGAGTTGATGATAGCCTCGACACGATTGATCTGCTTTTCATCCACTTTGTCGGCGGCCTTCTGCAGTCCTGCAAATGGTCCAATACTCGGCAGCATTCCCATGATATTTTGCATCGAACCCATCTTCTTCACCTGCTGCAACTGGTCGCGGAAATCTTCCAAAGAAAACCCATCGCCGCTCAGAGCTTTGCTGGCAATTTCCTGGGCCTTTTTCTTATCAACCGTCGCTTCGGCACGTTCGATGAGCGAGAGGATATCGCCCATGCCGAGGATGCGCGAGACGATGCGGTCGGGATGGAACGGTTCCAGCGCGTCATATTTTTCGCCAACGCCGATGAACTTGATGGGCTGGCCGGTGACTTGGCGGATGGAAAGAGCTGCGCCGCCGCGAGCATCGCCGTCCATTTTGGTGAGAACCACGCCGGTAAGCGACAGCTTCTTGTGGAATTCGTCGGCGGAGTTGACCGCATCCTGTCCGGTCATGGCGTCGGCCACGAACAAGATCTCCTGTGGATTTAGCAGGCGCTTCAGCGACTGCATTTCGTCCATCAGCTGCTCGTCTATGTGCAGACGACCGGCCGTGTCGACAATCAATATGTTGCAACCGGTGT
>Ga0207689_10001090_pt1 | contig 26166 bp, 22 predicted proteins | sample KBSMisM52_FD_184312 | JGI IMG/M metagenome (GOLD analysis project Ga0207689, IMG submission 184312) | Miscanthus rhizosphere microbial communities from Kellogg Biological Station, Michigan, USA - KBS Miscanthus M5-2 (SPAdes) (version 2) | ecosystem: Host-associated > Plants > Roots >...
ACGTCTTCGTCGAGGGCGAGCGCATCACGACGATCGGCACCGGGCTCGACCTGCCCGCCGATCGCGTCATCGACGCCACCGGCAAGCTGGTGCTCCCGGGGGGCATCGACGTCCACACGCACCTCGACATGCCGTTCGGGGGCACCACGTCCGCCGACGACTTCGAGAGCGGAACGATCGCCGCGGCGTACGGCGGCACGACCTCGATCGTCGACTTCGCCATCCAGTACCGCGGCCAGACGCTGCACCATGCGGCCGAGACCTGGGCCAGGAAGGCCGAGGGCAAGGCGGCGATCGACTACGGCTTCCACATGATCATCACCGAGCTGACCGACCAGGTCGAGCTCGAGATGGACCAGCTCGTCGGGGAAGGCATCACGTCGTTCAAGCTGTTCATGGCCTACCCCGGCGTGTTCATGCTCGACGACGCCAGCATCTTCAAGGCGCTGCTGCGGACCGGCCAGAACGGCGGCACGATCTGCATGCACGCCGAGAACGGCGGCGTCATCGACGTGCTGGTCAAGAAGGCGCTGGCCGAGGGGAAGACGGCGCCGAAGTACCACGCGCTGACGCGGCCGGCGCGCGCCGAGGCGGAGGCCACGCACCGCGCGATCGCGCTCGCCGAGATCGCGGGAGTCCCGATCTACATCGTCCACCTGTCCGCGGCCGAAGCCCTCGAGATGGTCACGGAGGCGCGGGACCGGGGTCTCCCCGCCTACGCCGAGACGTGCCCGCAGTACCTGTTCCTGTCGTACGACAACTACGAGGAGCCCGGCTTCGACGGAGCGAAGTACGTCATGAGCCCGCCGCTGCGCCCGAAGGAAACTCAGGATCGCCTCTGGCGCGGCCTCGCGTCGAACGACCTGCAGGCGGTCTCCACGGACCACTGCCCGTTCTGCATGAAGGAGCAGAAGGAGCTGGGGCGCGACGACTTCTCGAAAATCCCGAACGGCGCGCCGGGCATCGAGACCCGGATGAGTCTCCTCCACGACGGCGGCGTGAAGACCGGGAAGATCTCGTGGAACCGCTACGTCGAGCTGACGTCGACCTCGCCGGCGAAGATCTTCGGGCTCTTTCCGCGGAAGGGCACGATCGCGCCGGGTTCCGACGCGGACATCGTCGTCTTCGATCCGGAGCGCAAGCAGACCCTGTCGGCGAAGACGCTCCACATGAAGGTCGACTACAACCCGTACGAGGGGCGCGAGGTCTCCGGCGTCTCCGAGGTCGTGCTGTCGCGCGGCCGCGTGATCGTCGAAAAGGGGAAATTCACCGGAAGGGCCGGCGCCGGCTCCTTCCTGAAACGGAGTCCGAGATGAGCACCGTCGGCCGCGAAACCCGCCCCACCTCCGACCTGACGAAGAGCGCCCGTGCGAAGCACAAGGAGTACCTCTTCCCGGCGACGATCCAGTACTACCAGGAGCCGATCGTCGTCACCGACGCGAAGGGCCTGCGGGTGCGGGACGCCGACGGCAACGAGTACCTCGACTTCTTCGGGGGCATCCTGACCGTCTCGGTCGGCCACGGCAACGAGAAGGTGTCGGCGGCGATCAAGGCACAGGTCGACCGGCTCTCGCACATCTCGACGCTCTATCCCACCCTTCCGGTCGTCGAGCTCGCGGAGCGGCTCGCGCGGATTGCTCCCGGCGACCTGCGGCAGATGTACTTCACGGCGTCGGGCACGGAGGCGGACGAGACCGCCGTCATGATGGCGGAGCTCTTCACGGGACGCTCCGAGGTGATTGCGCTGCGACACGGTTACTCCGGACGCTCGACGCTCGCCCAGTCGCTGACGGCCCATTCCACGTGGCGCGCGCTTCCCTCGAAGGTCGCCGGAGTCAAGCACGCTCCGACGCCTTACTGCTACCGCTGCCCGATGCACCTGACGTATCCCTCCTGCGGGATCGCCTGCGCCAATGACATCGAGGACATCATCCGGACGACGACCACCGGCCGCGTCTCCGCGTTCCTCGCCGAGCCGATCCAGGGAGTGGGCGGTTTCATCACGCCTCCGCCCGAGTACTTCGAGGCGGCGGTCGCGATCATCCGGAAGTACGGCGGCGTCTTCATCTGCGACGAGGTCCAGACCGGTTTCGGCCGGACGGGCACGACGATGTGGGGAATCGAGCACTGGGGCGTCCAGCCCGAGATCATGACGATGGCGAAGGGAGTGGCGAACGGCCTTCCGCTCGGCGTCACGATCTGCACCCCGGAGATCGCCGCTTCGCTGAAGGCGCTCACCATCTCGACCTTCGGAGGGAACCCGGTCTCGTGCGCCGCGGCGAACGCGACGGTGCAGTTCATCGAGGAGGAGGGCCTCCCGGCGAACGCCGAGGCGATGGGCGCCCTCCTGCGCGCGGGCCTCGAAGAGCTGAAGCGCCGGTTCCCGAAGAACATCGGAGACGTGCGGGGCATGGGCCTCATGCAGGCAGTCGAGCTGGTGGTCGACGAGACTGCGAAAGACCGCACCCCCGCGAAGGAGATGACGAACAAGGTCTTCGAGGGGGCCCGCCAGCGGGGGCTCCTGATCGGCAAGGGGGGACTCGACGGGAACTGTTTCCGGATCGCACCGTCGCTGACCGTGAACGCTTCCGAAGTCTCCGAAGCGCTTTCGATCCTTCGCGAGTCCTTCGAATCCGCCGGAGCCAGCTGATGGCTGACAGCTGATCGCTGACAGCCTGGAGGCTTATATATGTCCGACCTCTCCGTCACCTTCACCGGGATCCGCTTCGAGAATCCCTTCCTGCTCTCGTCCGCGCCCCCGACCGAATCCGAATCGAACATCCTCCGCGCTTTCGAGGCCGGCTGGGCGGGGGTCGTGACCAAGACGATCGGCGTCCATCCGGTCGTCAACGTGAAGGGCCCGAAGACGAACTTCCTGCGGACGGACCCGGCGACCGGGCACATCTCGATGAAGAAGAGAGCGGGCACGGCGCTCCACTCCTCCTGGAACTGGGAGCTCATTTCGGACAAGCCGCTCGACTGGTGGATCGGACGCCTCTCCCGGATCAAGAAAGCTCATCCCGAGAAGATCCTCGTCGCATCGATCATGGCGGGCTCCGGCTCCGACGAGGAAATGCGGCACTGGCAGACGCTCGCGAAAGCCTGCCAGGAGGACGGCGCGGACGCGCTGGAGCTGAACCTGTCCTGCCCGCACATGGACCGGCCGGACATGGGCTCGAACATCGGAAAGGACGACGAGCTCATCTCGGTCGTGACACAGGTCGTCAAGGAGGTCGCGAAAGTCCCGGTGTGGGCGAAGCTCACGCCCTCCACGACCGACATCGTCGTCGAAGCGCGCGGCGCCTTCCTGGGTGGAGCGGACGCCATTTCCTCGTCCAACACGTTCACGTCGCTTCCCGTCATCGACCCGGAAACGCTCGAGTTCGAGATGAACGTGGAAGGTCTGGTGTCGACCGGCGGTCTCGGCGGGCCCGCGATTCTCCCCCTCTCGCTCGCGAAAATGTCGCAGATGACGGGCACGTTTCCCGACCGGGAGTTCTCGGGGATCGGCGGCATCTCGGAGTTCTCGCACGCGCTCAACTACTTCCTGCTCGGCTGCGGGACCGTCCAGGTCTGCACCGCGGCGATGCTCGATCACGCGGTCGGTCCGAACGTCATCAAGAGCCTCGTGGCCGGCATGCAGGAGTTCCTGGAGAAAAACGCCCACCGGGGCTGGACGAAGCTCGAGGACTTCCGCGGCATCCGGCGCGAGCGGATCGTGTCCCACTCGAAGATCAAGCGGCCGGACGAGGCGCACTACCACGGCGGTTACGACACCGAAGAACCCGCGGCGGCCGAAAGGAGCACCAAATGAAAAGGATTCTCGGCCTCGCCGGGCTCTTTCTTCTCGCATTCTCGGCCCGTTCGGCCACGCCGGCCGCGCGCCGGCCCCCGCCGCGCGTCCCCAGGCAATACACAATCGAGCAGTTCTACGCGACGATCGGCCTCCGCGACGCATCGTTCTCCTCGGACGAGAAGCGGATCCTCTTCTCCTCGAACCAGACCGGCGTCTACAACGTCTACAGCGTGCCGGTCACCGGCGGCGCTCCCACGAACCTGACGTCTTCGACGACCGACACGACCTACGCGGTCTCGTACTTCCCGTCGGACGACCGGGTTCTCTACACGCGAGACCAGGGGGGCAACGAGCTCAATCACCTCTACGTCCGCGAGCTCGACGGCAAGGAGCGGGATCTGACGCCCGGCGACAAGCTCAAGGCGACCTTCGACGGCTGGAGCGGCGACCGGACGGCGTTCTGGGTGGAGACCAACGAGCGCGATCCGAAGTTCTTCGACCTCTACCGCTACGACGCGAAGACCTACGATCGCAAGCTCGTCTACCAGAACGACGCCGGTTACGACATCGCGACGGTTTCGCCGGACGGAAAGTGGGTGGCGCTCGTGAAGCCGAACACGACTTCGGACAGCGACATCTACCTCTGGAGCGCCGCATCGAACGGCCCGAAGCTCATTACGAAGCACGAGGGGACGGCCGACAACACGCCGCAGGAGTTCGATCCCGTCTCCGGGGCGCTCTATTACCTCTCGAACGAGGGGGCAGAGTTCGCCCGGGTTCGCCGGTACGACACGGCGACCGGAAAGTCCGAGGACATCGAGAAGCCATCGTGGGACCCGCTCTTCGTCCGCTTCTCGAAGAACGGCCGGTATCGCGCGACCGGGATCAACGACGACGGACGCACCGTCATCCACATCCTCGATACGCGCACCGGCAGAGAGATCACTCTTCCCCGGCTGCCTGCGGGGGACATCACCGCCGTCCGCTTCGCGGACAGCGAAAAACGGATGGCGTTCTACGTCAACGGCGATCGGTCTCCGAACAACCTTTACGCGTACGAATTCGGCGGGGAGAAGCCGGTCCGACTCACGGATTCGCTGTCGAAGCAGATCGACCCGGCCGACCTCGTCGATTCCGAGGTCGTGCGTTTCAAGTCCTTCGACGGGATGGTGATTCCGTCGATCTACTTCAAGCCGCAGCAGGCGACGGCCGAGAACAAGGTTCCGGCGCTCGTCTGGGTGCACGGCGGTCCCGGGGACCAGACGCGCAAGGGGTGGAGTGCGGGCATCCAGCACCTCGTCAACCACGGTTACGCGGTCCTCGGCATCAACAACCGCGGGAGCTCCGGCTACGGAAAGACTTTCTACACGGCGGATGACCGGAAGCACGGTAAGGAGCCGCTGTGGGATTGCGTCGAGGGAAAGAAGTACCTCACGACTCTCCCCTACGTCGACGCGAGCCGCATCGGGATCATCGGGGGCAGCTATGGCGGCTACATGGTCCTCGCCGCGCTCGCGTACAAGCCGGAGGAGTTCGCCGTCGGCGTCGACATCTTCGGCGTATCCAACTGGCTCCGAACTCTCCAGAGCATCCCGAAGTGGTGGGAGTCGGCGCGACAGGCGCTTTACCAGGAGATCGGCAACCCCGAGAAGGACGAGGCAATGCTGCGCGAGATCTCACCGGTGTTCCATGCCGACAAGATCCGGCGACCGCTCCTCGTCCTCCAGGGGGCGAACGACCCCCGGGTCCTCAAGTCCGAGTCCGACGACATCGTGGCCGCCGCGAAGAAGAACGGCGTTCCGGTCGAGTACCTCGTGTTCCCGGACGAGGGCCACGGCTTCACGAAGAAGAAGAACCAGATCGAGGGTTACGGCGCGATCCTGCGCTTCCTCGACAAGTATCTGAAGGGCGCCGCCCGAACCTAGAGACGCCGGCGTCCCACCTTTTTCGACTCTTCCGGGTTCTTCGGCCTCTTCGCAAGGGAGATCCGCCGACTGCGGGTCGGCGTCGCTCCATTTCCGGAGGGACTTTTTTTCGTCGCCTGCGCATTCGATCCCTTTTCCCCGGTGGACTCGGGATCTCGAGCAACGTAGAGCATTCGGCGGCAGCGGGGACACGAGCACACGGACTGTCCCCGCCGAACGAAAGCGTGCAACTGCGGAGGCACCCGCATGTAGCAACCGCCGCAGTACGAGCCGCGCACCAGCGGAACGACGGCGGGGCGACGGCCGGACCGGGCGAGGTCGTCGTACGCGGCGAGCATGTTCGCGGGGATGACTTCCCGGAGCGCCGCACGGCGACCTTCGAGCGAGCGGGCAACGCGATCCTCCCCCGATCCCGGCGTCGAGAGCCGGAGATCGATGTCGGAAAGCTCCGCCAGGGCCCGAACGGTCTCTTCGATCGTCATCGGTGCGTCGCGCTCGCCACCGGCTCGAGCCGGCGCTCTTCGGCGGTAACCGCCTCGAAAATTCCCGGGGCGTCGGGAGCGGCCAGGATGGTCTTCACGACTTCTCCCTCCGCGAACATCTGCGAGAGCTTGTGGAGCCACGGGAGGTAGAGCTCTTCGAACTTGAGGCCGAGCACGAAAAAGAGGTGCGTGGGCTTTCCGTCCAGAGCATCGAAGTCGACTCCGTTCCGCGACCTCCCCAGGACCATGAAGGGACGAACGACCTGCACCGGGTTTCTTCGGAGCGCGTGCAGGAACGCAATGCCGTTGCCCCGGGCGCCGGGCATGATGTTCTCGCGCTCGATGAGCGCTCCCACGAACCACGTCTTGTCCCGGATGAGACCCAGGCGCGCCGCGAGTCCGGCCATCTCCTCGATCACCATGGTCTTGGTCGAACCTTCGAGCTCCGGAATGATGTGGTCGACCCCGAAGCAATTCGCGAGCTCGAGAAGCCTCTGCGGAGAACCGATCGGCCGGGGAGGGTCCACGAACTTCGGGGTGACGCCGAGCACCTGGTCATCCAGCCACGTGTCGATCATCGCCTTCCGGAAGCGCCACTGGTTACCGACCTTGACTCCGGGCAACGTCCCGTCGGAGACGAGCTTCAGGACCGTGCGGTCGTTGACCCGCAGGTAATCCGCGAGCTGCTTCACGGTCATCAGCCGGTCTTCGGCGACGCGCTCCATCCTTCACTCATTTACATTACTTTACGCAAAATGTCAAAGAATTACGTCCCATTACCCTATAATGCGGGAATGGAAAACAATTCGAATCGCGGCGTCCTCAAAGCCCCGACCATGTCCGTCTCCGAGGTGTCCCGCTTTCTTTCGCTGTCGGCGGCGAGCGTTTATTCGCTCGTCGGCGAGCTGAAGGCGGTGAGGGTCGGGGGTCGGTGGCACTTCCGCATGAGCGACGTCGAGGGGTGGCTCCTGAAGCAGCGGGCGGACGACGACGCCGAAATCGAACCGGTCCGGGAGCTCGGCTCCCAGATCCGGCTGCTCCCCTACATGGAGGAAGCGAACGTCTTTCTGGGGGTGACCGACACGGACGCGCCGACCCTGATCCGGCACGCGATCCGGCGGGCGCGGCTCGATCTGACGGAAGAGCCGGAGCGCGCGGCGAAGGAAAGGATCTCCGAATCCATCCTGGATCGGGAGATGCTCTGCAGCACCGCGCTCCATCCGGAGGTCGCGTTCCCGCATCCGCGCGACCCCGAGAAATGCCCGTTCGGTCGGGACCAGATCGTCGTGGTCCGCGCCCGGCAACCGGTCGAGTTCCGGGAGATCAACGGCTACCGGCCGCGAATCGTCTTTCTGCTCCTGGCGAGGACCGTTTCCCTGCAGCTCCTCTGGGAGGCGCGGTTGAGTCACCTTCTGCACGGGAAGGCGTTCGTGGAGGCCATCCTTTCCGCGCAGACCCCCCGGGAGCTCCTCGACGTCTTCGGGCCCTAGCGCGGCCGTCCGGCGCGCGCCGCGGCTGATGTAACCGCATCAGGAGGCTCCCGGAGCCGGAATTCCAAACTGCAGTTGATGCTCTGTCCTCTGTTCGTCCTTCCGCCGAAGGAGCTCGCGTCGGAAGCCCCACACAAATGAAGTAAAGGAGACCGAAATGATGAAGCGATTCGGAATTGTTTTTGCGGCCGCGATCCTCGCGGCGGTCACGTTCGCGGTTGCCGAAGGGAAAAAGTCCGACGAAATGCAGGGCTGCAAGGCGGCCTGCGCCGAGCATCACTCGGCGGCAATGAAGGCGAGCGCCGAGGTCGAGAAGCACCTCACGGAAGCGAAGGCCAGCGCCACTCTGGCCGAAATGCGAACCCACGTCGAGATGGCGGAAACCGCGATGAACGACATGAAGAAACACATGTCGATGTGCATGGAGAGCTGCGGCATGCACTCGGAGAAAACGGCGGTCGGAAAAGTCGTCGACCCGGTGTGCGGCATGGAGATCGACCCGACCACAGCGCTGTCGGCGACCCACCAGGGCAAGACCTACTACTTCTGCTCCGAAGAGAACAAAGCAAAGTTCCTCAAGGACCCCGCCCGGTACACGGCCCCCCGCTCGTAGAAGTTCGGCAGCGCTCGCTCCCCGCGGATTGGAGACGATCGGAGGGCGGGGGGCGAGCGCCCTCATCGCGTCACCCGCGACCGAAGCCCTGTTAGCATGCCCGCCCAAACCGTGGGCGCCAATCGGAAGTCGCGGGGACAGGCCCCTTTGGGGGCCTGCACCCGCAGCAGTCCAAGAAAGTCGCGGGGACCGGCCCTGCGGGCCTCCACCCGCCGCCGACCCTCCGGAGCCGTCGGCCGCAACGTCCCCCGCAAAGAGGGGCGGGAGAAGGTCACCGGGAGGGCGTTGTACGTCGACGACCTCACGTTCCCCGGAATGCTCCACGGGAAGACGATCCGGTCGACGATTCCCCGCGGCGAAATCACCCGGATCCGGCTGGACTTCGATCGCGACGGGTTCACGGTGGCGGACTACCGCGACGTTCCGGGACGGAACACGATCGCGCTCATCGAGCTCGACCAGCCGTGCCTCGCCGAGCGCGAGATCCGCCACTTCGCGGAACCGATCGTGCTGCTGGCGCACGCGGACCGCGAGAAGCTGATCGCGGCCGAGAGCCGCATCACGATCGACTACCGGTCCCTCGATCCGGTCTTCGATCCGGAACTCTCCGACCTCTGCTTCAAGGAAATCGACATCACCCGGGGGGACGTCGCCCGCGGCCTCGCCGAAGCCGACGTCGTCGTCGAAGGTCAGTACCGGGTGGGCCTCCAGGAGCAGCTCTACATCGAGCCGAACGGCGTCATCGCCGTGCCCGAGAACGGAGGCATCACCGTCTACGGCTCGCTCCAGTGCCCGTACTACGTCCACCGCGCGCTGCGCGTGCTCCTCGATCTGCCCGAAGACAGGGTCCGCGTGGTGCAGACCGAGACGGGCGGCGGTTTCGGCGGCAAGGAGGAGTACCCGTCGATGATCGCGGGGCACGCCGCGATCCTGGCCTTGAAGGCGCGCCGTCCGGTGAAGCTCGTCTACGACCGCGTCGAGGACATGGTCGCCACCACGAAGCGTCATCCCGGGGTCATCCGGCACTCGACCGGTGTCACGCGCGACGGACGCCTGACCGCCATCGACATCGACGTGCTCTTCGACGGCGGCGCATACATGACGCTCTCGCCGGTGGTCCTGTCGCGCGGAGTCATCCACGCGACCGGCCCGTACCGCTGCGACAACGTCCGCATTCACGGCCGCGTCGTCCGCACCCACACTCCGCCGAACGGCGCGTTCCGGGGGTTCGGCGCGCCGCAGACCCAGTTCGCCGCGGAGGTACAGATGGAGCGGATCGCCGAGGCTCTGGGGATGGACCCGGTGCGTCTGCGCGAGACGAACGCGTTCCGCCCCGGCGACACCACGGCGACCGGCCAGAAGCTCGGTCGCGACTGCAGCGCGATCCCGGTGCTGCGCGAGGCCGTGAAACGCAGCGGCTTCCGGGCCAAGCGGCGCGCGTGGCGCGGCTCGGACCGCGGGATCGGTCTCGCTCTCTTTTTCCACGGGTCCGGGTTCACCGGCGGCGGCGAGGTCAAGCTGGCGTCGAAAGCGTCGCTCGAGCTCACCGAGTCCGGCGCGCGGATCCTCGTCGCCTCGACCGAGATCGGCCAGGGAACCCGGACGATGCACGCGCAGATCGTGGCGGACGCCCTCGGGATCCCGTACGACGACGTCGAAGTCGCCGTCGCGGACACGGCGCGCGTCCCGGACAGCGGCCCCACCGTTGCGTCGCGCACGTGCATGGTCGTCGGGAAGATCCTCCAGCGCTGCGCGGCGGAGATCCGGCAGAAGCTCGGGAAGATGTCGCCGCGCGAATACCTGGCGGCGCACGGGCCGCTCGTCGTGACGAAGGAGTACGCCGGTCCCGACGGGCTCTACTGGGACGACGAGACGTATCGCGGCGACGCGTACGGCGCATACGGCTGGGGCTGCAACGTCGTCGAGGTCGAGCGCGACCCCGTGACGTTCGAGATCCGGCCGACGCGGGTCACCACGGTCCAGGAGATCGGAAAAGCGATCCACCCGACGCTCGCGTCCGGACAGATCGAGGGGGGGACCGCGCAGGGCCTCGGATACGCGCTCCTGGAAGAGGTCGCGATGCGCGACGGCCGGATGGCCAACGCTCAGCTGACGAACTACCTGGTGCCCACGACCCGCGACACGCCCGACATCGACGTCGCGATCCTGGAGAGCCCGTACGAGCATGGACCGTTCGGCGCGAAGGGAGTCGGAGAAATGCCGATCGACGGGCCGGCGCCCGCCGTCGTCAACGCGATCCGGAGCCTGGGCCTCGACGTGCGGGCGATCCCGGCGACTCCGGAGCGGATCCTCGAAGCCACGGGCGCGAAGGCCTGAGTCCGTGCGGTTCACGCTGAACGGGAAGAACCGGGACGTCCGTGCGGCGCCCATGAAGCGGTTGCTCGACGTGCTCCGCGAGGAGTGCGGGCTGACCGGGACCAAGGAAGGGTGCGGCGAAGGAGAGTGCGGCGCCTGCACCGTCATCGTCGACGGGCAGCCCGTCAACTCCTGCCTGGTGCCTTTCGCGCAGGTGCGCGGCTCCGCCGTGACGACGATCGAGGGACTGCGGGACCGTCACCCCCTCCAGGAGGCCTTCGTCGTCGAAGGCGGCGCGCAGTGCGGCATCTGCACCCCCGGGATGATCCTCGCGGCCGTCGCGTTGCCCCGCGGCGCCTCGCTCGATGAGATCCGCACGGGCCTCGCCGGCAACATCTGCCGGTGCACCGGCTACACCGCGATCTACCGGGCAGTCGAGAGAGCGACGTCCGCGAAACGCCGGCGGAAGCGGTGATGCTCGCCCTGCGGTCCATCTTCTTCACCGTTCTCCTGCCGGGAACGGTCGTCGTCTGGATCCCCCGCATGCTCCTCGCCCGGGATTCCGCGCGGGCGGGGCCCGGACCGTGGCGCTGGGTCGGAATCCCCCTGATGGCGGCCGGCGCCGCGGTGATCCTGACCTGCATCGTGGATTTCGCCCGCCGGGGCCGGGGGACCCTCGCGCCGATCGACCCGCCGCGCAAACTGGTCACCGCCGGTCTCTACCGTTACGTGCGGAACCCGATGTACGTCGGAGTGGTGACCACGCTCGCGGCAGAGGCGCTCTTCTTCGGATCGAGGTCGCTCGCCATCTATGCCGCCGCCGCGTGGCTCGTCTTTCACGTCTGGGTGCTCGTCTACGAGGAGCCCCACCTCGAAAGCGCCTTCGGCGAGGAATACGCGCACTACCGTGCCGCCGTCCCGCGCTGGATCCCCCGAACCCGCGCGCCGGTTGCTCCGTGAGAACCGCTCTCTCTTCTCTCACTCTCCTTCAACCCCGCACGTTGCGGGAAGCCCTGAGAATGCTCCGCGACGAGGGGCCGCTCGTGCCGCTCGCGGGCTGCACCGACGTCTACGTCGGGTTGAATTTCGGGACGCTGCCGGCGAAGAAGTTCCTCGACCTCTGGCCCCTCGAGGAGCTGCGCGCGATCCGCCTGTCCGGCGGCGTTCTCTCGATCGGCGCGCTCGCGAGCTACACGGAAATCATCCGCTCCGCGCTCGTCCGCCGGCGTCTCCCGATTCTCGCCGCGGCCGCGCGCGAAATCGGAGGGGTCCAGATCCAGAACCGCGGCACGCTCGGAGGCAACATCGCCAACGGCTCGCCGGCCGGAGACAGCCTCCCGGTCCTCGCGGTCGCCGACGCGACCCTCGTCCTCGCGAGCGCCGGCGAGGAGCGGCGGGTTCCCTTCGGCTCCTTCTATACGGGATACCGGAAGAGCGTCCTGCGCCCGGACGAGCTCATCGCCGCGGTCGAAATCCCGCGGGTCGCGGGACGCCAGTGGTTCCGAAAGGTCGGAACGCGCGCGGCGCAGGCGATCTCCAAGGTGGTCCTGGCGGCAGTCCGCTTGGACCGGCCCCGGCTCGCGCTCGGGAGCGTCGCGCCCACGGTCGTGCGGCTGCCGCGGACGGAGGCGGTCCTCGCGTCCGGCGCTTCCATCGCGGACGCGCGCCGCGAGCTCGAATCCGAGATCCAGCCGATCGACGACCTGCGCTCGACGGCGGAGTACCGTCGCCGGGTATCCGGCAACCTCCTGGAGCAGTTCTGGAAGGAGACGGCCCCGTGAAGCGGACGCTCGCGCCCGAAGAGGTCCAGATGGCGCTCGCGCAGATCGGTGAGGCGAACCGCGGGTTCGCGGAGCATTTCCCGGGCGACTCCCCGCGGCGGCAGCCGGTGCACACCGTCTACGGCGGCGCCCAGGTCTTCCGCTCCGACACCGCGCCCCGTCTGGGGGGGCTGGCGCGGCGATCGCTCCAGGAGTACGCCTCGGAGCCGGGTGAGTTCGGACGCGCCCTCGGGCTGCCCGGGGAGCTCGCCGCCCGGATCCACGACCGCGTCGCGAGGAAGCTCGAGCGGGAGCCGGTCGAAGACTTCCGGATCGACTTCGAGGACGGTTACGGCACCCGGCCCGACGCCGAGGAGGACGGTCACGCCGAGTCCGCGGCCGTCGAGCTCGCGAACGGCCTCGCCGCGGGAACGCTTCCGCCCTACGTCGGGATCCGGATCAAGGCCTTCACCGAGGAGCTCAAGGCCCGCGCGGTTCAGACGCTCGACATCTTCCTGACCACGCTCGTTCGGGAGACCGGCGGACGGCTCCCGGACAACTTCGTGGTCACGATCCCGAAGGTCACCGTCCCCGACCAGGTATCCGCGCTCGCGCAGCTCCTCGACCAGCTCGAGCGGCACCTCGGTCTCCCCGAGCGCGCCCTTCCCCTCGAGATCATGGTCGAGACGCCGCAGGCGATCCTCGACCCGGACGGAAAGGCGTCGATCCTGAGGCTGGTGGGCGCCTCGCGCCGGCGCTGCGTCGCCGCGCACTTCGGCACGTACGACTACACGGCGTCGCTGAACATCACGGCGGCCTACCAGCAGCTCACCCATCCCGCCAACGACTTCGCCAAGAGCGTCATCCAGGTCGCGCTCGCGGGCACGGGGGTCTGGATCTCGGACGGCTCGACCAACGTTCTCCCGGTGCCTCCGCACCGCGCTTCCGAGGGACGTTCGCTGACGTCCGCGGAGCGCGAGGCGAACCGGCGCGCGGTCCACGCCGCGTGGAAGCTCCACTACGACCACGTCCGGCACTCGCTCTCGCGCGGCTTCTACCAGGGCTGGGATCTGCACCCCGCCCAGCTCCCGACCCGGTACGCCGCGCTCTACGCGTTCTTCCTGGAGGGGCTGGAGGCGGCCTCCGCGCGGCTGAAGAACTTCGTCGAAAAGGCCGGTCAGGCCACGCTCGTCGGCGAGGTCTTCGACGACGCCGCGACCGGGCAGGGCCTCCTCAACCACTTCCTCCGCGCCTGGGGCTGCGGCGCGATCACCGAGGAGGAGGCGGTCGAGATGAGCGGTCTTTCGCTGGACGACCTGCGCGGCCGGTCGTTCGTGAGGATCCTCAGGAGCCAGCGGAAGAGTTAGCGAGCGCGGCGAAGCCGGAACCCGCTTCGGCTCATGAGAGCTCCCTTCCGCGAACGTTCGATGCGGCGGGGGCCGGCGCCTCGTCGGGGACGTCGCTCGCGTAACGGCGGAGGAGCTCCGCGACCTGCCGGTGCTCCTCCGGCGACCAGTCCGCCAGGAGCTCTCCGATTCGCTCCCGCCTCGCGGTCTCCAGCCGGCGGAGCGCCTCGGTTCCGGCGGCCGTGAGCCTTCGGCGGCGCGGCTCTCCAGGGGGTCCGGCGGGCGGCTCGATCATCCCGCTCCTCTCCAGCTCTTCGAAGGCGGCGACGATTCGGGCGGGATCGACCGCATGGGCGCGCGCGATCTCTCCCGGATCCGCCTCGGGGGACCGATCGATCTGGCCGAGCGCCCAGCACGCGGCGGGTCGCAGGTCGACTCCGGCGCGCGCGGCCACCACCTCCAGGATCCGGCGCTGCGTGTCCCGGCGGAGGAGGACCGAGAGCCCATGGCTGATCTGCGCGGCCGGATCGTCGTCGCAGGGCATCGCGAATCCCTCGCCGAGGCCCGCACCCGCCGCGATCGTCTCCCGCAACGGACGCTCCTCCAGGGTCCACGACAGGAGGAATCCGAGGACGGCAACGGCCGCGGCGACCAGGAAAACGGTCTGCAGCGAGCCGGTGAACGCGCGCAGGTAGGCGGCTCGAACCTCGGGGGACAAAACGCGCAGCGTCGCGGGGCCGAGGTGCCTCGAGTCGAGGACGTGCCCGGGGAGCTCGCGAGCGACGATCGATTCGAGCCGGGTGGCGAAGATCGCGCCGAGCGTCGCGACGCCGAGCGATCCTCCGATGAGGCGAAAGAGGGTCGCGCCGGAGGTCGCTACGCCGAGATCTTCGTACTCGACCGCGTTCTGGACCGCCAGGACGAGCACCTGCATCACCATGCCGAGGCCCATCCCGACCACGAGCATGGAAATCGACGTCTGGAGCCGAGTGGTCGAGGCGTCCATCCGGGAGACCAGAAAGAGGCCGACCGAGAGCACGGCCGTGCCGGCTATGGGAAACGCCTTGTAGCGGCCGATGCGGCTGATGATCTGGCCGGAGGCGATCGACGTGACGAGCATCCCCGCCATCATGGGGACCAGCTCCAGCCCGGAGACGGTCGGACTCGACCCCCGGACGAGCTGGAGGTAGAGCGGCAGGTAGGTCACCGCTCCGAACAACGCGAAACCCACGATGAGGCCGATCCCGCTCGTCACCGTGAAGACCGGGTTTCGAAACAGCCCGAGCGGCATCACGGGCTCCGAGCTCCGCCGCTCGACGAGGACAAAGAGCCCGAACGCCAGGAGCGCCGCGGCTGCCAGCGCGACGACGAGCGGCGACGTCCACGGCGCGACGCTCCCCCCGAGGTCGGCGAACAGGACGACGGCCGTGAGCGCTGCCGCGAGAAGACCCGCTCCCAGGTAGTCGATCCGCCGGCGCACGCGATCGGCCGTCGCCGGCAGCGTCACGGCGAGAATCGCGAGCGCGAGGACGCCCAGCGGCAGGTTGATGTAGAAGATCCACCGCCACGAAAGGTGGCTCGTGAAGAAGCCGCCGAGGAGCGGCCCCGCGATGGATGAGACGCCGAAGACCGCGCCGAAAATCCCCTGGTATCGGCCGCGATCGCGCGCCGGCACGATGTCGCCGAGCGACGCCTGCGTGCTCACGATGATTCCACCGCCTCCCAGCCCCTGTACGAACCGGAAGAGGATCAGCTGCGGAAGCGATCTCGCCAGCCCGCAGAGGGCCGACCCCGCGAGAAACACGAGCGTCGCGATCTGGAGGATTCGCTTGCGCCCGTAGAGGTCGCCGAGCTTCCCGTAGAGCGGCGTCACGATCGTCTGCGCGACGAGGTACGCCGTCACGACCCAGGAGAGGTGCGAGAGTCCGCCGAGCTCGCCGACGATCGTCGGGAGCGCGGTCGCGACGATTGCCGAGTCGAGCGCCGCCAGGAACAGGACCAGCATGAGGCTGCCGAGGACGGCAGCCCGACGCTCCGGCGGGACCGGGGGCGGCACGGCCTCGAGAGCCGGCGCGACCGACACGATCTCCGGCGGGCTCACGCGCTCACCGAATGACTAGAGGTTCAAGACCGGAGACTTCGCGGCCTTGTCGATCTCGACGTAACAGGCGGTGGCGCGCGCGCCCTTCACGTTGCTGCCCGAGGGCATCTTCGAGATGAGGAGCTGCGAGCTCTGCACGACCGGATCGATGTAGCGGTCGACGTGGAACGTCCACGAACCGATCGTGTTTCCGCCCGCATCCAGCTCTTCGATGACGACGCGCTCGATCCACACGGGCTCGGCGCCGGTGACGTAGGTCCCATTGACGAGGATCTCGCCCTGGGGTCCCTTGCTGCACGACGTCTGATACTTGACCATTCCCGTCTCCTTTCTGACCGGTGGAACTCCCCCGATGGTCCGCTGTGCCCGGCATTTCCTGGCCGCGGCGGTTATCCGAGGGTAAACCTTCGGAGGGCGCTGCCGCCCGCTTTTCGCCTACCGCGTGACCGTCGCCTCGATCAGCCCGTACGGCGCCTCGGTGGCGACGAAGATTTCGTTCTCGTTGGTGAGACCGAACGGGGCGAGGTCCACGAGGAGATGGTGTCGGTTCGGCATCGTCAGCCGGATCTCCGCGAGGCCGCGGTGGGCGCCGATCGCGGCCTCGCCCATCGCGTAGATCGTGTGCTGGACCGAGGCGCTGTCATGCGCGGAAAACGTGTCGAGGAGCGTGCGCCGCACGGCTTCCCAGCGCCCGGCGAAGGGGCCGGCCGCAGCCTCGTGCGTCCACTCGGCCGTGAGCGACGTGGCGAGCAGCCGGTCGTTGGTTTCCGGAAGCGTCGTGAACCGGTCGCGCGCGAACCCGGAGAACGCGGACCGCGCAGTCTTCAGGATGAGGAGGTCTTTCAGCCCGGAGTGAAGGGCCACGGAATCGCGGGAACGTCGGACGCGCGCGGTCCGACGTTCGTTGCTCGACCCTTCGAACGACGAGGCGCTCAACCGGTTCCAGAGCCGCTCTTCGATCGACACCTCGGACAAGGAAACGTGCGAGTTCTCCCGGAGAAAGTGATCCGAGAGCTCGAGCGCGAAATCCTCGATCTCACGCCCGGTGAACTCCTTCGCGAGCGCATAGGTCGTGTTCTTCATGGTGTCGGTCGCAACGACGAGCGAGTTGTCTCCGGCGACGTGCGCCGCCTCGAAGTCGCCCTCGAGCCGCACCGCGATCGTCAGATCGGAAACGGCGTGATCCGTGCCCCCCCGGTCCACGCGGACGAGCCGGATCCCCGACTTCCCGTAGCTGTTCCGGCCGAGCATCCGTTCGACCGTCAGGATCCGCGGTACGTCGAATAGCCGTACGGCGACAGGAGGAGCGGCACGTGGTGATCGCGGGATGGATCGCGGACGTTGAAGACGATCTGCACCAGCGGGAAGAAGCCCTCGGTGCGGTACGACGCCCAGTACGAGGCGGTGTTGAACGTCAGCCGGTACGTCCCCTCCGTCACCTCGCCGGCGTAGAGCTCGCGGGCGCGGCCGTCGTCGTCGGTCCGGCCGCCTCCCAGCCACTTCCATCCCTCTTCCTGCTGGATCTCGAGCGTGACCGCGACGCCGGCGGCCGGGCGGCCCCGCGACGTATCGAGGACGTGGGTCGTGATCGCGCTCATGCTTCGCTCCCGAGGAGCTTCTCCAGCCGGAGTCGGGTGATCTTACGCTGCTCCTCGGCCGCGATCGCGAGCTCCGTCTCCGGGTCGTTCCCGAGTCTCTTCCGGCCGATCGCCAGCATCTCGGCCGCCGTCCTGCCGGTCGCGCAGACGAGGAAGACGTGTCCGAACCGGTCGGCGTATCGTCGATTGAGGTCCGCGAGCTCCGCGAGCGTGTCGGAATCCGCGCCGCGGGCCCCGGCCTGCTCCTCGCTCGAAAATGGGGACAGATTTATTTTTGAGCCGATCGCGGGGTGCGCGGAGAACGCTTCGAGCCAGTCGTCCGGCGACAGCTCCCGCCAGGTCGCGTCCGCGGTCTCCGCGAGGGAGCTTGCGTCCGGGAACGGTCGGGCCCCTGCCATGCGCCGCGCCCACTCCGACGAACCGCAGCAGGACAGGAATTGCGTCTCCGCCTCCGCCGCGGGCAGCGCGTTCAGCCTTTCGAGTGAGGTCAGGGCGCGGCCCCGACCGTTCCAAAGAGGCGGAGCCGCGCCACCCCGCCGTCCGGATAGATGTTCAGGCGCGCGTGCGTGGCGGGTGGCGACGACCGCAGATTCTCGAAAGTGTGGACGGCGTCGGGGCGCAGTGGGGTCGAGGGCAGAACCTCCTCCCACCGGCTCTCCGGAGACAGGGGATCACCGGTCTCCAGCACCTCGAGCGAGCAGCTTCCCGGCGCGTTTCCCCTGAAATAGCGCGTGTCCACTTCGACGCGGCGGACGATCCCGGGAAAACCGAGCCGCAGGATCGCCCAGTCGTGACCGGGCCCGCGTCGCCGCTTCGTTTCCCAGCCGTCGTGCATCCCGAGAGGCGGGCCGGGAAGAATGAGGTTGTGCCGCTCGCCGAAGAACATGTCGCTCGCGGCGAGAACGAGCCCGCCGTTCTCCAGGGCCGCGAGGTCGACCTCCTCGCCGGCCATCGGGGGCTGCGGGGAAACGAGACCGTACACGCGGAGCCGCGCGACGCCGCCGTCCGGATAGATGTGGAGCTTGACGTGAGTGACGCGGCGTGAACTTTCGATCGCGAAAAGGTTCTGGGAGTCCCCGCGAAGCTCCGACTTGCCCAGGATCTCGACCCACGGTCCGTCCGGGCCTTCCCCAACCTCGAGCGAGCAGGCCTCCGGGAAGTTGCCGCGGAAGAATGTGGTGTCGACGCAGACCCCGCGGATGACGCCGGGGAGCCCGAGCTTCACGACGCACCAGTCGTGGCCGGGCTCACGGCGGCGCCGCGTTTCCCAGCCGTCCATCCACTTTCCCCGGTCGGTGTACTCGTGCTCGCGCCAGACCGGCTTCGCCGCCTTGACCAGGTTCTCCCGGGAAGCGAAGAACTCGTCGTTCGCCGAGACGGCCGCGCCGCCCAGGCGTTCGGAAGCGAGGTCGACGAGGTCGGTGAATTCGGTCAAGCGAGCAACTCTCCGCGCGGCGGTCCCACGAATTCTCCGCGCTCGAAGATCTTCTCACCCGCGAGCCACGTCGACTGAACGACGCCCTCAAGCAAGCGCCCGAGGTAGGGCGAGAGCGCATGACGGTGGTGGAGAATCTCGGGCCGCACCTCGAACGTCTCGTCCGGGTTCCAGACGACGAAGTCGGCGTCGGCGCCGGGAGCGATGACTCCCTTCCTTCCCTCCTGGCCCGCGAGGCGCGCGGGCGCCGCGGCGAGCCACTCCGACAGGCGCCCGAAGGAGTGCCCCCGCCGCCGGGCCGCGGTCCACACGGCCGGCAGCCGGAGCTGCAGCGACGAGATCCCGCCCCACGCCGACAGAAAGTCGCCGGTATCCCGACCCTTCAATTCCGGCGGCGACGGGGAGTGGTCCGACACCACCATTTCGACGTCGCCGCCCTCGAGCGCCGACCACAGTCGCTCCCGGTTCTCCCGATCCCGGATGGGAGGAGCGCACTTGAACTCGGTGGCGCCGTCGGGGACCTCCTCCGCCGCGAAGCAGAGGTAGTGCGGGCAGGTCTCGGCGGAGAGCGGCAGGCCTTCGGCGCGGGCGCGCCGGATCTCCTCCACCGCTCCGGCCGACGAGAGGTGCACGACGTGGACGCGCGCGCCGGTCTCGCGGCAGAGTCGGACGAGGAGCGCGATCGCGTCGTCCTCGGCGCGCGCCGGGCGCGTGGCGAGATACGTCGCGTAGGCACGCGGATCTCCCGGCCCGGCCGGACGGATATGCCGCGGATCCTCCGCGTGCACGAGAAGCACCGCGCCGATGCGGGCGATCACCCGCAGGGCCTCCGCGAGATCGCGGCCGCCGACCTGCTCGAACTCCGCCACACCCGACGGGACGAGGAAGCACTTGAAGCCGGGCGCGCCCAGCTCCTTCATCGCCGCGAGCTCGCCCGCGTTGCCGGCAACGGCGCCGCCCCAGAACCCGACGTCGACGAAGCTGCGTCCCCGGGCGGCGGCCATCTTGGCCTTCATCGCCTCCGCGGAAGTCGTCGGCGGGATGCTGTTCAAAGGCATGTCGAAGATGGTGGTGACGCCGCCGGCCGCCGCGGCCCGGGTTGCCGATTCGAATCCCTCCCACTCGGTGCGCCCGGGCTCGTTCACGTGGACGTGCGTGTCGACGAGACCCGGCAGAAGGACGGAATCCCCCAGCTCGACGACCCCTCCCCGGCCGGCCGTCGCAATCCCGTCCGAGACGGACGCGATGACACCGCCGCGGACCACGACGGTAGCGGGGCCCGTCCCGCCGGGAGTCACGACCCGGCGGCCCGTGAGGACGACGTCCGCCCCGCTCAAATCAGTGATTCAATTGGCGGCCCTTGAAAGCGCCGGCGGTCATCGCGGGAATCCTCCTGATCGCAATCGTCCTCTGGGACGCGTTCGAGACCATCATCCTCTCGCGGCGCGTCTCGCGGAAGTTCCGGCTCGCCCGCATCTTTTATCGCATCACGTGGACTCCCTGGCGCGCGATCGCACTGCGGATGCGCCCCGGCAATCCGCGCGAGAACTACCTCGGAATCTACGGTCCGCTCTCGCTGATCTTCCTCCTCGCCACGTGGGCCTTCGGGCTGATCTGCGGTTTCGCGCTCCGGAGCTGGGGCCTGAATTCCGCGATCGCCGCCCCGCCCGGCCTGGACGGCTTTTTCGCGCACTTCTACATGAGCGGGACGACGTTCTTCACGTTGGGGTTCGGCGACGTCACGCCACTCACCCGGTCCGGGAGGTTCTTCGCGGTCGTCGAGTCCGGGACGGGCCTCGCGTTCCTCGCGATGGTCATCAGCTATCTCCCGATCCTCTCGCAGGCGTTTTCGCGCCGCGAGTCGAACATCGCGCTGCTCGACGCCCGCGCCGGCTCGCCTCCCACGGCGTCCGAGCTCCTCCGGCGCCACGCCGGAGACGACGAGTCGCTCGCGGACCTCCTGGACGAGTGGGAACGCTGGTCGGCCGAGGTCCTGGAGAGCCACATTTCGTTTCCGGTGCTCGCCTACTACCGCTCCCAGCACGACAACCAGTCGTGGGTGTCCGCGCTGACCACGATCCTCGACACGTGCTCCCTCGTCATCGTCGGAATGGAGGGCTCGCGCGTCGCGGGGGCGGCCAAGGTGACGTTCGCGATGGCGCGCCACGCGGTCGTCGACCTCGCGCAGATTTTTTCGCCTCGCCGGATGGACATCGGCGGGAGCCGGCTGCACGCGATGGAGCTCGCCCGCCTGAAGGGGCGGCTCGCGGAGTCGAACCTGGACCTCCTCCCCACGCGGCAGTCGGAGGAGCGGCTGGCCGAGATGCGCTCCATGTACGAGCGGCACGCCGAAGCGCTCTCGCGGTACCTCGTGATGCCGTTGCCGGCGTGGACGCCGCCCGCGGGCGCGCCCGACAACTGGCAGTCGATGGCGTGACCGAGGACCGCCAGCTCGAGCTCTCGACCGGAGCGCTGCGCGCGCTCGTCGAGGCGGCGGTCGAGCGCGTGGCCGCTTACGTCGAGTCGCTGCCCGGCCAGCCCTCCGCGGACACGGAGGGGGGCGTCGAGCTCGCGCGCTCCCTGGTCGAGCCCCTGCCCGAGAGCGGCCGGCCGGTCGACGAGCTCCTCGATCTCCTTTTCCGGCGCGTCGTGACGAAGGGTTTCGGCACCGCGGGCCCCGGGTATCTCGCCTACATCCCGGGGGGCGGGATCCTCCACGCCGCGGTCGCGGACTTCATCGCCGACGCGGTCAACCGTTACGTCGGCGTCTTTGCGGCCGCTCCGGGGCTCGCGCAGATCGAGGCGAACGTCATTCGCTGGTTCTGCGACATCGTGGGATATCCCGCGACCGCCGGCGGAATCCTGACGAGCGGCGGCTCGCTCGCGAACTTCTCGGCGCTGGTCACGGCGCGCCGGGAGCTCCTGCCCGACGACTTTCTCTCGGGGACGCTCTACGCGTCGGACCAGGTCCACCACTCGATCGCGAAGGCCGCGATCCTCGCCGGGTTCCCGGAGGAGAACGTAAGGCTCACCCCGTCCGACGGGACGTTCCGCATCCGGATGGACGCGCTCGCGGGACAGGTCGCCGCGGACCGCGCCGCAGGGAAGACGCCGTTCCTCGTCGTCGGAAGCGCGGGCACCACGAACACCGGCGCGGTCGACGACCTCGACGCGCTCGCGGACTTCTGCGCGCGCGAGCGTCTCTGGCTGCACGTCGACGGCGCGTACGGCGGCTTCTTCCTGCTCGCGGAGGAAGGGCGGCGCAAGCTCGCCGCCATCTCGCGCGCCGACTCGGTCGTGCTCGACCCGCACAAGGGCCTCTTCCTGCCGTACGGAACGGGCTCGCTGCTGGTCCGGAACCGCGAGACGCTGCGCCGCGCGCACGCTTTGTCCGCGGACTACATGCCGCCGATGCAGGACGACCCGGACCTCGTGGACTTCAACCTGATGTCCCCGGAGTTGTCGCGCGACTGGAGGGGCCTGCGCGTGTGGCTTCCCATCGCGATGCACGGGATCGGACCCTTCCGGCGGAACCTCGAGGAGAAGCTGGAGCTGGCGCGGTGGGCGACCGAGGAACTCCGCAAGATCCCGGGAATCGAGATTCTCGCGGAGCCGCAGCTTTCGATCGTCGCGTTCCGCCTCGCGCGGCCGGGCCTCGACGGCGACGCGGCGAATTCCTTGAACCGCGCCTTCCTCGAGGCGATCAACCGCCGCAAGCGCGTCTACCTGACCGGCACGATGCTCGGCGCGAAGTTCGCCCTCCGCATCTGCGTCCTCTCGTTCCGGACGCACAGGGACCGGATGCGCGCGGGCCTGGAGGACATCCGCGCCGCCGCGGAAGAGGTCGCCAACGAACACGCGATCCGGCTGAAATAATCCCGCCCCCGGCGCTCTCTCGCTGGCCTGCTCCTTGCGATCGTGGTCCGCCGCAATGGTCGTCCACTTTTCTATCCAAGGAGATTTTCGATGAGGAAACGCGGTTCTATTCTTGGTCTCGGTCTGATTCTTCTCCTGGGTCTCGCCGCCGGCGCCACGGCGCAGACGACTTTCACCACGACCCTTCGCGGCGCAGAGGAAGTGCCCGGTCCCGGCGACCCCGACGCCAGCGGTTTCGCCACCATCACCATCCAGGGCACGACGATCACGTACTCGATCCTGGTCAACGGGATCACGACGCCGACCATGGCCCACATCCACAGCGGGGCGTTCGGGGTTGCGGGTCCGATCGTCGTCAACCTGAATCCCACGTTCGGCGCGGGATGCACGAGCGGGACGGTCACGAACGTCGACCCGAATCTCATCAGCCAGATTCTCGCCAACCCGTCGGCGTTCTACGTCAACGTCCACTCGACGGAATTTCCGAACGGGGCGGTCCGCGGCCAGCTCGGCAACGCTTCCCCGCTCGCGGGAGATCGGACGTTCTTCATTCCGGTCGCCGGCAAGCTGACCGGCGCCCGCAACGAGGAGTTCATCACGGACGTGCGGATCGTCAATCGGTCCACGGTCCCCGCGACGGTCACGATCGATTTCTTCGCCTCCTCCGCCACCGCGCTCGCCGGACCGACGGCCACACAGACCGTCCAGGTCGGCGCGCAGTCGCAGCTCGTCCTGAACGACATCCTGGAGACGACCTTCCACACGACCGGAAGCGGCGCGCTGCGGATCTCCTCGGACCAGGACATCCAGGTCTTCTCCCGGATCCTGAACGACAAGCGGCAGGGGAACGGCGGCACGACCGGCCTCTTCGTTCCGGCGTCGACGCTCGAGGAGACCTGCACGCACGGCCTCCTTCCGTTCCTTTCGAGCGCGTCCCCCTCGGACACCGCGAACGGGGCGGGCTTCCGCACCAACATCGGCTGGTTCAACCCGAACGCGTTCCCGGTGACCGTCACGTTCTCGGCCCGGCACAACGACGGCAGCATCTTCGCGACGAAGACGGTGACGATCCCGGCGTACAGCCGCCTGCAGCTCGGCGTGTGGGAGTTGTTCGACTCCGTCCCGACCGGCGAACGGCGGATGGACGATTACTACGTCACCTATCAGACGACCGGCGGGACCGCCGTGATCTACGCGGCCGTCGTGGACAATCACACCGGCGACGGGTACTACACGACCGGTTCCTGCACGACCTTCTAACTCACTCGACCGTTGCACTCCGAGCCCGGCGGCCCCTGCCGCCGGGCTTTTTCGTCGTTTCCGTCCGGAAAAACCTTCCCCTTCCCGAGCCGTATCGATAAGGTCCCCTTTCTCGAGGAGGAGTGATGAAAACCCGGATCCGACCCATTCTCCTTTTACCCGGCCTGGTCCTCGGGGTCGCGCTCGTCGCGCCCCGCGAGGTCTCCGCTCAATCGAAGGCGGCCGCCGGCGGCTCGGCCTTTCAGGTGCCGGTCGACTACTACAAGTTGAAGAACGGCCTGAAGGTCGTGCTCTCCCGCGATACGACGGCGCCGACCGCGGTCGTCGCGGTCTACTACAACATCGGGTTTCGAATCGAGCCGCGCGACCGCACGGGCTTCGCCCACCTCTTCGAGCACATGATGTTCCAGGGATCGACGAACCTCGGCAAGATGGAGTTCGCCAAGCTCGTCCAGTCGAACGGCGGCGTGTTCAACGGATCGACGCGTTTCGACTTCACCAACTACTTCGAGATCATTCCCGCCCACACGCTCGAGACGAACCTCTGGGCCGAGGCCGACCGGATGCGCGGCCTCGCGATCACGCAGGACAACCTCACGAACCAGCAGGGCGTCGTGAAGAGCGAGGTTCGCGTGAACGTCCTCAACCGCCCTTACGGCGGCTTCCCGTGGCTCGACCTGCCGCAGTACGCCAACACGAACTGGTACAACGCCCACAATTTCTACGGCGACCTGAAGGACCTCGATGCCGCGACGCTCGAAGACGTCAAGAAGTTCTTCACGACGTACTACTCACCGAACAACGCCGTGCTCGTCGTCGTCGGGGACTTCGACGCCGCCCAGACGAAGGACTGGATCGAGAAGTACTTCGCGGGCCTTCCCGCGGCGCCGCAGCCGAAGGCTCCGGACGTCGCCGAGCCGCGCCAGACGAAAGAAAAGCGCGCGTCGAAGCCCGATCCGCTGGCGACGCGGCCCGCGCTCGCGATCGGTTACCAGATGCCGAAGCGCAATACCCCCGAGTACTACGCGATGGGCCTTCTCGACCAGATCCTGCTCCAGGGCAAGGACAGCCGTTTGTACGAAGCGCTCGTCCAGAAGAACGGTCTCACCGGAGACGTCAACGGCGGGATCAACCTGCTCGGCAACATGCACAACATCAACGGCCCCACGCTGTGGATCGCTTCTCTGTACCACGATCCGGACAAGACGCCGGACGCGATTCTGAAGGTCTTCGACGCCGAGATCGAGCGGCTGCGGACGACTCCCGTCGACGCGGCGACGCTCGACCTCGCGATCGTCAAGACCCGCTCCGCGCTCTACGACGACATCGAGGCATTATTCGGGTTCGGCCGTGCGGATCTGCTCGCGAGCTTCGCGCTGTTCGACGACGACCCCGGCAAGATCAACCGCCTGGAGCAGGAGTTCCGCCGCGTGACGCCGCAGCTCCTTCTCTCGACTGCGAAGGAATACCTCCGACCCACGAACCGCACGATCCTGACGATCGAGCCGAAAGCCGAGGCGAAGCCTGCGGCCCCGGCCCCGGAGAAAAAGTCATGATGATGAAGAGAGCTCTCGTCGCGACGGCCCTGATCCTTCTCCCGGCGGCCGGCGCATTCGCCCAGAAGCAGGCGCCGCCCGCGCCGGGTGCGCCGAAGAGCTTCGAGGCGCCGACCCCGACGAAGTTCCGGCTCGACAACGGCCTCGAGGTATCGCTCGTCCCGTATGGAACCGTTCCGAAGGTTCGCGTGGAGCTCGCGGTGCTCGCCGGCAACGCTTACGAGAGCGCGAAGCTCACGTCGCTCGCCGACCTGACCGGCGACCTGATGCGCGAAGGGACGAAAACGAAGTCGGCCACCGATATTTCGCAGGCGGCGGCGCGGATGGGCGGCTCGCTCGACGTCGGCGTCAACGCGAACACCGCCGAGATCTCGGGTGACGTGCTCTCGGAGTCCGGCCCCGAGATGGTCCGGCTCGTCGCCGACGTCGCCATGAATCCGAAGTTCCCGGAGTCGGAGCTCCCGCGGCTGAAAGCCGATGCGCTGCGCAACCTCTCGATCGCGAAGAGCCAGCCCCAGCAGATGGCGGTGGAGAAGTTCCGGGGCGTCCTCTATCCCGGGCACGCGTATGGGCGGGTCTTCCCGACCCCGGAAATGGTTCAGGGGTTCACGC
>Ga0207689_10001096_pt1 | contig 26100 bp, 22 predicted proteins | sample KBSMisM52_FD_184312 | JGI IMG/M metagenome (GOLD analysis project Ga0207689, IMG submission 184312) | Miscanthus rhizosphere microbial communities from Kellogg Biological Station, Michigan, USA - KBS Miscanthus M5-2 (SPAdes) (version 2) | ecosystem: Host-associated > Plants > Roots >...
CCAGTTCGCCTGTTTCCGAACAAACCTCAAACGGACCGAATCGGTACCCACGTAAACTTCGCGGTTGGAGGGGCATGAACTGCCAACACTCTAGAATGCTCTAGCTTATAACCCGTCAGATTTGAATTAATCCCGCCACATACAACTAAAACCATTCTACTCAATCGATTAGCTGTTAAGGCAAAGTAAAGCTCGAATTATGCAACAGTCTATTGTCGCTGACGCTCGGTAGAAGCAAAATGCGCAAGCAAGGCAGGAGTTTCCACCATGTTCTATAGCAACTTTTCCACGCACCTTTCCCGGTGGTACGAGGCCTCAATGCCACGGTGGCGCGCCGTGCTTCGTGAGTCAGTTCGGCGCGCTTGGGCCTTGCGGTCTGCACCACTCTACCTCGGTCTCATTGTCATGGCAGGCTATGCGTTCTGGGAAGCGCGAACACCCGTCACCATGATCACAGCGTTCCAGCTTTCCAAGGGCGACCTGCCTTTCAATGGTGAGATCGTCGCGGATGCCGTGCAGGACGGCTTGAAATCTATCCGCAACGAAATCGAAGAAGAGAGGCAGGACACGGGCTTAAGGTCGTCGGATACGGGCCTGCCAGACTTGCGGAACATACTCATTCCAAAGTTTTGGCGCGTACAAGCTCCTCCTCGCTTCGCGGTAGAGGTCAAGGGCGTGTCCTACGAACGGATACTCTCATTCCTTCGCGCGTTGATGGGTACTGAAACGCTAGTCTCCGGAGACGTTATTGTGGAAGGTGACCAATTTACTCTGCGGGCGCGGGCCTCGGATGCTGGGCCATGGGAGTCGGCCCTCAGACCAATCAGTGCCGAGGGTTTGAAACAGGCCAGTAGAGATTTGGCGGAGCAAATCGTTGCCGCTGAGGATCCCACGTTGGCAGGGGTTGCCCTGCTTAAGGACGGACAAATTGACCGAGGACTGGCGGAACTGAATCGGGCGCACAGTTTGAACCCGGCCGATGCACGTTTGAAGTTGAATTTGTGCATGGGTTTTGCGGCCAATCGTCGCTATCGAGAAACAATCGAGTGCTACAAGGACGTACTCGCGAGTAATCCGAGATCTCCCCAGCAAGTGCTGGAACGCTTGGCCCAGGCATATTACCTTAACGGCGATCGGAAGGAAGCTATTGATCTTTATCAGGAGTTGGCGCACAAACAGGGTTACCGACAGGCGCTGCTCGGGCTCGGCGAGGCCCGGGACGATACCGGGGACCCTTCAGGCGCGTTGACTGTGTATGACGAATTTCTTGCAACAGAACGCCAAGACCGGAACCGGGCAATTGCTCACGTGAAAAGGAGTCTCGCACTTTCTCACATGCATAGGCACGATGAAGCTTTGAACGAATATAAAGAGGCGCTCAAGTATGCCCCCCGCGATGTACTGATTCTCGTCCACCAGGGGCTCGAACTGGCCGAATCGATGGACTTGGACGCAGGTATCGCCCAAATCCGGAGCGCCGTGGATGAAAACAAAAACTCAGATTCCCTCCCATTTGCCCTTCTGCAGCTCGGAGTGTTGCTTGAGAGAAAGGGCGACTGGCGAGGTGCAATTGACGAGTATCAGATGGCGGCGCAACTGCGGCCGACTTACGTTGAGGCCCATCTCAAGTTGGCGCACGCACTGGCTCACGAAGGCGACAGAGCACGGGCATTCGATGAATACAACAGAGTCGCAAAGCTCAGTGCGTCTGCTCTGGAACGGGGCTATTCGCAGATGTTTGCCAATCACTGGCTGGCAAATGACATGCGGAATCTGGGCAATTACGCTGACGCCGCCTCAGCCTACCAGGCGGCCATCTACGTCAAGGCAAACGACAGTGCGGCTCACTGTCAGCTGGCCTTGATACTTGCGAGGCAGGGGCATCTCTCTCGGGCTGTCCGCGAGTATGGTGCCGCCTTAGTGCCGACGAAGCTACAAGAATTCAACGACAGCGAATGCCTGGTCATTGTTGATCATGTCCTTGATCAGGCTGTCGCGAGCCGCAGACCAGGACAAGCAACCGAAGCCATCGCCGAACTTCGCAAAATCAAGCAGGGAATCCAGTCGAACACACTGTCCGCCACAGCGCAGAGTCCGCTGCCACCCTCAACCGAAAAGGAGGAGCTCGTCAAGCAGGCCGTTTTGCGAACAGGTCAGTGAACAGTGACAGCAACTTGGCTGCTGTCCAACCCTGATGCTTAGCTGGTTGTATTTCTACGGGCAATGAGGAGAATGGCGCAGGTCAAGATAGCAGTGCCGCTGCCAGCATAAGCCCAGGTGGCGGCGCTTGCGCCAGACCGAGATGGCAGAGGCGGTAGAACGCGACAACATTTGTGCCAATGTGCAGGAGGACATCAAAGACCGAAATTGCGTGGCAGCAGCCGAAACGGAGGTTGCAAAAGACATTTTGGGCGGAATAGGAACATCTTTAGAAATGGGATGCAGGTCTTCCTTACGGAAGACAAAGTCTTGCCCTATTGTGATTAGAGTTTTGCTTTTGCGAGACAAACGCACTCAGAAGCGAGGGTCCAAAATAGATAACCCGGACGCCTTCTTCCGTTTTCGGTGATACCAACTCACCCTCGCAAGGGGCCTGTCGGATCTCCAATGTTTGCGCTTCAAGATCGATGTGCTTCCATTGAAGTCCGAGCAGTTCTCCGAGACGTGCGCCTGTGAGCATCGCGCATTGAAACAGCTTCGACGTTGTTGGGAATCCAACAATCATTCGTAACTGGTCAGGACTCTACACAGGTTTTTCCGGCCGAGTGAACCGCAGCTTGTTTCGAACGGGCTGCGATCCGCCGGCCATGCATTTATGCAGTTGTTCTCCCCGTTACAAAATGAACGATTAAGGAGATCACTGCCAAGACAAGTAATAAGTGAATCAAGCCACCAGCGACGTGAAACACCGCAAAGCCGCCAAGCCACGCTATCAACAAAATCACAAACAAAATGGTCCAGATACTCATGATTCCTCCTCAAAGGAACGGATCCTATGGTTATTGATACCGGCGACAACCGTGTTGTCGCCGGCACCATTAGTTACGCGACTCGTGTTTCAGCAGGCCTATTCTTGTCGCCTGCCGCTTCACCCGTGGAAGAAATGTCCTGGGCACCAGTGCGCTCAAGAATCTCTTTTGCCCGCTTGATCTCGTCGGACGTGTCGGAGTGGACGGAAAGCAGAATTCCACCATCCTTTACCCGGCCTTCATATCTTTTCGCCTCGTACTCGGGTATGCCCATTCCGATCAGTGCGCCAGTGAGACCTCCCACCGCGCCTCCGACTCCGGCGCCCGCGAGCGCGGCCATGATAGGCCCTGCAGCGATAAAGGGTCCAAGTCCCGGAATGGCCAGGGCGCCTATACCGACCAGCCATCCCAACCCCCCTCCAAGCAATGCGCCGGTTCCCGCGCCAGTGGTAGCACCCTCTGGCGCTTTCGTGCTCTTCTCGTGTGCGAAGTCTCGGGTGCCTTCTTTTTGGGGAAACAGAACCGAAATATCGTTATTAGAAAAGCCGGCCGCTTTCAGTGCGTCTACACCACTCTCGACGCTCGACTGATGCGGATAGATACCAAATACCGCTGTTTTCTTATTTGCCATGAAAACTCCTTTTAGAATTAGTTCGTTGGTTTAACTTCAAGTTCGCTTGTCACCTTGTCTTGCCCCACGACGGCCGCCGCTTTCGTTTCGATTGCTTTCTTTTCATCATCCGAGGTCACCGGGCCCTTGAGAGTTACCAGGCCGTTTTGGGCGATGATTTTTACGTTGTGGGCGTAGGTAGACAGGGATTTGTCCTTCATCACCGATTTGCGTATTTGTTGCGCAATATCGCGATCAGACGGATTCTCTTTTTGCTGATCGGCCGTGGGTTCTGTTTTGTCCTTGTCCCGTTGGTTGACCTTCGTATTGTCGGGAGGGGGTTGCGGAGAGTTGTCTTGTGCGCTCGTGAGAGTTGCCATTCCAGCCAGCAAACACGTTAACAAAGACAAGCGGATTGCGGTGTTCATGATTCTTACTCCTTAAGATTGAGATTACGTAGCGGCCCACTGCAACTCGAAGGGATTTCTAGAAAGTGCCGAAGAGGTGCCGGAGGATCAAGGGAAAATATCGTCGTATGGAAAGATCAAGTTGTATATGCCCTAACCTGAGACTACGCTTTGGTTCATTTTTAAATATCAGGGGAAGGTTGTAAGTTGCGGATTTAGTTTCGGTAGCTCGGCCTGCATGTGAGGTTTGTCGCGTCAGGCTGGACGCTCGGCTATGGTTTCTGCCTTCTCTTGCTCTAGTTGCGACGTCTTCCATGAACTGGTTTTCCTGTTTATAAAATTGGGTTGGTCAACGAAGGAAACAACCTGCGCAAGGGAAGTTGCGACCGCATCCGCGCAATTCAGACCCATTTTTTCCTGAGCTTTCTCAGCTCCACCGGCAAAGGCCCACAGTCCCAAAATAAGTTTCACCTTGGGACAGCGTTGACGTAGTTGCTTGCACAATGACCTGGCTTGCCCGGTTGCGAACGGAGGTAATGCCGAGACGCAGATCACTTCCCCGGATATCCGTTCTAACTCCTTCAGCATGGTAGAGACCGGGCCTAGTTCGAGTGCATGCGCCTGGTGTCCTGCAGCGCGAAGCACCTGCGCGAGCATCACCCCGCTAATTTCGTCGGCCTCATCTTTGGATGGCACGCAAGTAATCGTCAGGCCGGAAGGTCTGGAAGCGGTCAGTTCTTCAGAAGCCTCTTTCTCGCCAACATTCTTTGTATCGAGTGAAACTTCGAACACCTCATCCATCAGCTCGCGTGTGCTCTGAAAAATAAAGTTCATTCTCGCGTCATCGAGAGCCTGCACGTGGCGATCTTGTTCCTGCAGGCTAAGGGCAGGAATCAAAACTGAATCATAGAGAGTCGTAAGGTCGTTCTCTTTCAAGTATCGCACCGCGCTCTCTCCAGCCTCTTCGCTGTCAAGCGCCAGCAGCCGCTGGTAGAAATGTTCTGCAGGCGACAAAACCGGTTCGTCGCCTAAGATGATCTCAAGAAAGCTGAGTTGCGGAACGTATTTGCCCGCAAGAATGAGACACATGGTTAAGGGAGTGGAGAGGATCAATCCGATCGGGCCCCACAGTGCGCCCCAGAAAATTGCTGCGACAAGTATGGCCAGGGATGAAACTCCGGTATGCGCACCATACAGCCAAGGCTCAACGAGATTCGCGGTAATAGTCTCGAGGAAAGCGAAGAGCACCAGCGTTAGGCCTGCTTGTTTCCATCCAGGAAAAACGGCCAAAGCCATTGCCATTGGGAACAACGCGGCAACCAGTGTTCCCACGTAGGGGATGTAGCGCATAAGAAAACAGATAACGCCCCACAGCAAGGGATTGCGGATTCCGATGAAATAGAGTCCCAGCCCAAACAACAGACCGTAGCTGGCATTCACTACAAACTGAAATAGCAGATAGCGGCTTAGCCGTTCCGAGGCCTCATCTATAGCTTGCGTCATTACGGTTAACTGACCCGTGCCTGCAAGGCGAAAGACACGATTGCGCAAATCCTCCCTTTTCACGAGCACAAACAGAGTGAAAATCACTACGATTCCTATGGTTTCCAGTACGCCGCTGACCGGTCCGATGACGTCACGGAGATATTCATTGAAGTTTCGAGGGGGTGCGGCCACCTGAACCGGGATCGGTTCTTTTGCCCCTTTGTTGATGGTTTGTTTAGCGCCCGCCGCTTGGGAAGCAGAAGTCAGCTCCTTGCTCAAGTCGTTCACTGTGGCCGTGGCCTGGCTTAAGCCAGTGTTGCCTGGTTTTCGCAGCGCTTGGATTTTGGCGTGAATGTTATCTCGGTAGTCGGAAAGATGAACCATGACCTGAACGACTTGGTTGGACACTCCCCAACCCACGGCCGCGAGCATCGCGAAGGCCAAGACAACTACAGAAAGCACGGAGGGAACACGAGGAAGGCGCCAATGTTCAAAAAACTCAACAATCGGAGTAAGCAGAAAGGCAAGAACCACCGCAAGGGCCAGGGGAATGATCACGCGACGCCCGAAATAGAGCCCGGTTATCACCACGACGATGCCGACGACCGTCGAGAGCTTTGATCCCGTTGTCGCATCTTTTGTGGAAAGCAACGCGGGAGCGCTATACATAGGTCCTCACATCTCACCCGCAGGCTTTGATGCGCTAACTCGGCCCCTTGGCGACTTTGATGGGCTCAGCTGGACCGAATATTCGGTATCGATCCTCATCATGAATCGGCGTGCGCGAACATACTCCGATTGCGCCTTACGCAGCTTTCTTCTGACCCTCCGCCTTTGCCTCGGGATGGCCGCGATGTGCTGCGGCATGTTCGATTTCCGCATTGATGGCTCCGCCCAGCAGGAACGTAAGCCCTGCTACATAAAACCAGACCAACAAGACAATCACCGCTCCCAATGATCCATAAGTTTTGCTGTAGGAGTTGAAAAAGTGCAGGTACGCGCGGAAACCAAATGAAGCCGCGAGCCACAACAAGACACCTACAAGCGAGCCGGGCGTAATCCAATACCAATGTTGCTCCTTGAGGTCTGGCCCGAAATAGTAAATCAACGAAAACGAGACCACCACAAACAGCAGAGCGACCGGCCAGACCAATACCTTGCCCGCAGACACTGCCAGTGCGCCGAAATGCATGGTATTGCCGAGCCATCCCGCCACGAAGTCACCGAGAAGGACCAATGCCAAGGCGGAAAAAATCAGAGTGGAAATAGACGCAGTCATGCCAAGAGCAAGCAGACGCACTTTCCACCACGGACGTCCCTCTTTAACTTGATAGACAGCGTTCAAAGTGGAAATCATCGAAGTCATCCCGCCAGAGGCTGCCCACAGAGTTAGCAGAATGCCAAACGTAACTTTTCCTCCGCTGCTGTTTCTTGTGACTTCTGCGACAGTTTCCTGCAGGACACGAAATCCGTCAGGAGGCAATACTGTGGAGAGATAAAACATCAGACTGTTTTGCAGTTGCGTGCCCCGACTGGCAAATAGTCCAAACAACGCCAACAAAACCAACAAAAGAGGAAAGATAGAAAAGATGAAGTTGTAGGCCAACTCTGAGGCGCTGCCGGTCAAATTTCCTTCGTAAATTACTTTCCAGAGCCGCCCGCTCAGCTCTCGTGTTGTAAGTCCTCCCAACTGCCAGATGGATTCGATTTGTTCCTTTGTGTTAAGTCTCGACTCTGCCATAAAACACCGTTAGAGGGCAGCTCACATCGGGCTTCGGTGATAGATGTTAGCGAGCAATAATCGGTTTTCTGCCCGCAGAGATCCGGAAGCTAGGATTCGCTTCACCTGGGCCATAAGCTCCACGAATTGAAACGCAGCAAAAAGCCTTCGCGGGAACTACTGGTCGGCACGCAGGCATTAGGGTTGGAAACGATTTGAACGCTCATCCAGCCATTGTGACCTAAATTACCAACCCTTCAGGATGCTGCCGTAGAATGGATAATCACTTCACCTACATAGGCAACGCAACCGGCACTATTGGCACGGCGGTGTTCTGATCTGGTAGCGGTGCCGCGATCTTGGCCTACGCTTAGCGTTATTCAGCCCGAAACTTCAGTTCGTACTGCCCATAGGCTGCTCATTCGCAAGCAGCACCCAGTCCTATTTGGCAATGTACCCAGTAATCTTTTCGGCAACTTACCCTAAAGCCCTGATCGATTCCAGGCGAATACGCGGGCTACCCTGAAACAGGTCGTGAGTTTACTCAGAGGCCTTTTGGCCTCGGGCGGAGCGTATATGCCTCCGCGCGTTAGAGCAGAGCAATTGACCCGAAATGAGGCATCCGATGAAATCTTTTCTAGCGTTGGTCTCTCTAGCTGCATCTCTGAGTTTCCCCGTGCTCAATCTATCCGCGCAGCAAACGTCCAGTGAAAGAGAACCCAAGCGACACTCTTATAAATACGAGCCCGTGGCGCACATGACTAAAGCAGTGGACTACAAACAGGGCAGCAGCAGCAAAATTGAACTGCGCGGTACTTCCCTGATGCCAGAAGTCAAGGGCGAAGCTGAGATCAAGACTAAGACTGGAACTGTGGAGATTGAAGCTGAACTCGAACATCTGAACCCAGCAAACAGCATTGCTCTGAGTTATCTCACCTATGTGCTTTGGGCAATCAGTCCTGACGGGCATCCCGCAAACATTGGAGAACTCGTAGTCAAAGATGGTAAGGCTTCGATCCATACAGCGACTCCAATGCAAGCCTTCGCCTTGATTGTCACGGCAGAACCCTACTACGCCGTCAGTCAGCCGGGAGATCAAGTAGTCGCTGAAAATGTAATAGGCAACGACACCAAAGGTTCAATGAGCAGCGTTGACGTAAATTTCGAATTAATTCCTCGCGCGGCTTACGCGGAGCAAGCCGAGCCGCTGCAAAAACCAGTGTATGGAATGGACAAAAATACACCGCTGAGCCTGCTCGAAGCGCGGAATGCAGTGCGGATCGCGAAGAGCGCAAATGCAGATGAATATGCAGAATCCGCTTTTCAGAATGCGCAGCAGTCGCTCAATCAGGCAGAGGACTATTATCAGCGCAAACAGAATACGAAATCGATTGATACGGTCGCACGCGCTGCGGTGCAAAGCGCGGAAACCGCCCGCGTAACCGCATTGAAGGCGGAAGAACAAGCACGTATTGATCGTGAGCGAGACGAGCAGTCCCGACGCACCCAAGAAGCGCGCGCGCAGTCGGAACAAGCACGGGCTGATACTCAACAAGCTCAACAGCAGACGCAGATAGCGCAGCAGCAGGCCCAACTGGAAGCGCAGCAGCGCCAGACAGCAGAAGCGCAACAACAGGCGACTGCCCAACAGGCCGCACAGGCACAAGTAGATGCAGAGCGGGCCCGCCAACAAGCACAATTGGAAGCTCAGCAACGCGCCAATGCAGAACAACAAACTCAGCAGGCACAGGCACAGACCCAGCAGGCCCAACTGCAAGCGCAACAAGCCCAACAACAGGTTGCACAGACGCGTGCCCAGATGCTGGCTCAGTTGAATCAAGTGCTGGAAACTCGGGACACGGCCCGGGGTCTTATTGTCAGCATGCCCGACGTGCTTTTCGATACCGGTAAGGCAGACCTTCGGGCGGGAGCTCGTGAACGGCTGGCCAAGGTCGCAGGAATTTTAATCGCGTATCCGGACCTCCAGGTTGAGATCGATGGTTATACCGATAACACTGGGACCGCGGCTTTTAACCAGCAACTCTCGGAGGAGCGCGCACAAGTTGTTCGCAATTACATTTCGCAACAAGGCGTACCAACAGGTTCGATTTCGGTCCGCGGCTTTGGGGAGGACAACCCGCTAGTGTCGAATGACACACCGTCCGGACGCCAACAGAACCGTCGGGTGGAATTAGTTGTGAGCGGACAGTCGATTGGCACGCAATCTCGACCTTAACTAGCAGAAACTTGCTCGAAGTGCTCCAGAGTCTCCGTCATCGAGAACGGGAAGGCGTCACGAAATCTAAGAAGAGCCCGCCGCCGCACCAGACTCGGCTTAACGCGTTCTATGGAGTCGCGAAGAGATTCAGGGTATCCATGTAGGTCAAATACCAATAGCCAGTAACAAACTTCCTAGTGACCATCGGACAGCATCGTAATTGGGTAACAATCGCAATTCAGACGTATGGATAAAACACGGGCGATTTCAAAAGCGGCCATTTCTTCGGCCACCTAAAATCGAGCTGGTGCTGGTAGATGACTCGAACGCGAATTGGACGCCAAAAGAAAATGGAAAATCAATCGCAGGGATTGGCAAAGGGCTGGGGAGAAGCTTTCCAACTGTTCGCGACAAAGGCATCAGTTCTCGTAGGCACGAAGTGGGCCTTTGTGATTTCAGTAGCGATGATTGTGGCGTGGGCCTTTCTCGGCCCTCGGTTTCATTATTCTGATACGTGGCAGTTGGTCGTCAATACCGCCACCACCATCATTACATTCCTTATGGTCTTCCTTATTCAAAATACGCAGAATCGCGACGCAAGGGCGATTCATCTCAAGTTGGACGAAATTATTCGAGCGATCGAGATGGCGCAGAATGAAATGATTGACATCGAGCATCTTTCAGATGATGAGCTGGAGAAGCTGTCGCAAAAGTTCGAAACAATTCGTCGTGAATGCGAATCCCGGCGTGTTACCAGCAAAAACTGAGAAGATGAGCACCGTTAACCTTAGTCACAGGGCTCTTGAACTGTTTTAACGCTTCCGTCTCGCGCAACTTGAAACCTAAATCGAACATCGTAATCGAGTTCACTGGCGATTCGCAGGAGCCACATTGAAGATCGCATTAGTCGCCCCGCCATTTATCGCAGTACCTCCCCCGGAGTACGGCGGTACAGAATTGTTTGTAGCCCATCTGGGTGAAGGGCTTAAACAAGCTGGAATCGAAGTCGTCACTTATGCCATCGGCGAGTCTACCGTTGATACCGAGAGGCGGTCGGTTTACCAAAACTCCGAGTGGCCCCTCAAATCGCCTGAACAGTCTTGGATTCGGGAAACGAATCATTATTCTTGGGCGGTTCAGGACGCCGCCCGGGACTGCGACATCATTCACGTGCAGTCAGCTCAAGCGCTTACTTTTTCACGGTTCGTGGATCGGCCTTTCGTCCTAACTCTGCATGGGCCTCACGAGCCCTATCTGAGCGAATTGTATGCGTTCTATCCGAACGTAAACTACGTTTGCATCAGTGATGCGCAATGCACAAAGGAGTCGATGACTAGGATGCAGAGGATTCACCACGGTATTGATGTGACGTCTTATCAGTTGGTGCAAAACAAGCAGCGTTATTTGAGTTTCATAGGGCGGATCGCTCCTATCAAGGGGACCCACATCGCTATCGACATAGCCAAACGTTCCGGCATTCCACTGAAAATTGCGGGCGAAGTGCAGCCACAGAATCGCGATTACTTTGAAAAGAAAGTCAAACCTAGCCTTGACGGTTCTTTCGTGGAGTACATCGGTCCTGCGGACTTGAAGGCCAAAAATGAATTGCTGGGGAATTCAATGGCCATGTTGTTTCCCATTCAATGGAACGAACCTTTTGGATTGGTTATGGTGGAAGCGATGGCATGCGGCACTCCAGTGCTTGCGACGCCAGGCGGGTCTGTACCAGAAGTCGTGCGCGATGGAGTTTCGGGCTTTATTTGCCGGACAACATCGCAGATTGTTCACAAACTTCAAAACCTCGCATTCGAACCTGCGGCCGTGCGTCGCTATGTCGAACAGGAATTTTCTGTGCAGAAGATGGTTGCCAAGTACATCGATCTGTATCGGCACCTTTTGGAGGAGGTCCAACACCGAGCTGCGTAGTTTGGCGCGTGGCATGCTTTTTCGTACACAGAATTTTCATCGTGTGGCGCTTGGAAGTGGAATCTGATGCAAATGGCACCCTTATCTGCGCCGTGATTCCTAAATCGGCATCCACTCCGGCCAAGAAATAAATAAATCAGAAAGCGCAGTCTAAAGCGAGCATCTCAACGGCGAACCACTCTCGTCATCGGAGCCGACTAAGAATATGCGAAAACGTCTGATCACACCCACTGCCAAGAATATTCAGACTCATGACGAGGGACGGCTGGACTTAGAGAGTGCAGCGACGGTTGAATTGACGTCGGAAGACAAGGACTTTCCCATTGAGGCGGCCTTTGTCTCCGGAAATGGGCAAGGTTGGCGTGCAGCGACTCCAGGGAGTCAAACCATCCGGCTGATTTTCGATCAGCCGCAGACCCTCAAGTGCATCTCACTCGTTTTTGAGGAGAGCGAATCCCAGCGTACGCAAGAGATTGTGTTGCGCTGGTCGAGGGATGGCGGCAGCTCATTCAGCGAGATTGTGCGCCAGCAATGGAATTTCGGTCCGCCTGAATCGATACGTGAAGCCGAAGAATACAAAGTGGAACTGCCCAACGTTACCGTCCTCGAATTGATCATTAAGCCGAACATCGGCGGCGGAGATGCTCGCGCGTCACTAAAACATTTGCGTCTGTCCTGATGACGTTAATGTGCAATCCTGCCGCAAAAAGGCGGCCATACCGACTGGCAAGATGGGCGACGTTCTCATGAAAATGAACAACATAGGCCATTCGACCAAGGCAAAAAACCACAGCAGAAATGGTGGGTGACACAACATTCGCCGTGGCCTTGTCGTCTAATAATGCGGGACTACGGCGGCGTAGCAGTGACAGTTGCGGAACAAGGACCGTGTTTCATGGGTGGAATTCACGAACGAAGGAAAAAGGAATCGTGTTCCGAGCTATGGGCGCAGCAAGTCGCGAAGCTGTTCACATAGAATTCTTTAGCTGCCAGCGATAGTAATAAGGAGGGAAGCCAGGATGAAACAGCAACCATGTCAGGTCAAGGCCTTTGCAATCCTGCTCGCCCTACTGCTGGTCGCGAATAGTTGGGCGGCGACTCCAACCTCTACTCCCCAATTGCCCGACCCTGGATCGGTTGGGATGACAAAAGAGCAGCAGGAGGAACTTGGGAGACAGGCGATGGCTGAAGTCTACAAACAAATGCCAGTATTGTCCGATTCCAGCCCCCAGACTCAGTACATCCGACAAGTAGGGAAGAGGCTTACCGATGTAATCCCTCAGGAAAACTCTTGGCCTTTCGAGTTTCACGTGATTCCACAAAAGGACATTAACGCATTTGCTCTGCCGGGTGGGCCGATGTTCGTGAACGTTGGATCAATTGTGGCGGCCGAGAATGAAGCCGAGTTGGCTGGCGTGATGGCTCACGAGATGGCGCACGTCTACATGCAGCATTCCGCCAAACAAGCCTCAAAAGCGCAATGGACAAGTCTTTTGGGAGCGCTTGGAGGCCTTTTTGGTAACAGCACAGTTGGCAGCCTTGCGCGATTGGGCATACAGTTCGGCGCGGGCACGCTGATGATGAAGTACTCACGATCCGACGAAGCTCAAGCCGATGCTGTTGGCGCGGTCATCATGTATAAGGCGGGTTACGATCCTCGGGCTCTGGCTAATTTCTTTGAAAAGCTTGAAAAAGAAGGTGGAGGTGGTGGTCCACAGTTTTTAAGCGACCACCCAAATCCGGGGAATCGGCAATCGGCAATTAACCAGCAGGTAAGCGCTTGGCCATCGAAGAACTACGCTAAGGACAACCAGGGATTTGTGCGAGCGAAAGAGCAAGCGAGCGCGGTCAAAACTTATTCGGGTCAGGAAATCGCTGATGGTGCGAAACAAGGAAGGTGGGCAAAGCAAAATAAGCAAAACGGTGTGATCCCAGCGAATTTACCGGCCACTCCACAGCAAACTGCTGCGGAGACTCCGAGTAGCATCAGCTTCCCACAAATTGAACCAAGTCGCGAGGCGAAGCAATTACAGCATAGTGCGTTCACTATCTTATATCCGGCAAATTGGAGAGTTTTTGGGGATCAACAATCGAGCGTAACCATCGCGCCTGAAGCTGGAGTTGGCGAGAGGGCAATTGCATACGGCGTGGTAGTCGGCGGAGCCCAGGATCGAACTGCCGGCGAACTGGACCAAGCCACCGCCGATTTGGTCCAGACTCTGCAACGATCCAACCCTGGCCTTCGGGTGTCAGGTAATCTGCAACACATCCGAGTAAATGGACAGCCAGGAAGATCGGTGAGTCTAGTTGGAGCCTCACCGCTTCAGCAGGATGGACAGTCTCTGCGTGAGCGGGACTGGCTGGTCACGGTCGTGCGGCCCCAAGGCGGGCTGTTGTACTTGGTTTTCATTGCACCAGAGAGAGACTTTGGGCAATTGCAGCCGACATACGGCCGAATGCTAGATAGTCTGCAACTGCAGTAGCTTGCTTTTCAATTGTCGTGCTTGCTGATCGGATGAAGGGACGAGGAAAGGTTGTTCGAGGACTCACAACGCGTCAAGGTTTATATATCCTCGGCTGTATTACCGATGCCGCATAAGGGCAAAGAGATGTCATCCTCCATAAACAAAGAGGCTTGTTTCAGGCAACCCTCGGTTCATTCTTGTCGGGCTGATTTCGCATGTTTTCAATCCGCCGGTTCAATGAGCGATACACACTGTGCGGTGCGATCCGCGACATGACTCAAGCGCGTCAGGTCGAAACGTTTCGTTTCAAGACCAGGTTCATCATGACTACTTTTTGCGGCTGAACTCTACGCCGCCTGCTCTGCTTTCTTGGTATATGTGCCCATCAGCTCAGCTCGCTCCAGAATGTGGCCTTCCATGGCTGATCGAATTTCCTCATGAGTCGCCCCTGGTTGGAGATTGAGTTCCTTGTCCAACGCAAATAGTCGAAAGAAATAACGATGGGTGCCAGAGGGAGGACAAGGGCCCATGTAGCCGACTTCGCCGCTATCGTTTTTTCCCTGGAGACCGAAGTTGGAGACCTTAGGCTTTTTGGGCACGTTTTGCGCGATAAAAAAGGATGCTCGCGGGAACGTTGAAAATGACCCAATGCGTAAAACCGCCTGCTTTGAGTGCGTCTTGGTCCCGCAATGTCAAAACAAATGACTCTGTTCCTTTCGGAACATCCCGCCAGGAGAGTTCTGGAGAAATGTCATCGCCTTCACAGGTGAATTTAGTCGGAATTGCGGCGCGTGCCTCGAACGCCGAGCTCGTAAGCTGCATACGCCCTCCTTTTATTCGAAAATCACATAGTCGAAAACGCCGCAAGGACGAGGGCACGGTGGGATCCGATTTGCAAGATCCGTCCGCGCCCATCTATAGCAATTTCATCTCTATCGTCCGCTTTACCCTGCGCATCAGGTCAATCGGCTGTTTCGTGTAGGTTAGTGCGGCCATCAGCAGTTCGAGAGAAATGTGACATCACCAAGCGACAAAATGTTTGTTGTAAGCCTCGTTGAATCATCTAGATGTGGACCCGTTTTCCCGGAAACACACTCTTATTGCCAAGCATCCAAACATTAAGAGAACGAAATCAGGAGCGCTTATATGAAAAACGCTTTACTCCTTTTTACGTTACTGCTGGCCAACCTCAGTTTTGCTCAGCAGCAAAGTCAGCCACCACCGAATGGTCCACCACAGACCACGCCGCCAACATTCCCTCGTGAAGAGAGACCGCAAGATCAAATGCCGCCGGACCAACCGGCACAGCCACTTTCTACAGCGCAAGTCCAAGAGCAGATACAACAAGGCTTAAATTCGGAGCCAGCACTTTCCAATACGAAGGTTAGTGCTAAGACCAGCGATGACACTGTCGTCTTGAGCGGTACTGTGGAGAGCGAAAGCCAGCATGAATTGGCGCTTCACATTGCGCAGTCACATGCGGGCGACCGAACGATTGTCGACAAGATCAAGGTTCAGGTAAAGACCTAACGCCAGAACTAGGAGGTTCTTTGTGAAGATCAAAGACGTAATGAGCCCGAATCCAATCTGCTGCGTGCCAGGTGATACGGCACAGGCAGTGGCACGAATCATGTGCGAGCAGAATATTGGTTCCGTACCCGTCGTGATCGACCAGCAATCGAGAGAACTGGTTGGAGTGATCACCGATCGGGATCTATGCTGCTCCGTCATAGCTGCTGGTCTCGATCCAAAAACGACACCTGTTCAAAAATTTGTCAGCCTGGAGCCCGTTACCTGCCGCGATGGAGAAAATCTCGACAAATGCGAACGCGCGATGCAGGAGCACCAAATCAGGCGAATTCCAATTGTGGATGGTGACAATCGGGTAATCGGTATCGTCTCGCAGGCCGACTTGGCGTTGAAGGACAAACCAGAAAAGGTCTCCAAGACCGTTGCTGAGATTTCCAAGTCCGCTAGGCCTTCGATAGCTGCATGACCCGAGCATGCGGCGAGACACACTCGCCGCGTGCCTCCCTGTCCCCGTCAGGCATTCTCATCAAGGTAGGAAGAACTGATTAGAAAAACGAGTCCGGGACGGCTATTTCCGTTGGCCGGTTTTGGCGCGAGCCGAAGATGACAAAAGACGGCTCCCCCCAGGCGTGGGCTGGCATGAGAGCGCAAACAACATTTGCACTTTCTGGATGAATCGTTCAGAGATTGCTCGCATCAAACAGTTATCCGCTAAGTTTAATTCATCGTAATTGACAGTTGGTTTCGCAATAGCGTCAGCCTTCTCATCCGCGGCGATTCTTGTCAGCAGAAATTCAAATAGTAACAGGTAATAAATTGGAACAAGGAACAGTAAAGTGGTTTAACGACGCCAAAGGCTACGGGTTTATCAGCCGTCAGTCCGGCGACGATGTTTTCGTGCATTTCTCCGCCATCCAGGCGAATGGATTCCGCAGCCTTCAGGAAGGCCAAGCCGTAACATAACCAAATCTCACAGCCTTTAATATTTCCCACCGTTTTCCTGTTTGCCGATCCTTAAGACCGAATTATTGCCGAGAGTGTGTATAGTCCGGCCGTTTCACGGAAGCCTTCTTCATACAACTGGTTCCGTGGCGCGTTGCCCTGCCACCTTGACTGTCATCGCTCATCAACGTTATGGAGGTCTTTGCAGTCTTTGGGTCCCATCCTTGTTGGCAGTAAAGAGAAACGCAATACTTCAACTCTGGTTCTCCCTGATAGTTGCTTTTGAAATGGATTTCATAAGTCGAATGGTGAGAGTCGTTAAGGATGTTGAAATAGGCGAATTGATAGGTTCCTTGGGAAGGCACTTTGGCGGCCTCGCGTGCTGCCGCATTTAAAGCCGCCTTAGGACAGCCAAATGTCATCGCATCCAGCTCGGCCAAACCATCACTCGCAGCAGTTGTGTCGGCTACGGAAGTCGATTGCTCTTCAGGACGGGCCATAGTCTGAGTGCCAGTGGCGTCAGTCTGAGCTTGTAAGACAAAACTACAAGCGGCAATTGTTAGAACGGTAATTACTAAAATGCTTTTCATTCATGCATCCAGTGAGTTTAATAATGGACGATACTGAATTCATCAGTCCTCAAAGGCCATACTGGACTACTTTGTTGCTAAACGTACCGACGTAGACCTTCCCGTTGGCTACGACAGGCGTGGAGTACTTGGCAAAGTTGCCCATATTGTTGGCCGGATTCGTGTCGCTGTGAAAAAGCTGCTTCATCTTGCCGTTCACGACGATGGTCGCGTCATAGGCGACAAGGGCGCCGTGCACGACCGCTGAGTTCGCGTTTCCCTGTACCGGGTAACTGCCCCACACAACCCCAGTGCCAGGAACCGTCCCATTGGAGGACACGATGAGACGTCCGCCAGGCATGCCGCCGGGCGGGTCCATGTTGCCCGATGCGATCTGTGTCCCTTCGCCTCGGAACGACGTAATACGCTTGGTAGCGAAGTTGAAATTGTATGCTTTGAGCCTTTCGTTCTCTCCCCAGACATACACGATCCCGGTCGTGACCCGCTCCATGTAAACGGGAGTTCCGTGAATGTGATACGTCTTCCCGTTTGGTGTCTGTGATGGGAGGTTACGATCGCGGTTGACGATCGGCCAGTTGGCATCGGCAGCTGTCGTCGTGGGCAATCCGGCTGCCCCGTTTGGAGGGTTTGGTAAGTATGTGGCCACGAACGGGAGATTAAACTGCGGATCCCAGGTATTTTTCCCGAGGTTGTCCTTGTTTAGATTGTAGAGAATCCCATCTTTGCCCCCTCCCACGAGATTGCCACGTTCTGGGACAATGAAGACACCTGCGGCACCCAGATCCTGATCTTCATCGATTCGGCCAAAATCACTAAAGGCGCCCCAGAAGTCAACGACAGTAAGCTTGGGCTTGCCATTCTCTAAGTTCGCGGCTCCGGCTGTATATCGAAGCTTGACGAAACTCTCGCCAAAGTTACCGGGCATCGTAGCCGGATCCATACCGTTGCCCGTCGTGAAATAAATGTCGTTGCCGTCAATCGCCGGCGCGGAACCCGACATCCACACCCCGCCAGCGCCTCCTCCGGGAGTCACATTCCAGATAGCTGGCGTAGGTGTGAAGCCAGCTTCGCGATTGAGACCGCGCACATCATAGGCGACGACAAATCCATGTCCCGGCCCCCGGGGATTTTCGCCATTGATGGAGAACGAAATCACAACAGCTTTGTTCCCATCGGTGTCGGTCAACAGCCCTAAGCCCGCGCGCATCTTTTGGTAAGGCGTTGTAAAGCCGTTCGCGATCCCTCCGCCGCCATTGTCAGCGTTGCCGGCGATCAGGACCGGTGGCTTCTTGTCGGCGAGGGTGTTCGCATCGAGTATCCAAAGCATGTTGTTCCGCTCATTGTTGGGACTGGTCGCATTCGCTTTCCCGAAGGTTGTGACATAAATGGTGCCGGTTGCCACATCGATCACCGGTGTCGCGGTGATTCCCCAGTTGTGGTAAATCTTCCATCGATCCATTTGGCCCGGGTCGGGGCGCGGATCAAACGGGGCAACCAACTGCCGGGTAACGATCTGAGCGCCAGTGTTCACATTGAAGATGTAGGCGGTGGTGGTCATGCTGAATACATAAAGCTTGTCGCCGACCACAAGCGGCGAGACGTCGATTTTTTCGTCAACCATGAATTCGCGAATTTTCTTCAACCGGGGGACATTCGCCGGCGTCAAGACCGTTTCAAACTTATTCCAACCCTGGCGAGTGTTGTTCACGGCAACGGTCCAGACATCGACGGGTTGAGCAAACGACGCCGGAATCGCGGCAACCGTCAACAACAGTGCGCTTATGCGTGATGAGAGAGTCATAATCGTGGAGACAGGCATCCACAACCGGGAGGCGAAGGGAAGTGAAGCGATTCTGCTCTTGAACTTGGGTAGAGTCAAGAGTGAATTTTTGAAGAAAATACTGCATTCGCACCCAACGCGTATTGAATTGAGGTGCGAATAAGCAGGAGTGCATTGCGATGAAGCCGAGAAGGAACGGCAAGACCGGTGCAACCGCCTTGTGATATTGCGTTATCGCTTAAGATGCAAAATCACCCGATGGGGGACATACTCGGCTGCCCCGGAATTTGGAAAGTTGACGTGCAAATTGCTTCGGTTTTTGTCCTTCATCAAAATGGCGCCTTCTACGTTTTCAATCTGATCCGGGTTCGAAGTTGCCATTTCGTATTCTCTTCCGGAGACGCCAAATAAATCCAACGTCAGGGTTTGATGTTGCTCATCCCATGACTCGGAAGCGACCAGCAAGCCGGAGCTTCGGGCACCAAGAGATGGATTCTCAAATATGACAGCCACTCCGAAATCGTTATGAACACGGATTCGTAACGTCATGGCCTCACGATTGGCGGAAAAATGAATAACAACGTGTTGGTCGTGTTCATTCTGCTCCAGCCTGGATGGAACTGCGTGGCCATCGATCTCGGTGCTAATAACTTTTGCGTTGGGGCTAATGGCAGGTGCAAAATCGATGTCGCAACTCCCAGTTCCTGAGCGCCTGACCTCGAGAACAATTTCATCCGCAGCCTTGCTGTAGCGGAGATCCAGCTTAATATCATTGACAATCAGTCCCTGGACGGCAAAGGAGCTCCAGTCTGCTGGAACATGCGGGCTGAACTTCGCCGTGCGGGTGTTGGCATCGACCTCAAGGCCCATCATGCCGCGAAGAATTGGATTTACCACCATCGCCGCCGACCAGATCTGATGTGGAGAAGAGGTCGAAAGAGGTTCGTTATAGTCGCCGGAGAGCACTTCGGTTACGTGGCCGAGCGCGCCATTGAGTGTCAGCCAGGCATTTGCACGAAGATTCGAATAGCCTGGCAACGCACGATGATAGCGATACTCCCCCACTGATGCCCATCCGGTGAACAGTGGCCATACTGTTCCGAAGTGGTAACCTGCCGGGTTATAGTGCGGATCATTGGAAGGGATGATTCTCATTCCCCAATCTGTCTGATGATCTGGGGTTGAAAGCAGGTTGATCATGCGCTGGGTTTTGCTTTGATCGAGAAGGTCAAACCACATGGGAACGGTTGCGAGGACGCTGGGTGTATCGACCCGTTGGTTGTTCTTGTCAACCGCAAAAGCGAAAAAACCTTTCTCTTCCGACCAAAATAGCTGATTGAGCAGATTTTTTGCCGCGGGGAACTCCTGGGCCAATTGTCTGCTTTCATCATTTTTCTTTAACAGGCCTGCAAGATGGGAAAGCGACCGAAGTGCCGCCGCTCCTAACCCCACCTGATACAACTCGGCTTTGATGGGCAGCAGTGGGCCGCCTTCAACCCAACCATGGCCAATACCGAAGTTTTGAGGGAAGCCGCGTACGTCGTAACTCGAGCGGAGGAACTGATACGCGCTCCACAGGCTGTCCCATTTCTTCCGGGCGAAGCTGGTGTCGCCGCTTCGGGTTACGTAGTCGTCGGCAGCGATGATGAACAACGGTGTGGCATCGGCTGACGCAAATCCGTATGGATACTTGTTAAACCAATCCACCAAATTTGCGGTCTGTGCGATCTCATGAGGAATTTTTCCGTCTGCACGCTGAAACTTGCTTACGAACTCCAGGGCTGTGCGGGCATTGGAAAAGTCGCCGCTGGCAGTCAATGCCAATGACGTCCACATCGAATCGCGGCCGAAAAACCAGGCGAAACCGGGCCGTTGACTCTGTCGTGCGGCGTTGTAGCCGGCAATGAGCCCCGTACCTAACTCCGGGTTTGCAACCAACCCTTGCAGCATGCTGATTCGAGACCAGTCATAGGCTTGCTGAAGTTGTTTGTCGGGCAGATCCAGATTGACAGCTTGATTTAAATAGTCGCTATAGTACTTGGCTGACTCGTCCAGTAGACGAGGGTGGTCGGATACAAGATGTCTATACTCTGCTTCTGCTTCGCCAGCACCATTTGAAGATGCAGCAATCACCAGCAATTTGCTGTCGTCCCCTCTCGCAGTTACTCCAAGCCGTAGCGTGTTTTCAGAAGAAGACCAATAATTGCTGGAGTATTCGGGGCGATTTTCGGAAGCCGTTGGCGAACCGACCAAAGCAGCGTACTTCTTCTGTTCTTCGCCGAACGAAAATGCCTGTAAATTTGCATCCCAATTGAGGTAAGTGGCGCCCAGCGCAGCAGGCCATTCGAGTTGAAAGTCACGCTCGAATGAAACTTCAACCTCGAGTGGTTGCGCCGTGGTTACTTCGAATTTGATCACGACGCCGGGCTCTTTAACGGGAACGAATAGCGTTTCACGTACCGAAAATGTATCACCGACGTAGAGGATCGTGGCGGATTCGGGATGCACGATGACCGTGCGTGCCAAATTGGCCGCGGGAATACTTTGATGCTCAACAATAAAGTTGAGATGGAAGTCCTTAAAAAGCTTGAGCGGAAAGACCCAACCTTCGAAAGTTCCGTTCTCCTTCCCAAATAAGGCAGCGCGTTGGCCCACAACTGGCAAAAACTCCCAGGTGTGCACCGGGCGCGAGAGTTCCAAAGATTTTGCCTCGGATGGGAGCGCAGGTAATGAGCAGAGCAGAAACAGGCAAAGAGCCAGAACGGCAAAACAGCGGCGAAGTAAACTTAGGGTTGGCATGACGGCAGTTGCAAAGTCCGAACGCGATACTATAAAACAAAGATTCGGATTCGCATAACACGTACCATTGGGTATCCCGGTTGTCCTTCTCACGCCGCAGGTTCCTCCGATCACTCAGCCGCGCCGCGATGGTTTTGCCGTTTTCTGATGTGTTATCCATTGCTGCGCCAATGTCCCAGGCAGTTCTCGGCCAAAAATCGGAGCCCGATCTCGGCATCGGTTTCCTAAATGTTGCGCGGGAATCTGGCCTGAACGCGAAAACTATCTACGGCAGCGAGCACAAGAATAAATATCTTCTCGAAACCACCGGTTGCGGTGTCGCATTTTATGACTACGACAATGACGGGTGGCTCGACATTTTCCTGGTAAATGGCACGCGTCTTGAAGGTTTCCCCAAGGGCGAAGAACCTATATCACATTTGTTCAAGAACAATCGTGATGGAACTTTCACGGACGTGACACTGAAAGCTGGTCTCGCCCATTCTGGTTGGGGGCAGGCTGTCTGTATCGGGGATTATGACAACGACGGTTTCGACGATCTGTTTGTCACCTACTTTGGAAAAAATGTGCTCTATCACAACAACGGTGATGGCACTTTTACAAATGTAAGCGAAAGGGCCGGGGTAGCCGGCGCGAAAGTCCGCTGGGGAAGTGGTTGTGCGTTTGTGGACTACGACCGGGATGGACGGCTCGACCTGTTTGTCGCCAACTATATCGACTTGGATTTGGCGACGGCTCCGGTCCCGGAATCGGGGCCATGTTTATACAAAGGCATAATGGTCGCTTGCGGGCCTCCGGGCCTGAATGGCGGGAAAAATATTCTGTACCACAACAACGGCGATGGGACCTTTTCCGATGTTTCCGATGCCGCAGGTATCAGCGGAGCGAATGGAACTTACGGCTTGGGAGTATTGACCGCAGATTTCGACAACGATGGCTGGCCGGACATATATGTCGCCAACGATTCGACTGCCAGCGCCCTCTATCAAAATAAAAAAAATGGAAAATTTGTGGATGTCGGGCTCGAAGCGGGCTGTGTATTGAGCCCGGACGGTAAACCCCAGGCTGGAATGGGGGTGTCCGCAGCCGACTATGATTTGGATGGAAATCTCGACATCGTCAAAACAAATTTTGCCGGCGATACCCCCTCGCTCTATCACAATCGCGGCAACTGGAACTTCGAAGACACAACTTTCACCGCTGGCCTGGGCAAGCACACTCAGTATCTGGGTTGGGGGTGCGGTTTCATCGACTTCGATAATGATGGGTGGCCTGACATCTTGTTGTGCAACGGGCACGTCTATCCCGAAGTCGAGCAACTGAAAACCGAGGCTGGTTACGCTCAGCGCAAGCTGTTTTACCGGAACCTGCGGAACGGGCGCTTTGAGGACATCTCAACTCAGCTTGGATTGGGGATTTCCGACCCAGTAGCCGCCCGAGGTTGTGCTTTTGGCGATTTCGATAATGATGGTGATGTAGACGTCGTTGTGAATCCAGTGAATGACTATCCGCAGCTTCTCCGCTGTGATTCGAAGTTGGAAAACAACTGGCTCAAAGTGAAAACTATCGGCACAAAATCAAATCGTAGTGGTATCGGCGCCCGTTTGAAGTGCGTTTCCCGGCCATCCGATGAAAAGGACATTCATCAACAGATTGATGAAGTCCGCAGCGGGGGGAGTTATTACTCGCAGAATGATTTACGTGTCCATTTCGGGCTGGGGAATGCGGACAAAGTCCAGCTGCTAGAAATTCGCTGGCCAAGCGGCCAGATTGATCAACTCAAAAATATTTCTGCCAATCAGTTGATATTTGTGAAAGAAGGGGAGGGAATTGTACGAACCATGCGATTCTCCAAATCGCCGAAGAAGTAAGTTTAGCGGACTTGGACGATCATCACGGCAAAAGGTTGCAATGTCACATTCTGCAAAGCGATTGTGCCGGACGTCGCTGGTATCAGGCTTTTTCCATTTTTCTCTTTCAATCCAAACTGCGAGAGATCGAATTCTAATTTTGTACTCTCCGCCGTCATGTTCAGTGCCACGAGTATGGCATCTCCGGTTTTCGCATCTTTGCGCACATAAGCCAACACATTCTGATCGTCGAAGTTGAGCATGGTTTGGTCCCCATTGCGCAAAGCAGGCATCGTCCGGCGAAGAGAAATCAGTTTTTTGTAAAAATTAAGGATGGAATTGGGATCACGGGCTTCGGCTTGTACGTTATATTGCGCCGCACTCGCAGGTACCGGAAGCCACGGTTTCTCGGCAGAACTGAAGCCGGCATTTTTGGATGTGCCCCACTGCATTGGCGTGCGTTCCCCGTCACGGCCTTTATCCAGCGGCCAGCCAAGTTTGCCGACCGGGTCTTTGACATCCTCTTTTCTGGTCGGCGGGGTTGTCCGCATACCGATTTCTTCCCCGTAATACAGCTGTGGTGTGGCGCGCGTGGTGAGAAGTAAAGTCGCCATCAACTTCGCAATCTGGTCATTGTATGTGCCATTGCCATAGCGGTCCCACTGCCGCGGCTGATCATGGTTGCTGAAGAAGTAATGTGGCTGGCCCCCGGCCGAATTGTCATCGACTTCATTGAGCAAGCGACGAAAATCTCGCGCCGACAATTTATTTACATCGGCCACTTGAAAATCCATGGGCAATTGAACTTCGTCATTGTTGCCGTACATCTTGGTGAGTTCTGAGATGTTGGGTTGATCGGCTTCGCTAATCAAGACAGGATTTCCCGGGTAGCTATCCGCGACTTTCCTGAATTCTTTCAGGATGTCGTGCACCTCAGGTAAGTTGTCGGTGTGCTTGTGTTCGATGTTGGGGTCCCCATAAGCATTTGTGCCGGAAAGAATCGGGTCGTCGCGCAGTTCCTGGTCTTCGAATAAACGTGAAACGGCATCGATACGAAATCCTGCCACTCCACGATCAAGCCAAAAACGCAGCACGTTATACATCGCCTTCTGAACTTCGGGATTGCGCCAATTTAGATCGGGTTGCTCTGTATAGAAGTAGTGGTAGTAGTACTGGTTGGTGGAGGAATCCAGCGTCCACGCCGAGTGTCCAAACCACGAAAACCAGTTATTCGGCGGTTTCCCCGGGCCTTTCCCGTCACGCCAGATATACCAGTCCCGTTTCGGATTATCGCGAGAGGATCGTGATTCCTTGAACCATGAATTCTGATCGGAGGTGTGGTTCGCCACGTAATCCACGATCACGCGAATGTCCCGCTTTCTGGCTTCACTTACCAGACGATCGAAGTCCGCCATGGTGCCGAATTGTGGATCTACGGCAGTGTAGTCAGCAATGTCGTATCCAAAATCGATCTGCGGTGATGGATAAAATGGTGTGATCCAGATGGCGTCAATACCCAGGTCATGGAGATAGTCAAGACGGGCCGTAATGCCGTTCAGATCACCGACCCCGTCGCCATTGGAATCCTGGAAGCTGCGCGGATAAATTTCATAGACAACAGCGTGTTTCCACCAGGGATCAGCCGATGACTGTGTTTTGGAAGTTTCCGGGGGCGCAGCCTGAACTATCTCTGGAGCCGATAAGGCAAGGCCTAAGGCAAACAACAACACAATCGATCTGACCGCTTTGAACATTCAGTCCTCCTACAAAGTCGCCTTGCGATTTGCTTCAAGGCCCCTGCCCGCACCTTCTTTGAGCTCATGAATTTTGTCAATTACCAGGCCATCAAATTGTTCGATGCGACCGCTCGGCCAACGAATTTGGAGCCACTCTAGTTTGGTCGCGGAGCCCAGACCAAAGTGAACCCGCATATCATTGTTTGAGTCATAACTCGAGCCGCTGCGGACTTCATCGACCAATGTGCGAGTGCCTACTTTTACGGTAATTCGTGCCCCGATTCCGTCGCGGTTCGATTTGGTTCCAGTTGTCTTGATCGCAATCCAATGATTCGCTGAGCGGATTTGATTCACCAGCAGGCTCGGCGGTGCATTCATGTTGCTTATGACAGCGGAGAGCTTTCCATCATTCCACAGATCGCCCATGGCGAGTCCACGAGAAGAAGCAGCTTGCTTGATAGCGGGTCCTGATGAATCAGAAATATCAGTAAACTTGCCATTGCCTTCATTGTGATAGAGCACCCTCGGTTCCTGATAGTTGCTCCCTAGGTGATGTTTATCTACTTCGGGATACACGTGACCATTCACGAGCAGAAGGTCAGGCCAGCTATCGTTATCGAAATCAAAGAACATCGTGCCCCAGCCAAGATACTGCGTGTACAAGCCGAGCCCGGCGGCAAATGTTGCATCATCAAAAGTTCCATCCCCCTTGTTTCGATAGAGCGTCGCCGTATCATCTGAAAAATTGGTTTTGAAGATGTCGAGTTTACCGTCGCCATCATAGTCGGCAATGGTGGATCCCATCCCGGCTTGCTCACGCCCGTCTTCGTTGAAGGCAGCTCCCGCTGTAACCGCAACGTCGGTAAATGTGCCGTCGCCATTGTTGTGGTAAAGAATGCTGGGCGTGCTGTCACAGGCGATGTATATGTCCGGCCAGCCATCATCGTCAAAGTCGAAAGTCGAAACGCTGAAAGCGTAGTGGCCGTTGGTTTGATCGATGTGAGCTTTGACGGTAACGTCTTCAAACGTGCCATTACCACGATTGTGGTAGAGAATGTTTTTCGCGCCCGGGA
>Ga0207689_10001099_pt1 | contig 26079 bp, 23 predicted proteins | sample KBSMisM52_FD_184312 | JGI IMG/M metagenome (GOLD analysis project Ga0207689, IMG submission 184312) | Miscanthus rhizosphere microbial communities from Kellogg Biological Station, Michigan, USA - KBS Miscanthus M5-2 (SPAdes) (version 2) | ecosystem: Host-associated > Plants > Roots >...
TTCTTCGGTGATCACCTGAATGCTGCGCGCGAGGTCCATTTCCTTCTGCGTGATCAGCGACTCGGGCTTTCGTGGCGCACCGCCAAAAAGTTTGTCAAAAGCGCCGTTGGTCATTCGCAGGCCCTGCGAATAGCTGAAGTATTCGTGATTCATTTTCAGACTGCCGTCATCACGAACCTCCAGCAGTTTGTCTTTAATCAGCGAAACGTATTTCGGTTCACCATACGGCGCCAGGCCCATCACTTTGTACTCGCCGCTATTGACCCTGAAGCCGGTGTAGTAAGTGAACGCGCTATAAAGCAGGCCCAGGCTATCCGGAAACCGCAACTCTTTAAGGAGCGTGATCTCGTTTCCTTTGCCAATGCCAATGGAACTCGTGGCCCATTCACCAACCCCATCGATCGTCAGGATTGCGGCTTCCTCAAAAGGCGAAGGATAAAAGGCACTGGCGGCGTGACTCTCGTGATGATCGCCGAAGAGAAGTTTCCACTCAAACTTTTTGCCGAGCTTCTTCGCGGCGCGTTCATCCGTTTCGCCTCCGGCCTTCCCAAGCTCGGTACGAATCAAGTCGGGCATCCAAAGCTTCTCCTTCATCCAAAGGGGCAAGGCTTTGAGAAATGAGCCGAATCCGGCGGGAGCGTAATCGAGGTAGGTTTCGAGCAGGCGGTCAAACTTCAACAGCGGCTTGTCGTAAAAGCCAACGTAGTCGAGTTGTTCTGCCTGGAGTTTGGCCTCGCTGAGACAATAGCGCGCGGCCTGGAGAGGAAAATTGTGATCGTGCTTAACGCGTGTGAATCGTTCTTCCTGTGCCGCGGCCACGATCTCGCCGTCGACAACGAGACAGGCAGCCGAGTCGTGATAGAAAGCCGAGATGCCAAGAATGCTTACCACCCGAGCACCTCTGTCTAGAACAAGGTATAGATGAAAGGCGCTATGGCCGAGCTCTTTGCCAACACCAATAAAGCACCAACCAGGACCAGCGTGATAACTATGGGCGCCAGCCAGTACTTCTTGTTTTCTCTCATGAACTGCCAGAGCTCACTAACAACCTGCACCTTTGACATCAACCACTCCTTAGCATCTTTGGCTAGCCGATCCAGGTAAAGGACCGGCAATTCCTTCGAATCTAGCGATCAGTCAGTACCCAACCGCGGTTATTCTGGAAAGTACTTGCCCGCGAGCGTGGCGTAATGATCATTCTGTTATCAGCCGGTCCGACTCCAGTATACGTGAGGGTGTTGCCGACAAATTCGCTGTTGGTTGCGTCTACCGTAAAGCCCGGCGTGCCGCCTCCGCCAACGTCAGTCAACCGATTATTCGTAACGTGAATACGGGTACCGCCAATGGTCATCCCGGTTTGGCCAGTGCGCGTAATAACATTGTCCCTTACGGTCACGTCCTTCATGCTGGAGCCAAACACGACAATACCATTGCTCATGACATTGGTAATTGTTCCTTTATTTGAACCACCGATAATTGTGTTTTTCTCGATGAGGACTGGGCCAACATGGGGTGTCCCCGAGTCTGACTGCACTACGATTCCGTTACCGGTGGTCGGCATCTCTGATTCGTGAACATCAATAAAGTTATTTCGAATAATCACGTTTTCGAGGTAATCGGTAGCTTCATTCGGTTCCAGATCAATGTTCGTGTTGCCCGGTCCGCCACGCTGCCCGGACGCGAGAAATCGATTACCTTCGAAGAGTATGTTCTTACCATTAACCAGCGCCAGATTTTGTGAAGCCACGCGCGTAAAGAGACAGTTTGTCACTTTGGAATTCTCCGCAAAGTGGCCTGTTGACGATGTCCCTCCCAATTGAATTCCAATTGAACGTGTTCCATTAATCCAGACTTTGTCCACTGTGCAATTCGAACAGTTGCCGAGAGAAATAGCCTGGGGCGCAGAGTAAAAGCCCGGATTAGCGCCTTTGACTTGCAGGTCGCGGATTAACAGATCTGAGTCGGGCGTGCCGTTTGAGATAGCCTGGCCGTAGGCGCTGATTACCGTGAACTGGCCCGGCGCGGTCGACTCAAGGATGATTGATTCCCATCCGGAGCCAATCAAGGAAGTGCGCGACTTCATCAGGATCGGAATGGCCGCGGTTCTGGGGACATACGTTCCCGGCATAAGGCGCAGCACGTGATCCGGCGAGATGATTACCTGGGTAGCGATTATTCCTCCGCCCTTTACCACAATCTCACCGCGCGCCGTACCGAGAGATTTGTCCGCGGCGTTGATCTTGGCCCCAAGATCCTGGCCGGGAAAACTATTGGCGTTAACTACACGGCCCTGGGACTGTTGCGCGAAGGCAATAGCTGCCAGACTCGCGATCACGCAAAGAGCAAAGGCAGTGCGAAGCGTTAGCCTTCGAATCGCGGCGAGTTTATTAACCGACTGTTCGTAATTGTAATTTCCCTGCATGATCTTTCGCCCTGCTTCCTCGTTTTCAAAACATTTTTTCGTAGTGCCGCGGATCGCGCTGACGCTCAGAATAGGGGCGCCAGTAAGAAGCGCCGCGTGGTGCTCGCCGGCTGAGCGGGTCCCAACCCGAAAGTCTTTTGACTACTCCAATCGGCGTGACTATCAAGAAAAAAACTACGGCCAGGATGATGCGAGTAGTTACGAACGACAATCCTTCCGCCAACAACATCCAGGCACGATTTGGTAACACCAGGGCCCTCGGCCAGATTAGCCCCAGCAAAATCAGGAGACTGCCAAGCGGCAGAACGATATACGTTGCGTTGGCAAACTTGCCCCGATAGAGCCACCAACTGCCGAGCAAAACAAAAACGCCCCCGACGACTAAGCCAAACTCTCGTTCTGTTCGATAAGCGTTTCTCTTCATAACTCGCATATGCAGCACTCTTCGTGCCAACGCGCCTGGGCCGCGATCTGACTTGCGTCCCTCCCGGACAGCAGCAAAGCCTGCAGCAGCCCAAAATCTCTGCGCAGGCTTTGATAATCACCTCAGATGCGGCCATCCCAGATGGCAAGCTACTTAAGGAGTCCCGGCAGTCTCTCCCGACGGCACCTCCGGGTTGTCACCCTCAACGTACTCATTTGAGGAGTAGTAACCGGAATAGTAGTAATCCTGAGTTTCGACTCTGACGTTATTAAGAACCACGCCAAAGATATGTGCCCCCACATCAAGCAACTGCTGTTTAGCTCTGCGCACAACTGCTCGCGAACTTCTACCACCATGAACAACCAGCACTACGCCATCCACCATCGTGGAAAGAATAGACGCGTCGGTAAAAGATATTGCTGGTGGCGAGTCGATCACAACGTGGGCAAACCGTTCCGTAAGCAGGCCCAAAAGCTTGCGCATTTCATCTGAGCCTAAAAGTTCCGCGGGATTCGGAGGCACCGGACCGGAGGTCAAGAATTTTAGATTTGGAAGCGTGGCATAAGTCTGCATCAGGCTATCAATGTCCGTCTCGCCGGAAAGCCAGTTTGTCAAACCCTTCGCATTAGGAGCGCCGAAATGAGCGTGCAACCTGGGCCGTCTCAAATCACAATCAATCAACAAAACGTCGGCGCCAGTTTGCGCGAGCATAAATGCCGTATTGATCGCGGTCGTGGTCTTACCTTCCGAAGGCTGGCTCGAGGTTACCAATATGGTCTTCGGTGGTTGTCCCGCCGATGACAACAACAGCGAAGTGCGCAAATGCCGGTAAGACTCGGCGATCGGTGAACGCGCATCGCTGATCATAGCGAGAGCGGTGGTTTCCCCAGGCGCCGGTCCAGCCGACGGCCCGCCAATTCCAATCAGGCGTCCGCGATCTCGACCAGCCGGAATCAATGCAAGGGCCGGCATGTGCAAATATCGGTCTACGTCATCGACTGACTTAATAGTGTCATCCAGGAAATCGAGTAAGAAAGCGAGACCTATACCGGCAACCAGCGACAGCAGGAAGGCCACAAAAATGTTTCGGAAGCGCTGCGGTCCAATAGGCTCGCGATGCAAGCGACTGTAGGTAGCGATGCTGACTTCATTTGATCTGTCGCCGCTGGTGACTTGATACTCGCGCTGCTTTTGCAGAAGAGTGTTCAGGATCTGCCTGTTGGTTTCCAGTTCCTGGGTCATGGCCAACAGATCGATCTGGTCGCGCGTGTTCTGGGTCAGGGTTCCCTTCTGTTGCTCATAGGCGCGCCTTAGCATGTTTTCCTGTGAGACCGCGGCCTCATAGCGTCTCTGGATTGCGGTCACGATTTCTGAAGGCGCCTTCTCGAGTTCTGCTTCCAGTCCTTTGAGTTGCGCGTCGATCTTCTTAACTTCCGGCCACTCTGGTTGGTAAACGATGAGCAGCGCGTCTCGTTTTTCCTTGAGTGCTGAGATGCGATCTCTGAGCTTCTCTACTCGGCTGGAGGTGGTAACGTCCGGGATGGAAAACGCATTCTTTTCTTTCCGTGCTGCCTCAAGCTGGGCCTGTAGATTTTTTCGTTCGTTTTCGGCGGTTAACAATTGACCGCTAAGAGTGGCCAGGCGCGCCGCCTCGAGGTTCCCGGCAGTATCGTTGACCAACGGCAGGTTCTTCTCTTTGGCGTAGTTAAACCGCGCCTCCTGGTCATGCTTGATTTTGGTCTGCAGGTTTGCGATCTCTCGGGCCAGCAGATCTTCAGCTTTGTTGGATCCGCGGGTGGAGCGTTCCAGATTATTGTTGACGAAAACTTCCGCGAGCGTGTTGGCGATCTTCTGCGCCAGTTCAGGGTCGGTATGTATGAATCTGATCTTAACCAGATTAGTCTGGGGCACTGATTCGACAACTTCTCCGCCGATGATAGCGTCTTCGTAGGGCTCCAGCTCCGCCAACTGTTCCGGGGTCAACGAACCTCCGGTTACTTCACTTTCACCAACCACGGTGAGACCAGAAGAGACAGCCGGTGATTCATTTGCCTTCTTCGATTTTGAAAAGATTCGGCGAATCGATGAGAAGACCCCGCCTTGCGACTGTCCGCCAAAGAATGCCGGATTGTGCTGCAGGTCGAGTGTGAGTACCACCTGGCGAGCGAGCGCGGGGTTCTCCAAAAGTTTTAGTTGGGTGCCCCAGAAGTTTGGATCGGCCTGGCCCGCAATTACGATCTCTTTGGTTTGCAGTACGTTTGGCGCTTTTTGCTCAATACGGATGGTGGCCTCACCAGCGTAGATCGAAGGCGCGCGAAACGCCTGGATAGTTACCAGCGAAGTAACTACCAAGACCAGGCTGAGAATCAACCACTTCCTTTTCAAGACGACGAACAGGTAATCGCGGAAAGTGGTCGGCTCTAAACCGGACGTACCATACGGTTTTGCCTGGGTGAAGTCTGCCAGCGGTCGATCGAGGCTGCGGTCGAGCCCGCTAACGGGCATGAGACGATTATCTTGCGACATCTGGATTTCTAGACCTCTAATTTAGAACCATTCCATAAGATAAGAGAATAATAGCAGACACCTCCCAGCAGGCAAGCTGAGGGCGGCCTTTTAGCCTTTGGCTGCTGCCCCGCTCTGCAGGTCCAGGGCGGCAAATTCGCTCAAGGAGTCCTTCCAGAAGGGCAGCGGTGGTAGACCAACGGCCTTCGAAAGCAAACATTTAAGACGCGAATTTCGGGGTCGTGCTGCTGGTCTGTGAAGGCTATCCATTTCCACGCTCTCCAGACTCGTAGCAGCATGGCCGCTCAGATCCAGTGCAGCGCGAGCAAACTCTTCGTAACTAACTCCGTCCCCGGCATTGACCACATGGAAAGTTCCGGGCAGGTCCATTAGCGCTAACTCACGAAGCCGGCGGGCCAAATCCGGAGCATACGAAGGCGTTCCATAGGCATCCCGGATGGCCTTAAGTTTTTCACCGCGTCCGGCACGTTGAATGATGGTGCTTAGGAAATTAGTTCCATTCGGACCGAAAACAAATCCGGTACGGACGACAATCGTCCGCGCATACGCCAACTGCGCTCGTCGTTCGCCCTCGAGCTTCGAGAGACCATAAATACTCTCGGGGCCGGGCTGATCCCTTTGGGTGTAAAAGCCTTCTTTCTTGCCATCGAAAACGTAGTCGGTGGAAATAGTAATCAGACCTGCGTTTAACTCGCGGCTGGCGCGCGCCAGGTTTTCCGGTCCTTCAGCGTTGGCCGCGAAAGCTCGATCCCGGTTCAGTTCGCAGCCGTCAACGTCAGTCCATGCGGCACAATTAATTACGGTCTCAGGCTGGTCCTGGTGCAGCGTTTCAAGCACACGGTCAGAATCGCTGATATCAAGTGACTGGTGATCGTAGGGAAAAACTAGATCTCCATTAGCACGGCAGTATTCGACAACTGCCCGTCCAACCATTCCCCCGGCACCGGTAATAAGGACTCTCAACTCACACCTGCCTCTGCGCCATATTGTTCGCGATAATAGTCCTGGTAAGCGCCGCTCCGGGCTCGTTCAAGCCAACGCCCGTTTTGTCTATACCATTGGATAGTTTTTTGCAGTCCGGTTTCCCAGGTCTCAAGCGGCCGCCAACCCAATTCCGATTCAATCAGCGACGGATCAATCGCATAACGTCGATCATGTCCCGGCCGATCCTTCACGAAGCGGATAAGCGAGCGCGGTTTGCCAACTGAATCCAACAGTGACTCGACCACGTCGATATTCCGTCGTTCGTTGCGCGCGCCAATATTGTAAACCGCACCAGACCTGCCTTGCTCCATTGCCAGCAGAATGGCGCGGCAGTGATCCTCCACATAGATCCAGTCGCGGACATTTCGGCCGTCGCCGTAGACCGGGATTGATTGATCATCGAGCGCATTCGAGAGCACCAGAGGCAGGAATTTTTCCGGAAATTGTCTGGGGCCATAGTTATTGCCGCAGCGGGTGACCACTATATCGAGCCCGAAAGTATGGTGGGCTGCCCGGACCAGGTGTTCTGCCGCGGCTTTTGAGGCTGCATAAGGACTGTTCGGTTCAAAAGGAGAGTCCTCTGTAAAAAAGGCGTCTTCGCTCTCCGGCAAGCTACCCATAACTTCATCGGTGGAAATATGCACAAACCGCGCCGTACCCGTTTCGCGCGCGCAATCCAGCAGCACCTGCGTACCGACGACATTTGTATGCAGAAATTCGCTGGCCGAGGCGATGCTCCGGTCTACATGGCTTTCAGCGGCAAAATTAACAATCACATCGTGACTGTCAGCCAGCGCGGTCAGGACTTGGTCACGGTTGGTTATGTCGCCGCGCACAAAATGGTGGCGGGTCTCGTCGAGGCCCTCCAGATTGTCCAGGTTCCCGGCGTAAGTCAGGGCGTCAAAGTTCGTTACCTTGCAGCCTTCCAATCCGTCGAGCAACAAGCGCACAAAAGCTGATCCAATAAAACCGGCCCCGCCAGTTACAAAAATGCTTTTTCCAAGTTTCATTTAGCTTCTCTTAATCCTGATCTCTGCGGTAGAAAGAATCGCGATTTCCTTAAATATTAAGATGTTTAGAACCCAAGTTTTACGAATATCGAAAGGTAACGGGCCATGGCCAAAAGTGTCAACCGCTCGATTAATCAGGGTAATCAGACCGAACCAAAATCGCGGAAAAAAATACTTGACTTCTTGCATGGAAATGAATTACAAAGCGCCCCTCCTTTAGCGTGCACAGATTTGTTTTTGTCGTTCGCCGAAGGATCTATTTGCCAGCTTCAGCGCAGACCTCGCCGCATAAGCAGGTACCAAGTCGGAAGCGAGCGGGCCAAAGAACACCCAGAGCGTTCTTCGATTAGACTCCAAACTAAGAGTTTCCGCGCGGATGGCCACCAAAGCAATAGTCGTCAACAATATTCGTAGCTGAAATCAGGACTTTTTCACATTCCAGGACAAATGTCGGGGTGTTAGCGTTGTGCAACATTTCCGACTTGTACGTAGCCTGAGCCGCCATCGATAAATATTCCTAGTTCGTGATGACGTCACCGTACGAAATCCGATCGGCAAGGCAACCAGTATCTGAGCGAACCCCAAGGAGAATTCCATGAAAACTACCAGCACTAGATACACTGGTTTATTTGTATCTCGCCGCCACTTACTTTTTGTTCCAGTGATCTTAATCGCCCTTGCCGTTTTAGCGACGGTTTCTTTTTTGCCGAGCGCCTCCGCTTCTAATCCGTTTGGTAAGGCCTTAAACGGCAAGAACTCCCATACTGCACCGGCCGTGCCCGGCAAAACGAATTCATCGTTTACCCCTCGGATAGAGAGAAGGCCTTTCGCGTTTCTCCTGCCTTCGCTTGCTGAAAGCATTGAAACGTTCGCCAGTGACTGTACCACCCCGAAAACGGCATTTTCCCTCGGGGAAACGGTTTGCGCGAAAACCGACGGTGTTAATTTGACGGAAACTCGATTTGTTAACTGGATTCTCCTGGGCAGCCCGAATACGGTTGTTTATGGCGGCGAGGGGGTTACCGATATCACCACGAACCCCCAAACTTTCACTTATATCCCCACCGATCAAGGTTCTTATAAAGTTTCCATCGCGATACCTGGTGATATTTCTCAAACGCCCGCGGTTTTCACGGTGGGGCCACCAGCCTCAACCGTCATCTCAACCTACGCGGCCGATTGTACAACTCCCAAGATTTCATTCAGCCTCGGCGAAACTGTTTGCGCGAAAGTTAACGGCGAACCTTTGGGCGCGAGCGACCCAATCAGAAGCATTAACTGGCAAGAACGCAGCGGGTTGATTGTTCACACCACCGCCATTACGACTGATCCGCAAACTGACACTTTTGCACTGCCTGCCAACGCAACCACGATGATTGGCGGTTTGGTAGTCGATAATCGCGGCACCTGGCGCATTACTTCAAACGCGACGGAAGATGCTTCTGTTCGCCAGGAGACATACATTTCGGTTCACGATCCAGCCGCCACGGTTGCGGATCTCTGGATCGAGCAGGCAACCAACAATGCTAATGCGGAAGTTGAGGAAGGTTCAACCACCACTTTTGACCTGTTCGTTTCCAACAAAGGTCCGGACGCGGCGCAAAACGTTGTGGTAACCGATACAATTCCTTCGAACACAACATTCGTCTCTATCGTCGAAACCTCGGGATTAGGTTTCAATTGCGCCCCTCCGAGCGGAGGAGTCGTAACCTGTACGCTTCCCAGCCTGCCTCCGGGCTCGTTAGCCAAGTTTACTCTTGCTCTCCAGGTAAATGCTGGTTCTGGTGCTGGGGCTGTGATTGCAAACAGCGCCTCCGTTACCAGCGCCACAACTGACCTGGACACTTCGGATAACTCTTCGGATGGGTCTGCAGTAGTTCCCAGCCCGCCGCCAGCACAAACTTGCACCATCACCTGTCGCGAAAACTTGACGTTGACCGCCGACACGACGCAGGGTGGCAATCCTGGCAAGTTTGTTACTTTCACCTCCACCGATGTTATCGCCGGCAGTTGCGGGGCGATTACACCAAGTCCAGCTTCCGGCTCGTTCTTCCCGCTCGGAACAACAGTTGTGAACGTGACCTCGGCGACAGGCGGAGGCTCATGCAGCTTCACTATTACGATCGTACAAACTCCGCCACCAAGCATTACCTGTCCGGCGAACATAAATGTGACGGCGGCATTGGGTGAAAACACGGCGAACGTCAATCCAGGCACGCCGACAACTAGCCCGAGTTCCGGCGTAACCGTAACCGGAATACGGAGCGATGACGATGATGACCCGCTTACGGCGCCAAAGCCGTTGTCGGATCCTTATCCTGTCGGCGTCACCGGGATCGAGTGGACGGTCGCCGACCCGTCCGGCAACAAGGCCACCTGTCAGCAGACAATTACAGTTAACGCGGCCGATAGAACACAACTGACGATCAGCTGCCCAATTAATAAAACAGTGGCAGCCCCGGCAGGGTCGTGCGAAGCCACAGTCAATCCGGGCACGCCGACCACCAATCCGTCTGACAGCCACGTAACGGTTGAGGGCGAACGGAGCGACGGTAGGGCGCTGAATGAGCCATATCCAGCCGGCGCCACTGAAATCAAATGGACCGCGACCGATGACATTAACGGCAACGTCCAAACCTGCACGCAATTGATAACCGTTACCACGGATACTGGTGACACCACGCCACCAACGTTTACAAATGTGCCAGGACCTGTATCAGTCACGACGAACTCGTGCGCACAGGTCGTTGAAGAGAGTCAATTGGGCACAGCGGAAGCGACTGACAGTGGCAACAACTGTCAGCCCGGAACCGTAAATATTTCGCGTAGCGGCGTACCATCAGGAAACCTTTTCCCAACAGGTACGACCACGATCACCTACACGGCGACCGATGCGGCCGGCAACAGTGCCACCGCTACACAGACAGTGACCGTATCGGAAAGCCCGGCAATACCTCCGTCGATAACGGCGCCGTCTAATGTCTCGGCTAATACCGGACCGGGCGCCACGTCCTGCGGAACAGTCGTGAGTGATGCGATTTTAGGAACGGCTTCGGCCAGCGACAATTGCCCGGGTGTGACTGTGGTACGCACGGGCGTTCCCGCTGGGAACATCTTCCCGGTTGGCAACACGACCGTCACCTACACGGCAACGGATCGAAGCGGCAACAGCAGTAGCGCTACGCAAACCGTTACCGTTATTGACAACACGGTTCCGATCGTGACGCCGCCCGCCGCGGTGACGCTCTTCACCGGTCCGACTGCAACGTCCTGTGGAGTTACCGTCACAGATCTTAACGGAACCCTTGGAACCGGTTCCGCGACGGATAACTGTCCAGGAGTCGGAGCGGTCAGCCGCACTGGGGTTCCCTCAGGGAACGTCTTCCCGGTAGGCACAACCACCCTGACGTATTCCGCGACAGATGCTCACGGTAACACCGGATCGGCTACCCAGGTGGTGACGGTCGTTGACAACACACCGCCCGTGATCAGCTGCCCGGCGTCGATCACTATCGAGCCAACTTGTCCGAGTGGCGCGATAGCTACTTATTCAACGCCGACTGCGACAGACAATTGCGCCGTGCAATCCGTCACGCGAACGGCTGGACCAGCCAGCGGATCTGTTTTCCCAGTTGGCACTACTACTGTGACGCATACAGCGACTGACATTTATGGCAATCAGTCCTCGTGCAGCTTTACAGTAACGGTGCTCACACCACAGGCTGTAATTCAGAACCTGATCAACAGCGTCAATGCTTCTTCGCTTACCGGTACGCAGAAGAATGGCTTGCTGGCCAAGCTGAACGCTGCGCTCACCGCCATTAACGGCGGGGGCGGAAATGCCTGTGCCAAGCTGAGTGACTTCGTTAACAGTGTTGGAACTCTGATAAGCCACGGAGATATTTCGGCAGCTCAGGGTAACGCATGGATTAGCTCGGCCAACCACGTTCGCAACTACCTTGGCTGTACGAGCCTGCCCTGTTCGTGAAGAAAGCGGCCGGCTCCGCAAGGCGCCGGCCGCCCCTGAATGATTTTGAAAATTAAGTACGTCCCAAGCTCCCAGGTGAAGGCTGATGCATCCGATTAGGGCGCGGGACTTAATAGAAAGCTCTTTCGCTTCGTTTCAGATTCGAGAGGACTTGCTAATAACAGCAATTAAGCTCAACCCCATAAGGAGAATGCAACATGAGTAAGCTTCGCTTCAGTTTAAATATTTTTGCCGTCGCAGCTTTCCTGCTGATGGTGACCTCAATGGCTAACGCACAGGCCACCCGCACGTGGGTGTCCGGTGTTGGCGACGACGTTAACCCCTGCAGCCGCACCGCACCCTGTAAGACCTGGGCCGGCGCCATCTCGAAAACGTTTATTAACGGCGAAATTGACGCCCTGGATGAAGGTGGCTTCGGCACGCTGACCATCACCAAGTCGATTACTATCGAAGGAACATTCGGTAGTGGCTTCGGTTCGACACTGGCCTCCGGCACCACTGGCTTCATCATTAACCTTGGTGCGGCTAACGTAAACGATCCATTGCGTACAGTCCGGCTTCGGAACCTCTCAATTACCGGAGTTGGTGCGAGTGGCGCGGTAGGCACGCGGACAGGCATTAACGGCATAAACGTATCCTCCAGCAACACCGCCGCAGTCAACCTGTTTGTCGAGAATTGTCTGGTAACAGATTTCAGCCAGCGCGGACTTACCTGGGCGTCTCCTGTTTCGGGAACGATTCACATCACTGACTCGATCTTCCGCAACAACGGCCAGGCCGGAATCGCGTTGTTGGGTACGAACGTCAAGGGCTCGGTTGATCGGACTCGGATCGAGAATAACGGCGGCAGCACCTTCGCGGGTTTCGCCGTAGATGGCCCCGGTCAACAGATCTCGGTAAGTAATTCCGTCGCTTCGGGAAATGGCATAGGCTTTTTCCTGAACAATACGTCCAGCCTGAGCCTGGAAAGTTGTGTGGCGGTCGGAAATACCACGGGATTACAGTCCACCTCGAGCGGCGCAGGTAATAAGATGCGCATGTCAAATGTGAACGTAACGAACAACGGTACTGGGGTGAGCTTTGCCTCAAACGCCGTGGTTACTTCATATGGTAACAATCACATAGACGGTAACGGAGCGGGCAACGCTTTACCGGTCGGCTCGGCAATCGGCCCACAATAAGCGTCGACTCTGTGGCAGCTGTTAGCTAGTGCTCCCTACTCCGTCGCGAAAGCTACGGAGTAGGGAGCATTTTGTTTTCCCTGAGAGTTGGCCCAGTGAGACTTTTGTTGTCTACTTTTCTCGATCGGCCCGTTTGACCTGCATCTTCGCGTATGCGTAGACTGTTGCCCTTGCAATGCTATCCCCCTTCCTGGCGATGAATGCACCTCCGTGATCTGCGGAGCCATCGATCCAGAGTTAACACACGAACTGATGCCGACGACTACCAGCGACACCGACTCATTTCTGCCGCCCCCGAGCGCTCTTACTCTCCCGGAAAAGCCGCTGGTAACTATCGAACCAAAAGGTTGGTGGGTAGGAGTAAACCTGCGAGACCTCTGGTCGTATCGCGAGTTACTCTATTTCCTGACCTGGCGCGACATTAAGATTCGTTACAAGCAAACCTTGCTGGGCGGCGCCTGGGCGATCCTGCAACCCGTCTTCATGATGCTCATTTTTACGATCTTCTTCGGGAGATTGGGCGGAGTGAAGACCGGAGAATTTCCCTATGCACTGTTCGCTTTTGCCGGACTCGTGCCCTGGACTTTTTTTGCAAACTCAGTAACGGTCAGCGGCAATAGCCTGGTCGGCAGCGCAAATCTGATTACGAAAGTTTACTTCCCACGTCTGTTGTTGCCGGCCGCGGCGGTCGCCGCCGGCCTGGTAGATTTCATGCTGGCGTTCATCGTGCTGGTCGGCTTGTTGTTTTTCTACATGGTCCCACCAACCTGGAACCTCCTAATGCTACCGCCGTTGATCGCGCTTACAGTACTATTCGCTTTAAGCGTAGGCATGTGGTTGTCAGCACTGAATGTGAAGTATCGCGATGTGCGCTTCGCTCTGCCCTTCATGATTCAAGTTTGGTTGTTTGTCTCGTCGGTGATCGTGCCGTCGACCGGCGTCCCCGAACGGTTTCGTTGGTTGCTGCTGCTCAACCCAATGTCGGCGATTATCGAAGGGTTTCGCTCGACGCTTCTCGGCCTTCGGTTTGACTGGACAGCCCTTTCGATAGCAGCTGTCATTACATTGTTCGCGCTGATCGGATCTGCTTATTCTTTCAAGCGTATGGAAAAGCACTTCGCAGACATTATCTAGAACTGGCAACTGTCTTGAAGCCAATTATCAAGGTCGAAAACATCGGGAAGCGATACGTGCTGGGGCAGCGCGGTGCGGCCTACTCAACCCTGCGCGACACACTTACCACCGCAGTGCGTTCCCCTCTCAAAGCCCTGCGCTCCAGACAGCGTCAGGACGAAATCATCTGGGCGCTGGAAGACGTAAGCTTCGCGGTCCAACCAGGTGAAGTTCTGGGAATCATCGGCAGGAACGGCGCGGGTAAGTCGACCCTCTTGAAAGTCCTTTCGCGGATCACCGAGCCAACTCGCGGGCGTATTGAGTTATACGGCCGCATCGGAAGCTTGCTCGAAGTGGGAACCGGCTTTCATCCGGAACTAACCGGACGCGAAAACATCCTCTTGAGCGGTGCGATCCTGGGCATGAAGCGACTCGAGATCAAGCGCAGGTTCGATGACATTGTCGCTTTTGCAGAGGTTGAAAGATTCATCGACACGCCGGTCAAATTCTATTCGAGCGGCATGTATATGCGTCTCGCTTTCGCCGTCGCCGCACACCTTGAGCCCGAGATTCTAATGGTGGATGAAGTGCTGGCGGTCGGAGATGCAGTCTTTCAAAAGAAGTGCCTGGGGAAGATGGGCGATGTTGCCAGGGCTGGTCGCACAGTGCTTTTTGTCAGTCACAACATGACTGCCGTTAACCAACTTTGCCCTCGTTCCCTGCTGCTCGAAAACGGCCAGGTCAAAGTCATGGGAAAGACCTCCGAGGTCATGACGCAGTATCTAAAAGGCGGTGCGGGCAAAGGCGGTGAATGGGTTTGGAAAGATTCGCGGCGCGCGCCAGGCAATCATCGGATTCGCCTACAGGCAGTGCGTATAATCTCCAACGGTAAAATCACCAGTGACGTAGATATCGACAAGGACGTTTCCATTGAAGTCGACTTTTGGAACTATGCTGCGGGGATTCGAAATCTGGGAGTGAATATCTACCTTCAGGACGGGATGGGTACCACAGTGTTAAGTACGGCAAACACTCCCAATGCCAACTCACTTGAAGAAGATTGGTTCGATCAGCCGCATGCTCCCGGACTGTATCGCGCCACCTGCACCTTGCCGGGAAATTTTCTTAACGACGCTCCGTACTACATCACGGTTTATGTAATCACGCTGGGCCCTTTGGCAATTGAAGTGGAAGCACCACAAGTACTCTCTTTTGATGTTTTCGACACTGGCGGCATGCGCGAAGCAGGTGGCGGCGGCGGCTGGGTAGGCGCGGTGCGTGTTCGCCTGCCGTGGCGGACCGAGTTACTGGCGCCGCTGGAAGACCTGCAGCCTGTCGAGGCCGGTCAAGCGTAGAAGACTCAAAGTTGGAAATGTTTCGTCGCCTAACAGGAGGAGTTCTCTTAGATCATGTCGCATATGAAATCAATTGTTAAATCGATTACGCCGGCGGTGGTGAGATCGGCCTACCGGCGCATGACGACCGATACGTCTCCGCGCTTGATACCGGATAAACTACTGCTCATAGACTACGCTTGCGATCGATTGGGAATGCGTTCCTTCGCAGACCTGGGCGGAGTGTGGGGCGTCAACGGGGCTTACAGCTTTTATGCGATAGATAAGTGCGCCTCTGAGCGCGCTTACCTGATCGACCTCGGGCGGACACCTGAACTTCTCAAAGAACAGGAGCGGCATCCCACGCTGAAAATCATCACCGGTCACTTCGGAAAAGCCGAGAACGCCGAGCAGATCGGACACGTTGATGCCGTCTTCATGTTTGACATCCTGCTCCATCAGGTCTCGCCCCACTGGGATGAAGTGGTTAAACTCTACGCCGATAAAACCGAAAATTTTCTGATTTTCAACCAGCAGTACACGGCCTCGGAGCACACGGTGAGGCTGCTCGACTTAGGCGAGCAGGGATATTTCGAGAACGTCCCACATACAAAAGAAAGCGATGTGGAATACAAGGATCTGTTTGAAAAGATGAATGAGGTGCATCCCGTCCACAAAGATCGCACCTACCGCGACATGCCGGACGTATGGCAATGGGGAATTACCGATCAGGATCTGGTGGACCTGCTGTCATCGCTCGGGTTTACGCTGAATTACTTTAAGAACTGCGGGCCCTTCGGTCATCTTAAGAAGATCGAGAACCATGCCTTCGTTTTCTCTCGACGGAGTTGAGCCGCGTTTATGGGTGACGATAACTACAAAAGGTTTGAGCGGCTTACCTTCGACGATTTCCGGCGCCTGGCTACCGACGATTCGCTCAGCCGCCATGAGAAGATCGGCTTTCCGGATTCTTATCGCGAAGGCAAGGAAGCGGCGATCTTCGCAGACATTCGCACGAAGCTTCGCAATCTGGACGGCACCGCGAAAACGGTGCTTGATGTGGGGCCAGGCTGCAGTCAGTTACCGTTAATGCTGATCGATCTTTGCCGCCGCAACGGTCACAACCTGATCATGGTCGACTCCGAAGAAATGCTTTCGCAGCTTCCGGCCGAACCGTTCATGAAAAAGATTGCGGCCTATTATCCGCATTGCGACACCTTGTTCGAAGAATTCAGTGGCAAGGTTGATGTAATTCTCAGCTATAGCGTACTGCATTATATTTTTGCTGAGTCAAACGTCTGGGAGTTCCTCGATCAATCGCTTATGCTTCTCTCCCCTGGCGGCGAGATGCTCATTGGCGACGTGCCGAACGTGTCTAAGCGGAAACGTTTTTTTTCGAGTGCCGCCGGCGTTAAGTTTCATCAGGAATTTATGCAAACTGAAGAACTCCCTAACGTCGAGTTCAACCGCGTAGAACGGAATCAAATAGACGATTCCGTAGTGTTGTCGCTATTAATGCGAGCGCGACATCAGGGTTTTGATGCCTATGTGCTACCGCAAGCCGAGGGCTTGTCGATGGAAAACAGGCGTGAAGACATTCTGATTAGAAGGCCTTAATATGCCGAAGGACCGTAAACTTATCATCGTTGGGGATAGCGCGTTTGCAGAAATTGCTTACGAATACTTCACCTACGACTCCGAGTATGAGGTAGTGGCGTTCAGTGTCGAGCGCGACTATCTAAAGAAAGAGACTTTGTGTGAACTGCCGGTAGTCCCCTTCGAGTCGTTAACGGAAGTCTTCGCTCCGGCAGAACATTTTATCTACGTGGCGACGGTCTACACCCAACTGAACCGCTTGCGAACGAGGTTGTGCCAGGAGGCCAAACAAAAAGGCTATGGCCTGGCAAGTTACATCAGCAGCCGCGCCTTCGTTTGGAGGAATGTGGTGCTCGGCGAACATTGCTTCATCTTTGAAGACAACACGGTCCAGCCCTTCGTCACCGTGGGCGACAACGTAGTTATGTGGAGCGGCAACCACATCGGCCACCACTCCACCATCAAAGACAACTGCTTCATTTCATCGCACGTTGTCATTTCCGGGTTCGTCGAGGTCGGGGAAAACTGTTTTCTGGGTGTCAACTCGACGATTGTTAACAATGTGAAGATCGGGCGCGACTGCTGGTTGGGGCCGGACGTGACCATTGTCCGCGACGCACCCGAGGCTACTTTCTTCAAACCCGGCAAAGGCGAGACCTCGAGTGTCAACACGCTCGAACGATTTAAACTAAAAGCTTGAACGGTTCAGTAGAAAGGAATCTTTTCGCAGATGGCAAGAGAAGGTTATACAAATGTAGTACGCGGATCCGCCGAGGAGATCAAGGCCAGAGAAGTTATCTTAGGCCTGTTTAAGGAGTCGCCCATCCCGGACGACGAAATGCTCGTCAATCTGGGCGCTTACCTGCGCAGCCCTTTGCTGGCGAAGATTCTTTATCTCAACGAACTCTACCAGCTGATCGAAAAGGTGCCCGGCATCATCATAGAGTTCGGCGTCTGGTGGGGCGCCAACCTCGCGCTCTTCGAGTCGTTCCGGGCCGTCTACGAGCCTTACAACTGGAACCGCAAGGTGGTCGGCTTCGATACCTTTCAGGGTTACCCTTCCGTGGGCGAAAAGGATGGCACGACAGGCTACGCAGCGGTTGGTGGCTACACCGTTTCAGAAGGATATGAAGACTACCTGAGCCGCCTGCTCGATGCTCATGAGGCGGACAATGTGATGGCGCAGATCAAGAAGTACGAACTCGTCAAAGGCGATGTGGTGCAGACGATTGATAAGTACCTGGACGACAACCCGCAGACGATCATCGCGCTCGCTTATTTTGATCTGGCGCTCTATGAGCCGACCAAAAAATGTCTGGAAGCGATCAAGCCGCACCTGGCGCGTGGCAGTGTGCTGGCCATGGATGAATTGCTTTCGCCGGACTTCCCGGGCGAGACCGTAGCGGTAAAAGAGGTTTTCGGGCTCGACAAGTATCGCATCATCAAGTCGCGCTTTCTGCCCGACCGCGCCTATATCGTAATCGAATAGACGCCGCGCGACCTTCGCGGCCAGGACAATTCCAGTATGAGATGGCGCAAGCGAGGGCTGGTCTATGTGCCGGCCGGCAATAGTTGGTGGACGAAAAACCGCTACGCCTTCAACCCTACTGTCGAAGTTTTGTCAGACGATTTGCTGCGGGTTTATTTCGCCGCCCTGGACGAACAGCGCTACGGCCGTATCGGCTACGTCGAGTTAGACGCAAATGAGCCGCAACAGATCCGTTACGTCACCAACGAACCGGTGCTTGATTTGGGTCCGCTCGGAGCGTTCGACGATTCCGGTGTAAACCCTTCGTGTGTGATTGAAGTCGGCGGGCGTCAGCATCTCTACTACATCGGCTGGCAACGTTGTGAACGCGTGCCCTACATGCTTTTTAGTGGACTCGCTACCAGCGACGACAGCGGACGCAGCTTCAAAAAACATGCGCCAGTGCCGGTCTTCGATCGAACCGCAACGGAGCCCTACTCACGCTCGGCGCCCTGCGTGCTGAGCGAGGCCGGCCGGTACAGAGCGTGGTACTGGTCGTGCCAGCGTTGGTCAATGGAAGACGATTGGGTGCATTACAACAACGTCATTCGGCATGCTGAATCGGCCGACGGTGTAGACTGGCAAAGCACGGAACATATCTGCCTCGCGCCTTCAGGCCCACTTGACTACACGGTCGGCCGCCCTTGGGTTGTTAAGGACGGTGATACTTATAAGATGTGGTATTCGATCAGAAGCCGCGCCGCAGTTGGCTATCGCATCGGTTACGCCGAATCGCTGGACGGCCTCAGTTGGACGCGCCGGGACGAGGACGTGGGTATCGAACCCTCGGAAAGTGGTTGGGACGCGCAGATGATTTGTCACCCGTGCGTAGTGGACGTAAAAGGTCAACGTTATATGTTCTACAATGGAAATCAACATGGCGCGACGGGCTTCGGTTATGCAGTGCTGGAGCAGGACTGATACACGCGCGAATAATTCAAACTATGCCAGAACCGATCTGCTCGCCGGCCAGCTTTGTTAACGGCGTCATTACTACTGAAATGCCGCTCGCGGAGATCAGCGAGTCGATAATGGCGGGCAACATCTTTGTCCTTAAGGGTGCGTTTGCCGCGGAGCGCGACGACTTAATTCAACTGCGCCACGCAGTGTTTGATTGGGCGCAGGCAAACCCGGCCGCCGATCAGCCTGAGCCTAAGGAGAATAGTCACTGCATGCAGGCTGGCGTTTCCAGATTGCAGCAAACGCCGCACGTCTATCATTCGTTTAACTTCAACCGCATCTCCCAACTGCCGATTGAGCTGGCAGAACATCTCTACAAATACTTCCGGCCCCTCTGCGACTTGCAGAATGCACTCACCGGAAACAATGCGACTTTGGAAAACTTTGACGGTGTAGCTCTGCATCCACAGTTGATTCAATACCCGCTCGGTGGCGGAATCTTTGGCCGGCACTTTCACCCGCTGAACCCGCAACGAATCGGGCTCATCGTGGCCCTTACACAACGGGGTACTGATTTTTCCAAAGGTGGCACGTGTTTCGAGGTCGATGGCACGGTCGTTGACATTGAGCCCTACCACGATTTGGGCGACATAGCTTTTTTCAGGTTCAACATTCCACATTGGGTAAACCCCTCAGATCTCGGCGAGAAATTCGCCTGGGAGTCTGAACGTGGCCGTTGGACGATGGTGCTGCCTTACTACTGATGCGAGGCGCGAGACTTTTGCTGATCAAGTGAGGCTCGATGGAAGTTTTGTCATACGCGCCGGGCGCGGCAGCAGCCTGGGATGAATTTGTCGCGCGCGCGCCCATGGCGACGCTCCTGCACACGCGTCGATATCTCTCCTACCACGGCGAGCGCTTCAGCGATATCTCGGTTTTGTTAGTGGATGAACGCGAACGTGTCATCGCAGTTTTTCCAGCGGCACTTGATCCGGATGATGACAAGTGTGTGATTAGTCATCCGGGAGTAACCTTCGGCGGGATTGTTCACGACGGTGGTTTGCGCGGCGAGCGTATGATCGAAGGTCTCGAGATCTTGCGCGATCACTACACCCAACTAGGATCGACGAAGCTCCGCTACAAGGCCGTTCCTTACATCTATCAGCAAACTCCCGCTAGTGATGATCTTTATGCTTTATTCCGTCTCGGCGCGCGTCGCTATCGCTGTGACTTATCAAGCACTATCGACCTGGCAGCTCGCTCGGCGCCGAGCGAACGCAGGCGGCGCGGCCTGAAGAAAGCGTTGAAGGCCGGTATTGAAATCAAGCAAGGGGCCGAATTCATTGCGCCGCTTTGGAGCGTGCTCGAAGATAATCTGGCGCGCAAACACAGCCGCAAGCCGGTGCACACTGCCGAGGAAATTGCCCAGCTGCATGCGCTCTTTCCAGCTGAGATTGAGTTCGTGGTCGCCATGCTCGACGGAAAGATTGAGGCAGGAGTAGTCCTATTCGTCAGCCCGCGTGTAGTACACTCGCAGTACATCGCTTCAAGTAGCACCGGCTACGAACTGTGCGCGCTCGACGCTGTTCTGGAGCACTGTATTACGCAGGCACAGGCGCGACCGGCCCGCTACTTCGATTTCGGCAACAGCAACGAAGATGAGGGCCGCCACCTGAACGAAGGCCTCTTCAACTTCAAGCGGGAGTTTGGCGCCGGAAGCGTAGCTTACGAATTCTACGAGTTGGACTTGAAGGCCTGAAACGCGCAATGACTCTCGCCGATTGCAAAATCATTCAACTGCCGGTGATACACGACCCCCGCGGGAACCTGACTTTCATCGAGTCAGAAAATCATATTCCGTTTGAAATCAGACGTGTCTACTATCTTTACGATGTTCCGGGAGGTGCAACGCGAGCCGGGCACGGGCACAAGGTCCTGCAGCAGCTTATGATCGCGATGTCCGGAAGCTTTGATGTGGAACTCGATGACGGAACGGAAAAAAAGAAGTATCACTTGAATCGTTCTTCCTATGGTCTCTATATCCCACAGATGATCTGGCGCGATATTGATAACTTCTCCTCCGGATCAGTTTGCATGGTCCTGGCCTCCGAGCATTTCCAGGAGTCGGATTATTACCGCGACTACGAAGAATTCGTGGCGGCCGCCAGGGGGTAGTGGATGACCGTTCCCTTCCTTGACTTAAAAGCTCCTAACCGTGAATTGAAAACTGAGATCGACGAGGCCTTCGCGCGCGTGATGGCCTCTGGTTGGTTTGTGCTGGGCGAGGAAGTTGCCGCCTTTGAGAAAGAATTCGCCGACTACTGTGAAGCCGATCACTGTATCGGCGTCGGCAATGGTCTTGATGCGCTGCATCTGATCCTGCGGGCCCTGGAGATCGGCGACGGCGATGAAGTTATTGTTCCGTCTAATACCTACATCGCAACGTGGCTCGCAGCTTCTTACGCCGGTGCCACGCCTGTACCCGTCGAACCTGATAAGCGGACCCACAATATCGATCCGGGTAAGATCGAGGCGGCGATCACTCCGCGAACGAAAGCGATTATCCCAACTCACCTCTATGGCCAGCCTGCGGACATGGATTCGATTAACCAGGTGGCGGCACGACACGGTCTGAAGGTCATCGAAGATGCAGCTCAGGCACATGGCGCTCGTTATAAGGGACGGAGGGCCGGCAGTCTCAGTCAGGCAGCTGCTTTTAGTTTTTATCCGGGTAAGAACCTTGGCGCGTTAGGCGACGGTGGGGCAGTAGTAACGAGCGATGCCAATCTTGCGGACAAGATCTGGCGGCTAAGGAATTATGGTTCGCGGGAAAAATATTGTCACGATGAAAAGGGGTTCAACTCACGACTGGATGAATTGCAGGCGGCCGTGCTGCGCGTAAAACTACGTCACCTTGAAAATTGGAATGAACGCCGAAAAGCTGTTGCTGAGTATTACCTCGAACGCCTTGCAGACGTCGCCGGGCTGGGCCTTCCCGAGGTTCCAAGCTTTGCCGAGCCCGCTTGGCATCTGTTCGTCGTCACGCATCCCGAGCGCGACAAACTGCAAGCAGCGCTTACCAACGACGGAGTCGGAACCCTGATACATTACCCCATTCCGCCGCACCTCTCGGGGGCCTACCAGGATTCAACCTCGCCGGCCAGGGCTCTCGCGATCGCTGACACGCTCTCGCGCAGCGTTTTGAGTTTGCCGATGGGGCCGCATCTGGACCGAGCTGATCAAGACGCCGTTATTAACAGCATTCGGGGCTATTCGACTCAGGCCAACGATGTAACCCAGAGGGTTGCGAGAAAGTAGCCGGAGGTCGTAGCGAAGCGAAGACTACCGGTTGCAGGAGGCAAGCATGACCGCACCTCGGAGGGGTGCCAGATAGAAGAGGGGCATCGAGATTCTCGCACCACTTCGTGGTGCAACTCTTTTATGATTGGTCGGTCCGTCGTCTCTCAGCTATTATCGTTTCAGCCTTAATCACTACATGCGCGCCAATCCAAAAGTTAGCATCTGCATCCCTTCCTACAATCATTCGCGTTTTCTTTCCACTACTCTCGAAAGTGCGTTAATCCAAACTTACTCGAACATCGAAATAATCGTTGTCGACGATGGTTCTACAGATGACAGCCTGGCCATAGCCGAGAGCTACGCTGCCAAATATCCTCGGCTCGTCAAAGTTTTCACACATCCCGAGCGGCGCAATCTCGGAATCGCAGCTACAGCAAATCTTGCCTTTCAAAAGGCCAGCGGCGAATTCTGGTCTGGTCTGCCCTCTGACGATGTCTATTTTCCAGACAAGACAGAACGCCAACTCCAATTCATAGACAAACATCCACAGATTGGTTGGAGTTATGGTCATGCGCAGTGCATCGACGCAAGCGGAGCCGAGCTACCGCAAATATTTGGCTGGGACATTTCCGGCGACCCTCATCCGGTTGAGCGACAGATCATTGGGAATCATATTTCAGCGATGACCGTGCTGGCGCAGCGTTCTTTGCTTGAGAAGGTGGGCCGGGAAGACGAGAGTTTAATCTATAGCGACTGGGAACTCTTTGTGCGGATGCTTTCCGAGAGCAAGGTGGGATTCATCGATCAGCCCCTGGTCAAGTATCGGGTGCACTCTGAAAACACCAGCCTGGGAATTGAGGTGGAGGAAAATCTGAAAAGGTCTCTCCAGGTTGTGACCAGGCTTGCAGAAAAAGCCCCTTCTTTCGGAGGCGAACTTAGTCAGCCGCGCGTGCGGGCCTTACTATCCTTGATGCAGGCTTATTATTTTTTTAGTCTGGGTCAACGCGACGCTGCGGCGGGCCATCTGCGCGACGTCTTCAAAACCGAACCATCTCTTGAAGTCAACCCAGGCATTTGTGTTAGCTGGCTGGAGAGGATTAGAGCGGAGAATCAGTTTTATGACTGGGTCGCGGATGAGGTTCGCGAGCAGACGCAAACAGCCCGCGGAAAAAACTTGGTAAAGCAATATGATTCGCTTGCTTATGCCGCAAAGGCCCTGGCTAGCTATCGCGCCGGCGATCTGGCAGAAACTCGGCGATTTGCACTTCGTAGTTTCAAAATGGATCCACGGCGCGCCGGTGATCGTCAGCTGAGATCACTCTTCCTGGAGTCTATAGTCGGTTCGCCGCTTTCGAATCGAGTGCGGCAACTAAAACGACAGCTAGTGGGAGAAGATCAACATTTGAAGTCGTCCTGAAACCCACGCCTGTTCAAACAAATAAAGGGTAGGAGAATAGTCTGATTCGATGCGCTTCATAGAAACTAAAATACCGGGTTCATTCATTGTTGAACCTGATCGCTTTGAAGACCAACGAGGATTTTTTGCGGCGTCATTCCGGGCCAGGGAGTTCGCCGCCCACGGGCTGGAACACGTCTTCGTCGAGAGTAATATTTCCTATAGCAAAACTCGCGGCACTCTGCGCGGCATGCACTATCAGGCCGCCCCTCATGGTCAAGCGAAACTGGTACGCTGCACCCGAGGCGCGATCTATGACGTAGTCGTCGATTTACGCCGTGAATCTCCCACTTTCAGGCGATGGGAGGGCATCGAATTAACAGCAGAGAATCGTTCCATGCTATACCTACCTGGCGACTGCGGGCATGGTTTCCAAACCCTGGTTGATGATACTGAGGTTTTTTACATGGTTTCACAGCCTTATGCGCCCGAAAGCGGTCGAGGATTTCGTTGGAATGACCCCTCCTTCGGTATCGAGTGGCCGGAGGCAGATGAGCGAATCCTGATTGACCGGGATCAGAATTATCCCGACTTCAACTTATGAAAAAAGCACTTATCACTGGTATTACCGGGCAGGACGGAAGCTATCTCGCGGAGTATCTGCTCGGGCTTGGTTACGAAGTCCACGGACTTGTCCGGCGCGTCGCGCTGGAGGATCCTTCGCGGCGTTTCACCCGCATCGAGCACATCCTCGATCGGCTCACTCTCCATCCGGCGAGCCTCGAAAGCTACCCTTCGATTTTCAGTATTTATAGCAAGACCGAGTTTGACGAGTGTTACCACCTCGCGGCTCAGAGCTTTGTCGCCGAGTCGTTTGCCGACGGCTTCTCGACCATGAATACAAACATCAACGGCACGCACTACATGCTTGCAGCCCTGCGCGAGCTGCAACCCAAATGTCGTTTCTACTTTGCCGGCTCCTCGGAGATGTTTGGCAAAGTGCGCGAAGTACCGCAAACGGAGTTGACCTCATTCCACCCGCGCTCGCCCTACGGCATCAGCAAAGTGGCGGGCTTCGATCTAACCCGCAACTATCGCGAAGCCTATGGGATGTACTGCGTCAGCGGAATTCTTTTCAATCATGAGTCGCCGCGCCGTGGCTACGAGTTTGTTACGCGCAAGATCACTTCAACCGTCGCGCGCATCAAGACCGGATTGGTGACGGAACTACGCCTCGGCAACCTCGATGCGAAACGCGACTGGGGCCATGCGGCAGACTATGTGCAGGCGATGCATCTGATGTTGCAACAACCCGCCGCCGACGATTATGTAGTCGCGACCGGGGAGACTCACACTGTGCGCGAGTTTTGCGAGCGGGCCTTTGCGCGAGCAGGTCTCGACTACCAGGAGTTTGTAAAGATCGATCAACAATTCGTGCGCCCAGCTGAAGTAGATCTGCTCATCGGCGATTCTGCGAAGGCCAGACGGGAACTTGGCTGGAAACCCAAGCGCTCGTTTGCCGAACTCGTCGACGAGATGGTCGACGCCGATCTGCGCGAGGCTACTCGCTCAGCCAAGGGTGCGTCCTCGTTTGCCGGCGAAGCAGCCGGAGTTTCCTGATCCCGGGCGAGCGACGGCAGTGACTTCAATTCCTTCAGTTCATCTCGTTATCCTCAACTGGAACGGCCTTGACGACACTCTGGAGTGTTTGGCATCGCTGCATGAACAAGACTACCCGTCGCTCAGAATTCACGTCGTCGACAACGGTTCCGCAGAATCCGAGGCAACGGAGATTGAGCGTCGATTTCCGCGTGTCAACCTCATGCGGCAAGCGACAAACCTCGGTTTCTGCGGCGGCAACAACGTCGGCATCAGGCAAGCGCTCGAAGAAGGCGCCGACTATGTGTTGATTCTCAACAACGACTCAGTGGCCCCCCCCGACATGATCTCGACCCTGGTTAATGAGAGCGCCTCGCTCGACAAAGTGGGTGCTGTGAGTCCCGTCATTCTTCACCATCCGGATCACCAGACGGTCTGGTACGCCGGCTCCGTTTGGGAAAGTGAGATTGCCGGCTTTCGCCATGTACTAGAGGAGAGCCCGATAGAGCAATTGCAGCAGCGGCAACCTTACCCGACGGCATATGCGTGTGGTTGTTGTCTGCTGGTTCACTCGTCAGTCTTGCGCAGGGTCGGTCTGATGGACGAACGTTACTTCGCATACTTCGACGAGGCAGACTGGTGTTCGCGCATGAAGAAAGCGGGGTTCGAGTGTTATGTTGTTCCGCGAGCACGGCTCTATCACAAGGTTTCCGCTTCCGCGCCGAAATTGATTGCGACTTATCTTATGGCGCGCAACCGCCTGCTATGGATGAAGGAA
>Ga0207689_10001107_pt1 | contig 25998 bp, 23 predicted proteins | sample KBSMisM52_FD_184312 | JGI IMG/M metagenome (GOLD analysis project Ga0207689, IMG submission 184312) | Miscanthus rhizosphere microbial communities from Kellogg Biological Station, Michigan, USA - KBS Miscanthus M5-2 (SPAdes) (version 2) | ecosystem: Host-associated > Plants > Roots >...
AACGTCGTGCGGCTCAAGTTGAGCAGACGTGCGGCCTGACGCTTGTTGCCACCGGTCTTCTCGAGGCAGCGCAGGATCAACTCACGTTCGAGTTGTGACACGAGCGAGGTGAAGTTCAAGCCCTCGTCAGGAATCGCCACCGTCGGCACCAGCATCGATCCCGCGCGTTCGCGGACATCGTCGGGGAGCGCTTCCGGTCCGATCTCTGACTTCGCTGCCGCCATCGCGACCGCGTGCTCCACGGCGTTCTCGAACTGACGGATGTTGCCGGGCCAGTCGTATGCCATCAGCGCACGCAGCGCATCCTGCGTGACCGTCTTCACCACAATGTTGTTATCGGTGCACGACTTCCGCACGAAGTGCTGCGCGAGGAGCGGGATGTCCTCGCGGCGTTGCCGCAGCGAAGGCAGCGTCACGGGAATCACATTGAGACGGTAGAACAAATCTTCGCGGAAGGTTCCCTCTTTCACGAGCTTGCGCAGGTCTGTGTTGGTCGCCGCGATCACGCGAATATCGAGACGCAACGGTCTCGATTCGCCGACGCGCTCGATTTCACGTTCCTGCAGCGCGCGCAGCAGCTTCGCCTGCAGGGGGAGCGACATCGACGCGACTTCGTCGATGAACAACGTGCCGCGATGCGCCAGCTCGAACCGGCCGGCGCGCGAGGCTATCGCGCCGGTGAAGGCACCCTTCACGTGTCCGAAGAGCTCCGCTTCGGCCAGCGATTCGGGGATCGCCGCCGCGTTGAAGGCGACGAATCGTTCGTTGGCGCGCGGGCTGTTGTGATGAATCGTGCGGGCAATCAACTCCTTACCGGTGCCCGTCTCGCCGTGAATCAACACCGTGCTGTTCATCGGCGACACCAGTTCGAGTGTCGTGAAGAGGGCCTGCATCGTGCTGTGCCGGCCGATGATGTTCTCGAATCTGAACTTGCCTTTGAGCTGCGCCTTCAATTCGGCGTTCTCTTCCCGCAGTCGCTGCTGCTCGAGCCCCGCATGCAGGACGCGGGAGAGCTGCGACAGCTGGAACGGCTTGATGAGGAAGTCGACAGCGCCACGCTTGATCGCGGCTACCGCTTCTGCCACACCGCCGAACCCCGTCATCACGACCGCCCGGATTTCGGGATAGCGGTCGAGCGCTTCGTCCAGTACCGTCATCCCATCGGCGTCGGGCAGCCGGAGGTCGACGACGAGTCCATCGTAAGCAAAAGACCGGAGCCGCTCGATCGCATCCGCGGCGTCAGCGGCCTGCGCCGCCGCAAAACCGTTGGCTTCCAGACTGGCCACGATGGTCTGACGAAGATCGAGGTCATCTTCAACGACGAGGATGGAGGGCAGTGCGCGTTGGCTCATAGGTGATCTACGTCAAGTTATCGTCGGATCGTCGGCAGTCCGACATACCCGACAGATTCTCCGAGTGGGAAGATCCCCGGAGTTGGTTAACGTTTTTTGAAGTGCCCAGCCGGTTTGTCGATGGATCGACACGCCGACAGTGTTGTTGCCGAGGCAGGGGAGCAACTCGGATGGCATCAGTGCAGCTGCCCAAAGGGAAGCGCTCATTGTAGACGACGAGGTCCGGGCGAGGGAACTTCTTTCGGAGTGCTGTCGCGGTCAGGGCTTCGACGTCTTCGCGGCGCAGACGGGCGCGCTGCGATCGCCGTAATCGCGCGAGATCCGGGGCAATTTGTCGTGATCATCGCAGAGCTCCACCTGCCTCCGCCGATCGGTTTCGAGGTCCTCAACGCGGACTGCGACGCAAATCCGTCGGTGTACGTCGTGATGATCACGGGCTGCGCGAGCATCGATTCGCCGGTCCGCGCCGCCTGGAGGGGCTCGCCCATCTCGAGGCGGTTCTGCCGACAAGAGCCTGAACGACCCGTTCTTGCTTCGGACTTGCTGGCCGGCTGTCCGTCCAGCGCTGTCGGCTAGCCGATCTCATCGCTCGTACTGCGAGCGTGGGTTCCAGGCAATCGCGCGAAGTTGTACGCGGGCACCTTTGTTGCTCGAGATGCTGCAGCCAGATCAAAATCTGGCTCGGAGATCGGTGATGTGGCATGTCATTGCTCTCAATCTCGCGTTGACGGGCCGGGTGGCAGTTGCCATTGAGCGCGCCGTTCAGGAGCGCATGGGCAACGTGCGCGTCGCCGTGATCGAGCTGACTCGTACAGGCGAGCGATGCGACAGCGTCACCGTCGCCGAGTGTGAACCGCTCGTTGCTCTTCCCGAACCCGGCTCCAGGCTCGGGCGACCAATCCGCTTCATACTCGCCGTGGGCGATACGCGTGTGGGGTCGGTCGTCGCCAAGCTCACTGTGACAGGAACAGCGGTTCGTTCGAGTCACGCCGTTGCCCACCGGGAAAACATCGACGCGGATGCGATCGAATTGGTTGAGGCCGAACTCGAGGGGATGTTGTTGGAACGGCTGCCGACGATGGCCGAAATCGTCGGAGCGCCGGCGCGTCGCGCCCTCGGCGCGGGAGAGATTCTGACCACCTCTACCGTGGTCGTTCCTCCTGTCGTCAAGTCAGGGGATAAAGTCAAAGTTAGTCTGTCGACCGGTGCGACCCAGGTCACGGGCGTTGGTCGCGCGTCAGACAGCGGTCAAGTGGGCGATCTGATCCGCGTGGCCGTCCCATCGAGCCGCCGCGGCCTCAAGGCGCGAATTACCGGACCCGGTTCGGTGGAGGTCGTTCGATGAACGGCCGGTGTCAGGCAGTGAATCGTGAACGCTCGTGAGGCAGGTCTTTTGGTGTCAGGCAGTGAACGGTGAAATCTTCAATCGATTAATTACCCGACACTCCCGGTGTGTTCACGATTCACTGCCTGACACCTTCCAGATTCACGATTCACTGCCTGACACCTGACTACAGCACCAGCGTTCCCGCCAGGAACGCGGATGTATCAGTGAATCCCATCTTCTCGTAGAGTGCCCGCGCGTTGGCGTTGCTCTCCGCGACCAGCAGCGTCGCCTGTTTCACGCCGCGCGCGGCGGCTGATCGGCAGGCTTCCTCCACGAGGCGTTGGCCCAGGCCCTGACGACGACGCGTCGGGTGCACGGCGACCTGCGGCAGATGGAGGGTGCCGGGCGCGATCCGGGTCGCCAGCACCAGCGCCTGCAGATTCGTCCCGTTGCGGACGACACGCGTGATCGCCGGTTCGATGACGCCACAGCCGGGACGTTCCACCAGGCTTCGCACGTACTGCTCCCATTCCTCCGGCGTGCCGCGCGGCGCAAAGTGCTTGCCCTCGATCCCGTACGACTCGCGGAGCAGCGCCGCCGCCGGCAGGAGATCGCTCGCATTCCAGCCATCGCCCTCGGCCGTGTCGTCCCCCTTGGAGATCGGCCGACTCAGATAGCGATAGTGCTCGCACGTAAAGCCGCGCTCGCGCAGCACTTCCTCGAACGCTTCCGCGCGAATCGGCAGAAAACACGAGACGCGGGCGGGCCGCGGCGGCCGTAGCGCGGACTCCAGACAGGCATCGAGCAGCACTTTCGTACCCTCCGGCGTGTCTGCGACGACACCACCGAGATGTACCGTTTCTCCCTCGGGAAGAAAGTAGGCCCAACCTCGCAATGTGCGGTCAGTATCGATCGCGAGAAATCCTGGCAGACCCCACGTGACTCGCGCCTGCTCGATCTCCCGCCACGCGGTCGACGCATCCCACGCCAGCTCGCGAACCCAATACTCCTGTTCGCGTGCGTAGAGCACTTGTGTGTCTGAAGGATCGGCATCACGCCAGTCGCGGACGATCATGGCTGCTTCAGTGTCTCCCGATTCCCATTCTTCGTCGCTTACGCTGCATCTTCGTACCTTTCGGCGGCGGACCACCATGGTCCAGTGTACAGTCTTCGGCCCATGACCTTCGAGACGAGAGCTCCGAGCCAGAATGTGAAAGCCCCTGACGAATTGCTGTCGCGTGAGCTGGGTGTCCGCCAGCTTGCCGCCGTCATTTTCAATTACACCGTCGGGAGCGGCATCTTCGTGCTACCTGCCGTCGTGGCTGCGCAACTGGGCCCGTCCGCGATCCTTGCGTACCTGATCTGCGCATTCATCATGGCGTTGAGTGTGACGTGCTTCGCCGAGGCGGGTAGTCGCGTGTCGACCAGCGGAGGCCCTTACGCCTACGTCGAAGCGGCACTGGGACCGCTGCCCGGTTTTCTGACAGGAGTGCTCAACCTGCTGAGCGCGCTGGCATCCGCCGGGTTCGTAGCGTCAGCGTTCGCGGCTTCGGCGGCGGCCCTCATCGGCACATCCTCCGCCCTCGTCAAGGGTGCACTCATGGCGCTCGTACTGTCGGCGGCAGCGGCGATTAACATCCGAAGCGTGAGTGGGGGAGCGCGGCTGGTTGAAGCCGCCGTTGTGGCCAAGACCGTGCCGCTGATCCTCTTCGTCGTCGTGGGCGCGGCGTTCCTGCGAGTCGAGTACCTGTCGTGGCCATCGACGCCGCCGCTACTGTCGGTCATGAGCACTGCCGGCGTTCTGGTATTCGCGTTTCTTGGTATCGAAGGCGCGCTTCAACCAAGTGGCGAGGTGCACGACCCATCGCGAACGGTACCAAGGGCCGTGTCCCTGGCGATCGCGGCTGTGGTTGTGCTCTACATTTCGATTCAGGTTGTTGCCCAGGGACTTCTGGGTGACGCCTTGCCCGGCGACCGCGTTGCCCCATTGGCGGAAGCGGCTGCGACGGTGGTTGGACCCGCTGGGCGCACCTTCATGCTGATTGGGGCGACGGTCTCGATGTTTGGCTTTCTGTGCGGCACGGTGCTCACGGGTCCTCGATCGTTGTTCGCATTTGCCCAGGGTCGTCTCGCCCCTCGTGTCCTGGCGGCAGTCCATCCCTCGCGGCGCACGCCTCACGTCGCCATCATCGTTTATGCAGCGATTGCTCTCGGACTGGCACTGACCGGATCGTTCGAAAGTCTGTTGGTCCTGGCGAATATCAGCGGGTTGCTCGTATACGTCGGCGTGGCCGTCGCAGCATGGGAGTTACGACGACGAGACGTGCGTACCCACGGAGAGCCCTTCATCGCTCCCGGTGGGGCAATCGTTCCCGCGTTAACGTGCGCCGTCATCGTTGCCGTGATCGTCGCTACTGTGAGTTGGATTGAAATGGCTTCCGTGGGTGGGGTGATGGCGATCGCCGCCGTCGTCTATGTCTTGCGGCGATGAGAGTTGCGCGTCGGCGGTCTGACGAACAAGACCCACCCGACGCTTTCCCCGCGACGATTCACAAACGTCACCGAATCGAGCTGCGAATAATCACGACAAGACGAGGTCGCATCAATCCCCACTGACCGACGTGATGATGGCAGGCATGAGTGGGCCGCAGCTAGCTGAACGTGTGCGTCTCGACTATCCCGCTATCGCGGTGGTGTTCGATGGCATTCGTGTTGCTCTCCTCCTGGTTGATTAGGGCGTTTTCCACAAAGGACGACGATATGGAAAACGCGATAGACCGCGAGGAAGTATGCGACTCGGCAACATCATTCTCTACTTCGCAATCATGGCCGCGGTCACCGTTGCTACTGGTGATGCCGCGGACAATCCGCTTCGGATCGAAGTGTCCCCTCGCATCAGCAGTGCGCCAGCCGTGGTCCGGATTCGAGCGATTGTGACGCCTGATGCCGCAAATCGCGCCCTGCACATCGTCGTTGATTCCGGGTCGTACTACCGCAGCAGCATGGTGTTTCTCGATGGCGCCAACGCTGCGGCTGTGACGGATACGACGCTCAGGAACATTCCCGGTGGTGATTACGAGGTGACCGTCGCCCTCGTCGATGCCGCCGGTCGTGCCCGCACGGTCGATCGCCGCGAGGTCACGGTGGCATCGACGACGCTCGACGCGCGCGCTTTTTCAAATTGACGCTTATAGCGTTTTCAACTGTTGTGTAGCGGCGAGTCTTCGGACTCGCCGTCCCCCGCCTCTACGCCATTGCGGCGACCACAAGTTGTCGAGCCATCTCGAGACATAAGCCGCTGAAAACTCCGGACAATGCGATTACCTGCCGAGGCTGGATTCAGGAAATTCCGGATGGCTCTCAGAGCTCGGCAGACACGAGCCCGGCACGGACGGCAAATCGCGCAAGGCCGGCGACGTCATGGATTCCGAGCCGCTCCATCAGGAGCCGGCGATGTGTTTCAACCGTCTTTGCGCTGAGCGTCAGCCGGTAGCCGATTTCTTTCGTCGATTGGCCTTCGGCGATGAGCTGCAGGATTTCGCGCTGGCGAGTGGTCAGCATCGACAGCGGGGTTGTGTGCGCCGTGTTGCTGGCGAGCATTCGGCTCACCGTCTTCGGCGCGCTGGGACTGATGAAGATTTCTCCTCGCACGACGCGCTCAATTGCCGTCGCCACTTCCGCGACCGCAACGTCTTTCATCAGGTATCCTGCCGCGCCAGCCCGAATCGACTGGACGACGCGCTGTTCGTCCTGATGCATCGAGAGCATGATCACCTTGCATCCTGGAACGGCAAAAGTCAGACGGCGCGCGGCATCGATGCCATTGAGGCCCGGCATGCTGATATCCATGAGGACGACGTCCGGACGGCACTGGGTGGCGAGCTCCAACGCGTCGAGGCCATCGACAGCCTCGAGGATGTCGACGTTCTGAACAGTCTTCTCGAGAAGTGTGCGAATGCCGGCTCTCATCAGCGGATGATCGTCGACGATCAGGACTCGAAGAATCACGCCGCGGCTCCTATCGGGACCAGGCATGTGATCGTTGTGCCACGCCCGAGTGTCGAGTTGATGCTCAAGGTTCCCCCGATGCAGTCGAGGCGCTCACGCATGCCGACGAGGCCGAGGTGCCCGTCGCGCACCGCCTGGCGGGTCGTCGGTGCCACGTCGAATCCACGTCCATCGTCGACGATGCTGAGCGTGAGGTGGTCGGATCGACAATCGAGGGAGACGGCGACATGTTGCGCGCTCGCGTGTTTGACGGCGTTCGATACCGCTTCACGAGCGACCCTGTAGCAGACCAACTCGATCTCGTGCGGCAGCGAGAGATCGGCATCGGGTGAGTCGATGAGCACGCGCAATCCGGCTCGATTCCCCTCTGCTCTTGCCATGGCAGTCAGCGCCGGCAGCAGTTGCCCGCGATCGAAGGGTGCCGGACGCAACGAGTGCGACATCGCTCGTACATTCGCGAGCAGGTCGTCCACGATCGCCACCGACGAGACCGTTGTCGCGGCGCGGTCGGTGGTGCGGTTGATATCGGCGAGCTGGAGTTGCATCTTCAGCGCGGCCAGCTTCTGGGCGACCTCGTCGTGCAATTCGTGCGAGAGCCGGGTGCGCTCCGAATCGACGGCAGCCTGCAGCTCCTGCGCGAGGCGCCTGTGGACGACGGCCGATCGCCGCAAGGTGCCGATCGCTGCGCCCAATGAGAGAGCTACCATGCCGGTGATACCCACTCGTGCCTGGATGACCAGGTTGACGAGCGATGACGGCGTGAGTTCGACCAACGGGCCCATGCCCAGCGCCGTTCCCCACACGCAGAACGCGTTGACGATGAAAATCGCCCATGCAGCGCCGATCGCTTCGAATCTGATTGCCGCCCAGGCGACGAGCGGCAGAATCAGCAGCGGGTTCGCAAACTGATCGAGTTGTGACGGATGCTTCCAGAGATAAAGCCAGCAGGATATTCCAATGAGGATCGCGAGGAGGAATGCCGCTTCGACAACCCGCCAGCGGGGAAGACGGCTGGGAATCTCCTGCACTGCGCCGGCGGTCGACAGGATCACAGGCGAGACGATGACGACCCCGGCCGCGTCCGAGCCTGCCCACGTCCCAAGGACTTTGAACCAGTTCGCGTCCTCTGTGAAGTACGCGAGAGTCGCCGCAATGCATGCCCCGGCAACCGCAACGACGGCGCCGCACGCAATCAGGGCGAATCCGTTCAGCGGCTGGCTGAGTCGCGGGGCATCGGGAAAGTAGCGCTGCACGAGCCAGCGGCCCGCGAGTCCCTCACCGATGTTGATGAATGCGTACCCGACGCTGGTCGCGACGGGAAAACCGACGCCGAGATTGGCAATGACTCCGCCTACGAAGGCCCCCGCCAGAATCGAGAGGACATACTGCGTCGGCGTAAGCAGCAGTACGCCAAGCAGAAGGCCACTTGCGGGCCACACCGAGGCGGCACCGTTGGTCGTGTCGATGAGGAGGGCGACATAGCAGGCGACGAAATAGACCGCCCCAACGCCGATCGTTCGCAGCGCGTGCGCGCGCATCCGCTGGATGGTGTGCAAGCGCGAGACCGCGACGCTCGTGCTTCCGGATGTTCTTGTCTATCGTTTTTGCCCGTGTTTCGGCATGACGCCGCCACAGGCGGTGTCGGGGAGGCGACAGGGGGTGACGGTGGCCCGCTGCGTGGGCCGCCGGTATGGAGACCGGCCGCTGCACTGGGTGCAGCCCCAGGTAATGGGGCCCGAGGCCTCTGTCGATCGATGGGTCAGGGCCGGCGTCCGTCGCGTCGCGGTTGCGTCCAGAGGTCTATCGAGTCGAGCGCGAGTGCCTTGCCGTCGACGGCCAGGAACACGTCTTCTCTCATGACTCCTTCGAGGCTTTCCCGATCGATCCGCGCGATGCCAGATGCCTGAGATTCGTATCGTCCCGGCTTGACCGCGTCCCGCTCATGCGATGTTCGCCTCATTGTCATACTCCTGTTTCAGATGCACGCACGATACGTGCCCGGGGAGCGACCTACTCACGGTATTTGGTGAGAACCCCTCCACGGGCTGAGATGCTTATCGGCTCGAGCAGGCCCACTCCGATAGCAACTCGCGATTCTCTGAGCAAAATCCAACCTCGTCCTCCTCGCAGTACCATGGCAAGACTTTCTCAATCTCGACCATGAGGCCAGCGCGCGTCAGTAGCGTCACGGAGGGTTCGGATGGAGCAGCATCGATTCAAAGTCGTTTTGTCACTTCTTGCGGTGTTCACCATGGCAGGATGCGCCGCGGGCCCTCGCGGCCGGCCGCTACCCACCGAGAAAATCGAGGAGGGCCCCAATTCGACGCAGGCCGTACGCAAGCAGTTCGAAGGGACGTGGTCCCTCGTTTCGTTCAAGGTCAGCGGCCCCGACGGGCGCCAGATGAACGTCGACGCGACCGGCGATCTCACGTTTGATGGATTCGGTGTGCTGCAGATCCAGTACAAGATGAGCGACGCTGGTCTGAAAGCGCTCGCAAGCATTGGTGTGAAGTCGCCGAATCCAGTGATCTCGACCACCGGCCGCGTGGTCATCGATACCCAGCAGCACCGAATCACGTATCTCGCCGACGACTTCGAGGAGAAAGCGTTGGGCTTCGATCCAAAGCTGGCAGCCGCCCGTGCGAACCCTTTTGCGCTGGAGCGGATCCGTTACTACATGTTCGGCAACGACGGTCTACTGACTCTGAGCACCAAATACGACGACGGCAAGGACGCAAACGTCAGCCAGTGGAAGAGGTCGTCCTGAGCCAGCGTTGCCAATGATGGTTGCGCTTCTCGTAGGAGTCCTGCTCGCTGCAGGTGCCGACGCTCAGACGTTCTACTACAACGAGGTGACGAAGGACGGACGCATTTACGTATTTGCCGACGCCTCACGGTACGACGCATTCGTCAAAGGCGAAGCGACGCAGAATGGCCCCGTGATCACGCGCGACGGCTACGGCCCGAATGGGGAGACCGTGGTCTTCGACAGTGAGAATGCGATCAACCTGTACAACTTCAAACATGGACGTGCCGGTGAGCGTTTCGAGACATCTCAAGAAGTCGCGAAGTCCGACTATCCCACCAGCAAGATCAGTGGCTTGATGTTCGGGGATTACTACTACTACTACAAGTGGCATCAGGATCAGATCAGCAGCTCTGACCCGACCTCGGTAGAGGGACAGCACGGATTCTGGTTCCGCCGCCTCTATTTCACGTACGATTTCTCGCACAGCGAGACACTCGTCGGGCGCTTTCGGCTCGAAGCGAACAGCGACGGCGAGTTCGCCGGTGGCGATCTCGTCCCTTATGTCAAGGATGCTTATATCCGGTGGACCTATCACGGGAAACAACGGATGACACTTGGCATGCAGCCCAGCCTGACCTTTGGCTGGCTGGATGAATTCTGGGGCCTGCGTCATATCGAGAAGACACCCGCCGATCTGTATCGCATCGATTCGTCGCGCGACTTCGGCATCGCATTCGAAGGCCCGGCGGCGATCGAGGGAGTGAATTACGCAATTCAGTTTGGCAATGAGTCTGGTAGTGGGTCGGAAGCGCAGTTTGGCAAAATCCTGCGCTTCGAAGGCCGCTACGAACGTAACACAGGACTCGCGCTCGAAGGCTTCTACAGCTTCGGCAGGCGACCCGCCGGCGAGAACCATCACACGGCGCAGGGCTTTGCGGGTTTCAAGAAGAAAGACGTCCGTGCAGGAGCTCAGTACATCTGGCAGCAGCGTCTGTCGGGCGAGGATGGTGTGCCTGATCAGCGGATCGACATCTGGTCCGGATTTGTCGTGTGGGATGTCCTGCCGAAAAAGGCAGACCTGTTCTTGCGTGTCGATGGCGTGCAGGGCAGTGCCGGCGGAGTGGAGACCGGATTACCGGGCGCCGACGGCATCGACTATTGGCTCATGAGCCCGCAATCCAACTTCACCACCTGGATCTTCGGGGGTGAATGGTACGTGCATCCCTCGTTTCGTCTGGGCCCGAATCTCGAGCTTGCGAAGTACGCCAACGATCCCGACCCGGTGAATTTCCCCGGGAGAGATCAAGACTCGATCTTCCGGCTCACCTTTTTCTGGACGTTCTGAACGCGCGTGCAGAGAGGCAGAACCGGCGTGCTCGATTGGCTTCCCGGGCTGCGCACACTGCGGCAGTACGAACTGTCCTGGCTGCGGCGCGACGTCACGGCCGGCCTCGTCATGACGACGATGCTCGTGCCGGTCGGCATCGCGTACGCAGAGGCATCCGGCATACCTGGTATCAATGGCCTCTACGCGACGATTGTGCCGCTGCTCGCGTACGCGGTGTTCGGCCCCAGCCGTATTCTCGTGCTCGGGCCAGACTCGGCGCTTGCGCCGGTCATCCTCGCGGTCGTGCTGCCGATCTCAGGAGGTGATCCGGAACGCGCGGTCTCGATTGCCGGAATGATGGCGATTGTCTCCGGCGTGGTTTGCGTGGCTGCCGGCCTCTCGCGTCTGGGGTTCATCACCGAGCTGCTGTCGAAACCGATTCGATACGGTTATATGAACGGCATCGCGATCACTGTGATGCTGAGCCAGATTCCAAAGCTGCTTGGCTTCTCAGTGGATGCAGCAGGGCCGCTGCGGCAAGCGCTCGGGATCGTCGAGAACGTGTCGGCAGGACACACCAACATCGCGGCGTTCGGTATCGGCGGGTTCACGCTCGCGTTGATTCTCGTGTTGAAGCGATGGCCACGTGTCCCCGGCATGTTGATTGGCGTCGTCCTGGCCACAGTGCTCACGGCGGTGTTCGATCTCGCCTCGCGCTCTGGCATCTCGGTGCTCGGGCCGCTGCCACAAGGGTTGCCAGGGCCGCGCCTTCCGCTCGCGTCCACGGACAATCTGTCGGCGATCCTCATGGGTAGTGTCGCCGTCGCGCTCGTGTCGTTCGCCGATACCAGCGTGCTTTCCCGCACATACGCGGCACGCTTGCGCACATCGGTCGATTCGAATCAGGAAATGGCGGCGCTGGGCATCGCCAACCTCGCAGCCGGCTTCTTTCAGGGCATGCCAATCAGCAGCAGTTCCTCGCGCACACCCGTGGCGGAGGCAGCCGGCGCTCGAACGCAGCTGACTGGCGTCGTCGGTGCGCTGGCGATTGCCCTGCTCCTCACGCTCGCGCCCGACCTGCTGCAATATCTTCCGCAGACTGCCCTGGCGGCGGTCGTGATCTCGTCGGCAATCGGGCTGTTCGAAGTGTCCGATCTGCGGCGCATCTATCGCATCCAGCGCTGGGAGTTCTGGCTCTCGATGACCTGCTTTGCGGGGGTGGCCGTTTTCGGTGCGATCCCCGGTATCGCGTTCGCGATCGTGATCGCGGTGATCGAATTCCTGTGGGATGGCTGGCGGCCGCATTCGGCGGTGCTCGGCCGCGTCGACGGGCTCAAGGGCTACCACGACATCACCCGTTATCCTGACGCCCGGCGCATCCCGGGTCTCGTGCTGTTTCGTTGGGATGCGCCCCTCTTCTTCGCCAACGCCGAGTGGTTTCACGAACGAGTCCTGGCGGCCGTTGCCGGCTCGCCGACGCCGGTCCGCTGGCTGGTAGTCGCGGCAGAACCAGTCACCAGCGTCGACGTGACCGCTGCCGACATGATCTGCGAGCTCGACGATGCGCTGCGCGCGACAGATGTCGATCTGGTCTTTGCCGAAATGAAGGATCCGGTCAAAGACAAGCTGAAGCGATTTGGCCTCTATACGCGGCTGGGCGAAGACTCGTTCTTCGCCACTGTTGGCGAGGCCGTGAATGCGTACCTGGAACGCCAGGCCGTCCAATGGGTGGACTGGGAGGATCGCCGGTAGCGCATGTAGGGCGGGTCCTGCTTTTTGGACCCGCCATTACCGCGACTTGACCTGTATTTTAGTTTGATCTAAATTACTGGCTAGGCATGGATACCGCACTGCTCACCGCCGTGGCTTCCCCTCGACGCCGGGAGATCCTGCGGTTGCTGTGGACGCGTGACCTGACGGCCGGTGCCATCCATGAGGCGATGCCCGACGTCACCTTCGGCGCCGTCTCTCTCCAGCTCAAGGTCTTGCTCGATGCCGGGCTGGTCGAGTGTCAGGCCGACCGTCAGTTTCGCGTCTACCGCGTTCGCCGCGAGGCGCTCACCGCGGTGGCGCCGATGCTCGAGCAGATGTGGACCGATGCGCTCTGGCGTCTCAAGCTCAAGGCGGAACTGGCGGAAACGCGCCGCGGACCCAAGCCCCGGCGGCGTTCCCGTGCTGCACTCGCGCGCCGCCGCCCTCGATCGAAAACGGAGGACCGATGATAGCCGCCGCTCTCGCACATCGTCTGGACCGCACTCTCGTGATTCGCGCACGCCGCGATACGGTGTTTCAATTCTTCAGCGACACGCCGCAGTGGGCGGCCTGGTGGGGCGCCGGCTCGTCGATCGATCCTCGCCCCGGAGGTCGCATGGTGATCCGGCATCCGAACGGCGTTGAGGCCTCGGGTGAAGTGCTCGAGGTTCGGGCTCCGGAGCGTATCGTCTTCACCTACGGATACGAGACACAGAAGCCGAATCCACCTGGAAGTTCACGCGTGACCATCCGGCTGGATAGCCACCCGCAGGGAACGCTGCTTCAGCTCACACACGAGTTCGCTGATGGCGACGCGCGAGAGGAACACATACAGGGCTGGCGCTTTCAGTTGTCACTCTTTGCGAACCTCATCGCCGGCCGCGCCGCAACCGGTGCGGCATCAGTCGTGGATCGATGGTTTGCCGCATGGGGAGAGCCGGACGCGACTGCACGCGAACGGACGCTCGCGGCGATTGCCGCAGCGGAGATTCGTTTTGGCGATCGCTTCAGTTGCCTCGATGGGATCACTGACATCAACGCCCACCTCACCGCGGCGCAGCGCTTCATGCCGGGCATTCGCCTCGAACGTCGCGGCGAGATTCGCCAGTGTCAATGGCATGTGCTGGCGGATTGGGTGGCGGTCGCGAGCGATGGGCAGGAGCGCGGACGCGGGACGAACCTGTTCGTCCTCGATGCTGACGGACGGATCACCGCGGTGACCGGATTCTGGGCCTCGTAGCGGCGCGTCTTCAGACGCGCCCTGATCCAGGCTACCTAGCCACCCAGCTACCTAGCCACCCAGCCACCTAAAGCCCCGCCTCTACGCCTCTGCGAAATGGCTCGAGGTTGGGGTGCCGACGGACGGACTCGCGCATTTTTCTCCGGCTGGCGAGACCGATGACGAGCGCTGATGGGACCGCAACGAGGGCGGCAATTGGTATCCAGTTTCTCCTTCGCTCTGCAGTGCGCGTGCGAATCGCCTCCGAAACTTCAAAGAGATCGTCTCGCCGCGACAGGTAATCCTTGAAAAGGCCGTCGCGTTCGGCGATCAGTCGCTGGCGAAGCGTCTCGATCTCGGCGCCACGCTCTCCCGACTGATCGAGGCGCTGCATGATCAATTCGCGATCGTGCACGTGTCCGAGCACTGATTGCACGCGTTTCAGCACCGTCAGTTCGCGGTCGTCGCGTGGCCGGCTCGCGGCCGAGACCAGTTCGACGAGATAGCGCAATCGCTTGGCGTGAATGCGAACCTCGTGCGCACGGTTCGGAAAGTACACGCCGGAGGCGTGTACGACGGCTTCCGAGAGCTTGGTGCTCTGCGTGTGCATCCGCTTCTGCAAATTGAATCCGATCGACGCCGATACCCGGGGGCGCCACGTACGCAGTCGTTTGACGGCTGCCGGCGCGAAATCGCCGAGCGGGCTGCGTTCGATGGTCTTGATCAGCTCCCGGCGTGCCATCGCACGTTCATGCACGGCGCCCCGATTCAACGCAACGACGGCGCGCGCCGCTTCAGGCACTTGCCAAATCTTCTCTTCGAATAATTCGACAACGACATCCAGATCCCGGGCGGCACCGAGCGACCGGCCCAGACTGCGCATCTCCTCCGCGAGTGCGACATGGTTGGTGTGGTGGTCATCACCGAGGACCTCGAGGAGCGCACGAATGCGCCGGGTCGCCACGCGGGCATCGTGGATCGCATCGGCGTCACCGTCGCGGACACCCGCAACATTCTTGAGCAGCTCTTCGCTCTGTCGAACCGCCACGTCCTGCATTCGAGCGACCAGTCCCTTCATCGGACAGCCTCCTTTCTCCATCCGACGGGCTATGCACGTTTGTTACCGGCCCTGGTCCTGGTCTCCCGGAGAGGGAAGACCAGGACGAAGGACCAATCACCAAGGTCCAAGCACTGAAGATGGTCAAGGCAGACGCAGGACCTGCCCGGGTTTGATCTTGTTAGGGTCGTTCAGTTGATCTTTGTTCAGTTCAAAGATCTTCATGTAGGCGCCCGCATTGCCGAGGTGTTCTTTCGCGATCTGGCTGAGCGTATCGCCGGACTTGACCGTGTAAGTCTTTGCGGCTGGTGCCGCCGGCGGCGTTGTGGCGGCCGGCTGTGCCGCGGGCGGAGGCGCGCTGGCTGCTGCGCTCGGTCCGCCAGTCACCCGAATGTCAGCGTTGATGTCCTGCTGCCAGGTGGGAATGGTCTTAATCGCATTCCAGATTTCGTTCTTTTCTGCCTCAGTGGCGACGGTTCCCTTGAATACCAGCTTGCCGCCCTGCTCTTCGATGGTGCCGTGAAACTTTCCCTCGGCCACTTTCTCCGCCCACGCATACATACCCTTCAACGACATGGTTCACCTTCACTTTCCCGTGTGATCGGTCATCCCTCAAACCATCTCGCCACTCTACTCTGGTGTATCGCCGATCGCGAGCACAGCCGCGCGCTCACTCGTCGTTTCAGCGCGCGATTGCGCGTTACATCCGCGTTCTCACCTCTGTTAAGAGAGGATCGTCGTGCAGCGGGACCGCTCGCATCTGGTCTGACCCGTCGATTTCAAGTACCATCGAACTCGGCGCAAAGTCCAAATGACTGAGAGGTTTATCCTTATACCCGGCCGGACGAGCAAACAGGGGTGCGGTGTCAGCGAAGGAAAATTCGATCAGGTGTATCAGCAGGAAATCACGACTCTGCAGGTCGCACCCGCTGACATGAAGCGAATGGGCCTCGCCAACGGCGACCGCGTGCGCGTGACGACCGAGAGCGGCCGGCAGATCGACGTCGCCGTCACTGCCGCCACGGGCGACGAGTTGCCGCCTGGACTTTTGTTCATCGCCTACGGCGATCTATCGAGCCGATTGATGGACGGCGACACGCACGGGTCAGGGATGCCGACGAGCAAAGGACTCGACGTCACGATGGAGAAGCTGAGTTAGCGACATGGCCACCCCTCCCATTACCAAGCCAATCGAGTCGCCCGCCACTGTGATCACTGACGCCACGTGCACCTTCTGCGGATGTGTGTGCGACGACATTGACATTACGGTCAAGGACAACCACATCACCGACGCCAAACGCGCATGCGTGCTTGGCAAGTCGTGGTTCTACGGTCACGCCGCCGACGATCGACCCGACTGCCTCATCGAAGGGCAACCGGCATCGGTTGCCGAAGGTGTCGAGCGCGCGGCTCGCATTCTGACCGAAGCCAGGTATCCGATTGTCTACGGTCTGAGCGACACGACATCGGAAGCACAGCGCGTGGCGGTTGCCATTGGTGATGCCATCGCAGGAACGGTCGACACCACGACGAGCGTGTGTCACGGACCGTCGGGCATGGCATTCCAGGGCGTGGGCGAGGTCACGTGCACGCTGGGCGAGGTCGCCAATCGTGGCGACTTGATCATCTTCTGGGGTGGCAATCCGGCTGAGAGTCATCCTCGACACTTCTCGAAGTACAGCCTGATGCCGAAGGGGATGTTCGTCCCCAATGGGCGCAAGGACCGAACAGCAGTTGGGGTCGACGTTCGCAAGACCAAAACCGCCAAGGCAATGGATCTGTTCTTCCAGATCAAGCCACGCAGCGATTTCGAAGCGCTGTGGACGCTGAGGGCGCTCGCCAAGAGCGTCGAGGTCGATCCCGAGCAGGTGAAGCGTGACACCGGCATCGAGCTGTCACGCTGGCAGGATCTGATGGATCGGATGAAGGCCGCGAAGTTCGGCGTCATCCTGTTCGGCATGGGTCTCACGATGACGCGCGGCAAGCATCTCAATAGCGAGGCGCTGCTGTCACTGGCTCGTGACATGAACGCGTTCACGCGCTTTGTCGTCAAGCCGATGCGCGGACACGGGAATGTCACAGGCGCCGACAACGTGGTCACCTGGCAAACAGGCTATCCCTTCGGAGTCAACATGTCGCGCGGGTATCCGCGATTCAACCCGGGCGAATACACCACGTCAGATACGCTCGCGCGGGGTGAAGCGGATGCTGCGCTCCTCGTGGCCTGTGACCCGATGGCCAATTTCAGTCAGCCGGCACGTGAGCGCTTGCAGTCCATTCCGTACATCGCGCTCGATCCGAAGGAGACGCCGACTACTCGATCGGCGGCGGTTGCGTTCACGACGGCGACATACGGCATCAACACTCCCGGCACCGTGTACCGCATGGACGATGTCCCGATTTACCTTCGTCCGGCGCTGTCATCCACGCATCCGACCGACCTCGAGGTTCTTTCTGCGATCCATCGGCGAGTGACCGAGCTGAAGAAATAGGAACCCATTTCAGCGCGTCATGAGCAGCGGGTATTTCAAGATTGCAGGGGGCACTGTCTACGACCCGATCCACGGAGTCGACGGCGAAGTTCGCGACATCTGGATCCGGGACGGACAGATCGTAGAAAAACCATCGGATTCCAATATCAGGCCGGACAAGACGCTCGACGCCTCAGGACTCGTGGTGATGCCAGGCGGCGTGGATATGCACTGCCACATCGCGGGACCCAAGGTGAATGCCGCACGGAAGATGCGGCCTGAGCAGAAGCGTAAGGCGGAAAAAGTCGTTCGCACATCGAACACGCGCAGCGGAACCATGGGGAGTGTTCCGAGCACGTTCGCCACCGGCTACAAGTACGCCGGTCTCGGTTACACGACGGCGTTCGACGCCGCCATCCCGCCGCTGGCTGCGCGGCACGTCCACGAAGAGTTCGAAGACACGCCGTGCCTCGACAAGGGGTTCTTCGTCCTCATGGGCAACAACCACTTCGTGATGGAGTCGATCCATCGGAAGGAGCCGGAGAAGCTGCGTTCGTTCATCGCCTGGCTGCTCGGCGCGGCCAAAGGCTTCACGCCGAAGGTCGTCAACCCCGGCGGCGTCGAGATTTGGAAGCAGTTGCCGAGCGGCAACGTGCACGGGCTGGATGAGAACGTGGCGCACTTCGATGTGACGCCGCGGCAGATCATCGAGCAGATCGCGCGCGCCGTTGACGCGCTGAAGCTTCCGCACTCGGTTCATCTTCACGCCAACAATCTCGGCATGCCAGGGAACTGGATCACGACGCTCGAGACGATGAAGACGTTCGGCGATTCGCGCGGTCACCTTGCGCACATCCAGTTTCACAGTTACGGCGGAGGCGAAGGCGACGAGAACACCTTCAACAGCAAGGTCGTGGAGCTCGTCGAGTACGTGAATGCACACCACAATCTGACCGTGGACGTCGGGCAGGTGCTCTTCGGCGAAACGACCACGATGACGGCGGACGGGCCGCTCGGCTACTACTTGAGCAATGCCTTCAAGAGCAAGTGGTTCTCGTCCGACACCGAGATGGAGTCAGGGTGCGGCATCGCACCGATCGAGTACAGGAACACAAGCCTGGTGCACTCGCTGCAGTGGGCGATCGGCCTCGAGTGGTATCTGCTCGCGAAGGATCCGTGGCGGGTGGTCATGAGTACGGATCATCCCAATGGCGGATCGTTTCTCGCCTACCCGCAGATCATCCAGTTGTTGATGGATCGCACGTATCGCCAGGACATGCTCAAGCAGGTGCACCCGGCGGTCCTCGAGCGCTCGACGCTCGCCGACCTCACGCGAGAGTACAGCTTGTACGAGATCTGCATCATCACTCGGAGCGGTCCCGCAAAGATCCTTGGCCTGACCCGGAAAGGACACCTCGGGCCCGGCGCCGACGCTGACATCACCATCTATACGCCGAACGACGACAAGACGAAGATGTTCGAGCTTCCGCGAGCCGTGATCAAGAGCGGTGTGGTGATCGTCGAACACGGCGAAGTGCGAGAACCGCTGACTGGCAAGTTGCTCTATGTGGCGCCAGAGTACGACACCAGCATCGAGAGCGATATCGCAGAGTGGTTCGAGAAGTACTACTCGATCAGATTCCGGAATTACCCGGTGCCGCTCGACTACCTGCACGACCGCGAGGAAGTCGCCTGCGCGAGACTCTAGGACGCCGCAGCATGCTCACACTTCGCTACAAGGCCGACACGACGGTCCCGGTTGAAGTCGAGGGGCTGACTCCGTCTGCGGTCCGCGGCCTGTCGATCGCGGAGATTCAGCGATTCGACCTGTTTCATGGAAACCGCAAGGTTCCACTCGCCGAGTTGTTCGAGATCAGCGGTGACCCGGCCGATGCCCGGATGGAGTTCGAGGGCGATCTGGCAGGCGTCCATTGGATCGGCGCGCAGATGTCAGAAGGAGAAATACACGTTCGCGGCAACGCGGGCCGGCATGTTGGCAGCGAGATGACGGGTGGCGTAATTCACGTCCACGGAAACGCGAGCGATTGGGTCGGTGGCGAGATGCACGGCGGACTGATTCACGTGCACGGCAACGCCGGTCACCTCGTCGGAAGCGCTTACCGCGGGAGCGCGAAAGGCATGACCGCCGGCGTGATTCTAATCGACGGCTCTGCGGGCAACGAGGTCGGGCTGACTATGCGTCGCGGGTTGCTGGCGGTCGGCGGAGAGTGTGGCGATTTCGTCGGCGCCAACTTGATCGCCGGGACCGTGCTCGTCTTCGGCCCGTGCGGCAATCGGCCCGCTGCCGCGATGCGTCGCGGGACCGTGGGTCTGTTCGGCGCCAACCCGCCTTCACTCCTCGTGTCGTTTCGAAAGAGCTGCGTGTGTCAGCCGACGTTCCTGCGGCTCATTCTGCGGCATCTCGAGTCGCTGGGGTTTGCCGTGCCGAGCGAGTGTTACAACGCGAACTACGGCATTTACCACGGCGATCACGTGGCCGTCGGTCGTGGCGAGATCCTGATTCGAGAAAACTGACTCAAGCTCGCCTGGCGTCAGATCAGCCTGACTCGCGTTCCTTGATAGCTCGTCGCCTTTCCGATGATCGTCGCCGCGGTGACGCCGCTCGCATGCAGCTCGGCCACAAGTGAAGAGGCGTCACTATGCGGCACAGCGATCAACAGCCCGCCTGACGTCTGGGGATCGAACCCGATCTCGACAAGCCCTGGCCTGACGGACGGTTCGACGATGACCTTGTCCTGAAGATAGGCGCGGTTCCTTCTGCATCCGCCGGTCAGGTGGCCTTCCTCGGCCAGGCCGGCCGCACCTGGCAGGAGCGGAAGCGACGTCGACTCGAGCACGATGGTGACTTCGCTCCCTGCCGTCATCTCCTGGGAGTGGCCGAGCAACGCGAACCCCGTCACGTCAGAGCATGCATGCACCGCGACGTTCCGCATGATCCTCGATGCTGTCGCGTTGAGCGTCGTCATCGACTTCACCGCGGCGTCGATGCTCTCCTGCGTGACTCTTCGCTGCTTGAGCGCGGTTGTGATGATGCCCGTGCCGAGTGGCTTCGTGAGGACGAGCGCGTCGCCGGGCTGCACGCCGACGTTTCGAATCACCCGATCGGGATGGATCTCACCGGTGACGGCCATCCCGTATTTCACTTCTTCGTCGATGATGCTGTGCCCGCCGATGACGACGACGCCAGCTTCTCGCGCTTTCTCCCCGCCGCCTCTCAGGATCTCGCCGAGCACCTCGATGTCCAGCGTGCCCCTTGGGAAGCCAACGATGTTGAGTGCAGTGCGTGGCTCGGCGCCCATCGCGTAGATATCGCTGATGGCGTTCGTCGCCGCGATCTGACCGAAGACGAACGGGTCGTCGACGATCGGTGTGAAGAAGTCGACGGTGTTGACGATCGCCAGATCGGGGCGCAGCCGAAACACGCCGGCATCGTCGTTGGTCTCCGTGCCGACGATGACATCCGGGTGATGGAAGGTTGGAAGGTTGTGAAGAATCTGCGCCAGGTCGGCTGGCCCGAGCTTGGCGGCGCAACCGGCCGCTTTGACGTTCTGCGTGAGACTCACTGCCGTCTTGGTCATGCATCCCCCGATAACCCGTAGTGTCCGGCTTTAACCGGACCATCGCGACCTTAAAACTGGTATTCGGCTGGAGTGATGCCCTTGGCCCGCAGATACATCTCCGCCGACGCACGATGGTGCGTGGTGTGATCAAGCACGAACATCAGCAGCTCGAGGCCCGTCATTGGGGGGCCGAAGCCCGAGTAGCTCTTTTCGATTTGCGCCGGTGTCAGCTTCGACACGAGGGCAATCGACTGGTCGAACGACTGGCGTACGAAGGCGATCACATCCTTCTTGCTCATCGATGCGGGCTTCCCGGGATTCGGCTTCCCGTCGGTGAACGGGGCCAGCAGGTTCGCCTGGTCCGATGCCAGATGCACCATCTGTTCGCCGAAACTCATCTGCGGAGGAGTTAGCTTGAACGCGAAGTCGGCATCGGGCATCTGGTCCGCGACCTTCAGCGTGAAATCACGCGAGGTCGTGAGGTGCTTGAGGACGGCGGCCTTGATGTCGACTTGCGCTTGCGCCGTGTGATTCGCGACGAGGAGACACACGCCGGTGATGAACAGCGTGAGTAATCTGTGGGTCATTCGGGACTCCTTGAAGACCAATTGTAGCCAACCGCAGCTCTGTCATGGTCGCGGCGCCGTGAGGATGCGCTTGTACTACAACGTTCTCATTGCGACCCTTGGAAAATGCCACCGAGCTGGAGGCGTGGGCCGGGCGCGCGATCGCGGTCGCGAAGGCGACGACGCGCACGCAATCACGCCGGAAGTGAGGTGGCGTCGATGGCGAATTGATGTGTGGAGCGGCGTGCAACGCGCACACAGGTCGAGTAGGGCTCAGATCAGCTTCAACACGATGATCAGGACAAGCCCCGTGAAGATGATCCACCGGATCAGGTTCGCTTGCAGATTCGACAAAGCCGCCAGCGTGGCTGCCTGCGTGTGCCGCATTTCCTCCATCGCCTTTCTGATTTCCCCATGCAGCCGGTGCATCAGTTCCTGGTCAACCGCCTCTTTCTCCACGAACCGCTCCCCGATGAAATCGCGCGGCTCACGCATGGTCAGTCGCGGCCCATTGACGCGGGCGCCGGCCTCGCTCGGAAATTCGCCGAGCCCTTCCTGGATGTCCACCGCCGAACTGTCCTTGAGCGTGTGCCCCACGTCTCTTGCTTGTGCAAAGTTCGGGCTCGGTGATTGCGCCGGGAACTTCTGTACGGACCGGTACTTTGCTGCGGCGAAATGGGGCTACTTATTGTTCCGATAGGAAGAGTTCTTACCTGGACCGGACACCTGCGCTGCGCTGATTGACACAGGTCAGGCGGGAGCGACAGTGGGCGAGTGGCCGAACATAGCGCGCAACTCGGAGGCGAGCGCTTCTTCGCCCATCAGATCGGCGGCACGGAAGGCCTGCTGATACATCGACGCGATTTGTTGCGGCATAGGCCCGAACGCCAGGGCCCGCGCGTACGCGTCGCGCACCGCGGTGTGATCGCCGAGATAAATATGTGCTTCACCTTCCGTGGCGTAGCGCCACATACCGGGTGATCTGCTGGCGCAGTACGTCAACGCGCGGCTGGCATAGTCACGACATGCCGTCATATTGCCCTCGAAGGCAACCGCCATGAACGCGCAATTGATCGCATGGTAGTAGGCCTGAGACGCGTCGCCCTTGGCTTCAGCCTGTGCCAGTCCCTCATGATAGAGCGCGCTCGCCTGTTCGGCATCCTTGCGGCGCTGCTCGACGAGCCACCGCCGCTTCAGGCGTCCGGCCAGCACCCCGAGCGGATCCGTTCCCTTCGATTGTGCTTTTTTCAGGAGGTCGATCGCGTCGGCCTGACGACCGATCGATTCAAGCGCCAGCGCCAGCGTCACCAGCCCTTTGTCATCGAGTTCATCGGCGTGTGGTCCCAGCGTGTCGATTGCGTGGTGGAACTGACGTGATTCCACGGCCCGCAGCGCGGCGTCGAGAATTCCGGCGTCGGCATCCACGCCGACGAGAGCCTTGACCGCTACGGTGAACCCCAGATGATTCGGGCCATCCGGTTTGACGATCTCGAGGTGGTTGCCGTAGACGACCCGCCGCGCCGGCTCGCTGAATGGATCGAGCGAGGAGGAACGCGGCACGAACTCGTCCCGATCTCCCGCGACGGCGAAAAACGAGAACGGCGGCGTGTCGCGGAATGAGGCCGCCCAGTCCTGGCGCAGCGTCCGAATGAAGACGCTGTCGTGACTCATGTCGCGCACCTGTCGCTTCCAGAATTGAAATGGTGACGCCCTCTCCAGCCCGGCGCTCGGCGTCCCGAACAGCAGCAGATGCGACACACGCGCCCGCAGCGCCGCGTTCGAAAGCAGCGCCCGCTGGACGAGCAGGCCGCCCATGCTGTGAGCCAGAATCGCGAGCGATCCGTATCGATCGAGCGGTGCCACATCGGTCACCGTTTGAATCAGGCCGCCGAGGGTGATGATCTCGGGATCGGCGCTCCAGACGCCGGCAAGGTCGAACGCGAGACTCGTCGAGTAGCCGAGGCTGAAGACATCCCAATTCTGCAGGCGAGGCTCTTTCTTCAGCAGCTCTGGGAACAGTCCCCACGTCGCCTCGGCGTTGCCACCGAACCCATGGACCAGGACAATCGCCGCCCGTGCGCTGGTGCAACGATGATCGACCCGGTGCGGACAGTCTGCCATGTGGAGCCTTGAGGATTGAACTGAGGCACACGATAACACGTGCTTCGTCGGCACATCGATCGCATACCATCCGTATTGAGGTGCAGTGGTGGGCGACCGGTTGAAGTACGTCAAGCGGGAGAACCAGTCAGTGGTCGCGGTTCAGCTCGCCCTCGACACTGAAGGCTTCACCTATCAGAAATGGGGTGACGTGCAGACATGTAAACCCGGAGACTGGATCGTCGATAACGATGGCGACATCTACACGGTGGACCAACAGACGTTCGCCCGGACTTACCGCAAGGTTGACGGCGGCAAATATGTGAAGGTCACACCGGTCTGGGCCGAGCGCGCGTTGAACGCGGGGCATGTCAAGACCAAGGAAGGCACCACCCACTACCGGCGCGGCGATTACCTCGTGTTCAACGACGAGGACGGACACGACGGCTACGCCGTCGACGCCGAGAAGTTCTGCGCGATGTACCAGCCCGCGGACTGAAAAGGTCAAAGGTCAAAGGTCAACGTGACCGCCACCCCAGCACATTGTGCAGGATGCTCCAGCGGGGAGGGCGCGTGGCGAGCGCTTTGCCTCGCACCCAGTACTCGTACGCTTCGTCCGCTTCGCCGCTCGCACGTCTGGTTTCGATCCAGAGATCGACGAGATTCCGGAAGTCGAGCTCACCGAATGGCAGCGCGTAGACCACGATGGTGGCCGTCTGCACTTCCCGCGGCCGCACCGCCGCGAATTCGGGATGGATTCGACTCAGGTAGTACGCGCGCTCGAGAGTAATGAACACCGCATCCACTTCGGGGTCGCGGATGATTTCTTCGATCGATAGATAAGGGCGCGTCGTCGCTTGCGGCAACATGGCCTTGACCGCTTCAGCCGCCCCTTCAACGGGCGGCACCCCGACGACCACGTCCTCGCCCCCGTTCAGCCCCGCGAGCGTCGCGAACCGGCTGCGGTCGAAATCGCGAACGAGAAAGCCCAGGTGCTCATTGCTGTAGGGATGCGACAGCTCCATTCGCTCCGCGCGCGACACCGTTGCGGTGAAGCCGCTCATCAGAATGTCGACGCGTCCCTCGAGCAGAGCCTCCGAGGGTTCGGGTGTTTCCCGCTGAACCGGCACGAACTCGAGTGCCACACCGAGTTGACTGGCGAGGCGATGTGCGGCTTCGATGTCGTAGCCAACGAGTGTGCCGCTCGCGTTGACGAACGCCCAGGGCACGGAATCGCTGAAATACCCTACGCGAAGGACACCACGCGCCTTGATCTCCGGCAGCCGCCGGCCCGGCTCCGGCGCCGCTTCCGAGCTCGCGTTCGCGACGTTTGTCACCCTGGCGAGCGGAGGCCGCAGCTCGAAGTATGAGAGCGTACCGATGCCCGATGGTGCGGGCGGCAGCACCCACGCAAACATCGCGCGCGTGCCGAGCGCGAACGCGCCGACGATCGCGGCAGTCACCACGACAAATCGAACGAGGCGCCGGATCGAGACGTGGATCGTGCCGATCATGGCGGCGCCAATCACGACGCCAAGAGCCGCGATGTGCGCCGCCGCGGCCATGGAGCCCAGTCTCGAATTGAGGATGCTCGACACCGAGAACAGGTCGAACAGATCGGCAGGCAGGTGCAGCAGATCGAGCAGGAACGGCATCGCCCCGTTGATGCTTCCAAAAAGACTCAGGGGGCCCGCGCTGACGAGGAGCAACAGCTGTTGCAGGCCGAGAGTGCTGCCGGAGTACCAGGCCGCAAACGGCACGAAGGCGAGGCTCAAAATCTTGCCGACGTGCGGAAAGTTGTAGATCAGCGGAATGGCGACGCTGACGCTACGGTCGGCTTCCTCGGACGACGCGCCGCGTTCGACGAGGAGCTCCTTGGCCGATTCCGCGATGAGGGGCAGCACGACGAGCGCATCGCCCGCGGCGGCGGCGGTGATCACGGCGCCGCGCATGCTGGCGACGAAACGTCCGTACGCCACGTCAGTCAATCGCGCGACCAGCGCCGGCAGCACCCACAGCGTCAACAGGAACGCGCCGCCGGCGTAGAACCAGAACCAGACCTGGAGGCGCAGTACGTCTTCCACGCGAATTTCTCCCGCCGTCACGGCTGCAATCGCAAACAAGCCGTATGGCGTCAGACCAAGGATCAGACGGCTCACGCGCGCCATCGCCTCGTTGAATGCCGCCAGCGAATGGAGCAGCACGTCCTTCTTCTCGCCCGTCATCTGGCCGAGCGCGACGCCGGCGAGGATCCCGAAGAGCACGACCGCCGGGATCAGATTGTTGGCGAGCGCATGAAACAGGTTCGCGGGGATGTAGAGCTCGAGCCAGTCAATCGGTGGGGGGGCTTCGTCCAACCCGAACACCGGCGCGCCGCTGAAGGCGGGAAACGCCAGTGGCGCTGCGACCACGAGAAGAAGCGTCAGTCCCCAGACGAACAGAAGGATCGCAATGCCGTAACGTGCGATCGCTCTCATTTCCGCGGCGCC
>Ga0207689_10001113_pt1 | contig 25917 bp, 22 predicted proteins | sample KBSMisM52_FD_184312 | JGI IMG/M metagenome (GOLD analysis project Ga0207689, IMG submission 184312) | Miscanthus rhizosphere microbial communities from Kellogg Biological Station, Michigan, USA - KBS Miscanthus M5-2 (SPAdes) (version 2) | ecosystem: Host-associated > Plants > Roots >...
CGCGGCGAGCTCGTGCGTGAAAGCGGGGAACGGGCCGACCTCCGCGTCCACCGCCTGGGTCAGTGGCCACAGCTCGGTCGTCCCCGCGCGCGCGCCCGCGCGCACCGCCTCGCGCACCGCGCCCACGAAGGCCAGCGAGCGATCGAGGAACTCGCGCGCCGCGTCGCGGTGCATGACGTCGTAGTGCGCGGTGTCGCCGCGCAAAAGGCAGCCGATACAGACTATCGCGTCATATTTCCTGCTCTCCGCCAAGGTGCGTGCAGCGGAGGGAATTTCAAAGGCGCCGGGGACACGGACAATAGCGATGTCTTTCTCGAATTTCGCTCCGCTCCGTACCAATCCATCCAATGTCCCGGCCAAGAGCCTCTCCGTGATGAATGAATTGAAGCGGCTGACTACGACCGCGAAACGCTTCCCCGCCGCCAGCATGCTGCCTTCGAGCACAAGGTGATCGGTATCTGCGACTCCCTCGGTGACGAGCGGTCCCAACACGGTGACTTGAGTTCCACCAGGCAATTTAAAGCTGAAGGACCGGCCGAGATGTGATTGTTCAGGTCCGGAGTGGTCCTGGTGGATTTCCCATTTGCGGCTGCGAACTAATTCAAATGTCGAATCGGGATCGGATACGGTCAGGTAAAGATCAGCGTTGCCCCACTGTTTCCTTTTGCTGGTCACTCCCAGCTTGAGTCGCGAGGGAAAAAATTCCGCAGACTGGCGGTTGGCATTCTCAGCGGCGTATCCCTGTCGCAATCCGAGCGAGGCCAATAGGTCTTTAAGCAACTTGAAATCCGCCGGGGATTTGGTCACTACAGTGAGTTCCACCCACTTGATCATTGAGTTCTTGCGTCCTTGCAGTCTGGTACGAGCCTGCGTAGAACATCATAACCTCAACTCAAGATTTCATAGTGCCGGGCGACGATAAGAAATCGCCGATCGCTAGCATAGGGATCAAACCTTGGTTTGATTTGAGAACTAATTGGTGTGAAGATCCAGGCAAGTTTGCAATGCGTGTAATGCGTAAAGCGCATCCCGCAGGGCCTGTTCTTCTTCAACATGGTCGCCGGAGAGTTGGAAAAGCTGCCGTGCGCGCAGCTCAATCTCGCGTTGCGCAGTGCAGATCCGTTCGGGCAATTGGTCGCGGTTCGGCTCGTGAAGCGCTTTTGTGTACAGGACTTTCCAATTATTTTGAGCGATGGTGCTGGCAACGAACATGGCAGAAAACCGCCTCACTGAGGAATTTTCGGGAAACTTACGGCCATTATGTCTGAGGGATTACCGGCAATAAATACAGGATTAACCTGATAATGGAAGCACTAAAGTTCCGGCCAAAATCTGGACGCCGACCGTTACTTACCTGCCACAAATCCGCTGACCGCTGCCAGAAATTTTCCTGGTTGATCCACGAAGGTCATATGGCCACTTTGCGGCAGGATGACCAGTTTTGACCCCCCAATTTTGGCATGCATTTCCTCTGACATTTTGGGATCGCTTTCGTCGTGATCGCCGACAATGATCAACGTCGGAACTTTGATTTGAGAGAGTTTGTCGACGTACTCAACCTCGGTGAGGTTGCCATCCACTACGAACTCTCCGTGTGATCCCCACATTTCGCGGTATACATCCCAGGCTGTGGTTGTGTTGCCGGTGACCGGGTCGTAGTTCGGATCGGGGTTCTTCTGGTAAAGATAGGGAAAATATCCAACGCCCCATGCCAGTTTGGCATATTGCTCAGGATAGCGTCCGCGCTCCCATAGTTCCCCTTTGCCATACAGACCGGCAGCTTCGAGCGCTTCCACCCGTTCGCGATCTTTCGCCGGCATTTCTGATTTCATCTTGCCGAGCGCGGCGTTCAACGCTTTTGTGCTGGCGAAAGTGCTTCCCAGAATCAGATGGGAAAGGTGTTGTTGATACTTAAGCGCGTAGGCCTCTGCCAAAACTCCGCCGAAGGAGTGGCCAAGCAAACTGATTTTTCCCAGTCCTAGCGCCTGACGAACAGTTTCAATGTCCTCGACCATGTGGGCTACGGTGTACTGGTGAGAGTCCTCGAGTTTCGAGGATTTTCCCGAACCGCGTTCGTCAATGAAGACGAGGCGGTTGGTGCGCATCAAGGGCAACAGATGGGGAAGAAAGTATTCATGCGAGGCTCCAGGGCCGCCATGGATGATCATCAGCGGCGTTCCCTGCCCAACCGACATGTAGTAGATCAGCGCACCATGACTGTCGACAAAGCCTTCCTGCGTGGCGTAGGTGTAAATCTTTTTGGGGGCCTGGGCGAGGGCGTGTACCCAGGAGCAAGCTACCAGCAGAAAAGCAACTGTCAGTTTTCGCATGGCGAAGATGCTAGCATTCGCAGCCTGCGGTTTTCCATCCTAACCACCGACGAATCTGCCATAATCCCTATACTTCTATGAAGATGCTTCTCGTCCTGTCCACGCTGCTGCTAAACCTCAACCTGTTTGCCCAGACCGGGAAACAACAGACTCCGCCGCCTCCGGCCAAGCCGGCAGATGATTACTCCGGTGCGTACACCTTTCTCCAGGATGGAGAGCTGCTGCAATTGAACATTGAGGACGAAGGCAAGGTCACAGGCTTCATCCAACGTTTTGGAGACACGGCAACCGATCGTGGTTTGTTCCTCGATCATTTCTTCAAAGAGGCAAACTTAGACGGGAAGAACCTGACCTTCAACACCAAGACGGTGCACGGAGTCTCGTACGACTTTAAAGGGATGATCGAGCGAGGAGACGGCAAAAAGCCCGGAGATGAAGCCTATTACGTTTTAAAAGGCACATTGATCCAATCCAATATTGATTCACAACAGAAAACCACCACCAAAACCCGCGATGTGGTTTTCAAGGCTTTTCCTCAGGACTTAAGTGGACCGCCCGCGAAGAAATAATCAGTTTGCACGCCTGGTTTCGACGGTTACAAGGCGAATCGAATTGGGTGGCAGCAAGAGATGAAGCGGTTGGACTTTGACCACCGGATCTTCAAATACCACCGTTAAAAAACTCGAACAAACCGGACACAGCCAAAAATATTCAAAGTTATGCGCGTGATTCCCGGATAATTCAGCTGGCAGGGGGTCGCGCTCCAGGCGGAATACTTTTCCTTCGTGAAGATAGCGAAAGCCGTTCGAACAGGCTGGGTTTACGCATTTGGAGAGCATCGCTACCTCCCACTCCAGTTGCGAAATCCCCCAAGCAGCGGGGAATTGATAACGCGATTGGTTCAGGTGTACACCCTTTTTCTTGCCGGTTCAAGAGGATAAGTTTCCCTCATTCAAATCCACTATTCTGCAAAAACTACCTCCGTTGTATCCTCGGAGCGTGCTGCGCCGCCTCGCGCCTCGACCCTCTCCAACCCTAGGGCTGTTTCTCGGTCTGATCATCACTTTGGCGGCGGTGGTGGCCTATTCCTGGTACATCACCCGGCAGATCTCCGGCCTGCGGGAGATGCAGAACAATCTGGTGGCGCGCAATCGTAAAGATTCCCTTCAACTTTTGCGCATTCAAAATGACCTCAATTCGCTCGGATTGGCAATGCGCGACATGCTTGATAGCGGTGACCCCTATCCGCTGACGGCCTGGACGGCACAGTTTCAACGTATCCGCGAGGATTTGGATGATGCTCTAAAACTCGAAGAGCAAGTCGCGGTAGCTGGGCGAACTCCGGAACAGCGCCAATATTTGGGAAACTCCATGACCCAGTTTTGGGATGCAGTGGAGCGGATGTTCGCCTTGGCGCAGAGTGGCAAGGACAAAGAAGCTCGGGAACAGATACGGCTTTCTCTACAGGCACGCCAGGCGAGTCTCAGCAATGCCGTCGCGCGATTGCTGGTGCAGAACAATGAAAGTGAGGAACAGGCGGCACAGAACATCAGCCAGATTTATGACCGTGTGCAGCATCAGGTGTACTTGTTTCTTACCGCCACTTTGATCGCCATAGCCCTCACCAGTCTTTACCTCATAGTTTCGAATCGGCAGTTGTTTGCTCGTTTGGCCATGCTTTCCGAGCAGCGCAGTGATCTGGCGCAAAAGCTGATTTCCACCCAGGAATCGACTTTGCGCTACATCTCACGCGAACTGCACGATGAATTTGGCCAGATTCTGACAGCGATCGGTTCCATGCTGCGCAGAGCGGACAAGCATCTTCCCCAAGGATCTCCCATCACTCAAGAATTGCAGGAAGTTCGCGAGGTTACTCAGAACACGCTGGACAAAGTGCGCAGCCTTTCGCAAGCCCTGCATCCCGTGATGCTCGACGAACTGGGCCTTGAGAGCACACTGGACTGGTATTTGCCCACGGTAGAAAGACAGGCCGGGATTCGCATATCCTACGAGAAATCCGGTATGCCAATCGCCGTGGACGGCAGCGCGGCGGTGCACGTGTATCGGGTGGTACAGGAAGCTTTGAATAATATGACGCGGCACTCTGGAGCAAAGCAGGCTTGGGTGCGCTTACGTTCGCAACTCGAGACTCTGGAACTCGAAATTGAAGATCACGGCAAAGGATTTTCGCTCGGGGAGAATCGTCAGGGAATTGGATTGGTAGCCATGCGCGAACGCGCAGAAATTTTAGGCGGGACCATTACGTTCACTCGTCCCACCGAGGGCGGCACGTTGATCCGCCTGATTGTACCGAAAGGAACAAAACAAACTCATGCCGGATAAAATTTCCGTCCTGCTGGTGGATGATCACAGCCTGGTGCGCCGTGGCTTCCGCCGCATTCTCGAAGACGAAGCGGATATCGATGTCGCCGGGGAGGCCAGCAATGGCGAGGAAGCTGTGAGTCTCGCGCAGAAGCTTCGCCCCAAAGTCATTTTGATGGACTGCGCCCTTCCCGGGATGAACGGCCTGGAAGCGACTCGCAAAATTTTGAAGCAACAACCGGAGACGCTGATTCTCATGCTCAGCATGCATGAGGAGGAGACTCTGGTAAGGCAGGCGGTGGATGCAGGGGCGCGCGGATACATTCTCAAAAATGCCATGGATCTGGATTTGGGCGCTGCGATACGCAAGGTTGCTGCGGGTGAAACCGTTTTAGATCACAAGTTAAATTTGGAAGCCGGCCTCAGAGGCGAACGTGATTATGGACTCACCGCTCGCGAGTTAGAGATTTTGCGCTATATCGTCGACGGAAAATCCAATAAAGAAATTGCAGCCGAACTCAGTTTGAGTGTGAATACTGTAGCCGCTCATCGAGCCAATATTATGGATGCTCTCGGTATACACAAAACGGCTGAGCTGGTCGTTTACGCCATCCGCAACGGGTTGGTAACTCTTCCGTGAACCGCCGATCATTCCTTTTGGGAAGCGGAGGTCTTGTCTCCGCCGCCTACCTCGGCCTTTTCGACGCCTTCGCCGCTCCCGCCAATCCTGGCTTTCGTTTGGTTGATGTCACTTCCTCGTCGGGCCTTCTGTTCCAGCACAATAGCGGCGCCTTCGGCGGAAAATTTCTGCCCGAGACTTTAGGCTCCGGCTGTGCTTTTCTCGACTACGACGGAGATGGTTGGCAGGACATACTGTTGGTTAACGGCACCGATTGGCCCGGGCACAAACGCACTCGCAGCACGCTGAAGCTCTATCGAAATAATCGCAATGGGACCTTTACCGATGTCACTCGCAAGGCGGGACTGGATATTGAGATGTACGGCATGGGAGTCGCGGCTGGCGACTACAACAACGATGGCTTTCCCGATATTTTTATCACCTGTGTCGGCCAGAGCCGATTGTTCAAGAACACCGGCAAAGGAACTTTTATTGACGTTACGAAAACCAGCGGACTCGCCGGGCACATGGGTTTCAGTACCTCCGCAATTTGGTTTGATTACGACCGCGACGGGCTGCTCGATCTATTTGTTTGCAACTACGTAAAGTGGTCCCCCGAGCACGACGTGTTTTGCAGCCTCGACGGCAAACACAAGTCGTATTGCACGCCTGAAGCCTATCGCGGCGATACCTGCTGGCTCTTTCACAATCGCGGCAATGGAACATTCGAAGATGTCACCGCGGTGAGTGGGATATTCGACAGCAGTTCAAAATCTCTCGGCGTGGCAATGTTTGACTACGACCACCAGGGTTGGCTTGATCTGGTCGTCGCCAATGATACACAGCCCAACAAGCTCTACCGTAACCAACAGAACGGAAAGTTTAAAGATATCGCGGTTGAAGCCGGGCTTGCTTACAGCACGGAAGGTAAACCTCGCGCCGGCATGGGAGTGGACATCGCCGATTTCGAAAACTCCGGCGCATCCGGAATTGCGATCACCAACTTCGACAATGAGATGATCGGCCTGTACCGCGCCTCAGGCAAAGAGGGCTTTACCGATATCGCGACCCAGAACGGAGTTGGCCTGGCCTCCAAAGACCGGCTGGGATTCGGCTGCACGTTTTTCGATGCCAATCTCGACGGCTACCTTGATCTGGCGGTCGCCAACGGCCACATCGATGACACCGTCCGCAATATCCGCGGCAATGTTGGATATGCGCAGCCTCCACAATTGTTTTTAAATGACGGGCATGCGAAATTCACTGACGTTGCTGCAGCCGCAGGCGGCGGATTCGACAGCCCGAAAGTTGGACGCGGCCTTGCATACGGCGATTTTGACCGCGATGGCGATCAGGATTTGCTCATCACCACCAATAACGGCCCGGCGTTTCTTTATCGCAACGACCAACTCTCCGGCAATCACAGCCTCCGCCTGCGGCTGCAGGGAACCAAATCCAATCGCGACGGTATCGGTGCGGTCGTGCGAATTTTCTATGGAGGCGTCAGCCAATCGCGCATGGTGAAGGCTGGTTCGAGTTATCTTTCGCAGTCCGAACTCCCACTCACATTCGGGTTGGGAAAGAACGATACAGTTGAGCGCATGACGGTCGAATGGCCCAGCGGCAGACTAGAAGAATTCAAGAATCTTAAGGCCGGAAAAGCCTATGACTGCCTCGAAGCAAAGGGGTTAACCGCATTTTCTGGGAACTAGTATTTTTCAACGATTGTACCGGTTTCCAGCCGGCGCTACTGTGTTTCTAAATTCGTCCTCTGATTCTTGGTCCTCCGGCCAGAGATTTTGAGGAACCCCACGGGGCAGGCCCAACCACCTGCCCTTAATTTTTGCTCGGGAGCTTTCTCGCGCCAGCAACACCTTTGCGGCCTTTATGCGTCTAACAAAACAGTACTTATGGATCTACGACGTAGCGCCCGCCTTTGGCCTATAATTTAAAAAGTCATAAACATCGGAGGAAGTCATCTTATGGATTCGCGCGTGAGCGCTATGTGGAGGGGTTTTCGGGCCCATCGCCTGGCATCCATATTTTTCATCCTGGCCACTTTGGCCGTAGGGATTTTGATTGGGACCGTTGTTTCTTCGGGTGTCAGAGGGCAGGAGGCGAAAAAAGTATCGACGTCTGACGCCACACCGCTGACGATTCCTTCCCCGCAGCAACTCTCCAATCAGTTCTCGCAGATTGCCAACAAGCTCGAGCCCAGCGTGGTCAACATCAATACTGAGTCCACTATCAAAGCGCCGCGCCGTCGTCGCGGACAGGCACAGCCATCCGATCCAGATGCCAGCCCATTCGATGATTTCTTTGACCGCTTTTTCGGCGGACAGGGCGGGGACAGTGGTGGCGGCGATCTGCATCAGCGCTCGCTTGGATCCGGGGTGATTGTCGATTCCAAGGGCTACATCGTTACCAACCGTCACGTAGTCGAGAAAGCAGACCGCATTCGTGTTCGCCTGCAGGATGATCCACCGAGCGTGTTGCATGACGCAAAGGTGATTGGCATGGATCAGGAAACTGATTTGGCGGTGATCAAGATTGAATCCACCGGCCCCTTGCCGGTAGCCAAACTCGGCAATTCCGACAGCATGCAGGTGGGCGATTGGGTATTGGCGATCGGCAGCCCTTTCGGATTACAAGCCACGGTGACCGCTGGAATCGTCTCGGCCAAAGGACGTAATATCGTCCCTGGACGGCAATTCCAAACCTTTATTCAGACTGACGCGGCGATCAACCCCGGAAACTCGGGGGGGCCGCTGGTGAATATGGCGGGTGAAGTCATCGGAATTAATACGGCGATCCTCACCGACACCAACGCCTACGCAGGAGTCGGTTTTGCCTTGCCTTCGGCGACCATTCGTGACGTTTACAATGCGATCGTATTTAATCCGGACCACCGCGTAGCCCGTGGTTCGATCGGAATCATGTTCACCGCACAGGAGAATCCAGCGATTGCGCGAGTGTACGGCGTACCCGGCGGTGTGACCGTATCGAACGTAGTAGCGGGTAGCCCGGCGGATCAAGCCGGTCTCAAGGTCGGTGACACGATTACAACCGTAGATGGCAAGTCGGTAAAGAATGGCGATGAACTGGTTGCCGATATTGCCAGCCGCAAACCGGGATCGAAAGTAAATCTTGGTTTCATCCGCAATAACAACAAGCAGGAGGCTTCGGTCACGGTCGCAGATCGCGCCAAGTTGTTTGCTGCCCGTCTCGGAGACGACGATGAGGGTGAAGAAGACTTGGGGCCGAAGGAAACCAAGCTGGGCATCACGGTGCAGAACGTGACGGCTGACATCGCCGACCGGTTGGAGATTCCTGCCAACAAAGGTGTCATCGTGCAGGATGTGAAAGCCAGTTCCTTCGCAGATGATATCGGCGTGGCTCGCGGCGACGTAATTCTCGAAGTGAACCGCCAGGTCGTGAATACTGTAGAAGAGTTCAACAAGGTACAGGCTGCGCTGAAGAGCGGTCAGGACGTAGTTTTCCTTGTCCGTCAACGTGGCGGTGGCCGTCAGGGTAACGGTACCATCTTTTTGGCCGGAACCCTTCCGTAACCTAGTTCCATACGATTAGGCTGGCACTGAAAAGCTCGATCAGAGATCATTTTCAGTGCCGGTTTTTTTGTGGCATTTGAGTATGCACCCGAATCGTTGCCGTACCGCAATGTTATGGCTTGCAGGGATTGCCCTGCTGGCGGCGGCAACGTTCTCTCCGGCGCAGACTTCCACTACCACTCCATCGCCCACCAAGAAAACTGCCAGCAAGAAATCGCACCACAAACGTCGTCCCCGTGGTCAGCAAAAAATGGATGCGCAACGTGTGCAGGCTATCCAGGATGCGCTCGTTCGCGAGCACTACTTGAGCAAAGCCACGGGCAAGTGGGATGCCAGCACGCAGCAGGCTTTGCAGAAATTCCAGGCTGACAACGGATGGCAGAGTAAGGTGGTTCCCGATTCACGGGCTTTGATCAAGTTGGGCTTGGGACCAAGCAACGACCACCTGTTGAATCCTGAAAGCGCGATGACCTCAACCGCTCCGGCAACGCCCAGACAAGATGCACCGGCCGATCCTAAGCAATAACTGAGAACCGCGAACTACAATCTCAGAACTCGAAACTATCCCCGCATCACAGGATCAGGGAAATATGGCAAGGGCTGACCAGTGATGACGGCCCGGGGATTGTCGTCCACCAGAGCTTTAGCGATATCCGCTCCAACCATTTCGGCCACCTCTTTGCGGGCGGTGGAAAGAATCGGCACGCGATGCTTGGTATCATGTGCATCGGTTGCCAGGAAATGCACGGCATCCCGCTCCAGCAACCAGTTCGCAATTCGCCAAACCCTTTCTCCCCAGTAGCCAGTCATGGCGGAAGCCGTGACCTGCACCGCACATCCCAACTCCACCCATTTCAAAACCCGCTGTGGGTCCTGCTGCAAAATCGGATTGCGTTCCGGATGCGTGATGATGGGACGAATTTCTTGGTCGCCAAGTTTTGTAAAATACTCCTCAACCTGCGACGGTATGCTGAAGTTGCTGAACTCCACCAGCAGATAGCGTCCGCCTTCGATGCAATACCAGTCTGGGCGGAGCAGGGCATCCTGAACATTTTCGTCAGAAAGATGGAAGTCGCAACCCAGGCTGAGTTGGGGTTTGCCGGCGTTCCGTACGCGCAATTCGTTGAGCCGCGTTTTCAGGTATTCGCGATCGTATTTGTAGTGATCATTCGCGTGCGGGGTGGCCACCATGTGCTCGATGCCATCGGCTGCGGCCATGCGGCACATTTCCTGAGAAATGTCCCAGGTTTTTGCACCGTCGTCTACTTCGGCAAGGATGTGGCTGTGAATATCGATCACGCGAGAGCTCTGTAAACCATTTAAGCAGATTTTGCAGTTCGCTGCGGCTTTCTCCGCAAACTCCACGTTTAAGATTTTTGTGCCCGGAGAAAACCAAACCTTAAAAAGCAAGAGAACACTGAGGGCTCGCAGTGCACAGAGAAAATCTTTGATACCTTTAAACTTTTCCGTGACTGGCCTGGATTCGCAACAGAGTAGCTACCAGAGCATCAATATCTTCTCGGGTGTTGTAAAGCGCCAGCGAGGGTCGGACGGTTTTCTCGACACCAAATCGCCGCAAGATAGGCTGCGCACAGTGATGTCCGGCGCGCACTGCGATTCCTTCCTGATCCAGCGCCTTGCCCACTTCTTCCGGCGGAACATCATCGAGGACAAAAGAAAGTACTCCGGCTTTTTCCTTTGCCGTGCCAATCAGACGGAGGCCGGGGACACTAAGCAGCCCGTGCGTTCCATATTCCAGTAGCTCGTGCTCGTAGTGGGCGATGTTCTCCATGCCGATTTCTTCGAGATAGTCGAGCGCTGTTCCCAAGCCGACTGCGTCGGCAATGTTTCCAGTTCCCGCCTCAAATCGTGCCGGAGCTGCCTGATAGACAGTTTTTTCGAAGGTAACATCGGCGATCATGTTTCCTCCGCCCTGCCACGGCGGTGTGTTGTCGAGAATGTCGGCCTTGCCGAAAACCACGCCAATTCCGGTGGGCGCGAAAATCTTGTGGCCGGAAAATACAAGGTAATCGCAATCGAGAGCCTGCACATCTGCTCCGAGATGGGCTACAGATTGGGCGGCGTCGAGCACCACCTTCGCGCCATGACGGTGCGCCATTTCAATCATTTGCTTGGCTGGAGTAACGGTTCCCAATGCATTCGAAACCGCACTAAAGGAAACCATCCGGGTGCGCGGACCGAGCAGTTTTTCGTATTCCTCGAGAATGATCTGACCGTCGTTGTCGACCGGTGCAACCCGCAGCTTGGCGCCTTTTTCAGCAGCCAACTGTTGCCACGGCACGATGTTGGCGTGGTGCTCCAACCATGTGATTACAATCTCATCGTCTTTCTGGATATTGCGATGCCCCCAGCTCTTGGCGATCAGGTTGATCCCCTCGGTTGCACCACGGACAAAAACAATCTCGCGGGTCGAACTGGCATTCAGAAAGCGGCGGACTTTTTCGCGGGCACCTTCGTAAGCGTCGGTCGAGCGCGCTGCGAGCGTGTGGGCTGCACGATGGATGTTGGAATTTTCGTGTTTATAAAACTCGGAAAGCCGGTCAATCACAACCTTCGGCTTCTGCGTCGTAGCCGCGTTGTCCAGCCAGACGATCTGCCTTCCATTGATCCGCTCCTGAAGAATCGGAAAGTCCTGCTTGATCACATGCGGATCGAACAGTCGCTTGGATGAAGCGATACTGGGCACCAACTCCGGACGGAAATCGAATGTATCGAGTTTGGGCTCAACTCCCGTGGGCGCTTTGGTTTTGTCGTTTACCGGAATGGCGACCTCAGGTGCCTCAGGCGCGGGCACCGGCGGAAGCTTGGGCGCGGATGAAGGCAGATCCGGAATCGCCGGCGCGGCTTGTGCTCCAGGAACACTGGAGAACGAAAAAAAATCATTTGCGGCAGGAAAAGCGGGAGCTCCCGATAACGGAGAACTCTTCGCACCCTCCAGAAAATGTGCGCTGCTTCCAGGCATCGCCGGCGGATTTGCCGCCGTGTAAGCCGACGCGCGCAAGGGCGTAACATCCGCCAACGAATTAGGTATAGCGCCCAGCTCGGCTTCGCTCAATGATGGAACTGGCGCGGGCAAAGCCGGCACATCAGAAATAGATGGCGTTCCCGGGACAGCAGGAAAGGAAAACAGCTCAGCTGCCGAAGGAAAAGATGGAGTCGCAGTGTGCGACGTCGCCGCCTCACGATCCAGAAAATACAGAGCTGCTCCGGGCGCCGCATTCTCAGGAAAAATTGTTGCCGGCGGCGAGACAGCTCCCGATGCCGGAACATTCGCGGCAACCGGCGGAGTGGGCACATGTGCAGCTGTAGGAGTCGGTGGCTGAGAAGGCATCGCCGGCATTCCCGGCGGCTTCGGCAGCGCCGAGAAAAACTCATTGGCAAGCTTAGAGATCACCGACGGATCGATCACGCCCTGCAAATCCGCCGGGACTTTCACTTCACTCGCCTCAGGTGCTGGAATATTGACCGAGCCGGGATCACTTGTATTCATGGTACTGGTCCACGCTGACGTTCTCGAGCACGCCAAGAGCATCTTCAGTGAGAATTGCCAGCGAGCAGTAGAGCGAAATCAGATACGAAGCAATGGCCTTGTGATTGATCCCCATGAAACGTACGGAAAGACTGGGCATGACCTCTCCCGGAATTCCTGGCTGGAACAGCCCGACCACGCCTTGCTTCTTTTCTCCGGTGCGCAACAAGAGAATATTGGTCTTATTCCCTTTGACCTCCAGCTTGTCGGTGGGAACAAGCGGAAGGCCGCGCCAGGTCAAAAACGGTGAACCGAAAATATTGACCGTCGGTGGAGGAACTCCGCGACGGGTGCACTCGCGCCCGAAGGCAGCAATTGCGCGGGGATGCGCCAGGAAAAACGCTGGCTCTTTCCATACCTTCGCGATCAATTCATCCAGGTCGTCGGGCGTGGGTGCGCCCTTGCGTGTCTTCACCCGCATCTCATCGTCGACGTTGGCAAGCAGTCCATATCCTGAGTTGTTGATAAGCTCACTTTCCTGCCGCTCCTTTACCTTCTCAATAATCAAGCGCAATTGCTCTTTGATCTGATCGTGCGGCGAGCGATACATATCCGAGATGCGGGTCTGCAGGTCAAGTACCGTGGTCACCGCGCACAAGGTGTACTCGCGCGGCTTCTCTTCGTAGTCCACATAAATCTCCGGCAGGTCCACTTCCTGTCCCGGCGTGCACTCCACGGTGCGCCCGTTGGGGGTCGAGGGGACGACCTTGTTCACGCGATACGTACCGGCTTCGACCGGCACCCATTGCAGGAAAGGCACTAGCCAGCGCGGCGTGATCTCCGTCATCATCGGAGCAGTTTTGGTTACGTTCGCTAGCTGGCTTGCCTGGGTTTCGTTCAAGGTGTGTCGTACGGGAATTTTTTCGGGCATATGAGTCCTCGAGTTCGGATGGAACTCAAAAGTTTAACACTAAAATTCGCAGCAGAGCGGGGATCAAAGTGTAAGGGTTGTGTGGAAAATTAGCGGTGTGCGAAGAAGTAGAAACTTACGTAAAACAACTGCACGATGGTGTTGGCGATGATGATGTAGGTCGCTATTTCCATCCGGCGAAAGGAGTCGTTAGTGCCTTTCAGCAGCGAGGTCATCTCCTGCGTCGCCTGATGAAATTTGTCTGTGGAAGCGTTCAACTGCTCAGTACAGACCTTCATCTTGTCTAGGACGCGCGACGTTTCAGTCGAAGATGACGCCGTTCGCTCGGCATTACGAATTTCCAGTTCAATTTTGCAAGCAGTCCACCATGGGCTTCCCGGCGGACTGTCATACATGCGTTTGCGGATTTCGTCATAGGGACGCCCGCGCAGTAACTGCACCAGTGCCTCGACGGTCGCGGCGGTCTTTACGTCTGTCCCGTGCTTTGTCCCTAACGATTCCAACTGCTCCTCCACTTCAGATGTGCCAGTAATAAAAAAGCCCAACCAGGCCGAGGGCCACCATCGAACCAATGGTTAAAATCTTTTTGGTGCGGTCTTGTTTGTGTCGGCTATGTTTCTCTGCCGCCACTCTGTATTTTTCGATCCACTGGGTTCGGCTGTCGTCCGGCTCAAGGCAGGTGCGGATCGCCTCTCCCAACTTGCGTTTGTCGTTTGGATGAAGCGATACAAATTGGAACGGCTGCAAATGGCTGCTTACTGGAGCCAGCATTTTGGCGGTCCCCAGCACCGAGCCGGTGTGGGTCACGAACATCACCTTTTGAGAAGATCCCTCATCCAGTTGTTCTAGGACAGAAAGGAGGCCACCGGTAAGAGAAACCGTTTTAAGGGAAGCCTGGTTGCATCCACCTTCAGGACTACGCAGGACCGCGGGGATGCCTTCGCCAAGCTGAATGCGCGTCGCGCGCTGTTGCGCGTGTTGGGGGAGTAGATTCATAGCGATGTATCAGTATGTTACGAGTTTCCAATTTGCAGGAGATTACCGAAGTGCTTGTACAAAACACCTAGATGGAGATTACCCGTAGCCATCCGTGGTTGCCTCTGTGAAACCCTGTCTTCTCTGTGGTTTAAGGTGTTAAAAAGCTCTAACCCCCAAAGGACAGAGAGTTTCACGGAGGAAAAGCATGAGTATGGAATGATCCGAGTTGATTTGAGAAAAGCAATTACCAGGTGGAATACGCCGTGCCATCGCTCGCGGTGCTCGCTGATGCACTATGAACGTCGTTGATTCCCGGATCCTGCTGATCGGGCGAGCTGACACTGTCGTCCTGATCCACAGTCCAATCCGCGGCGCCGGTAGTGGGATCTTTGGGAATTTGCTTCAGATATCCGGCTGAAACCAGGTCGTCCAGCGATTGTGGGGCTTTCTGCTTGTCTAGCGTGTACTGCTGAATCAAAGAGCGCAGGGTGAACAGATTCTGCCGCAGCACAGCTTCCCGCGAACGCAGCACGGACTGCTGATACGCCGGGACCGCAATCGCAATCAGGATCAGCATAATGCTGATCACAACCATCAGTTCAATCAGGGTAAAGCCGCGTTGCAGTTGTTTGCGGAATCGTGCCATTTACCAACTCTTATATTCTGTGCCGTCGAGAGCGACGCCGGTTGACTTGGTGTGCACGTCAAATACGTTGTCGCCACTCGAGGAATCTGAATCCGGATCATCCTGCAGGGACCGCGTTCCCCATTCAGTATTACCGGTCATGGGATCAATGGGAATCTGGCGCAAAAAGCGAACTTTCTTGCCGCCGACATCTACGCCCTTCACTAAGGTTTCGAGGTCGGGCGGATATCCCTCTGATCCGAGCTTGATTTGAAACGCCCCGCGGTCGGCAGCGTCTTTGTAGCGATCAATCGCGTCGCGCATTTCCCATAGATCATGACGCAGTTCCCGCTCCCGCTCGCGCTTGATCCCGATGCGGGCCATGGGAATCGCCAGGCTGGTGAGAATCACCAGGATGGCGGTGGCCACGATGAGTTCCATCAATGTGAAGCCACGGGCGTTTTTGTGCGAGACACGCTTCATGAGAAGTATCGCCGGAAACAGTTTCGACTTTCCATCGAAACCGCCTCCGCATCTGTGGTTACTGGACGGTTACCATTCCCACAGCCCCGGCCACAGGCATGGGCTGCATACTGGGATCACGGGCGCCGCCCTTGGAAATCGTCAGCATGCTTTGGCCAGCTCCTTTGGCCAGGAACGTAAGTGTAACGACCGCTCCGCCGCCGGAGATTCCGGTAGCTCCCGGCGGCCGCGTCGCCGTAATCTGCAAGGTGCCGGTTGACTCATCCTCACGGTGCAGAAGAGTCACAGCTTGGCCGTCCTGTGACAATATTCCACCATTGGACACGTTCACTACTTGCAGAACTTTCGGGTCATAACTCACCTGCAAGGGCACCGAGTAAACATTCTGCGCGCCGTTGATCATCACATTTACCGCGAAAGTTGAGCCGGTTGGCTGCACGATGTTGGGTGGATCGAATCCGAAGCTGGCAGAACTCTGTGCCGATACCTGTGGCACGCTTTGTTGAACTGGTTGGGCTGCAGGCGGTTGCGCTGGCGCAACTGGTTGTTGCCGCGGCTGAGTTTGCGCCGCTGTCGCCGGTGCCGGGACCGGGGCACTGGCGCGGCGGATGTCGATTGCCGTGCCCGTGCCGATTTCCAGAGCGCTCTGGTTCAGATCGCTGTATTCAGGTCCACGGACAATGTGCGGAATGAGCACAAAAACAATTTCGTTCTTCCGGTGCTCAATATCGGTTTCAGAAAAGAAGTATTTCAAGATTGGGATCTGTGAGAGCCCGGGAATACCGCTGACCGACCTGATGTCATCGTCTTCAAACATTCCCCCCATCAAACTTGGCTCGCCGTCTTTGAGACGAATCTCGTGCTCGATCTTTCTTTGGCCAATAATCGGCTGGCTGATACCGCCGATATTGCTGTTGCCAGTCACGGAAGAAACATCCATGGCTATCTTCAACGTCACTTCCCCGCCAGCATGAATGCGCGGAGTGATATCGATATTTACGCCAACGTCCAAATATTGAAACTGCGTATTCACCAGAGGATTGATGCCAACTCCGCCGATGCCAGGTTGGAACGATCCAGTTGCCACCGGAACTTTGTCACCGATCTTGAGCGACGCCTTTTGGCCGTCAACGGAACGAACCGAGGGGTTCTGAAGAATCTTGGTATTGCTGTCACTGTATAGTGCCGTGACAGTTGCAGTTGGCAGTGTTACGACGAAATCAGTAGCGTTAAGATTGCCCAGACGATTTAGGTTAATGCCACTTGAACTACTATTCGTGTTGGTGTTGGTGTTGGTGTTATTGTTATTGTCGTTGTTAGTTCCAGTGTTTGTGTTGACGTTACTCTGCAGGGAAATACTTGCGGTGCTTCCTGGGTTAATCCCCAGATTGTGCTTCTTGTCCTTGCTGACCTGCATGACGGCAACTTCTACCAACACCTCCGGCTTCGAGCGGTCCAGATCGTTGATCAGCTTCTCCGCCAGCAGCACTTGATCAGGCGTACCGCGAACCACAATCGCCCCCTGTGAAGGCAGCGGCTGGACTTTCTGGATTTCGAGGATGGAGCGCAGTGTGTTCACTACTTCTTGAATTTCCGTGTTCTGGGAAACGTTAGCCAGATAGAAAGTTTTGAGGACATTCTGTTCCAGTTCGCGGCGTTTGGCAGGATTGTCCGCTGCTACAAAAATCGTGTTTGGAGTTACTGGACGCCAGAATGTCTTGGATTCCAGTGCGATCACACCCATCGCCTCTTCCAGCGTGACGCCATTCAGTTCGATGGGAATTCGCCGTGAGGTGTAGTCCGGATCAAACAATACATTGATCCCTGCCAGCTTGCCGACGGTTTCATAAATTCTTTTACTGTCGTCAGTGACTTTGAGGGTAATGGGAACGTTGGCAATCGGCGCCAGTTCAACCGGGCCCTTGGCGCCTTCCAAACGCTTGTCGAGCAACTCGCCCGCTGTCGGGGGCCGCGGGCCAGGTGCCGGCTGTGAAGCGGCATCAATCATCTTCTGTGTACGGCGAGCTTCCTGTTGGGCGATGAAACTGGAAGCGTCAATCTCAGCGGCTTTCTGGAATTCGGCTAAGGCTTCCTGCAGTTTTCCCGCATCGCGCAGAAGTTGTCCGCGATGAACATGCGAAGCGCCGGCCAAAAAGCGCAGGCGCTCAAAAGAAGCACGCATCGCCAAATCCTGGGGCTTCTCGTCATACGCCTGTTTGTAATATTCGTAGGCTTGCTCGTAGTTTTGCTTGGCTTCCGCGTCCTTGCCCTTGTTGTAGAGCGATTTAGCGCTCTCGCTGATACCAGGCAGAGAAATGGCCGCAACCAGCAGGAGGATCGCCGCCGGGCGAATGGCACGTCTCATTACAGTTCCTCGTAAACGGTCTTATTCCCGAGGGCGGGCCTTCCCCCCTGGGTCTTGGGCATTCGATGGTCCAAATTGGACGCGAACGGCGTGATTATAGCATCGTCAATAGCACGTTCCGAAGTGATTGGTGCCTCTGGGGTTATAGCCAATGGTGTTAGCCCTAGTGGAGTGCGCATTAGGTATAGTTTGGTCATCGTCGAAACTGACAGTTGCTTGCGCAGATTCACTGCTCTTGCGATACCCTATTGGCTCGGATGCCAAAGCCAGCGCACCAAACCCGTCCTAACCCGGAAAAGAACCCTCGCCGCGACCCCACCGCCGCCGGACAAAGGGATGCCTCCGTAAATAGGATCGCTTCACATAACTATTTCTTGCTGGAAAAATTTGAGGCGGGGGTGGTTTTGACGGGAACTGAGGTTAAGTCTGTTCGGGAAGGCAAGGCGAACCTCAAGGATTCTTACGGGATTATCAAAGATGGGGAGCTTTGGCTGCTGAATGCCCATATTGGGCCTTATGACCACGGAAATATCTATAATCATGCCCCGCTACGGACTCGTAAGTTGTTGATGCATGGGGAAGAGATCCGAAAGTTGGTGGGGAAGACACAGCAGAAGGGGCTTACGCTGATTCCCACTCGGATGTACTTCAAGAACGGGCGGGTGAAGGTGGAGTTGGCCCTGGCTAAGGGCAAACAGCTTTGGGATAAGCGGGAGACCGAGAGACGCCGCACCGCCGATAAGGAAGCCAGGGAAGCAGTAGCCAGGGGACGCAAAGGCGCCTGAGTCCACAGTCGTGTCTGCTGCAATCGTTCGCGTCCTCGATGTGAAAAACATCCCCATGGTGGCTGAGTTTCGAGTTTGCAACAGCGATCCGAAATTGGGCTGCTTCCAACTTGCGTATTCCCGACTTCCCCGACGATACTGAACATTCACCCAAAATTATGAAAACTATCCTTTCGCTCTCTGCTCCCGCTGAATTGGAAACTGAATGCCTGGTGGCCGTGGTGCTCGACCGCGGCGAAAAAGATAAGACCGACGCTTTCGTGGCTTCGGCTGACAAGACTGTCGAGCAATCTGCTGCCGAAGTTATCGCCAGCGGGGAAGTCACCGGGAAAAATCTGGAAACGACCTTGCTACACAAGCCCGGCAACCTAAAAGCTAAGCGCGTGTTACTTCTCGGCGGAGGCAAGGCTACAAAATTTACTGCCAGCGATTTGCGTAAACTCAGTGGCGCCGCCGTGCGGGGATTGAAAGGACGCGGCGTGCGCAGTTTCGCATTCGTCGTTCCACAAGAACTAAAGCCTGACGAAGCGGTAAAGGCCCTGGTCGAAGGCGCCTTCGTCGGCAACTTTGACTCCGATACCTACAAGAGCGACCGCAAAGACCAGAGAATTGACGCGTTGACCATTGTTGCCAGTGGCGACCCATCCAGCCTGCAAAAAGCCATGGATGAAGCCCGCATCATCGGTGAATCGCAGAATTTCACCCGTCAACTTGTCAACGAGCCTTCGAACAACATGACTCCGACCATCCTTGCGAATCATGCCAAAAAGATGTGTGAGGAGGTCGGGCTTAAGTGCGAAGTCTACGGGGCGGACAAAATTAGAGAACTAAAGATGGGAGCGTTCTGGGGAGTGGCTCAGGGTTCGGATGAACCGCCTGCGCTGATCGTCATGCGCTACGAGCCTGCAGGCGCTCCAGAAAAACCCGTACTCGGACTCGTGGGTAAAGGGATCACTTTCGACACTGGCGGTATCTCCATCAAGCCAGCCGATGGGATGGAGAAGATGAAGTACGACATGGCCGGTGGTGCAACCATGATCGGCGCCATGCGCGCGATTGCATTGCTTAAACCGAAAGTCAAAGTGATTGGCATTGTCTGCGCCACGGAAAATATGCCATCCGGAAAAGCGCAAAAGCCGGGCGACATTCAAATCGCTATGTCTGGTAAGACGATCGAGATCATCAATACTGACGCGGAAGGCCGTCTGGTTCTGGCGGATGGTCTTTGCTATGCACGCCAGCTTGGCTGCACGCATTTGATTGATGCTGCGACTCTGACAGGCGCCGTCGTAGTTGCTCTCGGCTACTACAACGCAGGAATCTTCTCCAATGATGATTCCTTTTATGAGCGCTTCACCAAATCTCTGGCGAAGTCCGGCGAGAAGATGTGGCGTTTGCCGGTAAATGACGAGTATCTCGACCAGACTCGCTCCAGCATCGCCGACCTCATGAATACCGGTGGACGTTGGGGGGGTGCTAGCACGGCCGCTGCGTTCCTCAGAGAATTCGCCGAGGAGACTCCGTGGATCCATCTCGACATCGCCGGCACCGCGTGGATGGAAGATCAGAAACCGTGGATCGCCAAAGGACCTTCTGGAATTGCGGTTCGGAGCCTGATTGAGTTTGTGCGCGATCTAGGCAACTAATCTGAAATCAGCCCTTTACCTCCGGGGCAGCTTATGGAAGCTGTTTCTCATCTCAAACAGGTTAAAAGTGAGTTCAATCGCCCGGAGGAGTTCCCCATGAAGATGTTATTTGGCGTTGGGCTGGTAGTACTGATTCTGGGTATTGTTTCGTTCTTCGTTCCCTATCCGCAGAAAGAAAATCACGGGATTAAAGTTGGCGATGCCAGCATCGGTGTGCAAACCGAGCACAGTGAAAAAGTACCCGTCGTGGTGAGCGCGATTCTTCTTTTGGGCGGCGCCGGCATGATGATCGCCGGCCGTGGCAGAGGCTAGGGTTACATTACGGCAGGCACTGTAATTCCCATCACTGCCAGCACGCGGATCAATTCTCGACGGACAACAGCGGCTGTAGACAACAGAAATTGTTTACGGCCCTGGTCCGGCTCGGCGAGGATTGGATAGCGGTGATAAAACGTGTTAAACAGTTGGGCCAGTTGGAATGCGTGTTTAGCGAGGTAGGCCGGCTCGGTGGTCGCGATGCACTGGTCGATGATGTAGGAAGTTTTGGCAGCGGTCAACCAGAGCTCCCAGAGTTCGTTGCCATCGTTTCCCTGTCCCTGCAGATACGGGGCGAAATCAGTGGCGGTGTTTTGACTGAAGGTGACAGGATCGAGTCCGCCTTTGCGGAAGATATTGGTGGCGCGAACCACCGCGTACTGGGCGTATGGCCCGGTCTCACCTTCGAAGCTGAGAGCTTCCTTGAAATCGAAAGCGATCACCGAATTCTTGGTGAATTTCAGCATGAAGTAGCGCAACGCCCCGATGGCGATTTCGGTGGCAATGCCTAACCGCTCCGCGTCGCTTAATTGCGGATGACGGGCATCTACTTCTTTTTTGGCCGAAGTAATCAGCGTATCCAGCAGATCGTCGGCTTTCACACCAAAACCTCTGCGGCCTGAAACCTCTATGTAGGAACGCGTTTTATCTTCTTCAGAAAGCTGATAACCAAGCTCCGCTGCGCAGCGCGGCGTAAGTGCCACCATCTCATAAGAAAAGTGGGTGTAGTGCTCGGCTGCTTCACTGTGACCAAGTCCGCGCAAGGCTTCGATGACAGTGCTTTGTGCCTCGGCCTGGCGGGCATCAATTACATTGTAGATCTCGGCCACATCGCCGAAGTGTGGATGCTCTTTTTCACCGTCGCTGGTCGAAATCCAGCAATCCTTGTGGTTGGGATAGCGGAAGAACTTGCGATAGCCAAAGTCCCGTCCGAGTAACCCGAACTTCCACATGTGATAGGCGATATCTTTGCCGACATAACCGACCGTATTATTGGAACGAACGATGACTTTCTGATCTTCCTCTGCGACCTCGGCGTTTTCGGCGGTTGATGACGTTCCAGCCCGCCGCATTACCCAACAGGCTTTGTTTTTTCCCTGATCTTCAAAAGTCAGCACGCCGCTTTCTTTGAGCTTGGTAAATGCGGCATCCCAGAAGTGGAGATGCAGAATTTCGCTTTCGCGGGGAAGAAAGTCGTACTCGATATCCAGCCGCTCCATCGTTTCGAGATGTCTGCGAAGGACTGCCGTGGAAATCAGTTCGGCAATTTCGGCCGTCTCATTGCCGCCTTGTTCGATGGCATGCAAGGCTTGCAAACGGACTTGCAAATTCTGTTTGTCCTGCTCGTACCACTGAGATACGCGAGCGTAGAGATCCCAGCAGTAGTAATCGAAGCGCGGCTGGCCAGCGAGCTGTTCAATTTCAGCTTTGGATTTTTTCTCCAGATGCAGAAATCCGACAACGACATCGGCCACCTGGACACCGGTGTTGTCGATATAGTTCTGAACATCCACATCCCTGGCCGCGGATTTTAGCAAGCGAACAAAGGTATCGCCCAAAATCGCATTGCGTAGGTGCCCAATGTGGGCTGCCTTGTTGGGATTGATGCTCGAATGCTCAACCAGGATCTTGCCGGAAGCAACTTCTGCCTTCGGCTTTTCGTCTTTCGCTAAACTAGCCGCAACCTCAGCACGATTGACCCGCGCATTGATGTAGCCCGCACCAGCCAATTCCAGCTTTTCAAATCCCTCAATCGGTCCGATGCCAGCAACAATTTCTTCGGCGATCTTGCGTGGTGCCTTACGGAGCTTTTTCGCAAGTTCGAAGGCCAGCGGAGAGGCGTATTCGCCAAACTCTACCTTGGGCGGCTGTTCGATGACGATCTTAGGCAGCTCCAACTGGTAGGTCGCGCGCAGAAAGTCGCTAAGCTGCTGCTTAAACCGGCGTTCTAAATGACGGTACAAGAGTCCCTCGAAAAATGATTAAAGAAAACAGTGATTGTAACAAAGTAAATACGGACGCTTGCTATAGTTTAGGAGACACAGAGCTTATGCGTATTGCGTATCTAGATTGTTTCTCCGGAATGAGCGGCGACATGTTCCTTGGAGCGTTAGTGGACGCCGGCGTCCCCATGCGCCTACTTGAACAGACCGTCGCTGCCATGAACATCGAAGCGCGAATTGAGGTCACACGCGTGATGCGCAGCGGAATTTCCGCTGCCAAGGTGGATGTCTACGCTCACGGCGAAAAGGAAGTGCCGCGCGAACAGTATCTGGCACAGCACGCGCATCCGCATGAACACGAACATAAACATGAGCACGGGCACACCCAGGGTCACGAGCACAGTCATGTTCCTTCTCATGGCGACGCCCATACCGGTCCACATGGCCGTGGGCTAAAAGAAATTCGAAAAATCATCAACCAAGCTCAAATCGCTGACTCAGCCAAACAGACTGCCTTGGCAATGTTCGAAGCGTTGGGAATGGCTGAAGCCAAGATTCACAGTGTGGATATAGAAAAAATCCACTTCCATGAAGTCGGTGCGGTGGATGCCATGGTAGATATCGTCTGTTCAGCAGTAGCGGCGGAGGCACTGGGTGTGGATGAAATCGTCTGCTCGCCGCTCAATGTTGGCGGAGGCACGGTCAAATGTGCTCACGGCGTGCTGCCCATCCCGGTTCCAGCTACGGTCGAGTTGTTGAAGAACGCTCCGGTGTATTCGTCCGGCATTCAGGCTGAGCTGGTCACTCCCACTGGAGCGGCCATCGTCAAGGTGCTGGCCAAGCGCTTCGGCTCTTTCCCGGAAATGAAGATCGAAAACACCGGATATGGCGCCGGTGGACGCGACCTGCCCGGATACCCGAATGTGGTTCGCGTAACTGTCGGTCAGAAATTATCGGAGGCGGCGCAAACTTCGCAGGAAACCATATCCGTGCTTGAAGCCAATCTGGATGACCTGAATCCGCAAGTGTTCGGTTACGTAATGGACCGCCTGTTCGAACAAGGAGCGCTCGACTGCTTCGGAGTTCCGGCGCAGATGAAAAAGAACCGGCCGGGGACATTGCTCACAGTGCTCTGCAAACCAAACGATGCGGACAAGCTGACTCAAATCCTCTTCGCAGAGACAACCACACTTGGCGTGCGGCACCGTGAAGAAAAACGGGCGAGGTTGGCGCGGAACTGGGTTTCGGTGTCGACGCAGTGGGGCGAAGTGCGAATGAAGATCGCCAATCTGAATGGCACGGTCACAAACTATGCCCCAGAATACGAAGATTGCCGCAGAATCGCCGTCGAGCAAAAAGTTCCCTTAAAGCTTGTAATGAACGAAGCGATTCAGAATTACTTAAAATCGCAAAAGGAAGATTGAGTTGATCATGGCAAGCGGATCTCGTGGTGGCGATGAGTCGATCAGTAGGATGAGTGGAGGTTTTTGGTGAATCGAAAAACCTTGGAGACCGTTTGGCGAGCTTTGGATGGTAAATCGGAGATGAAACAAGAATTCATGACCACACCGGGAGCCAAAGCTCCTTGCTGTTTGATACTCTGAATTCAGCTTTATTTCTGTGGCATCATTTCCAGGTCTATGAGCAATAAGTTCTACATCACGACGCCCATCTACTACGTGAACGCGCGTCCCCATATCGGGCATGCTTACACCACCATTGCCTGCGACACCATTGCGCGCCGTCAGCGCATGATGGGCTACGATACGTTCTTCCTCACTGGCACCGACGAACACGGGCAAAAAATCGAACGCGCCGCGCAGGCTGCAGGGAAAACTCCGCAGCAGTTTGCCGATGATGTTTCCGCACAGTTTCGCGCGTTGTGGAACCGGATGGGCATCACCTACGACGATTACATCCGCACTACGGAAGATCGTCACAAGAAGCGTGCCACAGAACTGTTCAAGCGTATCCGCGACAACGGATATATCTACAAGGGCAGCTACAGCGGCCAGTATTGCGTCTCGGACGAAATGTATGTGGAAGTCGGCCCGGGCGAACCTTGTCCGGAGTGTGGACGCATTACCGAAACCATTCAGGAAGAAAATTATTTCTTCAAGCTTTCGGCGTTTCAGGACAAGCTCTTAAAACTTTACGCCGATCAGCCAGATTTCATCCGCCCCGAAACACGCCGCAATGAAGTGATCTCATTTGTGAACAGCGGCCTGCGCGATCTCTCCGTCAGCCGCAGCACGTTCTCCTGGGGCATTCCCGTTCCTGATGATCCCAAGCACATCATGTACGTCTGGCTGGACGCGCTCACCAATTACATCACCGCCATCGGCTACGGATCGTCGCATCCGGGTGCACAGGACGCGTTCGAGAAATACTGGCCGGTTGATTTGCACATGATCGGCAAGGAAATTGTTCGCTTCCACTGTGTGTACTGGCCAGCATTCCTGATGGCCGCAGAGTTACCCGTGCCACGCCATCTCTTCGCCCATGGCTGGTTGCTGTTTGAAGAGAACAAGATGTCGAAGACGCGCGGCAACATCGTACGCACGGAGACGATTCTAGACGTGCTCGGTGCCGATGCGCTGCGTTACTTCCTGTTGCGCGAAATTGTTTTCGGGCAGGACGGATCGTTTTCTTTTGATGCGCTGGTACAGCGCTACAACGCTGACTTGGCCAACGGTCTCGGCAATCTCGCCAGCCGCACGTTGACAATGATCCACCGCTATTTCAAGGGAGAAGTCCCCTATCCTTCGCACACCGCCGCGCACAAGCAAGCCGATGACGCCATCGCCGAGACTGCGCGTCATACCATCGCGGAATACAACACCTATTTTGAACAGTATCAGTTTTCGAAGGCGCTTGAAGCAGCATGGGGACTGGTCGCGGCTGTCGACAAATACATTGTAGAAAACGAGCCGTGGGCTTTGGGTGAGAAACCGGACGAAGAGAGCCGTGCGCGTCTGGCAACGGTTCTCTACACCAGCGCAGAAGCTCTGCGCATCGTGACGGCGCTTGCGCATCCGGTAATGCCCGACGCCACTATCAAGATTTGGTCACAGCTTGGACTGAATGACATCCGCAAATTCCGCCTCGCGGATTTGCAGTGGGGTCAACTCAAACTCGGAACCAGGCTGGGAGAAATCGGGCCGGTATTCCCGCGCGCCGACAAGTCCGCCATTGAAAGGATGCAGAAGATGGAAGATGAGCAGCGTAGCCCCGTAGCCACCGAGGTGAAGGCAGAACCTGCGGCGTCAGCCGCGCCTGCTGCCAAAGCGCCGGCCGCTGATGGCAAGATCGCCATCGATGATTTCGCCAAGGTCGAGTTGCGGGTCGCCCAGGTGAAGGTTGCTGAAAAAGTTAAAGGGGCAGACAAACTGCTGCGCCTGGAAGTCGATCTTGGTACTGAAGTACGCCAGATTCTCGCGGGAATCGCGGAGTCTTATGCACCAGAGTCACTCATTGGGCGGAAGGTTGTCATAGTCGCGAACCTCGCCCCCCGCA
>Ga0207689_10001114_pt1 | contig 25910 bp, 24 predicted proteins | sample KBSMisM52_FD_184312 | JGI IMG/M metagenome (GOLD analysis project Ga0207689, IMG submission 184312) | Miscanthus rhizosphere microbial communities from Kellogg Biological Station, Michigan, USA - KBS Miscanthus M5-2 (SPAdes) (version 2) | ecosystem: Host-associated > Plants > Roots >...
TGACCCGCCGCGCCGGCGGCGCCTCGCACGATCTCGCCGCCTGTGGTTGGACGCCGGGCCGGCGGCGCCTCGCACCATCTCGCCGCCTGTGGTTGGTCCGGTGCCGGTACGTCGGGTAGGCGGCGCCTCGCACGATCTCGCCGTCTGCGGCTGATCGTTGCCGGCACGTCGGGGCCGGCAGCGCCTCGCACGATCTCGCCGCCTGTGGTTGGTCCGGCGCTGGTGCGTCGGGCCGGCGGCTTGCACGACCCCGCCGGCCGGTGTCGCGGTCGGTGGGATCTGCCGGTTTGGCACGGTGGGGCGCGCCGACCGGGTGGACTCGAGGCAGTCGTCGGGCGGCGGGAGGGTCGTCAGGCGGCGGCGGGCGGGGCGTGGGGGAGTGAGGTCCGTCCCTCGTGCACCGCACGGTGGTGTTGGCGGCAGAGCAGGACGAGGTTGTCCAGCGAGGTGGAGCCGCCGTCCGCCCAATGACGCACGTGGTGCGCGTCAGTCCATTGTGGACCCCGCTCGCAACCCGGATAGGCGCAGCCCCGATCGCGGACAGTGAGTGCGGTGCGGATCGCCGGTGGGACGACGCGCGTGCGCCGGCCGACGTCGAGCGGCTGGCCGGCGGGATCGAGGACGACGCGGACGACTGAGGCGTCACAGGCGATACGCCGCACCGCATCGGGCCCGAGGACCGCGCCCCAGGCCGCCTCCCCGGTGAGGGCCTGGCGCGCCCATCCGGCGCCTGTCCACCAGCCCGGCTGATCGCCCGCGTCGTCGCGGCCGACCGCGCCCGCCTGTCCGGCACTGCTGGTGGCTCCGGTGCTGCTGGTCGGTCCGGTGCTGCTGGTCGGTCCGGTGCTGCTGGTCGGTCCGGTGCTGCTGGTGGCTCCGGTGCTGCTGGTCGGTCCGGTGCTGCTGGTTGGTCGGGCCGGTCCGGTGGTGTTGGCCGGTCCGGTCGGTCCGGTGCTGCTGGTTGGTCGGGCCGGTCCGGTGGTGTTGGCCGGTCCGGTCGGTCCGGTGGTGTTGGTCGGTCCGGTCGGTCCGGTGGTGCTGGTCGGTCCGGTGGTGTTGGTCGGGAGCGCGGCGGCGGTTGGGGCGGTGGCGCCGGGCGGCGTGGTGGTGGCGCTCGGGGTGCCGGTGAGCCGGCTGAGGGTGCTGAGTCGGGTTGTGGGTGGGCGAATGAGCGCTGGGAGGGGGACGAGGACGGTGAGATGCGGGCGCTCGCCCGAGACCGTGGGAAGACCGGCGTGATCGAGGCCGCGGTGGCAGAGCTCGATGAGCGCGTCGGCGCGGCGCTGACCGGGGGTGCGGGTGTCTTCGGGGTGAGCAACTCCGGACAGCGGGGTGAGCGCCGTCATAAGGAGTTCGCCGCCCTCGGGAGTGAGCAAGCCGCTGATCGCGACCGTGCCCTCGAACGTGGTCGCGATGTCGAGGTGGCGGCGCTGGTGCCTGGACTCCTCCGCGGCCGCGGACGCCTCAGGGGTGAGCGCGTGGCGGGCGTGGGCGATCTCGCGGCGGAGCCGGGTCGGGTCAAGCTGCCGGGCCGCGGCCAGGAGAGGTGCTTCCGCCTCGGCGGCCAACGTGTCATCGGCGGAGGCGAGTTCGTCGAGGGATTGTGTGACGACGCGGGCGTGGTCGACGGAGATCTCTCCGGCCGTCAGAGCGGCGGCAACCGCCGGTCGCCGTGCCAGTCGCCGTGCCAGCATCACCCTGGTCCGCGCGGCCGCCGGGGCCAGCCGGCAGGACGAGCGCAGGAACGTGCTCGTGCCGGCCTCGGCCGCGCCGGACCCGTCGACGGCGGCGAGCAGCCGCGACCACGTCCCCTCCAGCCCGTCGATGAGCTGGCGCAGTTCGATGACCTGGTCGAGCAGAGCGGCGGACGGGAGCGCGGCCGGATCGTCGGCGGCGAATGCCTCCACTGCCGCCCGCAGCTCGCCCAAGCCGGTCACACAACACCCCTGACGTCCTCGAACTTGTGTTCGAGATAATATCAGGTCTGCGCTGCTGAACCTACCCAACCCGGGACCTTTTCCGCGGTTGACCCTCAATGGGAACGTTCTACTACGACCCGGCCCGGCCGTACCAGTCGGCGATGGAGCGGCGGTAGCCGAGCGGCATCGGCAGGTCGTCGCCCTCGCCGCGGGAGAAGAGCCCGACCTGCCGGTGCTCGGCGGAGATGACCGGCGCCAGCCCGAGCTGAGCTGGATCGGGCGTGACGCCGTACGTCACGACGACGACATGCCGGTCGACCTGGGCGATGTGGTAGATCCAGCAGTCCAGGATCGGCCCGACCGTGCGTTGCCAGCCGGTCTCCTCGGCGATTTCGCGGGCCAGCCACTCCTCCGGGGTCTCGCCGATCTCCAGCCGGCCGCCCGGCAGTTCCCACTCGTCGCGATCGTTGCGCAGCAGCAGGACCCGCCCCGCCTGCAGCACGACCCCCTTGATCGAGACCGGGAAGATCATGGCTGGAACGGTAATGGTCCGGTCGGAGCGGCCCGTGGTGCTGCGACCGATGGTGCTGCGGCCGATGAGTGGTGTTCGGGACGGTTGGTGGTGCCCGGCCGGCTGGAGGTGCCCGGCTGGCTGGAGGTGCCCGGCCGACCGGAGGTGCCCGGCCGACCGGGTTCGGGCCGGCCGGGGTTCGGGCCGGCCGGGTTCGGGCCGGCCGGGGTTCGGGCTGCGTGGGGCAGCCCGAACGGTCACCGGAGCGAGACCGCGACCTGCTCCAGCGCGTCCATGGACTCCTGCATGCCGCTCTCCATGCCCGAGTCGATGACCGCGTCCCGCACCTCGCGGGAGCCGTACTCGCACAGCTGGGTCAGGGTGGTCCGCCCGTCGGACTCGGTGAGCGTCGTCGTGACCACGCCGACGCCCTCCGGCGCGCCCTCGTAGATCTCGGTGTTCACCAGCCGCTCCGGCTCGGAGATCTCCCGGTATTCGCCGTGGAAGGCGACCTCGAAGCCCTCGTTCGCGGTCAGCACGTACCGCCAGGTTCCGCCGACCCGCAGGTCGACCTCGACACTGGTCACCTTGCCGTGCTCGCCGCCCCACCAGCGGGCGATCAGGTCCGGCGTCGTGTAGGCCTTCCACACCAGGTGCCGGGGCGCGTCGAACTCCCGGGTGATGAGGATCTGGGTGTCAGCCGGGAGCGTGACCTTCGCCGAGTTGGTCGTCGTCGCCATCGTTGTCTTCCTCCTGTGCCTTGAGTTCTGCGATCACGTCGTCCATCAGGTCGAACCGCCCGGACATCGCCCGCTCGAACGGGGCGAGCCAGGTGGCGATCGACCGCAGCGGTTTGCCGTCAAGCCGGTAGAACCGCTGCCGTCCTTCGTCCCGCACGCGCACGAGTCCCACCTCGCGCAGCACCCGCAGGTGCTTGGAGACCAGCGGCTGGGACAGGCCGAGCGACTCGACGAGCTCGGTCACCGACCGCTCCCCGCCGGCGAGCAGGTCGAGGATCTCCCGCCGCCGGGGCTCGGCCACCGCGTTGAACGCGTCGGTGGTGGTCGCCGCCCGTGCCATGGCAGCCATCATATGTCCATATGGTTATGTGTCAAGACCGGCCGTTGAACGGGATGGTGATCTCAGTAGGTGGGATGCGAGTTGACTCCGCCCCCGCCGCCTCCTACCGTTCGCGGCGTGTGCACCAGTCCTGCCCTCGTACTTTCCTAGCGCGTCGACCAGATCCGGTCGACGCGCAACCCCTCAGTGCCGCTACGGCACGAGGGGTTTTTTGTTGGCCGAACCACGCCACCCGACCCGCGGAGGGGTCCCGCAACGATGACAGAGAGCACTAAGCCGATCACCGGGGCGCAGTCACTCGTCCACTCGCTCGAGGCGGTCGGGGCGGACGTGGTGTTCGGCATCCCGGGCGGCGCCATCCTGCCGGCGTACGACCCGCTGTTCGACTCCACCGCGGTGCGGCACGTGCTGGTCCGGCACGAGCAGGGCGCCGGCCACGCGGCGGAGGGGTACGCGCAGGCCACCGGCCGGGTCGGGGTCTGCATGGCGACCTCCGGTCCGGGCGCGACCAACCTCGTCACCCCGATCGCCGACGCGTACATGGACTCGGTGCCGGTGGTGGCCATCACCGGCCAGGTGCCCTCGGCGTCGATCGGTACGGACGCCTTCCAGGAAGCCGACATCTGCGGCATCACGCTTCCCATCACGAAGCACAACTTCCTGGTCAAGGATCCCGCGGAGATCCCGCGGACGATCCAGGAGGCGTTCCACATCGCGCTGACCGGCCGGCCCGGGCCGGTGCTGGTCGACCTGCCGAAGGACGTGCTGCAGGCCGAGACCCGGTTCAGCTGGCCGCCCGCGATGGACCTGCCCGGGTACCGGCCGGTGCTCAAGCCGCACGGCAAGCAGATCCGGGAGGCGGCGCGGCTGATCGCCGAGGCCCGCCGGCCGGTCCTGTACGTCGGCGGGGGCGTGCTCAAGGCGCACGCGTCGGTCGAGCTGCGCCGGCTGGCCGAGCTCACCGGCATCCCGGTGGTCACCACGCTGATGGCGCGCGGTGCGTTCCCGGACAGCCACCCGCAGCACCTTGGCATGCCCGGCATGCACGGCACGGTCTCCGCGGTCAGCGCGCTGCAGAAGGCGGACCTCATCGTCGCCCTCGGCGCCCGCTTCGACGACCGGGTGACCGGCAAGCTGTCCAGCTTCGCGCCGCACGCGCTGGTCGTGCACGCCGACATCGACCCGGCCGAGATCTCCAAGAACCGGATGGCCGACGTCCCGATCGTCGGCGACTGCAAGGAGGTCATCACCCAGCTCGCCGCCGCGGTGCAGGCGGAGTACGACGCCGGGCACCGGGCCGACCTGACCGGCTGGTGGACGCAGCTCGACTCGTGGCGGGCGACCTACCCGCTCGGCTACGAGGAGCCGGCCGACGGCTCGCTGGCCCCGCAGTACGTCATCGAGCGGCTCGGCGCGATCGCCGGCCCGGAGGCGCTCTACGTCGCCGGCGTCGGCCAGCACCAGATGTGGGCCGCGCAGTTCATCCAGTACGAGCACCCGTACACCTGGCTCAACTCCGGCGGCGCCGGGACGATGGGCTACGCGATCCCGGCCGCGATGGGCGCCAAGATGGGCCGGCCGGAGGCGACGGTCTGGGCGATCGACGGCGACGGCTGCTTCCAGATGACCAACCAGGAGCTGGCCACCTGCACGCTGGAGGGCATCCCGATCAAGGTCGCCGTCATCAACAACGGCAACCTCGGCATGGTCCGGCAGTGGCAGAACCTCTTCTACTCCGAGCGCTACAGCCAGACCGACCTCGGCACCCACAAGCACCGCATCCCCGACTTCGTGAAGCTCGCCGACGCGCTCGGCTGTGTCGGCATCAGGGTGGAGTCCAAAGAGGACGTCGACGGCGCGATCGAGAAGGCGATGGCGATCGAGGACCAGACCGTGGTCGTCGACTTCATCGTCGGCCAGGACGCCCAGGTGTGGCCGATGGTGCCGGCCGGCACGAGCAACGACGAGATCATGGCCGCCCGCGGCGTGCGGCCGGTCTGGGACGAGGTGGAAGGCTAGCCATGAGCACCACCCACACGCTGTCCGTGCTGGTCGAGAACAAGCCTGGCGTGCTGGCCCGGGTCTCCGGGTTGTTCAGCCGGCGCGGCTTCAACATCGAGTCGCTCGCGGTCGGCCCGACCGAGCATCCGGACATGTCCCGGATGACCATCGTGGTCAAGGTCGACCAGCTGCCGCTGGAGCAGGTGACCAAGCAGCTCAACAAGCTGGTCAACGTCATCAAGATCGTCGAGCTCGACCCGGCCCAGTCGGTGCAGCGCGAGCTGCTGCTGGTCAAGGTGCGCGCCGACGCCGCGGTGCGCAGCGCGGTGCTCGAGGTGGCGAACCTGTTCCGGGCCAAGATCGTCGACGTCGGGACCGAGTCGGTGACGATCGAGGCGACCGGCACCGCCGACAAGCTGGCCGCGCTGCTCAAGGTGCTCGAGCCGTACGGGATCAGGGAGATGGTGCAGTCGGGCATGGTCGCGGTCGGCCGCGGGCCGCGCTCGATCACCGGCGCGGCGCTGCGCGCGCTCGACCGCTCCGCCTGAGCCACGGGGCTCGCCCCGGGGCCGATCACCCTCACCACAGCGACCCAACAGTCCAGAGACTTCTCGCGGAGGCCACCCCTCGTCCACACTCCACACTCCACACCCGACACTCCCGCCCCGACCCGCACCCGCGGGGGAGCCCGCCCCCCGAGTGTCTCCACACCGGACAGTCCACATTCGACATTCACACCGGCCCCGTACAGGGGGTGCACGGGGGCCTCGCCCCGTGGGAGAGGACGCTTCATGCCCGCCCGGATGTTCTACGACGACGACGCCGACCTGTCCTTGATCCAGAACCGCACGGTGGCCGTGCTCGGCTACGGCAGCCAGGGACACGCGCACGCGCTGTCGTTGCGCGACTCCGGCGTCGACGTGCGGGTCGGCCTGCCCGAGGGGTCCCGCAGCCGGGAGAAGGCCGAGTCGGAGGGGCTGCGGGTGCTCGCCCCCGCGGACGCCTGCGAGGAGGCCGACCTGGTGGTGATGCTCGCGCCGGACACCGTGCAGCGCTCGCTGTTCGCGGCCGCGGTGGCGCCGAGCCTGGTGCCCGGTGACGCCCTGTTCTTCGGCCACGGCTTCAACATCCGGTACGGACTGATCACCCCGCCGGACGGTGTCGACGTCGCGATGGTCGCGCCGAAGGGTCCCGGCCACCTGGTGCGCCGGCAGTTCTCCGACGGCAAGGGGGTGCCCTGCCTGGTCGCGGTCGAGCAGGACGCGTCCGGCAACGCGCTGCCGCTCGCGCTCTCGTACGCCAAGGGCATCGGCGGCACCCGGGCCGGGGTCATCGAGACCACGTTCACCGAGGAGACCGAGACCGACCTCTTCGGCGAGCAGGCCGTGCTCTGCGGCGGCACCACCGCGCTGGTTGCCGCCGGCTTCGACACCCTGGTCGAGGCCGGCTACCAGCCCGAGGTGGCGTACTTCGAGTGCCTGCACGAGCTCAAGCTCATCGTCGACCTCATGTACGAGGGCGGCATCGCACGGATGCGCTACTCGGTGTCCGACACCGCCGAGTACGGCGACCTCACCCGCGGTCCGCGGATCATCGACGAGCACGTCAAGGAGTCGATGAAGCAGATCCTCGCCGAGATCAAGGACGGCACGTTCGCCCGCGAGTGGGTGGCCGAGGACGACGCCGGCCGGCCCAACTTCACCGCGCTGCGGGACAAGGCCGCGGCGCACCCGATCGAGCAGGTCGGCGCGCACCTGCGCGGCCTGATGTCCTGGGTCGACCACCCGATCACCGAGACCGCCTGAGCGGCACCCATACGGCCTGGGCCGTATCGACGCTGCCTGCGCGCACCGAGACCGCCGGACGGCACGGAGGCCGTCCGGGCGCACCGGGACCCGCCTGAGCGGCAGACCTGACCCGCCGGCTCCCCAGCAGGGAGACCGCGCGTCCCGGCCGTCGCCCGGTGCCAGCAGCACCGGCGGCGGCCGGCGGCTGTCCGGACCCGCCGCGGTTGCCCGGGTACGCGGCATAAGCCACGCCCGAGCGGCCCTTCGCGGGCGGCACGCGCAGGGCGATACTGCTACAGAGGTTTGCGCTGTAACGCTTGGGTGAAATTGATCTCCAAGGGCGACCGCGTCCGCAGCCGTCCAGTGCGAGCTGGGGAGGTTCGGTGACACAGGATTCCCTGATCCTGGCGGCGAGCGGTGGCCGCCTACCGGTGAACACCCTCGACTACCTGATCCTGGCGATCTACTTCCTGGTCGTGATCGGGATCGGGGTGATGGCCCGCAGGGCGATCACGACCAGCGAGGACTTCCTCCTGTCCGGCCGCTCGCTGCCGGCCTGGATCACCGGGCTGGCGTTCATCTCGGCGAACCTCGGCGCGATCGAGATCCTCGGCATGGCCGCCAACGGCGCCCAGTACGGCATCTCGACCGTGCACTTCTACTGGATCGGCGCCGTCCCGGCCATGGTCTTCCTCGGCCTGGTGATGATGCCGTTCTACTACGGCTCCCGGGTGCACAGCGTCCCGGACTACCTGCGCCGCCGGTACAACAACCCCACGCACCAGTTCAACGCGTGGACGTTCGCCCTGGCCTCGGTGCTCATCGCCGGGGTCAACCTGTACGCGCTGGCCCTGGTCATCCAGAGCCTGCTCGGCTGGCCGATCTGGGTGTCGATCATCATCTCGGCCGGCTTCGTGCTCGCGTACATCACCCTCGGCGGCCTGTCCGGCGCGATCTACAACGAGGTGCTGCAGTTCTTCGTCATCCTGGCCGGCCTCATCCCGATCGTGATCGTCGGGCTCTCCACGGTCGGCGGCTGGAGCGGCCTGAAGAACTCCATCGAGTCGAAGAGCGCCACTGGTGCGGCCCTGTTCAGCCAGTGGGGCGGGGTCGGCGTCGGTCACCCGACCAACCCGCTCGGCGACTGGATCGGCATCGTGTTCGGCCTCGGGTTCGTGCTCTCGTTCGGCTACTGGACGACGAACTTCGCCGAGGTCCAGCGGGCGCTCGCGGCCAAGGACCTGTCCGCCGGGCAGCGGACGCCGCTCATCGGCGCGTACCCGAAGATCTTCATCCCGGCGCTGACGATCATCCCCGGCCTGATCGCCCTGGTCCTGGTGCCCAACCTGGGCAAGGGCGGCGCCTCGATCACCAACACCGGCGGAGCGGAGCCGACGTACAACGACGCGATCCCGCGGCTGATGGGCATCCTGCTGCCCAACGGCGTGCTGGGGATCGCGCTGACCGGCCTGCTCGCCGCGTTCATGGCCGGCATGGCGGCGAACGTGAGCTCCTTCAACACGGTCTTCACCTACGACATCTGGCGGCCGTACTTCCGGCGGGACCGGCCCGACTCGTACTACCTGCGGGTGGGCCGCTTCGCCACGGTGGGCGGGGTGCTGATCGGCATCCTCACGGCGTTCATCGCGTCCGGCTACTCGAACATCATGAACTACATCCAGCTGCTGTTCTCGATCTTCAACGCGCCGCTGTTCGCGACGTTCCTGATCGGGATGTTCTGGAAGCGCGCCACCCCGTGGGGCGGCTTCTGGGGGCTGGTCGCCGGCACCCTCGGCGCGGTGATCGGCCACTTCGCCTTCACCGGCCTCGACATCGGCAGCTGGCACGTCTGGAACCCCTGGGTGACGATCGAGTCCACCCAGTCCCAGAACTTCTACGGTGCGATCATCGCCTTCGTCGCCGACGCGGTGGTCACGGTGGTGGTGAGTCTCATGACCGCTCCGAGACCGGAACGGGAGCTGGCCGGCCTGGTGAGCGGGGTGCCCAACCCCGACGCCCCGCCGCCCGGACCGAAGCCGGTCTGGTGGCAGTCGCCGAAGCTGCTCGGGTTCGGCGCGCTGGGCATCACCCTCGTCCTCAGCCTGATCTTCCTCTAGGAGCGGGTCATTATGAGCAACGACCGCCTCGAACGCGGCGGCCCGGCCGACGACCGCCAGCCGAGCGCCGGCAGCGTCGACGACCGCAACCCGCAGGACACCACGGCGTCCCGGCTGTTCGACCTGCGCACGATCATCGGAGCCCTGTTCGTCCTGTACGGCGTGATCCTGTTCATCGCCGGGCTGTTCGACAGCAGTGCCGAGATCGACAAGGCCAACGGGATCCGCATCAACCTGTGGCTGGGGCTGGCGATGTTCCTGCTCGGCGCGCTGTTCCTGTTGTGGGTGCGGCTGCGGCCGCTGCACGTGAGCACCGGTCCCTCCGCGGCCGAGCAGGCCGGTATCTCCGACGGGCCGCCCGGGTGACTCCTGCGTCACACCGGGGCCAGGACTGACGCACGGCTGCCCTACCGGCGCCGGCTCGCCCACCGTCCGTAGTTACGATGGCAGCCGCGCCGGGCGGGGCTCCGGCGCGCGTCCGCGTCCCCAGGAGGAATCAGCTGTGGTCCTGCCCGAGCGCCGTCCGGTCGTCCTCGTCGCCGAGGAGCTCGCGCCGTCCGCGCTGGAGGTGCTGTCCGCCGACTTCGAGCTGCGGCACGTCGACGGCGCCGACCGGTCCGCGCTGCTGCCGGCGCTGGCCGGCGTTGACGCGGTGCTGATCCGCAGTGCCACCAAGATCGACGCCGAGGCGCTGGCCGCCGCCGACCGGCTCAAGGTCGTCGCCCGGGCCGGCATCGGGCTGGACAACGTCGACGTCGCCGCCGCGACCGCGCGCGGCGTCATGGTCGTCAACGCGCCGACCTCCAACATCGTCAGCGCGGCCGAGCACGCGATCGCGCTGCTGCTCGCGGTCGCCCGGAACGTGCCGGCGGCAAACTCGTCGCTGCAGTCGGGGGAGTGGAAGCGGTCCAGGTTCACCGGGGTGGAGCTGGCCGACAAGACCGTCGGCGTGGTCGGGCTCGGCCGGATCGGCGCGCTGGTCGCCCAGCGGCTGTCCGCGTTCGGCGTCCGGCTGCTCGCCTACGACCCGTACGTGCAGCCGGCCCGGGCCGCGCAGATCGGCGTCCGACTGGTCGGCCTGGACGACCTGCTCGCGCAGAGCGACTTCGTCACCATCCACCTGCCCAAGACGCCGGAGACGGTCGGCCTGATCGGCGCCCGCGAACTGGCCGCGGCGAAGCGGGGCGTGCGGATCGTCAACGCCGCCCGCGGCGGGCTGGTGCAGGAGGACGCCCTGGCCGACGCGATCCGGTCCGGGCAGGTGGCCGGCGCCGGCATCGACGTGTTCGTCACCGAGCCGGCGACCGACAGCCCGCTGTTCGGGCTGCCCGGCGTGGTGGTCACCCCGCACCTCGGCGCGTCCACGGTCGAGGCGCAGGACAAGGCCGGCCTGGCGGTGGCCCGGTCGGTGCGGCTCGCGCTGCACGGCGAGTTCGTGCCGGACGCCGTGAACGTGCAGGCCGGCGGCACGGTCGCGGAGGAGATCCGGCCCGGGCTGCCGCTGGCCGAGAAGCTCGGCCGGGTGTTCACCGGGCTGGCCGGCGGGGTCGCGCAGAGCATCACCGTCGAGGTGCGCGGCGAGATCATCGAGCACGACGTGAGCGTGCTGCAGCTGGCCGCGCTCAAGGGCGTGTTCACCGACGTGGTGTCCGAGCAGGTCACGTTCGTCAACGCGCCGCTGCTGGCCAAGGACCGCGGCGTCGACGTCGGCCTGGCCACGTACGCGGAGAGCGAGGACTACCGCAACCTCGTCACCGTCCGCGGCGTGCTGCCGACCGGGGAGACGGTGAGCGTGTCCGGGACGCTGACCGGCCCGAAGCAGGAGGAGAAGCTCACCGAGGTCGACGGGTACGACGTCGAGCTGCGGCTGGAGGGCCACCTGCTGTTCTTCCGCTACACCGACCACCCCGGCGTGGTCGGCGTGGTCGGCGCCCGGCTCGGCGACGCCGGCGTGAACATCGCCGGCGCCCAGGTCAGCCGCACCCGCCGCGGCGGGGAGGCGCTGATGGTCGTCACCGTGGACAGCACCGTGCCGGCCGAGGTGCTGTCCGGGATCGGCACCGCGATCGGCGCCACCGACGTCCGCGGGGCCGACCTGGACACTGAGTAGTCCCGCCGAGCGGCTCCGGGACGCCCCTGAGGTGAGCGCCCACGCGAACCCGGCCGGCTCGGGTGCCCGCGGCGGGCGCCGCGGCGCGAGCCCGACACCGGGTCGGAAACCTGCCCGTGCGCTGGTCGCGACGGCGGTCGGATAGCCTTCGAGGTCATGAGGCTGGCGGTGATCCCCGGGGACGGCATCGGTCCCGAGGTGGTGACGGAGGGCCTCAAGGTCCTGCGCGAAGTGGTGTCCGACGTCGAGACGACGACGTACGACCTGGGCGCCGCGCGCTGGCACCGCACCGGTGAGCTGATCCCCGACTCGGTGATCAGCGAGCTGCGCGGGCAGGACGCGATCCTGCTCGGCGCCGTCGGCGACCCGAGCGTGCCGCCGGGCGTGCTCGAGCGGGGGTTGCTGCTGCGGCTGCGCTTCGAGCTCGACCACCACGTGAACCTTCGGCCGGTCCGGCTGTTCCCGGGCGTGAAGACGCCGCTGGGCGGCAGCCCGTCGATCGACATGGTCGTGGTCCGCGAAGGCACCGAGGGGCCTTACTCGGGGGCCGGTGGCGCGCTGCGCAAGGACACGCCGCACGAGGTGGCCACGGAGGTCAGCGTCAACACCGCGTTCGGCGTCGAGCGGGTGGTACGCGACGCGTTCCGCCGTGCCGCGGCCCGCGACCGCAAGCACCTGACGCTGGTGCACAAGACCAACGTGCTGACCTATTCGGGCTCGCTGTGGTCGCGCAAGGTCGAGGAGGTCTCCCGGGAGCACCCGGACGTGACCGTGGCCTACCAGCACGTCGACGCCGCCTCGATGTTCTTCGTGTCCGAGCCGTCCCGGTTCGACGTGGTCGTCACCGACAACCTGTTCGGCGACATCCTCACCGACCTCGGCGCCGCGATCACCGGCGGGATCGGGTTGGCCGCGAGCGGTAATCTGGACGTGAGCCGGGCGAACCCCAGCATGTTCGAGCCCGTGCACGGCAGCGCGCCGGACATCGCCGGCACGGGCCGCGCCGACCCGACTGCGACCGTGTTGTCGATCGCCCTCCTGCTCGACCACCTCGGGCACGGCGACCAGGCGCGGCGGGTGGAGGCGGCGGTGGCGTTCGACCTGGCCACCCGCGACCACGGCGACCCGGGCAAGACCGAGGCGATCGGCGCCAGGCTCGCCGCCCTCACCAGCCAACACACCCCCGTCTAAGCCCCGTCCGGACCGGGTGGCGCGCCCGCCGTCGCGAATGAGATGGTAGTAGGACGTCCACATAAATCCCGGATCGCAGCACCGGATCGGGTCACAGCCGCCGAAGGAGTCGACCGTGCCCATCACGCCGACCAAGAAGATCTGGATGAACGGCACGCTCGTCGACTGGGACGACGCGACGATCCACATCCTCAACCCGACGCTCCACTACGGCTGGGGCGTGTTCGAGGGCATCCGCGCGTACGGCACGAGCCAGGGGACCGCGGTCTTCCGGCTGACCGACCACATCGCCCGGTTGTTCCGGTCGGCGAAGGTCTACTTCCTGGAGCCGGACTTCACCGAGGCCGAGATCGTCGCGGCGACCAAGGAGGTCGTCCGGATCGCCGAGGTCGAGTCCTGCTACGTCCGCCCGATCATGTATCTCGGTTACGGCGAGATGGGCCTCAACCCGCTGCCGAGCCACACCGAGGTCGCGATCGCCTGCTGGCCCTGGGGTCTCTACCTCGGGCCGGAGGCGATGGCGAACGGCTGCCGGGCGATGACCTCGAGCTGGCAGCACATCAACCAGAACTCGATCGCGCCGCAGGGCAAGGGCACCGGGCAGTACGTGAACTCCTCGCTGTCCAAGGTCGCCGCGCTCAAGGCCGGCTACGACGAGGCGGTGCTGCTGTCCCCGGCCGGCAACGTCGTGCAGGGCACCGGCGAGAACATCTTCATCGTCAAGGGCCGCACGCTGATCACCCCGCCGATCCAGGAGGGCCTGCTGGCCGGCATCACCCGCGAGTCGGTGATGACGATCGCCCGCGACCAGGGCTACGAGGTGGTCGAGCACGCGCTGGTCCGCACCGACCTCTACATGGCCGACGAGGGCTTCTTCACCGGCACCGCGGCCGAGATCGTGCCGATCGCCTCGGTCGACGACCGGAACGTCGGCACCGGCAGGCCGGGCCCGATCACCAAGGAGCTCAGCGAGATCTTCTCCGCCGCGACCCGCGGCGAGGTGGACCGCTACAAGGAGTGGAACGAGCACGTCCGGGACTAAATCGGGCGACAGGGTCGGGATACTCGGGGTGTGTTGACCGACGTCTGGCCCCTGTTCGGGCTGGTGCTGCGCACCCCGCGGCTGGAGCTGCGGAGCCCCTCGCCGGAGCAGCTCGCCGCGCTCGCCGAGCTGGCCGACGAGGGCGTGCACGACCCGGCCACGATGCCGTTCCTGGTCCCCTGGACCGACCTGCCGCCCGGCCCGCGCGGCCGGTCGGTCGTGCAACACCAGTGGCGTCAGTGGGGTGCGCTGACCCCGCAACGGTGGACGCTGAACTTCGCGGTGCTGGCCGGCGGCGAGCCGGTCGGGATCCAGGACGTCGGCGGGACGGAGTTCGCGGTGACCCGCGAGGTGCACACCGGCTCGTGGCTCGGCCGCCGGCACCAGGGCCGCGGCATCGGCACCGAGATGCGCGCCGCCGTGCTGCACCTGGCCTTCGCCGGCCTCGGTGCCGACTGGGCGGTCTCATCCGCCGCGACCGACAACCCGGCCTCGATCGGCGTCTCGCGCAAGCTCGGCTATGCCGACGACGGCACCCAGCTCGAGGTGGTGCGCGGGCAGCGCCGGACCGAGGCGCGGTTCCGGCTCGACCGGCAGACCTGGGCCGCCCGGCAGACCGTGCCGGTGGAGATCGAGGGCCTCGAGCCGTGCCGGGAGCTGCTCGGCGCGGTCAGCCGCGCCGCCGCACCCGTTCCCGGATCCTGAGCACCACCCGGTCGATCGCGTCGGTGAACAGCAGCGCCAGCAACGGCCAGGTGCCGGCCGACGGGACGGCGATCGAGAGCACGAAGGCGACCAGCAAGATCCCCACGGTCGTCACCGACCTCGGCGCGTTGATCCACTCGTCGACCTCCGGCCGGTCGGCCAGCAGCAGCTCGCGGTGCCGCCGGCCCCGCAGGGACATGCCGAGCAGGCAGAGCGAGGAGACCAGCAGCACGCCGATGTAGAGCGGAGCCGCGCCGTGCCGGTACGCCTCGCTGTTCACCAGCTGCGTGGTGAAGGGCAGCACCACGATCGTGAACAGCCAGAGCAGGGTCAGCCGCATGATCGCCGCGTCGTAGGTGTCGAAATACTCCATCGTCCGGTGGTGGCTCGTCCACAGCACCCAGATGACGAGGAAGCTGATGACGAACGCGCTGACCTCGCCGCTGTGGTCCGAGAGCACCCGCCCGACGGTGTCGCCCTTGGGCACCGCCACCGCGATGTCGACGAGCGGGAGCACGAGCAGGGTGAGCGCGATCGCGACGACCGCGTCGGCGAAGGTGACCAGTCGTTCGAAGCCCCGGCGGGTCCGCACCCGGCCATTCTGACCCCGCCCGCGCCGGAACGGGCGCCGAACGGGCCGTCGAGGTGGCACGTCCGGTGCTGTCCACAATGGACCTGACCGGGCCGCCGGCGGTGCCCTCCCGCGGCCACCGTACGCTGGTCCGGATGGCACCGCTGATCGGGATCTCCGGGTACGTCGAGCTGGCCCGGTGGGGTCCGTGGGACCGGGAGTCCACGGTGCTCCCGCAGGTGTACGTGACCGCGGTGCACGCCGCCGGCGGCCGCGCGGTGGTGATCCCGCCGTTCCCGGAGCACGTGGCGGAGCTGGTGGCCCGGCTGGACGGGCTGATCCTGGCCGGCGGCAGCGACCTCGACCCGGCCCTGTACGGCGCCGAGCCCGACCCGCGCACCACCGGTATCCGGCCGGCCCGGGACGCCGGCGAGGTGGCGTTGCTGCGCGCGGCGATCGCGGTCGACCTGCCGACGCTGGGCATCTGCCGCGGCATGCAGCTCATGTCCGCCTGCGCGGGCGGCACGCTGGTGCAGCACCTGGAGTCGGAGGCGCATCGCGGCACCGAGCCCGGTGTCTACGTCCGGCACGAGATCAGCACGGTCCCCGGCACCCGGCTGGCCGGCATCATCGGCGAGCGCTGCGAGGTGCCCAGCTACCACCACCAGGGGGTGGCCGACGCCGGCACGCTGACCGTCAGCGCGTACGCGTTCGACGGCGGGATCGAGGGCGTCGAGGACCCGTCGGCGCGGTTCCGGCTCGGCGTGCTCTGGCACCCGGAGCAGGGCACCGACCCGAGGCTGTTCGAGGCTCTGCTGGGCGCCTGAGCGGCTCAGTCTCGGCGGCTCACCGGTGGTGGCCGCGCTCGTCCGGGTCGCGGCGCCGCCGGGACCCGCGGCGCAGCCAGTCGCCGCTGAGCACGAACTCGAGCACCAGCAGCAGCCCGATGGCGAGGGCGAAGACGGTCCAGTCGGCGTGGAGGTCGCGCCACTCCATGTACGTGAGGACGAGCACGACGGTGAGCACGACCGCGAGCCAGTGCCGCATCCGGTCGCCGTGCTGGTCCCAGAGCCTCCGCAACACGGCGGCCTCCCTCGTCGGCGTCCCGACCCCCGTCAGTGTCTCAGAATCTGGAACCCGGTTCCCATCCGGCTCGGGTTGATCTATCGTGCTGGGCGTGCAGCACCGTGTGGTGATCATTATCACCTAGCGCGCCCGCGACATACCGCCGGCGCGCAGACCTCTCGCATCCGCGAGGGGTCTTCTTCTTTTCCGGGGAGATCCCAGTGCGCGACGATTCCTTCCACGTCTTCGACACCACGCTGCGCGACGGCGCGCAGGGCGAGGGCATGTCCTTCTCGGTCGCCGACAAGCTCGCGGTGGCGCGGCTGCTCGACCAGCTCGGGGTCGGTTTCGTCGAGGGCGGCTGGCCCGGCGCGCTGCCCAAGGACACCGAGTTCTTCGCCCGGGCGCGGACGGAGCTGGAGCTGGCCAACGCGAAGCTGGTCGCGTTCGGCTCGACCCGCAAGGCCGGCGCGCGGGCGGCGACCGACCCGCAGGTGCTCGCGCTGCGGGACGCGCAGACCCCGGTGGTCTGCCTGGTCGCCAAGTCCGACCTGCGGCACGTGCACCAGGCGCTGCGGACCACGCCGGAGGAGAACCTCGCGATGGTCGCCGACACGGTCGGCTTCCTCGTCGCCGAGGGGCGGCGGGTGTTCCTCGACTGCGAGCACTTCTTCGACGGCTACGCCTACGACCGCGACTACGGGCTGCGGGTGCTGGAAGCCGCCTTCACCGCCGGCGCCGACGTCGGCGTGCTGTGCGACACCAACGGCGGGATGCTGCCGATGGGCGTGTCCCGGACCGTCGCCGAGGTGATCGAGCGGACCGGCTTCCGGGTCGGCATGCACGCGCAGAACGACACCTCCTGCGCGGTCGCCAACACCCTGGCCGCGGTCGACGCCGGCGCGACGCACGTGCAGGGCACCGCCAACGGCTACGGCGAGCGGCCCGGCAACGCGGACCTGTTCGCCGTGATCGGCGGGCTGGAACTGAAGATGGGCCGGCGGGTCCTGCCCGAGGGCTGCCTGCCGGAGATGATGCGCGTCGCGCACGCCATCGCGGAGATCGCCAACAAGGCGCCCAACCCGCAGCAGGCGTACGTCGGCGTGTCGGCCTTCGCCCACAAGGCGGGCCTGCACGCCAGCGCGATCAAGGTCAGCCCGGACCTCTACAACCACGTGGACCCGGCGCTGGTGGGCAACGACATGCGCATCCTCGTCACCGAGATGGCCGGGCGGGCATCGGTCGAGCTCAAGGGCAGGGAGCTCGGCGTGGATCTGTCCGCCCGGCCCGACGCGGTCGGCCGGGTGGTCGAGCGGGTCAAGGAACTGGAGGCCGACGGCTGGTCGTTCGAGGCCGCGGACGCGTCGTTCGAGCTGCTCGTCCGCGACGAGCTCGGCGAGCTCAGCGATCCGTTCACGCTCGAGTCCTACCGGGTGATCGTCGAGCGCCGGGAGGACGGTCGGGTGGTCAGCGAGGCGACCGTGAAGCTGCACGCCAAGGGGGAGCGCATCGTCGCCACCGGCGAGGGCAACGGGCCGGTCAACGCGCTGGACCGGGCGCTGCGCAGCGCGCTCGAGCCGTACCACCCGGGGCTGGCCGGGATGGAGCTGACCGACTACAAGGTGCGGATCCTGGACGGGCGGCACGGCACCGACGCGGTCACCCGGGTGCTGGTGGAGACCGGCGACGGGCGGCGCGAGTGGACCACGGTCGGCGTGCACCCCAACGTCATCGAGGCGTCCTGGCTCGCGCTCGCCGATGCGGTCCAGTACGGCTTGCTGGCCTCGTAGCGGCACCGCCCGGGTGCGCTGTGCGGTGGTGTGGACGCGGAGCGCGCTCGCGGCGCCGGCCCCGGACCGACCGCCGGTACTGTGCCGCGCGTGGCGGAGCCTCCGAGACACCGGGCCGGCCGGCGGCGGCCGGTGGTGCTGCTGGCCGGGGCGCTGACCGCGGTCGTCGCGGCCGGGGCGGGGCTGCTCGTCGCGGCGGTCCGGGACGGCGGCACGCCGGCGGCGCTGGACCGGGCGGTGCCGTCGGTGACCGCGCCGGCCACCCGGGCGCCGGCCCGGCCTCCGCAGCCGGCCCCGGTCGCCGCCGGGACCCTGCGGGCGGCGGCCAGCTCGCCGGCTGCGTCGCCCACCTCGCCGCCCGCCTCGACCCCGGCCTCCCGGGAGCGGCGGTCGGCGCCGGTCCCGACGACCCGGGCCGCCGCTGGCGCGACCCGCACCGGGACCGCGACGTTCTACACCCTCGCGGGCCTGCCGAACTGCGGCTACCCGGACGCCGCCGCGTCGGGAACGTACGTCGCGCTCTCGCCGGCCGACTTCGCCGGCTCCGCCGCCTGCGGCACGGTCTTCGACGTCACCGGCCCGAAGGGCACCGTCCGGGTGACGGTCGCCGACCAGTGCCCGGAGTGCGAGGCCGGGCACCTGGACCTGGCCGCGCCGGCCTTCGCCCGGATCGCCGACCCGGTCGCGGGCGTCGTGCCGATCAGGTTCACCCGGGTCGTCGACCCGCCGACGCCGGGGCCGGTGCGGGTCCGGGTCAAGGAAGGCTCCTCCCGCTACTGGCTGGCGTTGCTGCCGATCGACACCGGCAACCCGCTGGCCTCGGTCTCGGTGCGGGGGACGGCGCTGGCGCGCACCGGCTACGGCTACTGGGTCGCGGCCGCCGGCGCCGGGCCGGGGCCCTTCCAGGTCCGGCTCACCGACGACCGCGGCCACTCCGCGACCGTGACGGTGCCGCTCTCGGTCGGCGCGACCGTCCCGACCGGCGTACGGCTCTACTGATTACCGACCCACTGACTGCCGGCCCACTGACTACCGGCCCACTGATTACCGGCCCCCTTATTACCGGCCCCCTGACTGCCGGCCCCCTGATTACCGGCCCCCTGATTACCGGCCCCCTGACTGCCGGCCCCCTGACTACCGGCCCACCGCGACGGTCGCGTGCAGCACGCAATGGTCGCTGCCGCGGAACGTGCAGTCCGTGTCGAACGCGGTCGGCGCCGTGCCCGGGCCGGCGAGGATGCGGTCGATGCGGATCAGCGCCACCCCGTGCCGGCGCAGCGACAGCGGTCCCCAGGACGCGCCGGCGCCCCAGGCCACGTCGTGCGCGTCGCGCAGCCCGCGGGACAGTTCGGCGTTCGCCGGCTCCCGCTCGGTGACGTTGAAGTCGCCCACCAGCACGACCCGCTCGCCGGCGGCGACCCGCGCATCGACGAACGCCTTCACGTACGCGATCTCGGCGTCGCGGGGTCGGGCGTCCCAGTGCAGCGGGAACGTCGAGGACGGCGACGCTTCCGCCGGCAGCGGGTGCGCCACCACGACGGTCAGCCGCCGCCCGTCGCCGAGGTCGAGCCGGGCCCACAGCAGGCCGGATCCGGGCCGGCCCGACGGGTCCTCACGCACGCCGGAGTCGATCAGGGGATACCGGGACAGCAGCCCGCGGTTCGCCTCCGGCGCCGTCAGCACGGTGCGGTAGCGAGCATGCAGGGTCGGGTCCGCATTCAGCCGCGCCGCCTGCCGCGGGTTGACCTCGACCAGCCCGACCACGTCCGCGTCCAGCGACCGGACGGCGGCGACCACCCGCGCCGCCGGGTTGCGGATGTAGATGTTCCAGGACGCCACCCGCACCGGCGCCGCGCCGGCCGGCGGCTGCGGCCGTGCAGCCGGCACCAGCGCCGGCCCGAGGTGCACCGCGAACGTCGCCGCCGCCAGCACCAGCGCGATCACCAGCGCCCGGTCCCGCAGCGCCCAGGCGAACGGCAGCAGCACCAGCAGCGGCAGGAACAGCCACGGTGCGAACACCTCGGTCAGCGCCAGCGGCCCGCTCCGCCGCGCCGCCACCACCTGGACGAGGGTGAGCAGGACGAGCAGCACCGGGTACGCGGGCAGCAGCCAGCGCCGCACGCCGCCGCGGCGGCGGTCCGGGGCGGCGGTGGAGGGACGCCGCAGGTTCCGATGCCCTCGCGGACCGATGGTGGTCAGCCGGCGGGCGTGCGACCGGCCGGTGCGCGACCGGCGGCCGGATCCGGGCCGGCCCGCTCGGGGACCGGCTCAATCTCCGGTTCAGCGTCCGGCTCCGCGTCCGGCTCAGCGTCCGGTCGGGCGGCGACCGCGCAGCCGCCCTGCTGGCCGCACACGCAGCCGTCGCAGCCGCGCTCCACCGGCGGGGCGGAGGGAGCCGGGCGCCGGCCGGCGGCCCAGACCCGCAGCGTCACGCCGAGCACCATCAGCCCGGCCAGCAGCAGCGGCAGGGCCAGGAACCGGATCGTCGACTCGCCGCCGGTCGCCCAGGGCAGCACCCCGGCCAGCAGCATCGCGCCGGCCAGCGCCGAGAGCATCAGCACCGCGCGCCGCCGCGCCCTGTCCGCCGTCACCAGCGCAGTGTCCCACCATCGCTCCGCGGGGGCATACGGGCCCTCCGGCGCTGTCCCACCATCGCTCCGCGAGGGGCCGCGGGTAGGGTCCAGCCGTGCGTATCGCCCGTTTCGCCACCCCAGCCGGCCAGGTCCGCTTCGGCAAGGTGGAAGGAGAGGCCGGCGCGCCGGTCGAGGCGCTGACCGTCGCGGCCATCGCCGAGCACCCGTTCGGGACGATCGAGCTGACCGGCGAGCGGTGGGCCCTGCCGGACGTCCGGCTGCTGGCCCCGCTGCTGCCGAGCAAGATCGTCGGCATCGGCAAGAACTACGCCGAGCACGTGGCCGAGATGGGCGGCGGTGAGGCGCCGGCGGCGCCGCTGCTGTTCCTCAAGCCGCCGACCGCCGTGATCGGCCCCGGCGACGCGATCCGGCTGCCGGTCGACTCCGACGAGGTGCACTTCGAAGGAGAGCTCGCGGTGGTCATCGGCGCGCTGGGGGCGCGCGAAGTGGCGCGGGAGCGAGCCCTGGACACGCTGCTCGGCTACACGATCGGCAACGACGTCACCGCGCGCGACCAGCAGCGGAACGACGGCCAGTGGACGCGGGCCAAGGGGCACGACTCGTTCTGCCCGCTCGGGCCCTGGATCGAGACCGTGCTCGACCCGACCGACCTCGCCCTGCGCACCGAACTGGACGGCCAGGTCAAGCAGGACTCGCGGACGTCGCTGCTGCTGCACGACGTGGCCACGCTGATCTCGTACGTCTCGCACGTCATGACGCTGCTGCCCGGCGACATGATCCTCACCGGCACACCGTCCGGCGTCGGGCCGATGACCGCCGGGCAGACCGTGTCGGTGACCATCGAGGGCATCGGCACGCTCAGCAACCCGGTGCGGGCGCGATGACCGAGCCGGTCCGCACCCGATTCGCCCCGTCGCCGACCGGCGACCTGCACGTCGGCAACGTCCGCAGCGCGCTCTACAACTGGGCATTCGCCCGGCACAACGGCGGCGTGTTCGTGCTGCGGATCGAGGACACCGACGCTGCCCGCAGCACCGAGGAGTCCTCCCGGGGCGTCGTCGAGCAGATGAGCTGGCTCGGCCTCGACTGGGACGAGGGACCCGAGGTCGGCGGACCGTACGCGCCGTACGTGCAGACCGGGCGGCTGGAGCTCTACCGCGACGTGGTTGCGCGGCTGCGCGAAGCCGGCTACGCCTACGACTCGTACTCCACCGACGACGAGGTGAAGGCCCGCCGGGCCGCGCGCGGCGACAAGACGCAGGGGTACGACAACTACGACCGTCGGCTGACCGACGCGCAGGTGAGCGCGTTCCGGGCGGAGGGGCGCACGCCGGTCGTCCGGTTCCGGATGCCCGACGAGCCGGTCGTGTTCGAGGACATGGTCCGCGGCGAGGTGCGGTTCGAGCCCGGGAACGTGCCGGACTACGTGCTGGCCCGGGCCGACGGCAGCCCGCTCTACCCGCTCACCAACCCCGTCGACGACGCGGTGATGGGGATCACGCACGTGCTGCGCGGCGAGGACCTGCTGCCGTCGACGCCTCGGCAGATCCCGCTGCACGCGGCGCTGCGCTCGCTCGGCATCGCGTCCGGGCCGATGCCGCGGTTCGGGCACCTGCCGATCGTGCTCGGGGAAGGCCGGCGGCGGATCTCCAAGCGCAACACGCCCGAGGCCTCCCTGCGGCAGGTCAGGGCCGAGGGGTTCCTGGCCGAGGGCATCCTCAACTACCTCGCGCTGCTGGGCTGGTCCCCGGGCGGCGACCAGGAGCTGTTCACGCTCGACGAGATGGTCGCCGCGTTCAGCGTGGAGAAGATCAACCGCAACCCGGCGACGTTCGATGTGAAGAAGCTCACGGCGATCAACGGGGTGAAGATCCGCTCGCTCGAGCCCGGCGAGTTCGTCAAGCGGCTGCTGCCGTTCCTGGTCCGCCGCGGGCTGCTGGACTCGCCGGTCAGCGACGCGCAGCTGGAGCTGGTGGCCGCGGCCGCGCCGCTGGTGCAGGAGCGGTCCGCGACCCTGGTCGAGGCGGCCGACCTGCTCGGGTTCCTGCTCGTGCCCGACCACCACTTCTCGGTCGATCCCGCTGCCGCGGCGAAGGTGCTCACGCCGTCCTCGGCGCCGGTGCTGGACACGGCCGCGTCCGTGCTCGCCGACCTGCCGTCCTGGACGGCCGAGGACGTGCAGGAGACGCTGCAGGCCGCGCTGGTCGACCGGCTCGGGCTCAAGCCGCGGGTCGCGTACGGGCCGGTGCGGGTGGCGGTGACCGGGCGCACCGTGTCGCCGCCGCTGTTCGAGTCGATCGAGCTGCTCGGCCGCGAGCGGACGCTGGAGCGGCTGCGGGCCGCGCGGGCCGGTTTGGGGGCAGCTCCGGGCATGGTCTAACATCGACACCCGGCGCGCCGGGCAGGTGGGCGCGCTGAATGGGGTATGGGGTAATTGGCAGCCCGACGGATTCTGGTTCCGTTAGTCTAGGTTCGAGTCCTGGTACCCCAGCGCCATCGCAAGACCGCACGGCCCCGTCGTCTAGAGGCCCAGGACGCCGCCCTCTCAAGGCGGTAGCGCCGGTTCGAATCCGGTCGGGGCTACATCCCTGGCATCCCTCTGCTCACCCTTCTGGGGTGAGCCGGGGGGATTTCGCTTTGTCTTGTCCAGCGCGCACCCCCGCCGCAAGCGGCGGGGACCCCCGCCCGCTGGACCGGCCACCCTTCGGGCGGCGGCCGGGCCCCCTTCGGGGGCGGCCGGGCCACCCTTCGGGCGGCGGCCAGGCCCCGTTCGGTCGTAGGCCGGGCCACCCTTCGGGCGGCGGCCGGGCCTCGTTCGGTCGTGGGCCGGGCCAGCCTTCGTGCGGCGGCGGGGGCCAGTCTTCGGGGCGGCGGCCGGGCCTCGTTCGGTCGTGGGGCGGGCCACCCTTCGGGCGGCGGCGGGGGCCAGCCTTCGGGGCGGCGGCCAGGCACCCTCCCGCGGTGGCCGGGCCGGCATTCGGGGAGGGCGGGAATGGTGGGCGCTGGGGGGCGTTGACGTGGGGGAGGCATTCGGGGGGCGGATCGGTCGTTCGGGGTCGGGATTCCCGTATCGTCGTCACCGGACCGGAGCCACCGGCGGGTTCGGGGTCCGGGTGAGAGCCTGTTGAGGCCGGCTGCGTAGATCTTCGGAGATCCGCAGGTCGGCTCGGCATTCGACGGGTGTGGCTCTCGGCCCGGGACGTTCCGCGCCCGGCCGGCGGGACGATGCGGCATGCTTCCGCGGCGACCGTGCCGCGGTGTCCAGAGGAGGAGTCTGTGGCTCGACCAGGCCAGCGCCGTACCGGCGCTCGTCGTGGCGCCCCGCGGAAGCAGCAACCAGCCCGCCACCGCGGCGACGTCGTCTCGGTGCTCGCCCGGACCGTCCGCGAGATCGAGGCGGCTGTCCGGCGCGGCCGCGTGACGCCTGGCCTGCGCGCCAGGTTCCACGCCGTCGCCCTGGTGCTGCGTGACGAGCATGCCCGCGTCCGGGCCCTGCCCGGAAGCGACAGCCACCGGGCTGAGCAGCTCAAGCGCCTGGACGGCATCGCGACCATCCTCGCCCGGACCGCCGTCCGGGACCCGGGGCTGCTGGCCTTGCTCGCCGAGGACTCCGACGTCTCGGACGCCGCCCGGTCGCTCAAGCAGGAGATGCTGCGGGACCTCGGCATCGAGCCGGCGCCGGAGGAGGTCGCGCCGCCGGAGACCGCGGCCGCTCCCGCCGGCACGGAGCGCCGGGTCGTGCCGCGGTCGGTGATCTCCGGCCAGCTGGCGAACCCCTTCCTCGCCCCCGACTTCTCCGCCGTTCCGCAGCGCACCGCCCGCCCGCGCCGGCTGGCCGGCTGGGAACTGCTCGGCCCGCTGCTGAGCTCCTTCGAGCGAGCCGCCGGGGGAGCCCCGGCAAGCATGGCGCTGCCGGCGCCGACGGCACGGTTCACCCCGCCGGGCCAGGAGCTGATGCCGCACCAGGGGCAGCTGGTCGCCGCGGCCGCGGCCGGCCACCGGACGTTCCTGCTCGCCGACGAGCCGGGCCTTGGCAAGACGGCGCAGGCGCTGCTCGCCGCGGAAGCGGCGAACGCCTACCCGCTGCTGGTCGTCGTGCCGAACGTCGTCAAGATCAACTGGGCCCGGGAGGCGGCCCGCTGGACGCCGCACCGCCCGGTCACCGTGGTGCAGGGCGACGGCGAGACCGTCGACGGCTTCGCCGACATCGTCGTGCTCAACTACGAGCTGCTCGACCGCCACCGGGGCTGGCTGGGTGCCTTCGGTTTCCGCGGGATGGTGGTGGACGAGGCGCACTTCATCAAGAACAAGGCGTCGCAGCGCTCCCAGCACGTGCTCGCGCTTTCCGACCGCATCCGGTCCCGCACGGTGCGGCCGCTGCTGATGGCGCTGACCGGCACCCCGCTGATCAACGACATCGAGGACTTCCGGGCGATCTGGCAGTTCCTCGGCTGGATCGACGACAGCCAGCCCATCGGCGACCTGCTGGACGCGCTCGAGGAGACCGGGCTGACGCCGGCCGACGGCGGCTTCTACCCCGCGGCCCGGCAGTGCGTGATCGACCTCGGCATCGTGCGCCGCCGCAAGGTCGAGGTGGCCGCCGACATCCCCGCCCGCCGCATCGCCGACCTCCCGGTCGAGCTGGACGGCCGGCTCGGCCGGTCGATCCGGGCGGCAGAGCGGGAGCTGGCCGGCCGGATGGTGGCGCGGTACGAAGCCGCGCTGGCGAACCGATCCGCCGGCGCCGCCGTCGACGGCATCGATCACGAGCTCGTCCGCACCGTGGCCCGGTCGGAGCTGAAGGACGCGACGACCGCGCAGTCCGGCCAGAACGTGTTCACGATGATGCGACACATCGGCCAGGCAAAGGCCGAACTGGCCGCGGACTACGCCGCGCAGCTGGCCCGCAGCGCCGGCAAGGTGGTCTTCTTCGCCAAGCACATCGACGTGATGGACGCCGCCGAGGAGACCTTCGCCCGGCTGGGCCTGCGCTTCGCGTCGATCCGCGGCGACCAGACGGCCAAGGTGCGGCAGGCGAACGTCGACGCCTTCGTGACCGACCCGGACGTCGCGGTCGCGGTGTGCTCGCTGACCGCCGCTGGTGTGGGCATCAACCTGCAGGTCGCCTCGAACATCGTGCTGGCCGAGCTGTCCTGGACCGACGCCGAGCAGACCCAGGCCATCGACCGCAGCCACCGCATCGGGCAGGCCGAACCGGTCACCGCCTGGCGCATCCTCGCCGCACAGACCATCGACGTCCGGATCGCCGAGCTGCTCGACAGCAAGGCCGGCCTCGCCGCCCGGGCGCTGGACGGCTCGGACGAGGAGGTCGCCTCGTCGGCCGGCGTGCAGCTCGAGGCGCTGGTCGCGTTGCTGACCGACGCACTGCGGTCCTCCGGATAGTCCGCGGTCGGGGCCCCGGACGCC
>Ga0207689_10001118_pt1 | contig 25875 bp, 23 predicted proteins | sample KBSMisM52_FD_184312 | JGI IMG/M metagenome (GOLD analysis project Ga0207689, IMG submission 184312) | Miscanthus rhizosphere microbial communities from Kellogg Biological Station, Michigan, USA - KBS Miscanthus M5-2 (SPAdes) (version 2) | ecosystem: Host-associated > Plants > Roots >...
CTGAGCCGTGATCTCGCCGTCGGTCGAGAGCACCCGCTCGCTGGTGCGGGCCGCGATCGCCACTGCCTGGCGCTTCGGATACACGAACTCCTTGCCGATCTTCTCGCCCGGGTAGTACCAGAAGTGCACCGCGGGCGTCTGGCCGGCCGCCGTTTCCTTGAACATCACCACCGTGTCCTGCGACACATCGGGACGTTCGGCCTGGACGAACAGCCAGTGACCCACCATGTGCTTCTCTTCGCGATCCCACACTTCGACGACGTTGCGCGACGGCGTGTCGGCGAGCTTGAACACGTAGGTGCCCGCGGGCAGCGTCACGCCCGGCATCTCGACCGCACCGCTGAAGGTGAGGAAGGTTCGATCGCGCGTGTCGGTCTGCGCTGCGGTCGTGCCGGCGAACACAGAAACGAGCGCGATCACGAGCGCTGTCACGATAAGCGTTACTCGAGCCATTGTTTGTCCTCCACTAGGGGACAGAGGCTGCATCATTCGTGCCCCACCGCGCGGAACGTGATCCTTCAGTGTTTACAGCACTTACGAAGGCGAATGCCGGCCTGAGCTGGCGTGCGAGCGGGCGTGGGTAGGCAAACCCTACCCATCCATTCCTGCAAGCCCGAGCAGTGTTAGCATCGCCAGGCATATCTCGTCCGCGCCGACGAAAGGGAGGCCTTGATGCCACGTCTGCTGGTCTTCACCGTTGTCCTCGCATGTGCCGCGACCGCCGCGGCGCAGCAGCCGCCGTCGGCGGCGCTCGACTACGACTTCTTCAAGGCCCGCATCCAACCGGTGTTCACCACCAAGCGGGCGGGCAACGCGCGCTGCGTGTCGTGTCACAGCTCCGGCACGCCAATGCGGCTGCAGCCGCTCGCGCCCGGCGCCGCCACCTGGAGCGAAGAGGACTCGCGCAAGAACTTCGAGCTCGTCAAGTCGCGCGTCGTCGCCGGCAAGCCCGAGATCAGCCGGCTGCTGCGCCATCCGCTCGCCGAGAGCGCGGGCGGCGATCCGCATCACGACGGCGGCAAGCACTGGGCGACCGCCAACGACCCGGAATACCAGACGCTCGTCGCGTGGGTGCGCGGTGCAACGCTCCACGGCGCGGCGCCGGCGGGTACCGCTGCGAATCGGACGGCGGTGCGGATCATCCAGACCAACAGCGCCGGCGACAACGTTCACATCATCGATCCGGCCACCAACAAGGTCGTGGGGCAGATCACCGGCATCGAGGTCGGGCACGGCGCCGCCGCGGCGCCCGACGGCAGCCGGCTGTATGTCAGCAACGAAGCCGACAGCACGCTCGACGTCGTCGACGGCCGCACGCTGCGCGTGATGAGCAAGGTGCCGCTGACCGGCCACCCGAACAACATCGCCGCCAGCCGTGATGGCGCGCGCGTCTACGTGGCCATCCGCCAGGCGCCCGGCGCGGTGGACGTGGTGGACACGGCGTCGCTCCAGCGGGTGAAGAGCATTCCCATCAAGGGCGACGTGCACAACACCTACGTGACGCCGGACGGCCGCTTCGTAGTGGCCGGCTCGATCGTGGGCAAGAACCTGACGGTGATCGATCAGCGCACCGAGGAACCGGTGTGGACGCTCGGCTTCGATCTGGGCGTGAGGCCGCTGGCGTTCGAGCAGAACCCCGATGGATCGACCAAGCGCATCTTCGTGCAGTTGAGCGATCTCAACGGTTTTGCGGTGGTGGACTTCGCCACGCACAAGGAAGTGACGCGGGTGATGCTGCCGCAGATTGCCGCCGGCAAGAAGCCGGTGATGGAAGGCGGCAATACCTCGCACGGCATGGCCGTGACCGCCGACAACAAACTGCTGGTCGTGAACAGCCGGTTGAACAGCGCCGTCTACGTCTACTCGCTGCCGGACCTGAAGCTCGCGGGCAGCGTCGACGTGGGCATTGCCCCGGACTGGGTCACGCTGACTCCCGACGGCCGCTCGGCCTACGTGGCCAACGCCGGTTCCAACAACGTGTCGGTGGTCGATCTCACCGCCATGCGTGAAGTGACGCGCATTCCCGTCGGGCAGGTCCCGAAGAGAAACATCACGGCGACGCTTCCCTATTAATAGGAGAAGCACCGCCGTAAGCCTTAAGCCGTCCCTCCTCTCCTGATCCGTATTTCAAGGTCCGCCCTTGGGGGCCGATTGGGTGATGGTGCACGCCTGGACGCGTGCCGGCACCCGTGCAGATCTGCGCGGTTCGCGAGAGGACGACGATGGCCAACTGGAATCTTTCCAAGCGACTGTTCATGGGCGTAGGCAGCCTCGTAGTGCTGCTCCTGGTCTCGGGTGCAGTGTCGTTCATCACCGGACGGTCGATGAAGGCGCAGCTGGATAGCGCCACCAACCAGACGGCGCGGCAGCTCGAGCTGGCGCTCCAGCTGCAGCGTGATGGCGTCTCGCTGAGCAACCTGCAGCGCGGACTGCTGCTGGCGGCGCTCGGCGGCGACCAGAACGGCCAGAAGCAGACCCAGCAGTCGGTCGCGGCGCTGCGCGGCGAAATGAAGAAGCGCTTCGACGAGATGGATTCGCTGCTCGCCGGCCGCGACGAGGGGCTGAAGCTCGTCGCCGATCTGAAGAGCACGTCCGCCGAGTTCGACTCGAGCGAGGAGCAGGTGGAGAAATTCGTCGCCGACGGCAACGCGGCGATGGCGTGGGACGTGGCGCGCCAGAAGTCGGCTCCGCTCCTCAGCAAGGTCAACGAGGGTACGCAGCGGCTGACGGCGATGCAGGAGGGCCTCTTCGCCGCGGCGATCAAGTCGGGCAACGAGTCCTACCGCCTGCTGTTGTGGCTCATCATCGGCGTCTTCGCGGCCTCGATGGTGCTGGCGGTGGTGGTGCGGTGGGTCGTGAAGGGCATCATCGTCACGCTGCGCACCGCGACGCACGACCTGGCGCAGGGCGCGCAGCACGTGGCCACCGCCTCGTCGCAGGTGGCGAGCGCCTCGCAGTCGCTGTCGCAGGGCGCCACCGAGCAGGCGGCCTCGCTCGAACAGACGTCGGCGTCGATGGAGGAGATCGCCTCCATGACGCGCATGAACGCCGAGAACACCCACCAGGCCGCGGGCATGATGGCCGACGCCGAGAAGCAGGTGCACGGCGCCAACGCGGCGCTGAGCGCCATGGTGGCCTCGATGTCGGCGATCAAGGATTCCTCGGACAAGGTGTCCAAGATCATCAAGACCATCGACGAGATCGCCTTCCAGACCAACATCCTGGCGCTGAACGCCGCGGTCGAAGCGGCGCGCGCCGGCGAGGCGGGCATGGGCTTCGCGGTCGTGGCCGACGAGGTGCGCACGCTGGCGCAGCGCTCGGCGCAGGCGGCCAAGGACACCGCCGTGCTGATCGAGGAGTCGATCGCCAAAGCGAACGACGGCAACCAGAAGGTCAGCCTGGTGACGAGCGCCATCGCGCAGATCACCGAGAGCTCGGTCAAGGCCAAGGGGCTCGTGGACGAGGTCAGCGTGGCCAGCCGTCAGCAGTCGCAGGGCATCGAGCAGGTGTCCCAGGCGATCGCCCAGATGGAGAAGGTGACCCAGACCAACGCCGCCAGCGCCGAAGAGAGTGCGGCGGTGAGCCAGGAGCTCAGCGCCCAGGCCGAGCAGGCGAGCTCGGTGGTGAAGCGGCTCATGGATCTCGTCGGCACGTCCGGAAGCGAGATCGCCGGCAAGACGAGCGAGCTCGTCCGCAAGACCGCGAGCCGGAAGCCGCGCGCGAAGGCGCGACCGGCCGCCGCCGCGCCCACGTCGGCGGCTGCCGAGGAAATCCCGTTCGAAGAGAGCACGGGCACCTACGGCGGCTTCTGAGGCACAACCCCCTTCAGACGCGAGCGACATCGTGACCACTCGGAAATCGTCAAGTAAGCCGCGGGCGGCAAAGCCGAAGGCCAAGCCGCGCGTTGCGGCAAAGGCAAAGGCCTCCGCACCGAAGGCGAAGAAGAAGACGCCGAAGGCAACGCCGACCGTGTCGGTGGCACCGGCGCCGGTGGCGCCGGAGCCGGTCATCGAGGCACCGGAGCCGGTGACGGCGTCAGTGGCGGCTCCGATCGCCGCGATCGCAGACTTCGTGGTGGACGACGACACCGAGCTGGCCGTGGTGCAGTCGGATGCCGAGCTCGCCAACCTGTTCATCGCCGAGGCGCTCGATCACCTCGGCACCATCGAGCAGAAGCTGCTGGAGCTCGACGAGCGCCCGGAAGACACGAGTCTCCTGAACGACATCTTCCGCCCGTTCCACACCGTGAAGGGCAACGCGTCGGCGCTCGGCATCGTGTCGGTCGAGCGTGTCGCCCACAAGGTCGAGAACCTGCTCGATCTCGCGCGCTCCGGCCGCATCCAGGTTGGAGAGACCGAGGTCGATCTCGTGCTGCGCGCCGTGGACGTGCTGTCGCTGATGATCAACGACGTCGGCCAGCGGCTGGCAGGGCAGCCCCGCAAGGCCACCGGCGCCGAAGCCGTGAGCCTCGTGCAGCAGGTCGAGCGCCTGATCGCCGGGCAGCTCGAAGAAGGCGCGGCCGCGGCTGCGGCCGTCATGGACACACCCGAACCGGTGGCCGTCGCCGCCGCAGACGAACCGGCGTTCGAACACGACCGGCGTGGGGCCACGCCCTCGCGGCGGCGCGACGACGTCCCGATGCTGGCTGGCACCGCGACGGCCATCAAGGTCGACACGCGGAAGCTCGACAACATCGTCGATGTCGTCGGCGAGCTGATCGTCGTGCAGTCGCTGATCGCGCAGGATCCGGCGCTGTCGGCGCTCGTGGACGGCCGCCTGGCGCGCAACATGGCGCAGCTGCGCCGGCTGACGGCCGACTTGCAGCGCAACTCGATGGCGCTGCGCATGGTGCCGATCCGGCAGGCGTTCCAGAAGGTGGCGCGCGTCGTGCGCGATCAGAGCCGCAAGGCCGGCAAGCCCATCGACCTCGTGATCACCGGCGAGGACACCGAGCTCGATCGCAAGATGGTCGAGGAGATCACGGACCCGCTGATGCACATGGCGCGCAACAGTGTCGACCATGGCATCGAGCCGCCCGACGCCCGCGAGGCCACCGGCAAGCCCGCGCGCGCCACGGTGTCGCTGAGCGCGTACTACCAGGGCAGCCACGTCATCATCGAGGTCAAGGACGACGGCGCCGGCCTGAACACGGAACGCATCCTCGAGAGCGCCCGGAGGAAGGGCCTGATCGCGCCCGACGCCAACCCCTCTCCGGAAGACATTCACCGGCTGATCTTCGAGCCCGGATTCTCCACCGCCGCCAAGGTGACCGAAGTCTCGGGCCGCGGCGTCGGCATGGACGTCGTGCGGCGGAACATCGAATCGCTGCGCGGGCGCGTGGACATTCGCACCGAGCAGGGACATGGCACCACGTTCCTGGTGCGCCTGCCGCTCACGCTCGCCGTGCTCGACGGGCTCCTGGTCCGGGTCGGCAGCGAGCGCTGCGTGCTGCCGGCGGCGGCGGTGCGCGAGTCGCTGCGTCCGAAGCCGGAGCACGTGCACTTCGTGCAGGGGCAGCCCCGCATGGTGCAGGTGCGCGAGTCGGTGCTGCCGCTCGTCAGCCTCGGCGCCCTGCTCGGCATGGGCGCCGCCGCGGCGCTCGACCCCTCGGCCGCGACGGTCGTCGTCGTGGAAGAAGGCGGCAGCCGCATCGGCCTCGTCGTCGAAGAGCTGCTGCACAAACAGGAAGTCGTCGTGAAGTCGCTCGGCGACTCGTTCGCGACGGTGCGCGGGGTCGCGGGGGGCGCCATCCTCGGCGACGGCCGGATCGGGCTGATTCTCGACCCGCACGGCATCGTGACGATGGTGCGCGAAGGATCGCGGCGGGCTGCCTGACGGCGCCGCCGACGGAGGACAGAAGATGAGCACGCACGGAACCACCGGGCGCTTTCAGCGCGAGGAGCTGGTCGGGAAGTACCTGACCTTCGCGCTCGGGAACGAGGAGTACAGCGTGCCCGTGCTGAAGGTGCGCGAAATCATCAAGATCATGGACATCACCGCGGTGCCGCAGGTGCCCGAGTACGTCAAGGGCGTCGTGAACCTGCGCGGCAAGGTGATTCCGGTGGTCGATCTCCGGCTGAAGTTCGGGTTTCCCGCCCAGGACTACACCGAGCGCACCTGCATCATCGTGGTCGAGGTCGCGCTGGCGACCGGCGCCCGGATGATGGGCATCATCGTGGATCACGTCTCGGAGGTGCTGAACGTCGCCGCCGAGCAGATCGAGCAGACGCCGGAGTTCGGCGACGAGATCCAGACCGACTACATGAAGGGCATCGCCAAGGTGCAGGGGCAGGTGAAGATCCTCCTCGACCTCGACCGTGTCCTGGGCGTGGACGGCACCATCGCCATGCCGCAGCCGAGCGCCGCCTAGACCCGTGGACGCCGTCCTGCAGCGGGACCCGGAGATCGCGCTGACCGATCGCGAGATGGACCGCATCGTCCGTCTCGTGTACGAGCGCAGCGGGATTGCCCTGCACCGCGGCAAGCGGGCGCTGGTGGTCGCGCGGCTGCACAAGCTGCTGAAGTCTGGCGGCTTTGCCTCGTTTGCGGACTACGTCCATCACGTCGAGACCGATCGCACCGGGCACGAGCTGTCGCTGCTGCTGGACGCCATCACCACCAACCACACCAGCTTCTTCCGCGAGGACGAGCACTTCCGCTTCCTCGCCGCCCGCGTGGTGCCGCCGCTCGCGGCCGCCGATCGCCCGGTGCGCGTCTGGTGCGCCGCGTGCTCGACCGGCCAGGAGCCAATCACGCTGGCCGTCACGCTGATGGAGGCGCTGCCCCAGGCGCAGCGCGCCCGCATCCGGCTGCTCGCCTCCGACATCTCGACCCGGGCGCTCAAGACCGCCAGCGCGGGCGTCTATCCGACGCGGGTCGCCGCCGGCGTGCCGGCGTCGGTGCTCAAGGCGTACTTCGAACGCGGTCTGGGCGCCGACGACGGCAAGGTGCGGGTGCAGGCGCATGTGCGCCGCGCCATCGAATACCGCCGCCTGAACCTGATCGAGATCGACAACCTTCACGAAACCTTCGACGTCGTCTTCTGCCGCAACGTCATGATCTACTTCGACAAGGCCGTCCAGCAGCGCGTCGTCTCGATGATCGAGCGGCACCTCGCGCCGGGCGGCTATCTGTTCATTGCGCACTCGGAGAGCCTGAACGGGCTCTCGCACGAACTCAAATGGATGGCCCCGGCCGTCTACCAGCGGAGGGCTGAGTGAGCACGGGCGCGACGCTGACGGGAACGCCGGCCGGCCAGCCGCAGCAGCGGGTGGTCATCGGAATCGGCGAGGCGGCGGTGGCGGGCTCCAATGCGACCATCGTGACCCACGCGCTGGGCAGCTGCGTCGCCGTGTGCCTGTGGGACCCCGAAGCGCGGGTCGGCGCCATGCTGCACTTCCTGCTCCCGGAGTCGCGGGTGAACCCGGACCGGGCCAAGAGCCAGCCGGGGACGTTCGCAGACACCGGCATCCCGCGGCTCATCCAGGAAGCGACGCAGCGCGGGCTGAACAAGAAGCGATGCCGTGCCCACCTGTTCGGTGGCGCCGCGGTCGGCGCCCAGGGCGGACTCGACGTCGGCAAGCGCAACGTGCTTGCCGCGCGCCGGCTGCTCTGGCAGCACGGAATCTTCATCCATGCCGAAGCGCTGGGCGGCACGGATCCACGGACGGTCAACTTCTCGGTCGCGGACGGCACCTATCAGGTGAGCTGCGGCCGTGAACTGGTGCAGGAGCTGTGAGATGAAACCACTCAACTGTCTGATCGTTGACGACTCGTCCGTCATGCGGCGGATGGTCCGGCGAACGATGGAGCTGAGCGAGGTTCCGCTCGGGCAGGTCCATGAGGCGAACAACGGGCGCGAGGCGCTCGATCTGCTCGCCACCACCGCCGTCGACGTACTGTTCACCGACATCAACATGCCGGTGATGAACGGCACGGAGCTGCTGCGCGCGCTGGCGAAGCAGCCCGGGGCCGTCCGCGCCCGCGTCATCATTTCGACCGACGGCTCGGAGGCGCGCCGGGCAGAGGTCGTCGGATTGAACGTGGATTGGTACCTGGAGAAACCGTTGCGCCCGGAGGTCATGCGAGATGTCCTGTCCAAAGTCGCTGAACGCGTCCATGGTTGAAGAATCCAGCCAGCTGGATGAAGCCGTGGCGTACGTGGCCGAGGAAGGGTTCTTCGCAAGCGTCGAGCCCATCGGCCAGGTCGAGTGGGATGCCCTTTGCACCGACCACGACACGTGGCTCGAGTCGTCGGTGCGGTTCCACGGTCCGCTCGGCGGCGCGCTGCGCTGCCGCCTGCCGCTCGCGCTGGCACGCGAGCTGGTGTCGGCGTTCCTCGGCATGGAGACCGGGGAGCTGCCGCCCACCGATCCGCTGGTGCAGGACCTGACGGGCGAGCTCGCCAACATGGTGTGCGGGCGTTGGCTGACGCGCACCCAGGGCCAGGTGTTCGACCTCGAGCACCCGGTCGTCGAGTCGGTGGCCGATGGTCACTGCGCCGGTTGGAGCCGCTACGCGGCCAACGGCGTTCCGCTCGCGATCGAGCTGGCGGTCGAGGGGCGGTGACATGCCCGTGTCACAGGCACGAGTGGCCGAGCCGGCACGGAAGGCCGGCGGCAAGGTGCGCGTCGTCGTGGTCGACGACTCGGCGATCGTGCGCAAGCTGCTCGTCGATGGCCTGAAGAACGATCCAGGCATCGAGGTGGTCGGGACCGCCGCCGATCCATATCAGGCCCGCGACCTGATCGTGCGCGTCGAGCCGGACGTGATCACGCTCGACATCGAAATGCCGCGCATGGACGGCCTGAGCTTCCTGCGCAAGCTGATGGAGCACCGGCCGATGCCGGTGATCATCATCAGTTCGCTCACGCAGCGCGGCTCCGCCACCGCCATCGAGGCGCTCCGGGCCGGTGCCATCGACGTCATCCCGAAGCCCGGCGGCCCCTACTCGATCGGCGAGATCACCGAGACGCTGCGCGGCAAGATTCTGGGTATCCGCGAGTGGAAGGCACCGCGAGCCGGGCGCGTGCAGGACGCCACGCCGTCCGTGGCGGTGTCGTTCGATCACGTCCGGCCGGGACACGGGTTGATCACCATCGGTGCCTCGACCGGGGGCCCGCAGGCGATCGAGGCGCTGCTCACGCGTCTGCCCGCGGCGTGCCCTCCGATTCTCATCACGCAGCACATGCCGGAACACTTCACCCGCACCTATGCGGAACGGCTCGACAAGATCTGCCCGATGCGGGTGGTCGAGGCGAGCGATCGGCAGCTGGTGGAGTCGGGGGTGGCCTACGTGGCGCCAGGCAACCGCCACATGCTCGTGGAGCGCGACGGCGTGCGGCTCGTCATCCGCCTGTCGGACGCGCCGACCGTGCACCATCAGCGTCCCGCGGTGGACGTGCTGTTCCACTCGGTGGCGAAGCTGCGCGCGGTGAAGGTGGTGGCGCTGCTGCTCACCGGCATGGGGCAGGACGGCGCCGAAGGGCTGCTGGAACTGCGCCAGCACGGCGCCGAGACCATCGCCGAGCACGAGCAGTCGTGCGTCGTGTTCGGCATGCCGCGCGAAGCCATTGCGCGCGGCGCCGCCTGCCACGTAGCCAGCCTGCTGCGGATGCCCAGCCTGATCGCGGACTGTTTCGCGAAGATGCTGACCGCGAAACAGCACTAAGGCTCTAGGCTCTGGGCTTTGGGCTTTAGCCGTGGAGGGCTGTCGGCCTGGAGCCATCCACGCCTAGAGCCCAAAGCCCAAAGTCCAAAGCCGGTGCGGTTTCTGTGGAGGGTGCGAGGTCGCGCTTTGAGCAGCAGCGACCTCGCAAGAGAGCGGGTGGGCTTTAGCCCTTCTTGAGGACGATCTTGATCGGTTCCGGCCGCATCGTCTCTTTCTCGACGATCAGCTTCACGGTCTTGGTCGCGAACCCTTCCTTGTAGATCACCATGTGGAACTCGCCCTTGCCGACGCCGTTCACGTTCCACTTGCCCGAGTCGTCGCTCTTGGCCTCGATGGAGCTTCCATCCGGCAGCGGCAGCTTCACGAGCACGCCGGCAATTGCGGAGCCGCCCTCTTCGGTAATCTGCCCGGCGAGTGCGCCAAGCCCCCGCGACTGCGCCGCAGCGCGCTCACCCGCAAATCCGATGAGTGCAGCGACGGCCAGAGCGGCGCTGATACGTTTCATAGTCGATTCTCCTTTGTCGAGCACGTGCACTTGGTACTCCCGTGCTTGGGGTGAGAATCGGCAGCGGCCTGGATTCCTTGAATCCGGCCCAGCGCGCTGCGCGCGGGGGCGTGCGCCTGCACGTGATGTGATCGCGATCCTGGGACGGCTCCCGGGCTGTTCGGAGGGTCGGGAAGGCTAAGACACGCCGGTGAACCGGACGCGGGGTGGCGGCCGGCCGGCACGCCCGGGTGAGCGATCCGGCGCGTTACTGCACGGTTGAATGCCGATGTATCGCAGATCAGCCGAGCGCGCGCCGCTCGAACTCGCCGTAGCGTTCCCGTTGTGCGACGTACACCGCGTGATGCGCGTGAATCGGCTGGATGCGATCCGGCGTCCGCTGCTCGAGGCCGTCGACGACGGCATCCCACGTGAGTGGATCGCGGTCGTCGAGACGGTCGGCATGGAGCGCGCGAAGCGCGGCGCCGAGCGCCGCCGCGTTGCCCACCTCGAGGCAGCGGACGTCGGCGCCGAACACGTCGGCGAGCACCTGCAGGATCTGCCGGTTCGCCGCGGCGCCTCCGGTGACGTGGATGACGTCGACGGCCACGCCCATCCAGCGCGAGTGCAGCGAGAGCGCCGTCATCTGCGCTTCGACCACCGCGCGCACGTTGGCGGCGGCGTCGTGCTCGTCGAGCCCCTGACGGCGTACGCCCGGCGCGGCGACGACCGGCGTGATCTCCGGCACGAACCACGGCAGCATCAGGCCGCCGCCGTTGCCCGGCGGGGTGGCGTCGAGCGCGCGCGAGAAGCCCTCCCACGTCAGCCCGTACGAGTCGCGCACGCGCTCGCGCGCCAGCGATCCGTTGCTGAAGACGGTGATGCCCATGAACTCGCCGGTCGGAGCGCCGAACACGTGCCCCTTGCCGCCAGCGTCCACGCGCGGCGCGCGCATCGGGCCGAAAACGGTGTCGCTCGTGCCGAGCGAGACGCCCAACTGGCCCTCGCGGACCAGCCCCAGTCCGATCAGGCTGGAGGGGTTGTCGCCCGACCACACCGCGACTTTGGCGCTGGGCAGGCGGTACCGGGCCCGCCAGTAGGGCGAGAGGCGGCCGGCGATGGCCGTGGACGGCGCCAGCGCGGGGAGCTTCGCCCGGAGGTCTGGCGCCGTGGCGTCCACGGCCGGCGGCCACCACGAGAGCGTGGCGAGATCCAGCAGGTTCATGCCCGAGCCGTCGCACGGATCGACCGGCGCGTGGCCGCCCACGAGCACCGAGGCGAGGAAGGAGCTCACGAGATGGATCCGATCGGTGGCCGCGTACGCGGCCGGCTCGCGCCGGGCGAACCGGCGAATCTGCGGGCCGGTGAACCGCTCGAACGCGCGCGAACCCGTGTGCTGCGCCAGCACGTCGGCGCCGCCCACCGCCGTCTCGATCTCGCGACATTCGGCCCGCGTGCTCGAGTCCAGCCAGATCGGCGCGACCGGACGCGAGAGGAGCGGCACGACTTGCGGCGGCAGCGCCCGCCCGGGATGCAACGTTTCAAGCCCGCGGGCCGCGGCGTCGTTGAGGTACACGCTGCCGTGTTGCTGCGCCGAGCCCGAGATGGCCGTCAGGCGGCCGAGATCCAGTTTGTGTTCGGCCAGGCGCGAGAAGAGCAGGTCGAGCGCCTCGACCCACATCACCGGGGACGCCTGCGCAACGGCCGGGTCGGCGTTCGGCAGCACGCCGTGGCGTGTGCCGTAATGCCGCAGGGTCTGGTCGAAGGGGAGCGACAGCTCGCACACGACGCGATGCCGCCCGCCCGAGGACTCGAGCACGACCGCGCTCAGGCTCTGCGTGCTCGAGTCGAGGCCCAGATAGAGGGCGCCGTCGGGCGTCATCGGCCTGCCCCGAGGAGGAGATCGACCACGAGCTGGTCGAGGCGCTCGTAGGGGAGGCGTCGCGACGCGAGCGCGTGCCGATCGACCGTCTCGATCCCGATGGCCGTCGCCGCCTCGCGGGAATAGGCGGGGAGCTCGCCGCCGGCGCCGCGGATCTCGGCGAGCAGCGACTGGATGCCGGCGTGCACGGCAAAGGCCTGCGTCTTCTCCCTGAGGATCAGGTAGGTTCGCATGCAGCCGCGAGCGAAGTCCCACACCCCTTCTTCGTCCTCGGTCCGGTAGGCGTGCGCGTCGAAGTGGCGCGGCCCCTCGTAGCCCCGCTCCTCGAGCAGCTGCACGAGCAAGAAGAGCGGCTTGATCGATTCGGAGCCGAAGCGCAGATCCTGATCGAAGCGCCCCGGCTTCTGATCGTTCAGGTCGATGTGAAACAGCTTGCGGGCTTCGAGCGCCTGCGCGACGGCATGGAAAAAGCTCAGGCCGGCCATCTGCTCGTGCGCGAATTCCGGATTCACGCCGACCATCTCGGGATGGGCGAGTGTGGGGATGAAGCCCAGATACGCCGCCGTGGTGGGGAAGTAGATGTCGCCGCGCGGCTCGTTCGGTTTGGCCTCGAGCGCGAACCGCAGATCGTAGCGCTGGTCGCGGGCGTACTCGCAGAGGAAGTCGATGGCGTCGCGGAAGCGCTTGATGGCGTCGATCGGATCCTTGCCGGCGTCGGCTTCGGCGCCCTCGCGGCCGCCCCAGAAGACATAGGTGCGTGCGCCGAGCTCGACCCCGAGGTCCATCGCCCGCATCGTCTTCTGCACGGCGTAGCGGCGGACGCGAGCGTCGTGCGACGTGAACGCGCCGTCCTTGAACACCGGGTCGGTGAACAGGTTGGTGGTGGCCATCGGCACGCAGACGCCGGTGGCGTCGAGCGCGGCGCGGAAGTCGCGCACGATGCGGTCGCGCTCGGCCGCCGTGGCGTCGATGGGGACCAGGTCGTTGTCGTGGAAGTTCACGCCCCAGGCGCCGATCTCGCCAAGGCGGTGCACGGCCTTTACCGGGTCGAGCGGCGGACGCACGAACTCGCCGAACGGATCGCGGCCGCGGTTGCCGACGGTCCAGAGGCCGAACGTGAACTTGTCTGCCGGGGTCGGGGTCAAGGACATGCGAGCGTCGTCACGGCGCGTGATTCTATACGTTCCGTCGTAGGGGCCGCCTTCAGGCGGCCCGTTGGGATGTAAGGGCGGTCTTCAGACCGCCCTGCCTCACTTGATCGCCCGGTAGTAGTCGAGGGTGCGCTCCGGCTCTCCGCAGGCGTCCGGCGCAATCGGCTGCTTCGAGAAGGTCTGGAAGTAGAGGACGCTCGCGTCGCGCCACCAGCGCGCCTCCCGCTCCTGGATGGCAAGAAACGCCCGCGTTTCCTCGTAGCGGTCGGCGTCGATCGTGCCTCCGAGCGACGCCCACGTCGCCTTCATGCTCCGCACGGCCTCGACGCCGCGGCAGTAGCGGGCGGTCAGCTCGTTCCAGAGCGTGCGGCCCGACGTCATGCGGTAGTCCCACGGCACGTGGTGGAACCACAGCAGGTAGTCCTCCGGCACGCGATCGAGCCGCCCGAAGACATCTCGCCACGGCGGCGCGTACTGCGCCACCGCGTTGCTGCCAGTGGCGGTTCGATCGAACCCGATACCGGCAGCGTCGGCCCGGTGGAAGTAGGTGGAGTTCTGGTCCGCGCGCCCCACGTCGTTCACCCACGGCCCGGGGCCGTAGTGGTGGCCGCGCGCCATCAGGTGCGTCAGCCCGAGCGGCGTCATGTAGTCCACCGCGGCCTGGCGCGACGTAAGCATCATGGCCTTCACCGGCTCCACGAACGCCGCGTCGTTGGTGAACGTCATGCGCAGCCATTCCTCGGCAAGCGCGGGGGAGGTGAGTGCCGGGTTCCACGCGAGACGCCCGAACGCGTGCCAGTTGGCGCACGCGAACACCGCGCCGCACCAGTTGCGGCTGCTCCCGGTGTTGGCGACGCCGGCGGCTCCCTGCAGCACGAACCGCACGGCGGGCGCGTCGCCGTTCGCGCGGGTATTGGCCGTGAGCACTTCCTCGTAGAGCGGCGCCAGGTAGACGAGGTGCGTCGCGAAGCCCAGATACTCCTTCGTGACCTGGAGCTCGATCGTGAGCGGCGTCTGCGGCATGGCGCCGAACAAGGGGCTGAACGGCTCGCGCGGCTGGAAGTCGATGGGGCCGTTCTTGATCTGCAGCTGCACGTTGCGCCGGAACAGGCCGTCGAGCGGCGTGAATTCCGAATACGCCTGCTTGGCGCGGTCGTCGGCCTTGTCGCTGTAGACGAAGGCGCGCCACATGACGATCCCGCCGTGCGCCGCCACCGCCTCGGCGAGCATGTTGGCGCCGTCGGCGTGCGTGCGCTTGTAGTCCTGCGGCCCTGGCTGCCCTTCGGAGTTGGCCTTCACGACGAAGCCGGCGAAGTCTGGAATCGCGGCGTAGATCTCGTCCGCCTTGCGGACCCACCACGCCCTGACCTGAGGGTCGAGCGGGTCGGCCGTCTTCAGGCCGCCGATCTCGATCGGCGCGCTGAAGCGCGCGCTGAGGAACACGCGAATGCCGTAGGGGCGGAACACGTCGGCCAGCGCGGCCGCCTTCCTGATGTACTCGGGCGTCAGGCTTGCGGCCTGCGCGTTGACGTTGTTGAGGACGGTGCCGTTGATCCCGAGCGACGCGTTCGCGCGCGCATAGTCGGTGTAGCGCGGCGACGTGTATTCCGGCAGCGTGCGCCAGTCCCACAGGGAGCTGCCCGCGTAGCCGCGCTCGACGGTGCCATCGAGGTTGTCCCAGTGATCGAGGACGCGGTGCCGCAGCCGCGGCCACTCCTCGATGTTGAGCGAATCGATCGGCTGGTGCGTCTGCAGCAGCCGCAGGAACGCGAAGGTGCCATAGAGCACACCGACGTCCGTGTTGGCCGCGATGACAGTGGCGCGCGGCCGCAGAAGTTGCGGTCTGTCGGGTGGCACGGTTGCGATGACGTAGCCCTCGTTGCCGATGCGCGAAAGCTTGTCGCCGATTCCGAGCGTTGCAATGAACGGCGAGGTGGCTGGGGTCCCGGCCACGAGGAGACGGCTGCCGGTGGTGTCGGTCACCGCGGGCACGTCGGCGCCGAGCAGTCCACGAAGGCCGCGCCGCAACTCGTCGCGGGCCGCCTGCGCGGTCGCCGAGTTGCCGGCCACGAGAACGCTCGCGATCTCGGCGCGGTATCGCGCCAGGACGTCCGGGTTCGACACCAGCGGGTAGCGCAGCCACAGGTCGTAGCCGTCCTCGGCGCGGGCTCCAGTGGTCCACAACAGCAGGCCCAGCGCGAGGGCGAGACGGACGCGGCCGGTGCTCATGCGATGAGAATTTTACGGGATGGCTGGCGCAATGGAGCACGGATCGGCGATCATCGCTGCGCATGCGTGTCCCTGCCCTGTCGATCACCGTCGCGCTGGCGTCCGTCGTCCTCTCGGCCCAGGTGCCGGTCAACAACGAGCCGCATCACCGCACCGTCTACGAGAACGCGGACTTCCGCATTCTCGACGTCCGTGTGGAGCCGGGGCAATCCACCGCGGATCATCGCCACGATCACGATATCGCCACCGTATCGATGAACGCGGGCACGCCGACGCGGATCACCACGGGAGGCCAGGCCCAGAACCGGCCCCCACGCCCGCTCGCCGACGCCACCGTGACCGAGTACACGGGCAAGTCCGCCAGTCACAAGTTGGACAACCTCGGCGCCGCGCCCTATCAGCTCTTCGCGGTCGAGAACCTGCGTGATGCGAAGGCGTGGTCGCCGTCGCCGGCGATCTCGGCCCTGGCCACGAGGCTGGCGACCGACGGGCGCGCGCTGCGCATCTACGACGTCAAGCTCGCGACGCCGACGTCGCAGACGACGCACACGCACGCCGTGCCCACCGTGGCCGTGCTGATCAACGGGATCATCATGTCCGAGGGGCCGGACGCGCAGGCCAAGGCGCTCGCGCCGGCGCCGGTCGGCCTGAAGCGACTGGATGCGCCGGGTCAGTGGCTGCTGGTGCCGCGCGGCGAGACGCATACCGTCGTTCGCCTGGGCAACGTCGACGCGCGGCTGCTTGAAATTGAAGTTCGGTAGGCTGCTGCCGCTGTCGGCCTTGGTGGCGATCGCGTGCGGTTCGCCTCCGCAGCCAAAGCCGGTGGCTGTGCCGGCATCGTGGACGCGTGTCGAAGTTCTGCCGCGTCCCAACACCCCTCAGACGATCTGCGCCGGCCTCCTCCTTTCAAGCTGGGCTGTGTCGACGGACGACAACACGCTCCAGGCGCGCGTGGCGCAGCCGCCGGAGCCGCGACGAGACGCGCTGCCATACGAGATCGACTACGCCGGGGCGATCGATGAGCCACCGCCTCCTCCGCCGTCACCCGACGGGCGGCCGGGGCGTTCCGGGCGTTCCCCGCATCAGTGGGCGATCGGATACGCCCGTGACCATGCACGGCGCACGGTTCTGAGCGTCGATGACGGCTGGTTCGTGGGCTTCGACGCCGGGGAATATGGCGGGTCGCTCTGGTGGTATCCCCATCAACCCGGGCCCGGGCGGAAAATCTGGGACAAGAACGTGGGCTGGCTGCTGCGGCGAGGCGGAGGCGTTCGTGCGCTCAGCAAGATGTCAGTGCTCGACGGAGCCGAGGGCGTGATGCTCGATGTGGCCCGGTCGGCCCAGCGGGGATGGGGCATTGAAGCGCGTCATGCGTTTCTCCGCGAACCGCAGGCGGTCTCCGAAGACGCGAACGGCCGGCTGGTCGTCGCCACCATGTCCTCCGTCGAACGGGTTCAGGGCGACTCCATCGAAGTGCTCGCGAGGGTCGAGTACCCGGACCAACCGTGGTCGCTCTTTACGACGCCTGGTGGCGCCATCGTCGTCCCTCTTCGCATGTTCGTGCACGTGCTGCAGCCGCAGGCCGGCGGGTATCGCAGCGAGTGGTATATCCCGCCGCGATGCAAGACGTTCGAGATGCGTGAGTTCGAATGCGTCTGCACCGGGCCGGAGGGGCCCTGAGATGATGCGGACCCTCGCCTTCGTGTTCGCTCTATTGATCGTCGCCGCGTCAACGGTTCACGGATGGGGGCCGCAGGGCCACCGCCTCGTCGCGATGGTGGCCAACAATCATCTCAGTCCGGCCGCCCGCCAGAACGTGAAGTCGCTGCTCGGCAACGAATCGCTGGCCGACGTTGCCGTGTGGGCCGACGCCTATGTCGCCGAGGGCCACCGGGAGACCGCCCCGTGGCACTACGTCAACATCCCCGCCGACGGCTCACAGTATGTGGCCGGTCGCGATTGCCCGCGTCACGATTGCGTCGTCGATCGCATCCGCGAGAATCAGGAGCGTCTCGCAAATCGTTCGCTCGGCCGCGCGGATCGCGCGACGGCGCTGAAGTTCCTCGTGCACTTCGTCGGCGATCTGCATCAGCCCTTCCACGCGATCGGGATCGAGCGCGGCGGCAACGGCATTCCGGTGTCGATCTTCGGATCTCCGACGTGCGGCCGCGGGGACTTCGACCGTTTCTCCTGCAACCTGCACGGGCTCTGGGACTCGGAACTGATCGGGCATCGCCGGCTCCGGGATGGCGCGTACGCGGCGGAGCTCGAGCGCCAGATCGCGTCGCGGCAGCTGCGCGCGTCCGGCACCGCGGTGGAATGGGCGATGGAGTCCCACGCGCTGGCGCGAGCGGCGCTGCTGCCCGCTGGAGCCGAGGCTGGCGAGGCGTATTACCGCGCGCACATTGAACAGATCGACGAGCGCCTGGCGCTCGGCGGCCTGCGCCTCGCTCGAGCCTTGAACGACGCGCTCGCGGAACCCCGGTGACGACTTCGGCGCGGCGCAGCCTCGGCCTCGCCGACCTCTGACGTGGCTCGCCATCGGGGTCGCGATTCTCGTCGGACCTGCGGATGGCGTGGCGCTCGATCGCCCTCACGCTCGAGGCGTGACGCGGGCTAGAGCTGGAGCCTCACGCCTTAGCCGGTGTCAAACAGGTTCAGGACGACGCTCGTGAGATTCGGCACGACATCGACGGCTCTGATCGCCTTGACGATGGTTGTCGCGCTTCGATCGCAAAGTCAGCGGGACTTCTCCGGGACGTGGACCGTGGACTCTCTCTCGACTGTCGATGCTCCTCAAACGATGACGGTGAAGCAGGTTCTCGTTCGTACGAACATTCGCGGCGAGCCGATCGCACCCTTCTACCGCCAGATCGTCATCGCGCGCGAGGGACGCACTGAGACGTATGACATCGGCGTCATCAGCGGTTCGGTCTCGGGCGTCGTCGACGGTTCGTCGTCGCTTCGGCGGACCCATCGGAGCGTCGTCTGGGAAGAACAGGCGCTGGTGATCGAGAACGGAAGCTACACGGGTGCGGCTCGCGAAACCGGCGAATGGACCGAGCGTCGAGAATCGTGGTACATCGATCCGACACGACGGCTTCACGTGCAGATCTCGATGCGGGGCTCCGGTGTCCCGACAGTGGATACCACGTGGCTCTATCGACGTCAGTGAGATGCGGCCGGTCTGAAGACCGGCAGCCACGAACGATTAGGTGAAGGTTCCTTCCTTGGGACCGCGCGTGTTCTTGTCGATCTGCCGGATCGCGCCGATGTGATACGCCATGTGGGCGATGCTGGCCACCATCCCATTGAGCTCGGTCTCGCTCACCTCGCGCGGCGTGCGCAGCACTTCGAGCCAGCGGCGTGCTTCGTCGCGGAAGCCGTTGCGGATTTCATCCCACGCGGCGGCGTCGACCTCGCGTATTTTCCACGCCAGGTCCCACGTGGCGTCGGCAAACGGGTTGCCCCCCTGGGTGGCCCAGCGGTTCATCAGCGACAGGCCGTAGCGCTCGTGCTGCACGTGCGCGGCGATCGTCGCACCGTCGTTGGTCGAGCGCGAGGCGTCGGCTGCCGACAGCTTCTCGAGCGATTTCAGCAGCCCCACGTCGCCCGTGTTGAGGATGTAGCCGCCATCGAACCCGCCGGTGCCGTCGACGAGCTCGGCGAAGAGCCGCGCGAGAGAAGCGGCGCTGTCGCTCGTGCGCACGGCTACCGCTTCGGCACGGGCAGATCGAGATTGTCCAGCCCGTTGGGATAGTCGGGATCCAGGGCGGCCAGGTCGCTGCGATAGCTGACCGTCTGTGCCGTCGGGAAGCCGGCCGGTACTTTCTGCGTCACCGCGCCCGTCGCTGCCCATTCGGTGCCGCGCTGCAGCGTCACGACGAAGTCCACCGAGCTCAGCGCGACGATATCGTGCCCCATGGTGGTATGGAACACCCGCCCCTTCCCGTACTGCAAGGCCAGCAGCTGCGGCTCGTCGCGGCCGCTGCCCCTGTTCGCTGGATCCGAGAACGCGGTGGCAAGCACCGTCATGTTCTTCCCCGGCCCGCGCAGGCGCGCGTAGAGCTCGTCGCCCTGGTGCATCCACATCGGCGGCAGCCCGCGCATGATCGGGTGCGTGGCGTCGCGCACGGTGACGAGGAACGGCGTGCGACGGCCGTGGCTGCCGGCCGAGCCCGGTGACGAATCGGACGTCAGCTTCCCGTCACGGTAGAACCAGAACGGGCCGGCATCTTCCCGCCGGTCGCGCCAGCCGCCCACGCCGACCATCTCGTTGAAGGCGCTCCAGCCGGCAAACGCGTTGTCGGCCGCGTGCACCGCCACGAGCCCGCCGCCGCCGGTCATGTAGGTTTCGAACGATGACTTGAGCGCCGCGGGCCAGCGCTCCTGCGGCGCGTCGTAGTTCATCACGACGGCACGGTAGTTGGCGAAGTGCGGGTCGAAACCGGTCAGCTCGCCGGTCGTAGCCGGCGCGGTGACGACGGTGACCGTGAACAGCCCGGTCTCGTCGAGCATCTTCTTCAGCGCCGGCGTCACGTGCTGCCAGTCGTGGTAGCGCCCGCCGCTCTCACCGTCGAGGAGCATGACCGGGATTCCCCGCGGCGACTGGGCACCCGCGGCAACCGACGCGAGAACGAACGCGGCGAGGATTCTCATGATCGAAACGCCTCCCGTCCCTTGCCCTGAATCGGGATACCCTGCGAGGCCAACACCTCGTGCTGCAACGCGAACATACACCCGGCGGCCTCGTCGATGTGCCGCACGAACGCGAGTGAGCCCTGCAGGATCGGCTTCAGCCGCTCGCGATCCTGGATGCGGGCGGCCGGGTACTCGTGCTCCACCACCAGGTGCGTGTTCGAGACGTCCAGCGGCAGCAGCTCCCGTGCGGCGAGCTGATGATCCAGCCAGTCCACCGTGCGATTCTGCAGATAGGCGAGCGGATCGTGCCGCGCGGTTCCCGGCAGCTCGTGCTCGCACAGCACGGTCTGCTTCTTCCACGCGTTCACCTGATCGGCCGCGCGCTTCGACGGCTTCCCGTTCACCCAGTCGCCGCGCTCCATCGTCTGGCCCCCATATCCCCAGGCCGAGACGCCGGTCGCGTCGACCACCTGACCCTTGACGTGGAAGCCGCCGATCAGGAAGCCGTAGCCCTGGTCTTTGAGGTACTGAAAGATCGAGCGCGTATCCTGACCCATCAGGATGGCGTGCGACGGGTCGTAGTGGATCCGGAACTGGTCACCGACGCCATGCCGCTCGCAGATGCGGTGGAGCGCGATCCACGCGCCCGGCGTGTAGGCGATGTTGTTGTGCCAGTTGTCGCCGGTCGTCCAGCCCGGCATCGGGCACTGTTCGACCCGGTAGGTGAGTCCGCGATCTTTCGCGGCTTTGAGCAGCGGCACGAAGTGCTCCTCGAAGTCCACGAGGTTTTCGTCCATGCCGCGCTGCTGGTTGCGGCCGACGAAGCCGCAGACCGCATTGACGCCAAGGAGCGCCGCCGCATCGAAGACGCGCAGCAGGAAGTCGTGCTTCTGCCGGCGCGTGGCGGGATCGTGGTGCAGCAGGTTGTCGAAGTAGGCGAGGTCCGAGAGGCCCACCCCGGCATTCGCCACTCCGGCGAGCACGCGCGCGGCGCGGGTGCGATCGAACGGCTGCCGCAGGTCGAGCGTGTTGGCAACCGGGTCGAGCATCGCCTCGGGCGGCACGTCCGCCTGCGACGGATGGAGGGCCGCCGACACCTGGATGTAGCTCGCGCCGATCTCGAGCGCGAACTGCAGCCAGTCCTCGATGGCGCGGTCGGGGTCGGCGTCGCGTACGTCGCGCGGCGTCAGCTCCTGAAGGGCGGCGGTCAGCACGCCCACGCGCATGAACTTCGGCTGAAAAGGCGTCAACTCGAAAGAGGTCATACGCGTGTCCAGGCTCCGCCTTCTTCGGCGCTCGACAGAATCGCTTCCACGATGCGGTTGGCGCGGAAGCCGTCCTCGAAGGTGGCAACCATCGGGGCGAGCGGGGGATACGGTGGCCCGGCGGCGACGGTGGCGTAGATCTCCCGCATCAGATTGCAGAAGGCGTCGGCCCACGCCTCCTGGTGCCCGCCTGGCAGGTGGGCGTAGCCGCGCGTCTCGGCGTCGAGCAGCGAGGGATCCTTCTGCAGGATCTCGTTGGGTCCGTCGCGGCGTCCGATCCACAGCTCGTTCTGATGCTCCTGCCGCCAGCGCATCGACGCTGAGGCGCCGCACACTTCGAGCACGAGATCGTTCTTGTGCCCGCCGCAGACCTGACCCACCGAGAAGCTGCCGCGCGCGCCCCCTTCGAAGCGCACGAGCACCGACGCCAGGTCCTCGACGCGGATGTCGACCACGTCCACGTCGCCGCCGCCGCCGGTCTGAAAGGCTTCCCGGGATCCGCGCGGCTTCTTGCGCTGCTTGATCACGGTGGTGATGTCGCCCAGGACGTGGGTAATGCGCCGGCCGGTGACGTGCTGGGCCAGGTCGCACCAGTGCGAACCGATGTCGCCGAGCGCGGACGACGCGCCTCCTTTGCCCGGGTCGAGGCGCCAGGAGTAGTCGGTGTCCTTCAGCAGCCAGTCCTGCAGGTAGTAGCCGTGCACGAAGTGGGGGGCGCCGATGTCGCCGCGCGCCACGGCGTGGCGCGCCTGCTGCACCAGCGGGTTGCCGCGGTAGTTGAACGTGACAGCGGCCACCACACCCGCGCGCCGCGCTTCCTCCACCAGCTTCTTCGACTCGGCGGCGGTCATCGCCAGCGGCTTGTCCGAGACGACGTGCTTGCCCTTGGCGAGCGCGGCCGACGTAACGGCATAGTGCAGGTGGTTCGGGGTGGCGTTGTGCACGACCTCCACGTCGGGGTCGTCGAGCAGCGCCTGGTAGCTGCCGTAGCCGCGCCGCGCGCCGAGCGCGTCGGCCTTGGCGCGGCCGGAGTCGTCGCTGCTGCCGGCCACCGCCACGATGTCCACGTAGCCCAGCCGCCGCACCGCGTCGACGTGGTGCGGACCGACAAAGCCCGCACCGACCAGTCCCATTCCAATTCGCTTCAAAATCAGCCCCTACGCAACAAATTCCCGTCAGGCCCGCTTGCTCAGCGCAGGCGGGCCAAATGATACTCGTGCCCCTGATGCGTGTTGTTCAAATTACCGTCCTGATCCTGGGATGCATGGCCGCCCTGGCAGCACAGGGGCGCGGGCGCGGGCAGGGGGCCAGCCCGGCGTCGGTGCGGCCCACGCCGGCCACCGCCCCGCAGGGCTTTTCGCGCGAGCAGATCGACAGCGGGCGCACGCGCTTTGCGGCGCAGTGCGGCTTCTGTCATGGGCGCGACGCTGCGGGAGGCGAGGGCGGCACCGACCTGACGCGCTCGGCGCTGGTGGGCACCGACGTCGGCGGCGACAAGATCCGCCCCCTTCTGCGAAGCGGCCGTCCCGACAAGGGGATGCCGGCGTTCACGCTGGCTGACGCGGACGTGACGGCCATCGTCGCCTTCATCCACGACCAGCGCGAACAGGCTGCGAACGCTACGGGTAACCGCCGGACGGTGGATGCCGGCGACCTGCAGACGGGGAATGCGGACGCCGGCCGCCGCTACTTCGATACGGCGTGCGCACGCTGCCATTCGGCGACGGGCGACCTCAAGGGCGTCGCGGCGCGCTACGAGGGATTACCGCTGCTCCAGCGCATGCTCTATCCGGGATCGGGCGGCCGTGGCGCCGGCCCGGCGCCCAAGCCGCCGGCGGTGCGGGTCACGCAGCGCGACGGCCAGGTGGTCACCGGCACGCTCGCGTATCGCGACGAGTTCACCATCTCGATCACCGATCCCAACGGCTGGCGCCGCTCGTGGCCCACCAGCCAGGTCACCTACACCGTTGACGATCGGCTGCAGGCGCACGTCGAGCAGCTGGGGAAGTACACCGATGGGGATATGCATGACGTGTTGGCGTACCTGCAGACGCTTCGCTGACGCGTACGTAGGGGCCGCCTTTAGGCGGCCCGTCCAGGGCGGTCTAAAGACCGCCCTCTACATCCTGCTCGCCGCGCCGGCGGCGGCGCAGAGCGTCGACCCGTCTGCGCTCCTGAAGCCGCCGGCCGACAGCTGGCTCACGTACCACGGCGACTATTCCGGCCGGCATCACAGCCCCCTTCGTCAGATCACGCCCGACAACGTGGGGCAGCTCGGGCTCGCCTGGGTGTTCCAGACCGGCCAGACCCAGCAGATCAAGGCCACGCCCATCGTGGCCAACGGCGTCATCTACCTGACGACGCCCGACAACATCTGGGCGGTGGATGCCCGCAACGGCCGGCAGCTATGGCGCTACTCGTATCCGATGAACGACGGGTTCCACATCGGGCACCGCGGCGCCGCCGTCTACAAGGACTCCGTCTTTCTCACCACGCCGGACGCCCACCTGATCGCGCTCGACGCTCGCGACGGCACCGTCAAGTGGAACGTCGTGATTGCCGACGCCAAGAAGGGCTACTGGTCCACCAACGCGCCGCTGCTCATTCGCAATCACCTGATCGTGGGCGTGTCCGGCGACTTCGACAACCTGCCGGGCATTCTCCGCTCGTTCGATCCCGATACCGGCAAGGCGCAGTGGACGTTCTACAGCACGCCGCCTCCCGACACGCCGGGGGCGGTGAGCGGCGGGGCGACGGGCGGCCAGATGTGGATGACCGGCACCTACGATCCCGACCTCAACCTGCTCTTCGTCGGCACCGGCAACCCGACCCCCGTGCTCAACGGCGAGGTGCGGCCGGGCGACAACCGGTGGACCTGCTCGATCGTCGCCCTCAATCCCGACACCGGCACGCTCGCGTGGGGATTCCAGGCGTCGCCGCACGACACCCACGACTGGGACGCCGCGGAAGTGCCGGTGCTCGTCGACGCGGAGTTCGGTGGCGCGCAGCGGAAGCTGCTGCTCCAGGCGTCGCGCAACGGCTACTACTTCGTGCTCGACCGCACCACCGGGAAGAACCTGCTGACGACGCCGTTTGCCGCTGCCAACTGGGCCAGCAGCGTGGACGAAGCCGGACGTCCGCAGCCCAATCCCGCCAAAGAGCCGTCGCGCGACGGACGTCTGGTCGCCCCCGATGAGGCCGGAGGCACGAACTACCGTTCCCCGAGCTTCGACCCGGCCACGGGGCTGCTCCTCGTGAGCGCCCACGACGCCTACGGCATCTACTTCTTCAAGAAAGAGCACGGTAAGTACGGGTGGGCGGGCGCCGACTACGGCGTCTACGGCCACGGCGTGCTGCGCGCGCTCGACTACAAGACCGGCCAGCCGCGCTGGAGCCACGACCTCCACGGTGGCGCCGGGGCCGCGGGCGTGCTCACGACGGCGAGCGGCGTAACGTTTACGGGCGACTCGGCGAACAGCGCCATCGCGCTGCGCACGAGCGACGGATCGACGCTCTGGCATTCGGGCATCGGCCGCGTCGGCAACTCGCCGATCACCTACGAACTGGACGGACGGCAGTACGTGCTGCTGGGCGGTGGGACCTCGCTCTTCGCGTTTGCGCTGCCGCAGGCGCGGTGAGGCGGGAGCGATGAACCGGCGACAGGTACTGAGGTACGGCGCGCAACTCGCGGCGGTGGCCGCGGCGGCTCGCACTTTTCCCCTGGGCGCGCAGGCGCCGGCCGGACCGCCCGGTGCCCCGGCGCGGGTGGTCCCGAAGGGCACGACCCTGCTGCTGCTCGGCACGCAAGGCGGTCCCGGCATCAACCTCGCGCGCGGCGAGGCGGGCAACGCCGTGATCGTGGACGGCCAGCCGTACGTCGTCGACTGCGGCTACGGCACGCTGCGCGCACTCGTGCAGGCCGGCATCCGGCCGGCCGAGATCGCGAGCATTTGGCTCACGCACCTGCACAACGACCACACCACCGACGTCGCCGCGATCCTGTCGCACCAGATGACGGGTGGCCGCCCGCCGTCCACCACGGTGTTCGGCCCGTACGGGACGGCGGATCTCGTCAAGGGCGCGATCGCCTTCTTCAAGGGCGACGTCGAGATCCGCATCGTGGACGAAGGGCGCTCGGTGCGGCCAGAGACCCTCTTCACAGGGCGCGATCTCCAGGCGTCGGCCACGCCGATCGAGGTGTTTCGCGACGACAAGGTCGTGGTCAAGGCGGTAGAGAACGCCCACTATCCGGAGCGTGCCAAGGCGCGGATGCCGTACCGCTCGCTCGCGTACCGCTTCGACACGCCGACGCGATCGATCGTGTTCTCGGGCGACACGGCGCCGTCGGCCGGGCTCGTGGAGCTGGCCCGCAACGCGGACCTGTTCGTGTGCGAGACGATGGACGTGGCGCAGCACGCGCGGCTCGCGGAGCAGGCGCGGCAGGCGATCGCCGCCGGCAACGAAAACAGCGTGGCGCGCCACGTCGCCGAAACGCACTCGACCACCGAGGAGGTCGGGAAGATGGCCGCCGAGGCCAAGGTGAAGACGGTCGT
>Ga0207689_10001119_pt1 | contig 25868 bp, 21 predicted proteins | sample KBSMisM52_FD_184312 | JGI IMG/M metagenome (GOLD analysis project Ga0207689, IMG submission 184312) | Miscanthus rhizosphere microbial communities from Kellogg Biological Station, Michigan, USA - KBS Miscanthus M5-2 (SPAdes) (version 2) | ecosystem: Host-associated > Plants > Roots >...
CGAACCACGAACCACGAACCACGAACCACGAACCACGAACCACGAACCACGAACCACGAACCACGAACCACGAACCACGCTTCGCGTGACGTCACCCCATCTTGCAAGGATTCTCCGCCTGCGTGGGCTGGATCATTTCGAGCGAGTCTTTCGCACCCGGGACGGTCTGCACGATATCGAAGATGTCCCACTTATCCTTCGACTGCGCCTTGTCCTTTACCGAAACCACATACATTTCCTGCAAGAGCTGGTGATCCCAGTTGCGGAAGCTGCCTTTGCGCTCCTTGAGGATATCGAAGGTGGCGCCGCCTTCCAGGTATTGGATCATCGCATTGGCGTCGGTGCCTTTGGTTTCTGCCATCGTCTGCAGCATGATCCGTACGCCGACGTAATCGCCCCAAGCCTGATTGTCCGGCGGGGTTCCATATTTATCCTGAAACCTCTTGGTAAACGCCTGCGATGCTTTGAGCTTGAGGCCGTGATACCACAAGCTCTGCCAATGCCCGCTGAGATTTTCCAGCCCTGCTGCCCAGAACGGGACGGTATCCATTACACCGCCGGCAAGGGGATATGGCAGGTTGTATTCCTTGTGCTGTTTGAGGAACGTAGTCTGGTCGACGCCGGCTAGATTGAGATAGACGAAATCGGGCTTGAGCGAACGGATCTTGAGGATATACGCGCTGTAGTCGGCGGTGTTGGTCGGCACCATGTCATTAGCCAGCACGACGCCGCCATTCTCCTGCAGGAATCGCGACGAGACACGGTACAGGTCCTGGCCGAAGGCGTAGTCGGCAGTGAGGAAATACCAGCGCGCACCTTTCAGCAGGTTGTGCTCCTTCTGCCATGTCCCGATCGTCTTCGTGTACATCGTATTGCTGCCTTCGATGTGGAACATGTAGCGGTTGCAGTTCTGCCCGCGTAACGCATCTGAGTTGGCGCCGGTGTTGAAGTAGGGGATCTTGCCGCGCATTGCCTGCTCGCCGATCGCGAGAGCCGAGGCGGAGCTGACTTCACCGATGATGCATACGACCTTGTCGCGCTCGATCAATTTCTGTGCCTTGTTCACCGCGGTGGCGGGATTGACGCTGTCTTCGGCAACCAAATCGATCTTGCGGCCCAGCACTCCGCTGCTGGCGTTGGCTTCCTCCACTGCGAGCACCGCTCCTTTGTAGCCGTATTCGCCTACCTGGCCCAGGAAGCCGGTGCGTGGGGTCAAGTGGCCGATGCGGATGGCTTCGGACTGCGCGCGAAGAATGGCCGGGAAACCCAAAGGAATTGCACCAGCGGCAGCAAGTGCGGCCGCCTTCTTGATTGCTTCACGACGCGCTGTCTGACGGGGCATTTCGTTGCTGTCCATCGATCTATCCTCCGTGGCGGTTATCGGTCCTGCCTTCGGCTGATCGGACGCCGAGGATTATTTGCGCTTGAAGCCGGAGCGAATCCAGTCCACGCTTTTTACGCCGTCGGGTGGGCTGATCTGATCCGGTGGGTAGTACTTGATGTTGATGAGTGTGACTTTGCCGTCCACCTTCTTCACAGTGCCGTAAGGGACATGCTGCACCGCCTGATGGCCTTTCCCCAGCGACATGTCGACCGTCCCAGCGGGTGATTCGAACTTCAGATACTCAAACGAGGCGATGATCTGGTCGAAGCTCGGGCTGACAGCCTTGTCGGCCGCCTGCGCCTTTTCATAGGCTGCTTTGACCCCGAAGAATGCAGTGGCCATATGGTACGAGGAGTAGACAGCCGCGGAACCGTACTTGTCCTGGTAAGCCTTGGCGAACCACTTGTTGAGCACAGTGGGTGGCGCGAACACGCCGTTGGGGCCACGCGCTCCTATGATCGTGCCGTCAGCGAGATCTTTGCCGAGGCGTTCGATCACAGTCTCGCCGGTGATCATGATGTTGGGCATCTTCGCCAGCACCCCGCGTGGCGCCGATTGCAGGATGTAGGCCTCCAGATCGCCACCCCAAAGCGAGTTTTGAATGATCTCGGCGTTGCTGCCGAGCAGGGCGGAGACCTCCGTTCCGTACTGGCCGGCGCCAAGCTTCGGTGTGACGTTGGTGGCGATCTGCGCATTCGGGCTGAGTATTTTCAGCGCTTCGGTGAAATCCGACCACGCGTCCTGTCCCCAGGCATAGTTGGGATTGATGCCCGAGTATGTCTTGAGGTTTGGAAAAGTCCCGGCGATGTAGCGAGCGGCCGCCACGTTTTCCTGCGTCGCCATGGTGGTGGTCCGGAATACGTATTTGTACGAAGCTTCTTCGAAAATGCGGTTGGTCGCGCAATCGAACAGGACTGTGAACTTCTTGAGTTCTTCCGCCACCGGCGCGACAGCCAGGCAGTCGCCGGAGGAGATCACGCCGATCACCATGTCGACGTTTTGACGCTCGACCAGATTGCGGTACTCGGTCACCACCTTGGTGGGACCACCTGCCTCGTCGACGTAGATGAGTTCGATCGGGCGACCGCCGAAGCCCTTCTTCTCATAGCCGGGTACCACCCCACCTTTGTTCAGGGCCTCTGCCATGAGGTCGGAAGCGTTCTTTGCGGGCACCCCGAATGGCCCTGCGGCGGGGCCCGACAAGAAAGTGATCACTCCAATGCGCAGCGGCTCTTCGGCCGCGGCCGTGTGTGCGGCAAGCATCGCGCTCGCGGACAGCAGAACAAGCGCACCGGCTTGGCGCAGGCGTCCGATCATGAGTTTCTCCTCCAGCAGTATCGTGCTCGTCAGAAGCGAATATTCGCTGCGAGACCGGGGCCGATTATAACAACGAAATCGGCTAGAATTAGGCATGCGTCTGGGATGGATCGCGGCCAATTGCAGCAAGCCATCCAGCGAGATCTTGGCCTTCCCAACTTGAACATTCTCGCGCTCGACACTTCCTCCGAATGGTGTTCCGCCGCGCTCTGGCTAGATGGCCGCGTGTCGGTGCGTGACACCAGGGCCGGGCAGCGCCACTCCGAGTTGATTCTGGTCATGATCGATGCCCTGCTGCGCGAAGCGGGCGTCACGCTGCAACAGTTGCATGGCATTGGCTTTGGTGCCGGCCCCGGTTCTTTTACCGGTCTACGTATCGCATGCGGCCTCGCCCAGGGCATGGCCTTTGGTGCAGGGCTGACGCTCGCCCCCATCGGGACTCTCGAGTGCCTGGCGCAGGCGAGTGGGGCGTGGCGGGTAGTGAGCGTGCTCGATGCGCGAATGGGGGAGATCTACCACGCGGCTTACGAGCGAGTTCATGCCGGTTGGCAAACCGTCTGCACCCCCAGCCTTTGCCGCCCCCAGGACGCACCCGACTTGGTGGGAGAGGGTTGGATCGGTTGTGGCAGTGGATTCGCCGCGCACGGCGAGGCACTGCGGCAGCGCTATGGCGGCGCATTGGACGCCAGACGACCGGAGCTGTATCCACATGCACGCGACGTCGCGGCCCTGGCTGCGCTGGTTTTCGCGAACGGCAAGGGCGTGGACCCGGCTCAGGCCGCACCGCTGTATATCCGCGATAAGGTTGCGCTGAGCATCGTGGAGCGCGCGGAGCGTAAACAGGCCGCGCTGGACGATGCGTCCGGGCAACGAACCGGATGAGCGCGGTCCTCCAGGAGAAGCCGACCTTTCGTCCGATGCGGTCGTCCGATGTGGACGCCGTGCTTGCCATCGAGCGCGTTATTTACACTCACCCATGGACGCTGGGTAATTTCCGCGACTCGCTGCAGGCCGGCTATAGTTGTTGGGTCATGGAGTGCGCCGGCTACCTGGTCGGTTACGGAGTGGTGATGCCCGGTGTGAAGGAGGCGCACTTACTCAATCTCAGTATCGCGCAGCCGTGGCAGCGCCATGGGCTCGGCCGGCAACTTCTCGAGTATTTCATGCGTGTCGCGCGCGCCTGGGAGGCCGAACGCATCCTGCTGGAAGTCCGCCCCTCCAATGTCGCGGCCCGCGCGTTGTACGAAGACGCGGGCTTCCGAGAGATGGCGCTGCGGCGTGAGTACTATCCTGTGGATGGCAACGGACGCGAGGATGCAATACTGATGGCGCTGGATCTGTGATCACGACTCGACGCACGCTGATCCTCGAGGAATTGGGTTTGCTCCCTCGTTGGGTGCCGCGCACTAAAGCTTCGGATGCGGTCGAGCCGCCCGATTCCAGCAGTGCCGCAGTCCCTTCGCAGGTTCCTGGTCCCCCGTTGGCTCGCGCCGAGCATCTCCTATCATCGAACGCAGCATTGCCGCCCCTGACGCACCCGGCCACGAGCGGTGAGGTCGATACTGCGCAGCCTGTTGCGCATATGTCCTGGCCGGACCTGAAGGAAGCGGTGCGCGGCTGTACTGCGTGTCCGTTGTATGCGAACCGCAAGCAAACCGTATTCGGTGTGGGTGATGAGCGGGCCGACTGGCTGTTCGTCGGGGAAGGGCCTGGCGCCGAAGAGGATGCGCGCGGCGAACCTTTTGTGGGGCAGGCTGGGAAACTGCTCGACAATATGCTGGCCGCCATCGGCATTAAGCGCGGCAACGATGTGTACATTGCGAACGTCGTAAAGTGTCGGCCGCCTGGGAACCGCGTCCCCGAAGCAAGCGAAGCCGCCCGCTGCGAGCCGTTCCTGACGCGCCAGATTGCATTAATCCAGCCCAAGATGATCATCGCGCTGGGCAAGACGGCCGCTTCCAATCTGCTCGGCACGGAAGCCTCCATCGGCAGCCTGCGTGGGCGCCTGCACGATTTTCATGGGACGGCACTGCTGGTCACGTATCATCCGGCCTACCTGTTGCGCAACCTGCCGGACAAAGCCAAGGCGTGGGAGGATCTGTGCCTAGCACGCGACACTATGCAACGATTGAAATCCGCGCAAGCCGCACCCAAGTAAGTGCTGGAGATTTCGAAGGACAGAGCTCCGACTTGCTTTCAACGATCATCTGACCGTTTTTGCTGGTAATTGGGAGGATGCACGCATGAAGAAACTGATCGCTTCGGCGGTTCTGCTGTTGGTCACCCTTGGCTTGAGTGGGTGCGGCTATAACGCCATCCAGGCACAGGACGAGCAAGTCAAAGGCGCCTGGAGCGAAGTGATCAACCAATACCAGCGACGAGCCGACCTCATTCCGAACCTGGTGAACACGGTCAAAGGCTACGCACAGCAGGAGCAGGATGTGCTGCTGGGCGTCACCAACGCGCGGGCCAAGGTGGGAAGCATTCAAGCGACACCTGAGCTGCTGAACGATCCTGCGGCCTTCAAGAAATTCCAGGAGGCGCAGAGTGAGATGACCTCGGCGCTGTCGCGCCTGCTGGTGGTGAGTGAAAATTACCCGCAGCTGAAATCCGATCAGAATTTCCGCGATCTGCAGGCCCAACTCGAAGGGACGGAAAACCGCATCACCGTTGCCCGCAAACGGTATATCGACTCGGTTCAGCAGTACAACACCACAGTGCGCCAGTTTCCGGTGAACCTGACGGCCATGATGTTCGGCTATAAGGACAAGCCCAACTTTACGGTGGAGAACGAAGCGGCCATCGCGAAACCGCCGACGGTGGACTTCAACAAGCCTGCCCCGGCGCCCGCACCGCAGCAGCCAGCCAAGCAGTAGGGCGATCGGCCCGATTCTCACTCCCCGCGCGCCCATGCTCCGCTGGTTGTCGCCCGAACCGCTGGTTCCTAGCGAGGCGCGGATGACGTCACGGTCGCGAACACGACAGTGGACAGGTTGGACACTCGCGGGGGCGCTATTGCTGGGGATTGCCGCGTTCTACATGGCGCGTGCTCTAGCCGAGGTCACAGTTCCTCCACTCAAGGCCCACGTCACCGATCTCACGGGTACGCTATCGGCCGCGCAAGCGGCTGCATTGGAACAGAAGCTGACCGCCTTCGAGCAAAGGAAGGGCAGCCAGATCGCGGTGCTAATCGTCCCGACCACGCAACCTGAGACCGTCGAGCAGTACGGCATTCGCGTTGCGGAACAATGGAAACTGGGCCGCAAGGGCGTGGACGATGGCGCGCTGCTGCTGGTGGCAAGAGACGACCGTGCGCTGCGCATCGAGGTCGGCTACGGCCTCGAAGGCCCACTGCCCGATGTTGTCTCAAAGCGCATCGTCAGCGATATCATCGTTCCACATTTCAAGCAGGGGGATTTTTCGGGCGGCATCGATGCGGGCGTGGATGCGATCATCAAAGTGGTCGATGGCGAGCCGCTGCCGGCGCCGGTGGCGCAGCCGCAGCCGTCCCGAGGAGTGCAGGATGGCAATATTCCGTCTTCGCTGCTCATCATCGGCTTCATACTCGTCGCGGTCGTGGCTGGCGTCTTGCGTTCCGTCATAGGGCGACTTCCGGCTGCGATGGTTACTGGTGGCCTCGCCGGATTTATTGGCTGGTTGATGTTAAGTTCGTTGGCGGCGGCAGCGATCGCAGCTATCTTCGTTTTCGTGATCAGCCTGGTGGGAGGGTTGCCGAGGATGGGAGGGGGAGGCGGCTTCGGACGCGGTGGCGGATTCGGTGGTGGTGGCTTCGGCGGTGGTGGCGGCAGCAGCTGGGGTGGAGGTGGTGGCGGATTCGGCGGCGGTGGCGCGTCGGGTCGCTGGTGATATGAACGTCGCGCGCATCCTGCGACACTTGTTCACCACCATGTGGAGTGCTCGCCGCGCATTTCCCAGGACGGCGCTGGATGCGATCGAGCAAGCTATCCGCGTGAGCGAGCAGACCCACCGCGGGCAGATCCGCTTCGTGGTAGAGCACTCATTGGATTTGCCCGACCTCCTGCGTGGCGTCACCGCGAAGGATCGCGCTGTCGAGATGTTCGCCCGTCTGCACATATGGGATACCGAGCACAACAACGGCGTGCTCATCTATCTCTTGCTCGCCGATCGGGACGTCGAAATTCTCGCCGATCGCGGCGTGCACGCGCGCGTCGGGTCGCAAGGGTGGGAAACGATCTGTCGGGCCATGGAAGATGCGTTTCGCGCAGGCGATTTCCAAGGCGGAGTGATCCGCGGGATTCGGGCGGCCGGCGAGCACCTTGACCGCCATTATCCGACCGATGGTCCGGCGAAAAATGAGCTGCCGGATCGACCTGTGATTTTGTAGATCGTGGACTATTCGACGATTCGAGGATTGATCGACCACTACGGCTATCTTGCCGTTTTCGTCGGTACGATCCTGGAAGGCGATACGGTGTTGATGCTGGCAGGATTCGCGGCCCATCGCGGCTATCTGTCGCTACCCTGGGTCGTTGGCGCGGCGACTTTGGGCGGATTTCTTGGAGACCAGTTTTGGTACTGGCTGGGGCGCACGCGCTGGCCCGGACTGGCTGCGCGTTTTCCGAGTCTAGGGCAGGCGGCAGGAAAAGTTCACCAGCTGCTGGATCGGTACGATCTCTGGATAATCATCGGCATTCGTTTCATGTATGGACTTCGCATCGCGGGGCCGACGGTGATCGGTACGAGCCACGTGAGTCCGCTTCGCTTTGCTGTCTTCAACCTGCTGGGTGCGCTGTTGTGGGCGTCGCTGATCGGCGGCGTGGGCTACGCGTTTGGCGAAGCTATCGAGATGATGCTGCAGGACGCGAAGCATTACGAGAAAGCCGCGGTGATCGCCATCGTAGCGCTGGGTCTGGCAGTATGGCTCTACCGCTGGATCAGAAGAAGGAGGATGCGCGCGCGAGCGGGCTAGCAGTTCTTGGAGAACTGTCACCTAGTCCTGATCGTGGCCATGCTTGCGCCAAAGTATGTACATGACCCCGGCGACCAAAAGCCCGAAAGCGATGATGATGAGATTCAAGCTGAAGTTCCAGCGAACCATCAATGCATAGAGGCCCAGCAGGACAAGGATGCTGAGGTTCTCGTTGAAGTTTTGCACGGCAATCGAGTGGCCCGCCCCCATCAGCAAGTGTCCGCGATGCTGTAACAGTGCGTTCATGGGAACGACGAAGAAGCCCCCCATGATACCTATGGCGACCAGAATCACGATCGCCACTTTCCAGTCGTGCACGACCACCATGGCAAGCACCGCCAGGCCCATGAATATCCCGACGGGAAGCACGCGTACCGAGCGGCGTAAACTGACGAATTTGGCGGCAAGGATCGCGCCGATGGCGATGCCGATAGCCGTGACAGCGGTGAGTTGAGTGGCCTGTTGCGGAGTGAATTTGAGAGACATTCCCGCCCAGGTGAGTACGATCAGGCGCAGCGTCGCTCCGGCTCCCCAGAAAAGAGTGGTCACTGCGAGTGACACCTGTCCCAACGGATCGCGCCACAGCAGCTTGAAGGAGTGCACGAAGTCGTGAAGAAGATAGAACGGGTTCTTCTTCGGCATCTTGTGGTCCAAGGCGACACGCGGAATGTACAGATTGATGATTGCGGCCACCAGGTAGATCAGCACGATCGTTGTAATCGCGACCTCTCCGGGCGTATCGATCCAGCTGGCGATGGCTGGCAGATGCACGTGGTCGAGCATCCAAGGAGCAAAACTGGGTCCGACCATCCATCCTCCGACGATGGCGCCGAGAATGATTGCAGCGACCGTGAGCCCTTCCATCCAACCGTTGGCCAGCACCAGCTTGTCGTGAGGCAGATACTCAGTCAGGATGCCGTACTTCGCGGGCGAGTAGATAGCGGCACCCACACCCACGATGCCGTAGGCGAGCAATGGGTGCAGCCCGCCGAGCATGGCAAGGCAGCCCACAAGCTTCATCGCGTTGCTGATGAACATTACGCGCCCTTTGGGAATGGCATCGGCGAACGGGCCGACGAAGGGTGCGAGCACGATATAGGCGAACACGAAGAACTGCTGCAGCACTGGCGTTTCCCAACACTCTCCGGACGCTTCGCTCATGCATTGCGGCGTCAGGGTTTTGAGCAGCGCGATTGCGGCGAATAGAAGAGCGTTGTCGGCCAGCGCGGAGAAAAATTGCGCCGCGAGAATGGTGTAGAAGCCGCGATTCATTAAGAGGGTATGGTGTTGTCGCGTCCGGACGCCGCGGACCATCCAGCGGCCGCGCCTTTATACCATGAAATCATACCGCTTCCGAGGCGCTACCCAGTGGCATGGAATCTTCCCGATTGCCGGGCCGATGCGCAGCTGGTGCGATGCGTGCTTTCCCGCTGGGCACGTTCCCTTGAAGCCTACGAGCTTGGTCCCGCATAACATACGCCTTGCATCTCTAGTGCCATGACCCGACCCATTCGAGCCACGATCCGTCTTAGTGCGCTGGGGAACAATCTCGCGCGAGCGCGCGAGCGCGCGCCTGGCGCCAAAGTGATGGCCGTGATCAAAGCGAACGCCTACGGTCATGGATTGTTGCGTGCTGCTCGAGCGCTGCGCACCGCGGATGGGTTCGCTGTGGTCGACCTGCAGGACGCAGTGCAACTGCGCGAGGCGGGGTTCGAGCAGCGGATACTGCTGCTGGAAGGATTCTTCGATCTGGGGGATCTGCCCTGGTTGGCGCAGCACCGCCTGACTGCTGTGATGCACAGTGTCGACCAGCTGGAGATGTTGGAAGGCGTGTCGTTGCCCTCGCCGGTGGATCTGTTTGTCAAACTGAACACCGGCATGAACCGACTTGGATTCGCGCCCGCTGTCCTCGGCTCCGTCCTCGAACGGCTGCGCCGCTGTACCAACGCCGGTGATATCACGCTCATGACGCACTTCGCGTGCGCCGACGACGCTCGCGGTATCGCATCGCAGCTCGCGCGGTTCGAAACTGCGGTGGCAGGAATCGATTTGCCGGTCTCGCTGGCTAATTCGGCAGCGTTGCTGCGATACCCCGAATCCGCGCGCGGCTGGGTCCGCCCCGGCATCATGTTGTACGGTGCATCCCCTTTCGCTGACCAGAGCGCGACATCGCTGAACCTGCAGCCGGTAATGACTCTGACGAGCAAATTACTTACCGTGCGCCAGCTGCAGGTGGGAGACACCGTAGGTTACGGCGCAACTTTCCGTGCGGACGCATCCATACGCATGGGCGTCGTGGCGTGCGGCTATGCGGACGGCTATCCGCGTCATGCCGATACCGGAACCCCCGTGCTGGTGGCTGGAACGCGTACCCGGATATTGGGTCGAGTGTCGATGGATATGCTGTGTGTCGACCTGACATCTCTGCCAAATGTGGGCGTCGGCGCGCCGGTTGTCTTGTGGGGTCAAGGATTGCCCGTCGACGAGGTCGCCACTGCGGCTGGTACGGTCAGCTACGAGCTCCTGTGCGCTTTGGCGCTGCGCGTGCCGATCGTGGAAATCGAATAGGGCTTCGCGCACACCCGCATGGCTAAACAGAAGACCGTCTACAACTGCACCGAGTGCGGTGGCCAAAGTCCGAAGTGGCAAGGGCAGTGTCCTCATTGCGGTGCGTGGAACACGCTGGTCGAGAGCGTCGCGCAACCCGCCGCAAAGCGCTACCAAGGGTTGGCGCAGACAAGTCAGATTCAGTTGCTGGGGGAGGTCACCGCGGCGGAAGAGCCGCGTCTTGCAACTGGTATCGGCGAACTGGACCGGGTGCTCGGCGGTGGGCTGGTGAGAGGGGGTGTAGTGCTCCTGGGTGGCGATCCCGGCATCGGGAAATCTACTTTGCTGCTGCAGGCTTTGAGTCAGCTGTCCAAGTTATCCAAAGCGCTCTACGTAAGCGGGGAAGAGTCCGCTCAACAGGTCGCGCTGCGCGCGCGTCGCCTTAGCCTGGACTCCCGACAACTCGAGGTGCTGGCCGAAATCCAATTGGAGAAAATCCTGGCGGCGCTGACCTCGAATCAGCCCGATGTAGCGGTCATCGACTCGATCCAGACCGTGTATTCGGAGGCATTGCAGTCTGCGCCGGGCAGCGTGGCGCAGGTGCGCGAGTGTGCCGCGCAACTCACGCGCTACGCGAAAACATCGGGTTCTTCGCTGCTGTTTGTCGGGCACGTGACGAAGGAAGGAGCGATCGCCGGGCCGCGCGTCCTCGAGCACATGGTGGACAGCGTCCTCTATTTCGAGGGCGACACGCATTCCAGCTTCCGCCTGGTACGAGCCATCAAGAACCGCTTCGGTGCGGTCAACGAATTGGGCGTATTCGCGATGACCGACAAGGGGTTGCGTGGCGTCACCAATCCTTCCGCACTGTTCCTGTCGCAGCACGGCGGTGAAGTCGCAGGGGCTTGTGTGCTCGTCACCCAGGAGGGCACGCGGCCCTTGCTGGTGGAAATCCAGGCGTTGGTCGACGACTCGCGCTCGCCCAACCCACGTCGGCTCACGGTCGGTCTCGAGCAAAACCGATTGGCGTTGCTGTTGGCTGTATTGCACCGGCATGCGGGTGTGGCTGCGTTCGATCAGGACGTGTTCGTCAACGCGGTGGGGGGAGTCAAGATCGATGAACCGGCGGCGGATCTAGCCATCTTGTTGGCGATCGTTTCTTCGCTGCGAAACAAACCGCTGCCAGCCAAGCTGGTCGTGTTCGGGGAGGTGGGATTGGCAGGAGAAGTAAGGCCAGTCCAGCGCGGGCAGGAGCGTTTGCGTGAGGCTGCCAAGCTCGGCTTCACGCAGGCCCTGGTTCCGCGCGCCAATTTGCCGAAAACCTCGATCGACGGCATAGACGCCATCGGCCTGGATCGGGTGGAGGAGGCGATTCAGAGAGTGCGTTAGAAGCCGTGACTCGCTGAAGGCCGTGATTCGCAATTGGTGATCCGTGATTCGGAGTACTGCGTAGTTCGCCAATCACGAGCCACGATTCACGGCTGCGCTGAGCGCCAGCTCAGCGCAGCAGATACAGCGCCACCGCGACCACCACGGACACGGCGCTGACAATCCACAGGTAGGCGTAAGCAGGAAGTCTGGATTTCGTGGAACTGAATACTGCCGCTTTCACGGGCTGCCGCAAAGTCCCCGCGCCAGAACTGGCGGCCGGTTGTGACACTTCCGCCGGGCTGGAGGCAGCAATCGGTGCAGTCGTCGCCTGCATGCGCTTCATCTTTTGCGTCGCAGAGAACGTTTCCAGATCTTTGTCCATCCCCGTGAGCGTAGCCAGCCGCATCGTCGCTTCGTAGGAGTCGAACGACTTGGCCAGCGTCAGACCTTTGGCCTCGTCTTGCGTCGCAGCCTGTCTCGGCTTCACGGCGATAAGACGGTCTGCACGCCGCGCCGCTATGGAGGAAACGCCCGAGACAGCCTGTGCACCGGACGACTTGCCCATCAGTGTGTCGTGGCATTCGCGCAGATCGCGAGCGAACTCCTTGGCGCTCTGATACCGCTCGTCGCCGGCTTTGGCGAGCGCCTTGCTGACGATGAGATCGACGATATCCGGAAGCTCAGCGTTCTTGCTGCTGGGCGGCGGCGGGGTGAAGTGCATGATCTGGTACATGATCCCGTGGATGCTGTCGGCGAGGAATGGGGCCTCGCCGGTCAGCATCTCGTAGAACAGTACGCCCAGCGAGAAGAGATCGGAGCGATGATCCGCGCGTTTGCCCGCCACTTGTTCGGGCGACATGTATTTCGGTGACCCGAGGATCATACCCGTCATGGTCTTGACTTCGTTGGTGCGCATGCGCGCAATGCCGAAATCCGTGATCTTCACCAATCCGTCGCGCACGACCATGATGTTGGCGGGCTTGATGTCACGATGAACGATCTGACGCTCGTGCGCGTAAGCCAGGCCCTCGGCGACCTGCGCACCGATGTCCAGCGCTTCGCTGAACGGCAGCGGCTCGTGCGAGGACAGAATCGAGCGCAACTCTTCGCCCTCGAGCAATTCCATCGCCATGTAGGCGACGCGGTCGCTCTTGCCGATGTCGTAAATCGTGACGATGTTCGGGTGGTTGAGTCCGCCCGCTGCGCGCGCTTCCTGATAGAAGCGGGCTTCATATTCGGCCAGCTCATCCTTGGGGAGCGTGAGGTTGATGGTCTTGATCGCGACTACGCGATCCAGCACCGGGTCGCGCGCCTTGTAGACGACGCCCATCGCGCCTTGCCCGAGTTCCGACAGGATTTCGTAGCGGCCGAGTTGTTGATTCGATGGTTGGGCGTTCACTGCACTCATCTAGTGGGAAATCGTCACTGCTTGGGCATGCTGGCTTTGACGCTCTTGAAGACCGGGCCCCATATCGGGTGCCCCGCCTCCTCGGGTTTGAGGTCGAGCTTCGGGTCGATTTCCAGTGCGCGGCGGAATTCGTCTCGACATTGATTTTGCTGACCGCCGATGCAGTACATGAATGCCAGGTACTTGTGCGCACGGCCCTGCGAGCGGGTCGTAAGCCCGGCGTCGAGCGATCCCTGGATGGTGCGTGCGGCCACTTTGTAATCCCCGTTATCGTATTGACGAATGCCTTCGTCCAGCATCGACTCGGCCTTGAATTTGGTGAGCGGAAACTCCTGCACTGCTTGACTCTGGCATCCGCCCAGCACCAGCAGCATTCCCCAGACGAGAGCCAGCACCCAGACTTCTTTACCCCGCATCGAAGGTCCTACCTTCCCTGAGCGAACTTGTGTTTGATCTTGGTGGTCTGGTTCGAGGTGAGATCGACATCCTCCTGGTAGGGCTTGAAGTTGCCGTTGCGGACCTCGATCCTGTGCTTGCCTACAGTCAGTTCCAACTCCGACATCGGCGGGCTGGCTCCGGCCGGCTTGCCATCGACGAATACTTCGCCCCAAGGCGATATCGCCAAGAGGACCACTGCGGTCGGCCCCGTGGCCGGTTTCTGAATATGCGGCGGCGCAGGCGGGGCGACCGTCGGAACGATGGGCGCAAGCACGGGCTTGATCGGCTCCGGACTCTCAGCCTTGGTGTCGGTCTGCGCCGGAGTCACGGGCTGCACACGCAAGCTATCGGACCGAGACTCTAGTGCCTGCCCGCGATTTGGCCGGCTATTGGATGCTCGTGGAGCCGCCTTGGGCGGCGTCTTCTTAGGCGCTTGTTGTACGGGGCTAGGCGCTGGCTGCACGGGAGGTACTGGGATGACAGGGACGGGTGCGGCTTCCGGCAGGGCTACAGGCGGTGCCGTCGCAATTTCGGGTTGTGTGACCGGTGTGCTGCTCGGTGCTACCGGGGGAGGGGCCTTCGCCCGCACCGGCCGCTGTGCCTGTTGCGTCTGAGGTGGTTGCTCAGGGTTGGTCACGAAATAGAATGTGGCCGCGGCCAACGCAATTAGCGAAAGAGCGGTCGCTGCATACGCAAGTGGGCGACTGGCCAGTAGTCCAGCACCGCCTTCACTGTGGTCCGTGGGCCTCAGTTTGCCTCGCACATGCTTGCGGCGCAAAGTCAACGCCTGGGCCTCTGCAGCGGGCATGGTGACTTCGTAGACCTCATGTTCGCGCACGTGCTTATCGGTACGCGAACCCTGATAGGCAAACAGGCGTATGTAATCTTCTGAGATCCGGGTCACGGTGTCGTAGTAAGCCCCCGAGACTAGAACCTGTCCCTGTTGTGCGAAGCTCATCACGTTGTGCGCGACGTTGATGCCGTCTCCGATGATGTTGGGCTGGTTATTGACATCCCGCACCAGCCGCACGGGACCTACATTGACACCGATTCGTGCCTCGATCGCCGAACTGACGAACGCTTGGGCGAGATTCATCGCAACAAACAGCGCATCCTCCGGATCGCCGAGGAAATTGATCGCGACCCCGTCGCCGGTATCCAGGATGATCCGATCGGATGCGGAGATATCTCGAATTGCTCCGGAGATGTGACTGTTCAGCTGTTCCTTGATCTGTAACTGCTCAGCGACCGGCTTCTTGCCATATTGGACAAGGTCCATGAACACCACGGCGCAGATGAAAGTACGGTTGGTCCGGTCGAGAGTCTCAGGAAAATGCAGGACGCGACTCGTAGCCGTCGCGGCGGCTTCGCGCGCTGTTGCGGTTCCGAGTGGAATGACCTTTTGCATTGGGGTTTCGGAAAATCCTGGCAGCTCAAGTGCTTATGTGAGTATATTACATGCGTTTCGAGCTTTCCCCGCTACCCGCCGAAGCCGCGTCTCATCTAGTATCATTCGGCCCCATCAGCCGATCGTTCACAAGAAAGCAAAAACGAAGCCCGCACCAAAAACGCGCATTGCGGGGCTTCGAAGCTCTGGTAAACGCTCCGCTGCGATAGCGCGAGCAGAAGGTAACCCCATGCAGGAGGCTTCTCCGTGACCGCCGCCAACTCATACGACCTTGGCCTGGGCAGGAATTCAGCCAACTACGTTGCGCTTTCGCCGCTGTCGTTTCTGCGCCGGACCGCCGCGGTGTATCCCGACCGACTCGCAGTGATTCACGGATCTTTCAGGACCACTTGGTGCGATACCTATGCCCGGTCGCGTCGGCTGGCGTCGGCGCTGGCGCAACGTGGAGTCGGACGAGGCGACACCGTTGCCGTGATCGCTCCGAATATCCCTGCGATGTTCGAAGCGCACTTTGGAGTGCCGATGGCCGGCGCGGTCCTGAATGCCCTGAACACTCGCCTGGACGCGGGTGCGATTGCCTTCATGCTGGAGCACGGAGGCGCCAAGGTGCTGATGTGCGATCGGGAACTATCCGATGTGGTCGGCCAGGCGTTGCGCATGCTGGAACGGCCGCCGCTGGTGATCGACATCGACGATCCGGCAGGGACTGGCGGTGAGCGACTCGGACAGATGACGTATGAGGAGTTCCTGGCGAGTGGCGATCCCGAGTTCGTGTGGAGCCTTCCTCCGGACGAATGGGACGCGATTGCCCTGAACTATACCTCCGGCACAACTGGCAACCCCAAGGGGGTGGTGCTGCATCATCGAGGCGCGTATCTCAACGCGGTGAACAACGTCGTGACCTGGGCCATGCCGCATTTCCCGGTGTACCTGTGGACGCTGCCGATGTTTCACTGCAACGGCTGGTGCTTTCCCTGGACTGTGGCATTGAAGGCCGGTACCAACGTGTGCCTGCGCAAAGTCGATGCAGGGCCCATCTTCGAACTGATCAAGCAACATCGAGTGACTCACTTCTGCGGCGCGCCTGTCGTGCACAACATGTTGATCAATGCGCCGGAAACACTTCGGGCCGGGATCAGCCATACCGTGTACGGCATGATCGCGGGGGCTGCGCCGCCACAGCCCGTGATCGAAGGAATGGAACGCATGGGCTTCCACCTGACCCACGTTTACGGTCTGACCGAGGTTTATGGGCCCGCTGCAGTGTGCGCCAAGCATCCGGAGTGGGACGATTTGAGCGTGGAGCAGCGAGCGGAAATGAACGGCCGGCAGGGCGTGCCGTACGAGTTGCAGGAAGATATGATGGTGGCCGATCCGCAGACGCTGCAGCCGGTACCGCGGGACGGCCAGACGATGGGCGAGATTTTCTTCCGCGGTAACATCACCATGAAGGGATACCTGAAGAACCCTACAGCTACCGAGGAGGCGTTCCACGGTGGTTGGTATCACACGGGCGATCTGGCGGTGGTCTATCCGGATGGTTACGCCAAGATCAAGGATCGTTCCAAGGACATCATCATCTCGGGCGGCGAGAACATCTCCACCATCGAAGTGGAGGACGTGCTGTATCGGCATCGGGCGGTGTTGGAGGTTGCCGTTGTCGCGCGCCCCGATGAAAAATGGGGCGAGACACCTTGCGCTTTCATCACACTGAAGGCAAGCGCTGCGCCTGTGAGCGAAGAGGAAATGATTGCCTTCTGTCGCGAGCGGCTGGCCCGCTACAAATGTCCAAAAACGGTCGTCTTCGGGCCACTGCCAAAAACCTCAACGGGTAAGATCCAAAAGAATGTCCTGCGCGATCAGGCGAGAGCGCTCTAGGGGTCGCAGTCGTGGTTCTGCGCTTCGAATCGTGAGGTCTCAGCGAGGTTTCCGCACGTAACATTTCGAGCAGTGCTGCACCCGAGAGATGAAGATCCATTCGGTTTTTGGGGCCGCGCTGCGGTAAAATTGCAGCCTCTACCAAGATAATCAGCAGTTCCCACAAAACAATCCAGGGCAGGAACATGAAGATTCTGGTTCCCGTAAAGCGCGTCGTCGACTTCAACGTCAAGGTACGAGTCAAGGCAGATGGCTCGGGCGTCGAGACGGCGAACGTGAAAATGTCGATGAACCCTTTCGACGAAATCGCATGTGAAGAAGCAATGCGTTTGAAGGAAGCGGGGGTGGCGACCGAGGTCCTGGTCGTTTCGATCGGTCCCGCGCAGTGTCAGGAAACCTTGCGCACAGCCCTGGCCATCGGCGCCGACCGCGCAATTCTGGTCGAGACTGGCGCCGAGGTGCAGCCGCTGGCGGTGGCCAAGATCCTCAAGGCGATCGTGGGCAGGGAATCGCCACAACTCGTCATCCTGGGCAAGCAAGCCATCGATGACGACTCGAACCAGACCGGTCAGATGCTGGCAGCGCTGCTTGGCTGGCCGCAAGCGACTTTCGCCTCGAAGGTGAAGATTGCCGACGGAAGTGCCGAGGTGACCAGGGAAGTGGACGGCGGTCTGGAGACGATTGCCATCAAACTGCCTGCCGTGGTGACTACCGATCTGCGATTGAACGAGCCGCGTTACGTGACGCTGCCCAATATCATGAAAGCCAAGAAGAAGACCTTGGATGTCGTGAAGCCCGAGGACCTCGGTGTGGATGTCGCGCCGCGTCTGCGAACGCTCAAAGTGCAAGAACCGCCCAAGCGTAAGGGTGGCGCCGTGGTCAAGAGCGTCGACGAGCTGGTGGCGAAGCTCAAGAACGAGGCGAAAGCAATCCCATAGGGTAATTTAGGATCTCGTCTCCCGCGAGAGGAACCCGGAGTCACGAATGAGCATTCTGGTCGTAGCCGAACACGATAATGCCGCTCTTAAGTCGGCAACCCTCAACGCGGTGGCCGCCGCGCAGCAGATAGGCGGGCCGATACATCTGCTGATTGCAGGCAGCAACTGCAGCGCTGTAGCGCAGGCTGCAGCCAAGATCGCGGGCGTGGAGAAGGTGCGGGTGGCAGACGCCACTCAGTACGCGCATCCGTTGGCGGAAGTACTCGCTACGTTGGTAGTCTCACTTGCTCCCGAATACAGCCACATTTTGGCGGCTGCCACGACGACAGGTAAGAATTTTCTGCCGCGGGTGGCAGCGTTGCTGGACGTGGCGCAGATCTCGGACATCATCGCGGTGCAGTCACCGGATACTTTTGTACGGCCGATCTATGCGGGAAATGCGTTCGCGACAGTACAGTCGGGCGACCGCATCAAGGTCATCACGGTGCGCACCACAGGCTTCGACGCGGTCAAGGGCGAAGGCGGTTCCGCCAGCATAGAGAATCTCCAGCCAGCGACTGATCCTGGTATGTCGAAACTCGTCAGTCAGGAACTCACCAAATCCGCGCGTCCCGAGCTGACTTCGGCGCGCGTCATTGTGTCGGGCGGACGGGGCATGGGCAATGGCGAGAATTTCAAGATCCTCGAAGCACTGGCCGACAAGTTGGGCGCGGCGGTTGGTGCTTCCCGCGCGGCAGTGGATTCGGGGTTTGTGCCGAACGACTATCAAGTGGGGCAAACCGGCAAAGTAGTCGCACCCGAGCTCTACATCGCCGTCGGTATCTCAGGCGCTATCCAGCACCTTGCCGGCATGAAAGACAGCAAGGTCATCGTCGCCATCAACAAGGACGCCGAGGCACCGATCTTCCAGGTGGCCGACTACGGATTGGTGGCCGATTTGTTCCAAGCCGTGCCCGAGCTGACCTCGAAGCTCTGAACTATCAACCGCGGAGACGCTCGCTATGGCTGAGTACATTGCACCGTTGCGCGACATGCGGTTCGTGATCAAGGAACTAGCGGGGCTCGATGCGGTGACGAGCCTGCCGGGTTGCCATGAAGTGACACCGGATCTGGTCGACGCGGTACTGGACGAAGCGGGTAAGTTCGCCACCGGCGTACTCTCACCTTTGAACGTGCCAGGCGATCGCACCGGTTGCAAACTCAACGATGGCGTCGTCACCACGCCACCGGGCTTCAAGGTCGCGTACAAACAGTTTCAAGAAGCCGGTTGGCCTGGACTGGGCGGCGATGTCGACTTCGGCGGACAGGGTTTGCCGCATCTGGTTTCGGGGTTGGTATCGGAGATCTGGAACGGGGCGAACATGAGCTTTTGCTTGTGCCCGATGCTTACCACCGGTGTGGTCAACGCCATGCTGCGGCACGGCTCGGCGCAGCAGCAAAAGCTCTATCTCGAAAAGCTGGTGTCGGGTGAATGGACCGGCACCATGAATCTCACCGAGCCGCAAGCAGGATCGGATTTGTCCGCCGTGCGGGCGCGCGCCGTGCCTGAGGGCGATCATTACCGCGTTCACGGCACAAAAATCTTCATCACCTACGGCGAGCACGACTTTGCGGACAACATCATTCATCTGGTGCTGGCGCGCACGCCGAACGCACCGGAAGGCGTAAAGGGAATATCTCTTTTCCTGGTGCCGAAGTATCTGGTGAACGCCGATGGTAGTCGCGCGGCGCGCAACGATGTGAAGTGCGTATCGATCGAGCACAAACTGGGCATCCACGGCAGCCCGACTTGCGTCATGGCTTATGGCGACAAGGAAGGTGCAATCGGCTACATGGTGGGCGAGGAAAATCGCGGCCTCGAGTACATGTTCACCATGATGAATTTTGCGCGCCTCGAAGTTGGCATCGAAGGGGTCGCGCTGGCGGAGCGCGCCTATCAGCGTGCTCTGAGTTATGCACGCGAACGCGTTCAAGGGCGCGAGATCGGCGTGAAAGGCGGTGAGCGCGTCACCATCGTCCATCATCCGGATGTGCGACGCATGCTCATGACCATGAAAGCGCAGGTGGAGGCTATGCGCGCACTCGCGGGTGCGGCCTGCGCGGCATTGGACATCGCGCATCGTCATGCCGATCGCGATCAGCGTCTCAAACACCAGGCCGTGTTCGATCTATTGACTCCCGTGGTAAAGGGCTGGTGCACGGAGCAGTCGATCGAGATTGCCTCGCTCGGCGTGCAAGTCCACGGCGGCATGGGCTTCGTCGAGGAAACCGGCGCGGCGCAGCATCTGCGCGACGCGCGCATCACCACGATCTACGAAGGTACGACGGGGATTCAGGCCAACGATCTCATGGGCCGTAAGCTCGCTTCCGAGAAGGGATTGACTGCCAGGGCGCTGATCGACGAGATGCGCAACTTCGACGAGGAACTCGGCCGCTACAGCCATCCGGCACTGAGCGCGATCCGGCGCGGGTTGGCGGACGGGGTGAGTGCACTTTCCAAATCTACCAACTGGCTGCTCGAGACCTACCCCTCTGACCCCAAGGCTGCTGCCGCAGGTGCGGTTCCCTACCTGAAACTGTGGGGAGTCGTCGCCGGTGGCTGGCAGATGGCGCGTGCTGCGCTCATCGCCAAGACCCGCTTAGATGGCGGCGCCGAAGACGTCGACTTTTACCGCGCCAAGATCGGCACCGCCCGTTTCTTCGCAGAGCACATTCTGCCGTTGGCGCACTCCTACAGCCAGGCGATCGTGAATGGCTCGACCAGCGTTCTGGCGCTGGAGGAAACCCAGCTCTAGACAGGGCCATTCCGGTTGACAGCGTCGGGCCACTCAAGCATGGTGGCACGGATCAGCCAGGGCGGAGCAGGCGCAGATCCTGCGTCCGCCACAGACACATCTTCTCGGAATCGGCCGATACCGTGCCACTTTTACAACGCAATGCAGCTTGCAAGGCGGGCGCAGAGCGATCGATTTGAGTACGCAGGAGAATCCAAATGGTGACGTTGATCTGGATCCTGGGTTTCATCGGCCTCGCATGGGTGCTGGGCTATTTCCGTGCGTCGCGCTGGGTATGGACCGCTGCCGGTGCCGCTTTTCTGGTTGGCGTGAGTCTGCGCGGTGGCCTTCCCCCCGGTTGGCGGGCGACGCTGTGGACGGCCTACGTCGCAGCGGCTGCAGTAGTGCTGATCCCGCAGTTGCGCCGCGGCATCATCAGCGATCCCCTGCTGAATTGGTTTCGCAAAGTGATGCCGCAGGTATCACAAACCGAGCAGGAAGCACTGGACGCCGGCACAGTGTGGTGGGATGGAGAGTTGTTCAGCGGAAAGCCCAGCTGGGACAGACTGCTCGCCTTCCCGAAACCTGCGCTCAGCATGGAGGAGAGAGCTTTCCTCGCCGGGCCGGTGGAGGAATTGTGCGGCATGATCGACGAGTGGAAAGTGACCCACGAGCTCAACGATCTACCGCCAGAAGTCTGGCAGTTCATCAAGGACAAGGGTTTTCTGGGCATGATCATCCCCAAGGAGTACGGGGGGATGGGATTCTCGGCGCTTGCGCACTCCGAGGTGGTGATGAAACTCGGCAGCCGCAGTCCGACCGCTTGCGTGGCTGTGATGGTGCCAAACTCTCTCGGGCCAGCGGAGTTGCTGCTGCACTACGGCACCGCGGAGCAGAAGAATCATTATCTGCCGCGTCTGGCGAAAGGGCTGGAGATGCCTTGCTTCGCGTTGACCGGACCCGACGCCGGCTCCGATGCAGGGTCCATTCCCGATTACGCCGTGGTCTGCCGCGACATTCACGATGGTCGCGAAGTCCTGGGCATGCGCGTCACCTGGGAGAAGCGCTACATCACGCTGGGACCCATTGCCACTCTCCTAGGCTTGGCGTTTCGCCTGCACGATCCGGACGGCTTGCTGGGCAAGCAGCCTGATCTCGGTATCACGCTCGCACTCATCCCTACCGACCACCCCGGCGTCAATATAGGTCGGCGGCATTTCCCGTTGAACGCCTCGTTCATGAATGGGCCCAATTCGGGCAAGGACGTGTTCATTCCCATGGAGTGGGTGGTCGGTGGCGAGGCGCGCGTAGGACAGGGGTGGCGCATGTTGATGGAGTGCCTCGCCGCGGGCCGCTCGATCTCTCTGCCTTCTTCCACCACGGGCGGTGCGAAACTGGCTGCGCGCGCCACCGGCGCGTACAGCCGCATCCGCAGTCAATTCCGCGTTCCTATCGGCAAGTTCGAGGGTGTCGAAGAAGCGCTCGCCCGCATCGGGGGAAATGTCTACGCGATGGACGCTGCGCGGGTCATGACCGCTGGAGCGGTGGATCTCGGCGAGAAGCCCTCCGTGATCTCGGCCATCGTCAAATACCATTGCACCGAGCGCGCCCGCCAAGTCATCAACGATGCGATGGACGTGCACGGCGGCAAGGGCATTTGCCTCGGCCCCAGCAACTATCTGGGTCGCGGTTATCAGCAGGTACCGATCAGCATCACGGTGGAAGGCGCCAATATCCTCACGCGCAGTATGATCATCTTCGGTCAGGGTGCGATCCGCTGTCATCCTTACGTGCTCAAGGAGCTCGCTGCCACCAAGCAGGCCGATCCGGTGGTCGCATCGCGAGAGTTCGATGCTGCGCTCTGGGGGCATGTCGGGTTTGTGGTGAGCAACAAAGCCCGCTCGATGTGGCTCGCGCTCACGGGAGGGCGTTTTGCCGGTGCTCCTGGCGCTCCCGAGTGCAGACGTCATCTGCGGCGGTTGACGCGTCTTTCTGCCGGATTCGCGTTCGCCACCGACGTGGCGATGTTGTTCCTGGGTGGTGATCTCAAGCGCAGGGAGATGATCTCGGCGCGACTCGGCGATATTCTCAGCCAACTCTATATCGGCTCAAGTGTGCTCAAGCGTTATCAGGACGAAGGCGCGCAGCAAACGGACCTGCCTTTCGTCGAGTGGGCGCTGCAAGACTGCGAGCATCGGATTCAGGAGGCATTCTTCGGATTGTTCGATAACTTTCCCATTCGGATCGCCGGGCTGGGGCTGCGTCTGGTTGTCTTCCCCTTGGGTCGAACCTTCAAGGCACCCAATGACCGCCTGGGCAGTCGAGTCGCACGGTTGATGATGGAGGCCTCGCCTGCGCGCGATCGTCTGACCGCCGGCGTCTTCATTCTCAAACATCAGTCCGATCCGATCGGTCGTCTGGAGATTGCCTTAGGGCTCGTCGCGGCAGCCGAGGCAGTGGAAGCGAAGATACGCGGGGCGGCCAAGTCCGGCGCGTTGGATGGGATCACGCATGAGGACAGACTGCGTGCCGCCGTCTCGGCAGGAATAGTATCGGATGAGGAGGCAGCGGTTTGGCGGCGCTACGAGGAGGTCCGGCGTGCCTGCATCATGGTCGACGACTTTCCGCACGACATCGGCCGTAACGTTGTTGCAGAGCCCGCGCGCGTTACACCACTGCCGGAAGCAGTTCTGGCGAGGAAGACGGCATGACGTCCGTGCTTCTGCAGGTCGAGTCGGGTGTGGCCACGCTCGCCTTCAATCGGCCCCAAGTGCTCAACGCGATGGACGCGGACATGATGATCCAGTTCCGCGCAGCTGCCGAAGAGGTCGAACGTGACCCGGCCGTGCGCGTGATCGTGCTGCGTGGCGAGGGTGCGGCCTTTCTTGCTGGAGGAGACGTTGCCCTGTTCCACCAGCGGCTGCAAGAACTGCCCGATATCATCGTGCGTTGGGGACGCGAGATGCATTTCGCGATCCAATCACTGCGGCGCAGCGCGAAACCCGTGCTCGCCAGCGTGCATGGCGCCTGCGCGGGCGCGGGCTTCAGCATCTTGTGTGCCGCCGACTTGGCGGTCGCTGCGGACAGCGCGCGCTTTTCTCTGGCCTACGCGGGCATCGGTGCCAGTCCTGACGGCGGCAGTTCCTTTTTCTTGCCGCGCCTGGTGGGTTACAAGAAAGCCATGGAGTTGACACTGCTGCCCGAGCTTTTCGATGCGCAAGTGGCTAAGCAACATGGCCTGGTGAACTGGGTCGTGCCGGCCGATCAACTCGTTGCCGAAACCGCCCGTCTCGCCAAGCGGCTGGCGAACGGTCCGACGACAGCCTACGGCGAGGCCAAGCAACTCATGAACCAGTCGCTGAGCGCATCCATGGAAACGCAGATGGAAGAGGAACTCTTCGCCTTCGCGCGCTGCGCGCGGACGCAGGATCTGGCCGAGGGCGTAACCGCATTCGTGGAGAAGCGTAAGCCTGTTTTCAAAGGGCAATAGCCACAAAGATCACAGAGAACACCGAGAAAAAACAAGACAACTTTGCACCTTCGACTGAAGTAACCAAGGTGCGAAAGGGAAGAATCAGTGGTTGCTGTTGGTGATCGATGCCCCGCCCTCATCCCTGGCCAATGTACCGGTTTGGGGTTTCTCCGTGTCTTGTGTGATCTCCGTGGCTTGATAGCGTACGAGCAAGCCTTCCCTACATCACCGTCCACGCGACAAGGCGAATGACTACAAGCGACGTGATCTCACCGGAAACTGCGGTTACGCTCGATGGTCTGTTCAGCGAGCGCGTGCGCCGGTCAGGCCAGGCTGTTGCGTACCGGGACTTCGACGACACGCGCAACGTCTGGTCGGATTACACCTGGGCGCAGATGGAGCGCATGGTCGCGCGTTGGCAGGCGGCGTTCCAGCGTGAGGGTCTGCAGCCAGGGGATCGCGTAGCGATCATGCTGCGCAACTCGCCGACTTGGGTGACGTTCGACCAGGCGGCGCTGGGACTCGGGCTCGTCGTCGTTCCGCTGTATACGCAGGACCGCCCGGACAATGTCGCCTACATCATCCAGAACTGCGCTGCCAAAGTACTGCTGTTCGACCAGCCCGAGCAGTGGGCGGCTTTCAGTGATGTCAGCGAGCAACTCGCGAGCGTGGTCCGCGTTCTGTGCATGAAGCCTCTACGCGGTGTCCCAGCGGATGCGCGTTTGAACAGCGTCGCCACATGGTTGCCGCCAGATGATGGCAAACCGGTACAGCATCTCGTCAAGGATCCGGACGCGCTCGCCAGCATCATCTATACCTCCGGCACGACCGGACGGCCGAAAGGTGTGATGCTCAGCCATCGCAACATGCTAACTAACGCGCACGCCACGTTGCAGGTATTCGGCGTCACCATCGACGATCTGTTGCTCTCGTTCCTGCCGTTGTCTCACACGCTCGAGCGCACCTGCGGTTACTATCTCACGATAATGTGTGGGGCCACGGTTGCGTATGCACGCTCCATTCCCCAACTCGGGGAAGATCTGCTGAGCGTGCGTCCGACGCTGCTGATCTCGGTGCCGCGGATCTATGAGCGCGTCTACACTGCGATCAAGGCCAAGCTCGAAGAGGGTCCAGTGCTGCGGCGTAAACTGTTCGAGCTGGCCACCAAGGTGGGCTGGGCGCGCTTCGAACACAGCCAGAAGCGAGGTCCATGGCGTCCCGATTTCCTGCTTTGGCCGCTGCTGCAGAAACTGGTCGCGGCGAAAGTACTGGCTCGGCTCGGTGGACGCCTGCGTGCAGCGAGCAGTGGCGGCGCAGCGCTCTCCCCTGAGATATCGCAGGTCTTCATCGGACTGGGACTGCCGATCCTGCAAGGTTACGGGCTCACCGAGACAAGTCCCGTGGTGAGCAGTAACACCCCGGACGATAATGTGCCGGCCAGCATCGGCAAACCGATTCCCGGAGTGCAGGTCAAAATCGGCGATCGGGATGCGCTCCTGGTCAAGGGTCCCAATTTGATGCTGGGCTATTGGGGGCTGACGGAAGCGACCAAGGCAATGTTCACCGAGGATGGCTGGCTCAATACCGGAGATACCGCGCGCATCGATGCAGAAGGGCATATTTTTATTACTGGGCGGCTGAAGGAAATCATCGTACTGTCCAATGGCGAGAAGATGCCGCCTGTGGATATGGAGACCGCCATCATGCGCGATCCGTTCTTCGAGCAGGTCATGATCGTCGGCGAAGGGCGCCCCTACCTGTCGGTCTTCGTCGTGCCCAATCAGGAGCGCTGGGCGAAAGTCGCTGCGGAGCACGGTCTGGATCCGGCTTCCTCGGAGTCGCGGCGTGACGAGCAAGCAGAACAACTTGTGCTCGAGCGCATCAACGCGCAGATCAAGGAATTCCCCGGGTATGCGAAAATCCGCCGAGTAGCTGTAATGCCTGCACCCTGGACGATCGAGAACGGCATGCTCACACCCACA